>Ga0182024_10002088_pt1 | contig 50174 bp, 48 predicted proteins | sample P32metaG_FD_120480 | JGI IMG/M metagenome (GOLD analysis project Ga0182024, IMG submission 120480) | Permafrost microbial communities from Stordalen Mire, Sweden - P3-2 metaG (Illumina Assembly) | ecosystem: Environmental > Terrestrial > Soil > Wetlands > Permafrost | place: Sweden: Stordalen...
TCCCTGACTGGGAAAGGGTTCCCCGTTCGACCGCATGCCCTGCGGAACGCGCCACGAACTCGCGTTTTCATCCCCTGCTGTGGCCAAACGTAGTGACCGCCGTAGCCCATTCACAGGAATTTTCCAGGATAATTCTCCACCAAATCAGTAACTTACAGCCGCCCCCGCCTCCAGCCCGTTTTTTGTATGGTTTGCTCACACTGAGGACACCTCTATGTCGGGCATCAAACCAATCTCCGAAAAGCAACTCGCAGCCAATCGCCGCAACGCGAAAAAATCCACCGGAGCCACCAGTTCCACCGGCAAGCGAGCCGTCAGTCTCAACGCCGTCAGGCACGGTCTCGCCGGCAATGTCGCCGTCCTGCCCGACGAAGACCTCGCCGCCCACCAGGCCTTCTGCACCGAACTCATCGACGAAATGGCGCCCGCCAACGCCCTCGAACTCAACCTCGCCCAATTGATCGCGCAGGATCTCTGGCGTCTCAATCGCGCCCGCGCCATCGAAAACAACATGTTCGCCGTCGGCCTCACTGACGACGACCCCGATCCCGATCACGACCCCGCCATGCAACTCGCCCTCGCCGGCGCGCGCACCTTCATGAATCATGCCGCCAAATTCGGCCTCCTGACCATTTATGAGCAGCGCATCAACCGCGCCGTCCACAAAAATCGCGCCGAACTCCGGCAGATGCAGTTGGAGGGAAGGCAGGCCCGGCAAATGCAGCTCGAACAAATGACGGCGGAACGAAATGCAGCCGAGCGGCACGAAGCCGAACGAAACAAAGCCCCAAAAGAGCTGGCCGCGCGCAAAACCGCTGAAGCCCACCTCATTCCCCTCAATAACTTACCGCCGCAAACCGCCCCAAATGGCTTTGCTTATGCGAATGGCATTTCCGCAGTCCCGGAAGACCGGCAACCGTCCGTAAATCGCGCCATGCCGCTCCCCCGTGCGGCATAATCCCCCGATGCATCGCCGAAACAAGCGCAGGCGGCGGCTAAACTGGATATTCATGCGCATCGCCCTCGGGCAGATCAATACGACGGTCGGCGACATCGCGGGGAACGTCGCCCTCATCGCGCGGCTTGCCCATGCGGCGGCCGAGCGCGGTGCGGAACTGGCCGTTTTTCCCGAACTCTCCATCACCGGCTACCCGCCGCGCGATCTGGTGGAGCGGCGCGGCTTTGGCGACCGCGCGGAAGACGGCGTTCAACAACTGGCGCAGGCCACTGCCAATCTGCCCCTGGCAATTGTCGCAGGCTACGTCGGTCGCTCGCACGAATCGACGGGTAAGCAGGCCACTAACGCGGCTGTGATTCTTCAGGGCGGACGCGCGATGCTGCGCCAGACCAAGATGCTGCTGCCCACCTACGACGTTTTCGACGAAGGCCGCAATTTCGTGCCGGGCCGCAATCAATCCATCTGGGCGCTGGGGACCGAAAATCTCGCGCTCACCATCTGCGAAGATTCCTGGAACGACAAGCTCTTCTGGACTCACCGCCTCTACTCGCGCGATCCCGTGGACGAACTCATGCAGCAGGGCGCAAGCCTCCTCATCAGCGTAAATGCGTCGCCGTATCATCTGGGCAAGCGCGCACTGCGCCGGGAGATGTTTCGCGCCATGGCGCGGCGTCACCGCGTGCCGGCCATCGTGGTGAATCAGGTAGGCGGCAACGATCAGGTGGTGTTCGATGGCTCCAGTTTCGCTATGGATGCCGACGGTAATGTCATCGCCTCGGCCGCGTCGTTTCGCGAAGACCTCGTCGTCGTCGATACGGCCGCGCGACGCGGCGATGAAAACGAAAACCTGCCCGACGAAACCGAAGCAGTTTATGAAGCACTGGTCCTCGGCACGCGCGATTACATCCGCAAATGCGGTTTTGCGAAAGTGCTGATCGGCCTGAGCGGCGGCATCGATTCTTCGCTCACGGCGGTTGTAGCTGTGGATGCGGTGGGCCGCGAAAACGTCCGCGGCGTCGCCATGCCGGGCCCGTTCTCGTCCGATCACAGCATACGCGATGCGAAGGAAATGGCCGAGCGTCTCGGAATCCAGTTCGATATCATCCCCATCACCCCTGCTTATGACGAGACGTTGCGCACTCTCGCGCCCGTCTTCGCGGACCGCGCGCCCGATGTGACGGAAGAAAATATCCAGGCGCGTCTGCGCGGACTGACACTGATGTCGCTTTCGAATAAATTCGGCGCCATGGTGCTCACCACGGGCAACAAGAGCGAAATCGCCGTGGGCTACTGCACACTCTACGGCGATATGTGCGGCGGCCTCGCGGTCATCAGCGACGTGCCGAAAACGATGGTCTACGAGCTCTCGCGAATTGCCAATCGACGGCACGCGGGAGCCATCCCGGCAGCGGTATTTGAGAAACCGCCATCGGCCGAACTGCGTCCGGATCAGAAGGACAGCGATTCCCTGCCCCCGTACGATGTGCTCGACGCAATTCTGCGATTATATGTGGAGGACATGCGAAGCCCCGCCGACATTGCGGAAGAACTGGGCGTGACCCTGGAACTCGTGAAGGATGTGGCGCGCAAGGTGGATCGTAACGAATACAAGCGTCAGCAGGCCGCGCCGGGTCTGAAAGTAACATCGAAGGCATTCGGGATCGGACGCCGTTTTCCGATCGCCCAAAGGTATTTCGAGGCCTAATGAAACTTCTCAACAACCCCGGACACGCGGCGATAGCCGCGTCCATTCTCATGCTCTGCGCCATCGCATCGGCGCAGACACCAATCCCCGCAGGCACATTCCCCATGTCCGCAGCACTCACGCCGGACGGCAAATACATGCTGGTTTTGAGCGGAGGCGCGACGACGTCCCCGGGTATCAGCGTCATCGATCTCGCCACGTCCAAAGAACTCAGCCGCACTCCGGTCCCCGACGCATGGCTCGGCCTCGCGATGACAAAAGCCGGCGACAAAATCTATGTGAGCGGCGGGTCGCGCGCAACAGTCATGGAATTTGCCTTCAACGGGGGTGTACTCACCGCGGGCCGCACCTTCCCGCTGGTTCCCGAAAAAGATCGCACCGCGCAGGATTTCACCGGTGATGTCAAACTCGCTCCGGATGGCCACCTGCTCTACGTCGTGAACATTTTCCGCGACACCGTAGTCGTGATGAATCCTCAATCGGGAACGATCCTCTCAAAGATCAAAACAGGCCGCCGCCCTTACCGCATTCTGTTCCACCCGTCCGGCCAGACGATGTACGTTTCGAGTTGGGCGGATGGCTCCATCGGCCAATACGATGTGAATTCCGGCGAGCGCCTCGCCAACTTCCGCGTCGCGCCGCACCCTCTGGACATGCTCTGGGTCGATGGCGGCCTGCCCGCCGGACCGTCCAGCGGCGATCGGCCGGAAGTCAAAGCGCGCATATTCCTCGCGGCGGCCAATACCAACAGCGTGTATGTTCTCGGCGCCAGCGAATCGGGAGAACTGACGAAGGTGGAAACCATCAACGTCGCTCTCACACCGCTGCAGCCGCTGGGCTCCACGCCGAGTGCTCTCGCGCTGAGCCCGGACAAAAAGCTGCTGTACGCGCTCTGTTCCGACACCAATGACATCGCGGTGATCGACATTACGGACAGTACGACGGACCGCAGTCTCGTCAAAGGCTTCATCCCAACCGGCGCGTATCCCACCGCCGTCGCCGTTCTGCCGGAAGGACGCCTCGGGATATTAAACGGTCACGGCAACTCAGTCCAGCTCATCGACGCGCCGGACGACGCGAAGCTCGTGAGCGATACAGCCGAAGTCATGGCCGCTTTCCGCTACAGGGACGAGATGCGCGATGCTCCCCCGCCGCCGGACGGCAATCCGGTTCATGCAGGCGGCCCGATCAAACACGTCATCTACGTCGTACGCGGCGGCGACCCTTCCGCTGCGACATCGGGCATCGAAAACGATTACATGGCGCGTCTTGGCAACAGGTTCAGTTCCGATGGCGCACCGGATCCGGCCAACGTTCCGCCCGCGGGCTATCTCTGGAACGCGGCTTCACAGGCTGGACTGAAGATGCGCAACTACGGCTTCCAGGTCCACAACCTCGCAAAACCGAACGCCGATGGAGAACAGGTCGATCGCGTGTACGACCCGGCGCTCACCGCCTCCACCGACATGGAGTACCGCGGACCCGATCCCGCTTACCCCGACACAGAGCGCGCCAAAGAATTTGCGAGTGAGATCGGTGAATACGCGCAGCTTGGCGATATGCCGCAGTTGCTTCTCTTGCGCATCGGCCTCGACCCGCAGGCGCTCACGATAATTGAGGACGCTGTGAAGAAGAGTCGTTTCTGGAATGAGACAGCCATGTTTAATGTCTCCTCTCAGACGTTGCTTGAAGGTGGAATGAACGCGGTTATTCAGAAAATCGAACAAGCTTCCGTCACATCTCCCTGGACCAAAACCCCGGCCACCCCGTACGACCCGTTCTCCGCCCTCCGCACCATAGAAATCATCCTCGGCCTGCACCCCATGACCATCTTCGACGCCTCCGCGAAGCCCCTGTTCGACGCCTTCGCCAACACGCCCACGCCGGCGCAATAATCCATGCCGAAAATCCATCTGTGCTTCCTGTGGCACATGCACCAGCCGTTCTATAAAGACCTGGTTTCGGGCGAGTACCGCCTTCCCTGGACTCGCATGCATGCGCTGAAGGACTACTACGGCATGGTGAAGATTCTCGAAGAGTTTCCCCAGGTGAAGCAGACGTTCAATCTGGTCCCTTCGATGATGGTGCAGGTAGAAGAGTATGCGCGCGGAGAAGCCAACGACCCCTTTCTCAAAGCTGCCCTGAAGCCCGCCGAATCGCTCACGGAGAACGAGCAGGCCTTCATCCTCCGCAATTTCTTCATGGCCAATCCGGATCGCATGATTTACCGCTATCCGCGATTCGGAGAGCTCTTCAATGAGAAGAAGAACGGACGAACTTCTTTCTCGCCGCAGGAACTCCGCGATATCCAGGTTCTCTCTCAAGTTGCCTGGTTCGACGAAGAGTTTCTGGAACACGATTCCGAAGTGCGTGGCCTGATAGAAAAAGGCCACGATTTTTCGCTGGAAGACCAGTCGCTGATGGGACGCAAGCAGCGCGAAATCCTGGCGCTCGTCATCCCGCAATACCGCAAACTCGCGGCAACCGGCCAGATCGAAATTTCGACCACGCCGTTCTATCACCCCATCCTGCCGCTCATCTGTGATACCGATATCGCGCAGGTTGCGCATCCCCACGTACCGCTGCCGCCGCGATTCCATTATCCGGACGACGCGCGATTACAGCTGCAGCGCGCCCGTGACTATATCGGGCAAATGTTCGGCGTCGCGCCCGCTGGTCTTTGGCCTTCGGAGGGTTCGGTTTCCGACGAGGCGCTGTCGATCGCATCCGACGTGGGTTTCGAATGGGCCGCAACCGATAATGGCGTCCTTGAGCGCACACTCAACCGGGGCGCTTCGCCCGACGTCACCTACAAGCCTTACGAATGGTCGCGCGACGGACGTCGCATGGGCATGATCTTCCGCGATCATCTGATGAGCGATCTGATCGGCTTCGTGTATTCCGGCATGGACGCGGGCCACGCGGCGCGCGACTTCCTGTGGCGGATTCGCGAGAACTGTTCGGGAATTCTGTCGAGCGGCCGCGACGCCCTGGTGCCGATTATTCTGGACGGCGAGAACGCCTGGGAATATTACGACCGAAACGGACGCCAATTCTTCCGCGAACTATATGGCGGAATCCAGGCCGATCCCGGCATGGAAGCGATCACTGTTCGCGAAGCCTTCGTGAAGATGAAACCCGAACCGCTGCTCAACATCTTTCCCGGCTCCTGGATCAACGCGAACTTCGATGTGTGGATCGGCGCGGACGAAGATAACAAGGCATGGCGGTTGTTGTCAGACGCGCGCCGTGCGTTCGCCTCCGCCACCGGCGTCGACGAAGACAAGCGGGCTCTCGCGATGGAAGAGATCATGATCGCGGAGGGCAGCGACTGGAACTGGTGGTATGGACCCGAGCACCATTCCGATAATCGCGAGGAGTTCGACCAGATTTACCGCGAGCATCTGGCGAACATGTACCGGGCGCTCGATCTGGCGGCGCCGCCGGAATTGTCGCTACCGATTTTGGCCCCTGTAATACGCGAAACGCATACGCTGCCGACAGGCACAGTCGGCCCCGATTCCGATTGGAGCGCCGCCGGCGTTTACAACGTGGACCAGCGCGATGGCGCAATGCACGGCAAACGGACGCTGCTGAAGGAAGTTCTCTACGGCTCCGACGGCGCGTCGATCCATGTACGGGTGGCGTTCGCGGAGAGCGTGGCGCAACTGGAAGGGCTGGAGATCCAAGTCCACCCCGAAAGCGATACGACGCAACTGGCGGTAATCCGGCTGCACGAAGGCCGGGCAGCAGTTGTTTCGGGTCAGGTCGAGGCGGTATTCGGAGAGTTTCTGGAGATTACCGTGAAGATGACGGAAGACATAAAGGGCATCCGTCTCTCGTTCTGGCAGAACGGCCTGCCAATCCGGCTGATCCCGCAGGCAGGAAGCTTCGGAACCCGGTGACAGAAAACTGAGAACTCAATTTGGCGTGTTTTCAATTGCTTGCAGCTGAGAGCCTCTGAAACCACGCCCGCAGTGTGCTGGAATGCAAATCGGAGGAGTTGTTGCATGCTCCAAGGCAACCGCAGATTCCGCACCGTCCCTGCCAAAGGGCTCCGGTCGACTGTTCTTTGAAAACCGAATATTGACCGGCATTGCGACCACGTCCGAGGTGTGTGTGTCCATTCCCCGCGAAAACCCGTCGGCCGCATCCTTTGACCTGCGGCCGACTACGGCTTGTCGTCGTCTTTGTCTTCACCCTTGTCTTCAAAGCCAGGCATCTTGCCGAATCCCGCGGTGAGCGCCGTCTTTTCGGCAGGCGTGAGTTTCGCCTCCGGATGCATCGGCAGATAGAACCAAGGCGGCATATCTCCCGACTGAATTTCTTCCGCCGCGTGCCCCGCATGGCGCTGCACCTTATTCCACTCGGAGAAATTGAGGTGGCTCCGTCCGCCATTCACATCGCGCTGCGTCAGCCATGAAACCGGCGCAACACTGGAGTACCAGGGCCAGGTAGTCTCATTGCTGTGGCAATTGAAGCAGGCCCGCTTCGCCAGTGCGCGCGTCTGCGGACTGTCCCACGCGGGTTCGCGAACTACCGGCGGATTGGTGTGCTGACGGCCAAAAGGGATCAGCTGGATCAACACTCCAGTCACAACTACCCCCACCAGGATTCTGACAAGCATCCTGTCAGTTTACTTCGTGCGCCGGGATGAATTCTTATCCAGCAGATTCTCCAGCTTTCCGGCCGCAGCAGGCGCGTGAACGTCGCCGGTGAGGATCTCTTTGTTCGAGATCTTCCTCCCATACATCTCTTCGTTCGAATCGACGTCAGGCCGTAGCGTGGCGCCCTGGAGCGAAATGCCGGCGAACAACCCGCGCGACCGCGAGTAAGAAAGCATCTCCGCCCGCATCACGGCGTCGGTCTGAGCCGTCGCATCACGCCCGAGCGGCCCGGCGGCCGCTGTCGCTTCCGCACCCAGGGTGAATTTGTCGGCCAGCAGCCGCTTCATCCCGGTCATGTTCATCACCAGCAGCATGACGTCCTGTTCCGAAACGCCGAGCTGAAATCCGAAGCTGCCACCCTCAACCCTGATAGCGGCCGGCGCGGTCCAACCCGTGCCGTTGGCGCGGCGGCACAAGGAGAAGCCGCGGCCAAACTTCCCGCCGATGCCGAAAGCCGCCTTCTTCAGGCCGGGAACGAGAACAACACATTCGGATCTGTCCAGCAAATCCTGCGGGATGCCTTTATCCGACGCGTTCATCATGTCGGTCATCAGGTCGGCTGCGGAATCCAGCCTCTTATCGGCTTCCGTCTGGGCGAAAACCGCCGGTGTCAGCGCGGCTGCAATGGCGAGGACTGCGAGGTAAGATCTGAGCATCCTGAAAATTCCCTCCAAGGGATGATTGTACGCTTTCTAACAGGGCAATTCGATGCCCAGTTGGCTCCTACTTAATAAAGGACGCCGCAGCCTGCGTGAACGATAGTACAGTTCCGGGCAGGATTCCGAGAAAGAAAGTGCCAACGGCGGGAAGCACCAGCGCAGCCCGCAGAGCGGGGCCGGGAGCCTCAAGGGCGTTGGTGACTTCACCGGGTTCGTGCATGTACATGACGACCAGGAGCCGCAGATAGTAGTAAGCCGCCACGGCGCTGTTGAGCAAGCCGAGCACGGCGAGCCAGGTAAGATGCGAGTCGAGCGCGGCGCGGAAGATGTAAAATTTGCCGAAGAAACCACCCGTCAGCGGAACACCGATGAGCGAGAGAAGGAAGACGGTCATCATGGCGGCGGTGAACGGCTGGCGCTGGCCGAGGCCGGCGAGATCTTCGATCTTCAGGTGCTTCTCGCCCTTGCCGGAGATGTAGACGATGACAGCGAAGGCTCCCAGATTCATGAGCGCGTACGCCGCGAGGTAGAACATGGCGGCGGCCGTGCCGATTTCGGAATTGGAAGCCAACGCCACCAGAATGTATCCGGCATGAGCGATGGAACTGTAAGCCAACATGCGCTTCAGATTGTTCTGCGTCAGCGCCGCGAAGTTGCCGATCGTCATCGAGAGCAGCGCGCAAACCCACACGATGGGCGCCCATTCGAGTGAGATCCGGTCAAATGCGGTGAGGAAGATGCGCAGGAAGATGGCGAAGGCGGCCGCTTTCGGTCCCGTAGCCATAAACCCGCTGATGGGGGCGGGAGCTCCCTGATAAACATCTGGGGCCCAGATCTGGAACGGCGCGCCGGAAACTTTGAAGCAGAGCCCGACGAACATGAGAGCGGCGGCCACCCCGGCGACCATCAGCGAGGTGCCGGGAGTCTCGAGGGCGGCGCGGATCGCGGGCAATTGCGTGGTGCCCGTAAGGCCGTAGACGATGGCGACGCCGTAGAGCAGGAACCCTGTGGCGAACGAACCCAGCAGGAAGTACTTGAGCGCGGCTTCGTTGTTTCGCTTATCGTTGCGCAGGTAGCCAGCGAGAACGTAGGTCGCGATGGACGAAATCTCCAGGCCGATGAAAATCATGATCAGGTCGTTCGCGGTGACCATGACGCATTGCCCCATGATCGAGAAGAGAATCAGGGCGTGATATTCGCCAGTCTCCGCCTGCTCGCGTTCGAGGTACCGGTAAGAAGAGAGAATCGACAGGATGCCGATGCACATCACGAGAATCCTGAACCAGGTGCCAAAGCCATCAACAACCAGGAGATTAGAAAACGCCAGGCCAGGCACGCCATTGGCGGCTACAGCGGCAAAGATCGCGACGATGAGCGCCGCGATAGAGAGGTGTCCGAAAAGCCTGGGGAATTTGCGCGCGAACAGCGGGTCAAGCACCATCAGCATGGTGCCTGCGATGGTGAGGACGATTTCCGGGCCGAAGCGCAGCAGGTCGGTTGCGGAGGGCGCGAAATTAACGGGCATGGAAAGCGCCTCCCGTTCGTGGCAATGCGCCTGGCGCGGTGCTTAGTGCAACGGTCGCTCCGGTGTGATCGAGAATCTGTGCGTTGGTTTCCGAAACCACCGGGAGGAATGTTTTTGTGAAGAGACCCATCCAGACCATCATCACGATCAGCGGGGTGATGCAGACCCATTCACGGAAATTGAAGTCGGGCATGTGGTGCTTAACCTCATCGCCGGGGGCCCCGAAGAAGACGCGCTTGTACATCCAGAGCATGTAGCAGGCGGAGAGGATCACGCCGATGGCGGCGAAGGCGGTCCACCCGAAGTTGGCCTGCGCGGCGCCCTGCAGAACCAGGAATTCGCCGACGAAATTATTGAGCATGGGCAGGCCGATGCTGGCGAGCGTGGTGATCAGGAAAACGGTGCCCAGCCAGGGAGCGACGGTCGCCACGCCGCCGAAATCTTTGATGGCGAGCGAATGGCGGCGCTCATACATGAAGCCGACCAGAATGAAGAGCGCTCCGGTGGAGATGCCGTGATTGAGCATCTGGTAAACCGCGCCATCGAGTCCCATTTGCGTGAAGGAGAAGATGCCGAGCACGACGAAACCGAGATGGCTGACCGATGAATAGGCAACCAGTTTTTTCAGATTCGGCTGCACCATGGCGACGAGCGCGCCATAGATGATGCCGATGATGGCGAGGATGTTAATCCAGCCGGCGTTCTCCCGCGCAGCAAGAGGAAACAGCGGCACGCAGAAACGCAGCATACCGTAAGTGCCCATTTTCAGCATGACGGAAGCGAGCATCAGTGAGCCCGCGGTGGGCGCTTCGACGTGCGCGTCGGGCAGCCACGTATGCAGCGGAAAGAGCGGAACTTTGATGGCGAAGGCGACGAAGAAAGCGAGGAACAGCAGAGTCTCTTCCGTGTGGCTGAGCCCGATGCGGCCGCTTTGGAACGATTCGAGGATCACCGCGTAATCGAACGTGCCGGCTACGTTATAGAGATAGATGATCGCGACGAGCATCAGGACCGAGCCCGCCATCGTATACAGGAAGAACTTGACGCTCGCGTAAATGCGGCGATCGTGACCCCAGATACCGATCAGGAAGTACATCGGCACGAGCACTACTTCCCAGAACGTGTAGAAGAGGAACAGATCCCAGGCGGCGAAAACGCCGATCAGGCCGAACTCCAGCAGGAGGAGAAAGGCGAAGAATTCCTTGATCTGTTTGGTAATGGAGCGCCACGAAATCAGGATCGCGATCGGCGTCAGGAAGGTGGAAAGGACAATGAGCCAGAGGCTCAGGCCGTCGATTCCGACGTGCCAGTGAATATTCGGATTGGCGATCCAGACGACATTGTCGACATACTGCTGGCCGATCTGGCCGGACTGATAACCGGCGACCAGGCCGAGCGAAAGAATAAAGGCGAGAAGCGAAACGGCCAGCGTGAACAGGCGCACGGCTAATTCCTGCGAGCGCGGAATCATGAGCGCGACGAGGAACCCGGCAGCGGGGACGGCGATCAGAATTTCGAGGAGGTTCATCGCGCACCTCCGATTCCGATGGCGACAATCAACGCCACTGCGCCGATCACCACCCAGGTGGCGTAGCTTCTGATATTGCCCGACTGGATGAGCTTGAGAATGTTGCCAAGACCCTGCGACTGCGTTCCGGCGCCGTTGACGATGCCATCGATAATACCGGCGTCGGCCGTTTTCCAGAGAACCGACTCGGAGCCCTGAATGAGGGGGTGGACGATCACGGCGTCGTACGCCTCATCCACGAAATACTTGTTGTAAACCAGCGTATAGACTCCACCGAGCGCGGATGTGATTTTGTCCGGGATACTTGTGTTGACGACGTACATCAGATAAGAGAGTCCGATTCCGGCGAGGCCGAACGCGACGGAAATTGCGGTCAGCATCATCTCGCTCGGAGCGCCGGCATCTTTAGCGCCCTCGGCGATGGGGAACATGCCGCTGAGAATTTCGGGAACGTTAAAGACAAAGCCGCCGATTATGGAGAGGACAGCGAGGACGACGAGCGGTCCCAGCATCGTCCACGACGATTCATGGGGATGGCCGTGGCCGCGATAATCGCCCCAGAAAGTCATCCAGAAAGCGCGCCAGACGTAGAATGCCGTCATGCCTGCGGTGACGACGCCAACCCAGTACATCCACGGAGCGTAGGCGTAGGCCGCGCCGAGAATCGCGTCTTTACTGAAGTAGCCGGAGGTAAACGGGAAGCCCGAGATCGCAAGGGAGGCGCACGCGAGAACCAGGCAGGTCCACGGTGCGTATTTTTTGAGGCCGCCCATGTGGCGCATGTCCTGTTCGCCGTGGCAGGCGTGGATCACACTGCCTGCGCCGAGGAACAAGAGCGCTTTGAAGAAGGCGTGCGTCATGAGATGCCAGACACCGGCTGAAAACGCGCCGACGCCAACGCCGAGGAACATGTAGCCCAGCTGCGAAATCGTGGAATACGCGAAAACCTTCTTGATATCGAACTGCGTCAGGCCGATGGTGGCTGCGAAGAAGGCGGTAAAGATGCCGATGATCGCCACGGTTTCCATCGCGGCGGGCGCGTGAGTGAAGATGGGGGCCGAGCGCGTGATCATGTAGACACCGGCGGTGACCATCGTCGCCGCGTGGATGAGGGCGGAGACGGGCGTGGGGCCTTCCATCGCGTCCGGCAGCCAGACATAAAGCGGAAATTGAGCCGACTTACCGCAGGCTCCGACCAGGAGCAGCAGCGCAATCGCGGTCAGGGTGCCGGTGGGCTTGCCCGCAACTGCGGGCAAAACCTGGCCGAAATCGAGCGAACCGAAGTTGACGACGATCAGGAACATGGCCAGCGAGAAACCGAAATCGCCGACCCGGTTGACGATGAAAGCTTTGTTACCTGCGGTCGTGGCGCTGTCCTTGACGATATAGAAGCCGACAAGCAAATAGCTGCACAGACCGACGCCTTCCCAGCCGACGAACAGCAGCAGGTAGTTACCCGCCAGCACCAGCGTCAGCATGAAGAACATGAACAGGTTGAGATAGGCGAAGAAGCGGTAGTAGCCTTCCTCATGCTCCATGTAGCCTGTCGAATAAATGTGAATGAGCGAGCCGACTCCGGTCACGATCATCAGCATGATCATGGTCAGCTTGTCGACGCTGAAATCCCAGCCGACGTTGAAGGCTCCGCTTTGAATCCAGGTGAAGTAGTGCGCGTGGAGTGGCGTTGCGGCAAGGTCGCCTGCCGTCAGATAAACCTTCACGACGAGGGCGAACGACAGAACAACACTCAGCACCGCGATCAGGTTGATCACGGTCTTCGACAACTTGCGCCCAAAAACACCGTTGATCAGAAAACCAACGAACGGGAGCGCGGGAATAAGCCAGAGATGCATGATCAGTTCTTGAGGGAATCCACTTCGTCGATGTTCAGAGTGCTGCGGTTCTTGAACACCGTCAGGATGATGGCGAGGCCAACGGCAGCTTCAGCGGCAGCCACTACCATCACGAAAAAGGTGAAGATATGGCCGCTGACCTGTTTATAGTGGTTCGCGAAAGTGACGAAACTCAGATTGACCGCGTTCAGCATCAGCTCAATGCACATGAACACGGTGATAATGTTGCGGCGGAAAACGAAGCCGGCGACGCCAATCACGAACAGGATGGCGCTCAGGGCGAGATACCAGGACTCGGGGACGCCGTTGGGGATGGCGGGCATTGGGATTAGTCCAGTTCCTTTCTGGCAAGCACGACCGCGCCGAGGATCGCGATCAGAATCAGCACGGAGGTGACTTCAAAAGGCAGCAGATATTGGGTGAAGAGAGCGTAGCCGAAATCTCTCGGCGAGCCGCCGGGGAAATCGCCGAACTTGACGATGGGTGCATCGGGGAACCAGCGGACGAGCAGGCAGGCAAGCACGCCGAGCAGGCCCAGCAGCGCGGGGATACCGAAGATGGTCGCCATCCATGAACGGCCGCGGCGCACTTCGATCCCGGCATTCAGCAGCATGATGACAAAGACGAACAGCACCATCACGGCACCCGCATAGACGATGATCTGAGCCATCGCAATAAACGGGGCGCCCAGCAGCAGATAGAGCACGGCAAGCGAGGCCATCACGCCAACGAGCGAGAGCGCGCTCGAAATGGGATGCTTCTGCACCACCACGTTAATGGCGCAGAGGACCGCGACCGCCGCGAAGAGTCCGAAAAAGAGAAGATCCACCATCTAAGAAACCAGGGCCACCAGGAAGCCGGTGACAAGCAGATTCACGAGGGCCACCGGGAAGAGAAATTTCCAGGCAAAACTCATCAACTGATCGTATCGGAAACGCGGCAGCGTCGCGCGAATCCAGATGAAGACAAAAAGGAGGAAGCTGACTTTCGCCAGAAACCAGAAGATCGGGGTCAGAACCGGCACTCCCTGCGGGATCAGGAAGAGACCCGCGCAGCCAAAGAAGATCACCCCGAAAGCCGGCAGAGTGATGCGGTCGAAAGGACGAACGTAATTGATGCCGTGATAAATACAGATGGCTCCGGCAAACGCGAAGATGGCGGGGGCGGCGAAATTGGAGCCCCATCTCACCGGCCAGAGCGGATGCCAGCCGCCGAGGAACAGAAGCGTCGCCACGCAGCAGACCGTGACCATGTTGGCGTATTCGGCCATGAAAAACGCCGCAAACTTCATACTGCTGTATTCAACGTGGAAACCGGCGACGAGTTCGTTTTCGGCTTCCGGCAGATCGAACGGGATGCGGTTGGTTTCGGCGAAGGCCGCGATCATGAAAATGATGAAGCTGAAAATCTGCGGGGCCGGGAACGCGAAAATCGCCCAATGGGGAATCAGATGCCAGGAGCCGTGCTGAGCATTCACGATTTTGCGCAGGCTCAGAGAACCCGCGCTCAGCAGCGGCGCGGCGATGGCGAGACTCATAGGCAGTTCATAGCTGATCATCTGGGCGGAACTGCGCAGACCGCCGATCAAACTGTACTTATTGTTCGAAGCCCAGCCGCCGAGCGCGATACCGTAAACTCCCATCGAGCTGACGGCGAGAATCACGAGGACGCCGACGTTGACGTCCGCCAGTTCCATCATGGTCTTGTGCCCCATGATGGTGATGCTGGTGCCGAACGGGATCACCGAGATGGAAATGAGCGCCATGAAAACGGCGAGCACGGGCGCCGCGAGGTAGAAAACCTTATTGACGTGAGGCGGGAGCACGCCTTCTTTCGTAATCAGTTTGATTACGTCGGCGAGCGGCTGCAGCAGACCGTGCGGACCGACGCGGGACGGGCCCATGCGGACCTGAACGTGCGCGATGACCTTGCGTTCCACCCACTGGATGTAGGCGAGCGCGGTCAGCAAAATAAACGCGATGATAGCTAACTTGAGGGAGGTCGCGATCAGGAATTCCATTACGAGTGCGCCATCTCCTCTTGTGCGGACCTGCTTGCGCGGCTCTCCATCACGGAATTCAGAACCTTAGAATATCGCCCCAACGTGCCTGAAGTGAAAAGACCGTCGTGCGCGCTGCGGATGAGGTCCGGGCGACTTTCGACCGGTACGCGTCCGTTCACCGGAGCAGTTTGCTGCGCCTGCACGGAGAGCGTCGCGAGCGGGATGTTGTAGCCCTTGACCGTCTTGCGAATTTCGTTGTAGATCGTGTCGGAAACCCAGGGGCCAACGGTGGCGGCAAGGCCCATTTCTTTCGCAATCAGACCGATGATTTCGAGATCCGTCTTGACGCCGATGGCGGAAACCGCGCGGGTGAGGCGCTGGACTTCGCCGCAGACGTTGGTGACGGTACCGTTCTTTTCGTAGGCACTGGCGGCGGGGAGGACGACATCGGCGCGCTGCGCGGTTTCGGTGAGGAAGAGATCCTGCACAACCACGAATGTCTTCTTTGAGGCCATCGGGCTGCTCTTCAGGGGGTTTGCGCCGACGACCCAGAGAGCTTCGAGCGTTTGCGACGCGAGCATCTCCTGTACGGAGAGACCTTTTGCGCCGGACGGATGATAACCCGGCAGGAGTTCCGGTGTGACGCCCATATCGATGGCGCCGCGCGAGTTCGAATAATCGACCAGGGCGCAGTATTTCACGGCGTTGCCGAGGGACTGACCGAATTCGACCAGCTTGCGGACGGCATCGCCTTTGACGGAATCGCTGAAGAGGATGACCAGTTCCGGTTCGGCGGCGAGCGCCACGCGAAGTTCTTCGAGGGCTTCGATTTCCTGCCCGGCGGGCTTGCGGATGGCGCGAACCGCGTAGTTGTCTTCGCGGACTTTTTCAGCCGTGATGGTGTAAACGCGCGCTTCGTGATGACGATGGCTGGCGCGGATCTGGAAGGAGAGGAACGGATGCTCCATCGCGAGATCGGTGCCGATGACGAGGAAAGCCTTCTTCTCGTAGAGATCCTGCGTGGTGGCGAGTTGACCGGTGGTGCCGCTGAGCGCGTCGATTAAAGTGACGACGTCGCCGGTGCGGTGGTGATCGATATTGTTCGTGTTGAGGCCGTGGCGCGCGAACTTCTGGAGGTAGTAATTTTCTTCGTTCGTGGTGTGGTTGGACCCGATGACGCCGATTTGACCGGAGTGCGAGCGAATGGCGCCGAATTTGTTGGCGATCAGTTCGAGAGCCTTCGACCAGGAGACAGGTTCGAGCTTGCCTCCCACGCGAACCATCGGCGACTGGAGGCGTTCGGCATGATTGTAGAAATCGTAGGCGTAACGGCCTTTGGCGCAGAGAAATTCGCCGTTGATCCCGGAGCGGTCACGATTGTTGCCGCGGATGATTTCATCGTTGCGGACACCGAGGGTGGTCTTGCAGCCATCGGAACAGTGGGTGCAGATGGTGCCGACATGCTCCATTTCCCAGGGACGTGTCTGATAACGATAGGGGCCGCTGGTGAGCGCGCCGACGGGGCAAATATCGATGCACTCGCCGCATTCGTCGCATTCGAGATGATCGCCGTGGTTGGGCGCGATTAAAGACTGCGCGCCACGATTGATAACACCGAGTGCGCCTACACCCATGCCTTCATCGCAGGCGCGAACGCAGCGGAAGCAGAGAATGCAGCGGGGACCATCGTAAAACACGACGGGGGACCACTGCTGTTCGTCAACGTGAAGCTTGTTTTCGGTGAAGCGGCTTTCGCCGGCGCCGTAGCGGAAAACCATGTCCTGGAGTTCGCACTCGCCGCCTTTATCGCAGACGGGACAATCGAGCGGATGATTGCCGAGGAGGAATTCGAGGGTGGATTTGCGGGCTTTGCGGACTTGCTCGGAATCGGTGTGGATGACCATGCCCGGGCCGACCGGCAGCGTACACGCTACCTGCATCTTGGGCATTTTTTCCACGTCGACCAGGCACATGCGGCAGGCGGCCTGGAGCGAGTAGCCTTCGTAGTAGCAGAAAGACGGGATTTCGATGCCGTTGCGCTTGGCGGCTTCGATGACGAGAGTGCCCGCAGGTGCTTCGAGCTCGCGGCCGTCGATTGTGAATTTGACCAGATCTGCCATGGGTTTATGCGCTCGTTACTGCTACAAACTGAAAATCGCAGGCGGAACCGCCTGCGCCACAAAGAACGGTCATGCGGACACCAGCCGGGATTTGTTTTCGTACGGGCACGGTTCGCCGTTCAGGTGTGCCTCGAACTCGTCCGTGAATTTTTCGACGATGGAAATTGTCGGTAACGCGGCTGCATCGCCGAGGGGGCAGAAGGTGCGGCCCAACATATTTTTGGCGAGATCGCCGATCAGAATAATGTCGCTTCTGGTGCCCATGCCCGCGTGAAAGCGGGTCAGAAGTTTCTTCAGCCAGTTGGTGCCTTCGCGACACGGGATGCACCACCCGCAGCTTTCGTGCGCATAGAACTTCATGATGCGCAGGGCCGCTCCGACCATGCAGGTGTCTTCGTCCATCACCACTACGCCACCGGAGCCGAGCATCGATTTCGCTGCTGCGAGGGTGTCAAAATCCATCGCGAGATCGCACTCATCGGCCTTGAGGACCGGACAAGACGAGCCGCCGGGAATCACGGCCTTCAGTTTTTTGCCACCACGCATGCCGCCGCCGACTTCGTTAATCATGCGCATGAGATTGAAACCCATGGGCAGTTCGTAGACGCCGGGTTTGTTGATGTGCCCGGAAAGGCAGAACAGGCGGGTGCCACCGTTTTTTGGTGAGCCGAGACCTTTGAAATACTCCGCGCCGTTCAGAAGGATCGGAGGGACGGCGCAGAAGGTTTCGACGTTATTGAGAATTGTGGGGGATTGATAGCAACCCGCCACGGCCGGAAACGGTGGACGGATGCGGGGATTGCCGCGCTTGCCTTCAAACGATTCGAGCAGCGCAGACTCTTCACCGCATTCATAAGCGCCCGCGCCGGAATGCGTGGTCAGGTGGAACTTCACCCCACGGCCCATGACGTTGTCGCCGAGGATGCCCTTTGCGTAGGCTTCGTCGATGGCGCGATCCATCACGTCAATCAGATAACGATACTCGCCGCGAATATAAACGTAGCCTTGCTGAGAACCTACCGCGAGACCGGCGATCAGGATTCCTTCGATCAACTGGTGCGGATCGTATTCGATCAGCAGGCGATCTTTACAGGTGCCCGGCTCGGATTCGTCCGCGTTCACCATAATGTATTTCGGCTTGGGCGATTGACGCGGGACGAAACCCCACTTCATGCCGGTGGGAAAACCGGCACCGCCGCGACCGCGCAGACCGGAGGCTTTCACCTCGTCGATGATCTGCTCCTGCGTCATGCCGAGGGCTTTTTCGAGCGCCTTGTAGCCGTCGTTGGCGAGATAGGTTTCGATCGACTGCGAATTCAGCAGCGTGAAGCGGCGCGAAAGGACCTTCACTTCGAGCGGATTGGGTTGGTTGTAAAGCATCAGCAGCTCACCTTCCGGACTTCCGCGATTTCTTCGGGCTTTTTGCCGGCGGCCAGACCGTCGATCAGCTTGTCGAGCTGGGCCGGGGTTATATCGTGATAAAAATCGTAATTCACCTGCACGGCCGGCGCCCAGGAACAGGCGCCCATGCATTCCACTTCTTCGAGCGAAATGCGGCCGTCCGCGGTGGTTTCCTTGTGGCCAATGCCGAGTTTGTGGCAGGCCTGCGCCCAAAGCTCTTCGCCGCCGACGAGAAGGCAGGAAATATTGGTGCAGATCTGCACGTGATATTTGCCCTGCGGCTTGCGGTGCAGCATCGAATAGAAGCCGACCACTTCGGTGACCTGCAACGGGGTTACGCCCGTGCGGAGCGCAATTTCGTTGATCAATTCGTCCGTCACCGCACCGAGTTCATCCTGTCCGTAGATGAGCATGGGGATGACTGCCGACCGTTTCCGATCCGCCGGGTACTTCGCGAGAAATTTTTCGAAGCGGGCTTCGAGTTCGGGCGAAAAGGTCATGGCTATCGGTCCGTGTCTCCCAATACAAAGTCCATGCTGCCGAGCGCCGCGATGACGTCGGCGATGAGCGTACCTTCAATGAGTCTCGGAATAGCCTGAAGGTTACCGAAACTCGGTCCGCGCCAGTGCACGCGGTAGGGCTTCTGCGTGCCGTCGCTGATCATGTAGCAACCGACTTCGCCGCGCGGCGATTCGATGGTCTGATAAACCTCGCCTGCCGGGACGCGGAAGCCTTCTGTCACGATCTTGAAATGATAGATGAGCGCTTCCATCTGCGTCTTCATCTTTTCGCGGTCGGGGAGCACGATGCCGGGCGCGTCGGCCTGATGCGAACCCGAGGGCATGCCTTCGAGGGCCTGGCGAATGATTTTGGTCGATTCGCGCATTTCGGCGAGGCGCAACTGGTAGCGCGCGAACACGTCGTTGGTCGTGCTGGTGGGCACGTTGAAGTCGAATTTTTCGTAGCTGGAGTAGGGCGCGTCCTTGCGGATATCGAGAGGCAGGCCCGCGGCGCGCAGCATGGGGCCGGTGACGCCGAGATCGAGCATGTCTTCGAGCGAAATGTAGCCGACGCCTTTGGTGCGGCCCATCCAGATGGAGTTGCCGGTGAGCAGTTCTTCGTACTGGTCGATGCGCGACGGGAAGACGTCGACAAAATCTTTCACGCGTTTCTGCCAGCCGCGCGGATGCGGCAGCGCGAGACCGCCGATGCGGAAATAGCTGGTCATCATGCGCTGACCGGAGAACATTTCGAAGATGCGAAGAATGTCTTCGCGTTCGCGGAAGCAGTAGAGGAAGACGCTCATTGCGCCGATGTCGATAGCGTGGGTGCCGAGCCAGACGAGATGGCTGTTGAGACGAGTGAGTTCGGCGAGCATCACGCGGGTCCATTGCGCGTGCGCCGGAATTTCCAGACCGAGAAGTTTTTCGGCCGCCAGGCAATACACAAGGTTGTTCGAAAGCGGCGCAAGGTAATCGATGCGATCCGTCAGGGTGACGCCCTGCTGGTAGGTCTTGGCTTCGAATTCCTTCTCAATGCCGGTGTGGAGATAACCGATATCCGGAGCGGCTTTGAGGATGGTTTCGCCGTCGAGTTCCAGCAACAGACGAAGCACACCGTGTGTGGACGGGTGCTGCGGACCCATGTTGAGCACCATGGTGCGATGGGCTTTGGGGTCGTTGATGTGCTTTTCGTAATCCTGCTCGACGTCGAGCGCGCTGGTGACTCCGGATTCGATCGCCATGGCTTAGTACCTCAACCCCGTGACCGGGAAATCTTTGCGCAGGGGGGAGCCTTCGAACTCTTCGGGAAGCATGATGCGCTTGAGATCGGGGTGGTTCAGAAAACGGATGCCGAAAAAATCGAACACTTCGCGCTCATACCAGTTGGCGGCGCGGAAGACGGGACAGGCGGATTCGATTTCGGGATTGTCGCCGGGAACGCGGGCTTTGAAGCGGATGCGTTCTTTGGTGGCGATGGACTGGAGATGATAGACGACTTCGAAGCGGGGCTCGGCGGGAAAACGATCAACGCCGGTGACGGTACTGAGGCGATTGAAGCCAAGAGTGGCGCGGGCGCGGGTGAGAGCTGCCAGGATATCCGCTGGAGCAACTTCGATGGTGAGTTCGCCGAATGCGAGATTGCCGGTGGTGGCAAGATCGGCCAGGGCGGCTGCTGTCGGGTTGTCGCGGAGGGATTCGGGAAGCATCGTATTAGGCTGGCTTAACGGCCTTCCCTGAGGTTATCCGTGATGGGCGTGACGGGAGTGTCGTGTTCGGAGTGGGCCCAGTCGAGAACGCCTTTTTTCCAGACAAAGAAGAAGCCTGCCATGACGAGGGCGACGAAGGCCAGCATTTCGAAGAAGGCGAACATCTTCAGGTCTTTATAAACGACGGCCCAGGGGTAGAGGAAAATCGCTTCGATATCGAAGAGGATGAAGAGCATCGCGACGAGGTAAAACTTGACACTGAAGCGCTCGCGGGCGTCGCCGGTGGGGGCGATGCCGCATTCATACGGCATGTCCTTGACTTTGTTTTTAACTTTGCGGCCGATGACGTAAGACAAGGTGACGAGGGCACAGGCGATGACCAGCGCCAGCACGGACTGCATGAGCACCGGGAGCCATTGTTGCGGTATAGAAGTCGGCATCTTGAGATTGAAAATCGACGGTCAAAAATTGGGGGTGATTTTCCCCAAGGAACTATAATAGAGCACGGGTCTGTTTGGCGCAGATTTCCGGTGAAGACATGACTAGCAAGATGCAGATCAGGCTGAATGGGGAGGGGCGGAGTTTCCCGGTGGGGACGACGCTGGAGGGACTGGTGCGGGCGCTGGATCTGGCTCCGGAGCGCGTGGCGATTGAGCTGAATCGGGCGATTGTGCGGCGGGATTTGTGGGGGGGGACGGTGGTGGAAGGTGGGGCGGAGATTGAGATTGTGATGTTTGTGGGGGGGGGATAGGGGCGGAACGACCAAGCCGCACCTCCTCTACGAGACGCACCATCTGGCGATCTTCAAGAGCAGCAGACGGAACGCGAGAACTCTTCCCTGCCCTGACCGGCGATCCCCGCGCGTTTCAAAAGAGGCTTACAATCGCTGAAGGAGCTGCACGGCATGTCTTCTGGTCACGTACCCGGCAATACTTCCTCAATACTCACTGGCCGCTGCGTCGCGGAAAGATGTTCCTCTGGCTCCGCTACCAGCCAAGGTGCTAGCGGCAAAGAAGGTATTTCTTGCAAATGGTGGAGGAAATGACCTTGCTTTTGACGCCGTGTACGCGGCAGTCAAACAGTGGCCACGCTACGAGATTGTCGACACGTCGGCAGCGGCAGACATCATCATGGAGATTCGCTACGTTACGGAGAGCCAAGGTACCCGCGTTTGGAGTACCACAAACGTAGCCAACGGCGCGACCAACGTGCACAGCAGCCAAATCGTTGATCCACAGCTTGTCTTGACCATCTTTGACCCGATTTCAAAGGAGCAGTTGTGGTCAACTGTGGAACACCGTCGTCTTGCTCGGCTGGAGAAAAATCGCGAGAAAGAAACTATTAATGCTGCACAGAAGCTTGTCGCTAACCTGAAGGCTCGTTTGAGTGCCAATTAAGCTGAACCCAATCGCAGCGGGAGGCGAAGTTGCTGGCAATTCCAGTTCCACCAGACTATACGAAGCAGTTCGAGAAAATAATCGAGATTATCGATAGAAGGCAAACGCCTCAATGGGTATTGCTGGTCATAGGCTGGCTTCTCGGAATTGCATCTACGGTCGTCGTCGGCTGGATCAACGGCATCATCAAGGACCGGCGTAATATTCGGCGTATGCTCTATCGAGAAATGGCGCGCAATTACTCCCAACTTTCATTACTGAGAAGCCGGCTCATGAACGTGCCGCCCGAAAGGCGGCTCATCAAACATGACCCTAAGGACGTGCTGGAATTCGGAGCTTTCGAACATGCGAAGAGCAGGAGGGAGCTTTCGAGCGCCTCAAGGAGGTAGTGGATATTGAAACCGTTTACGAATTGTTTCGCCAGAGTCGGGATCTGGAGTCTCAAACGCAACTAACCGTATTCAAGCTGGATCCCGTGCTCAGTGCCTTCGAAAAGAGAATAGGGGGAATATTCAGCAAGAAGGAACTGTTCGCTGTATCGCCGCCGCTTGTCAAAGCGTCGATCGAGTTGGCCATTTCGGAGCGCAAGAAGGGGCAAGAGACTCCGTGACGCCCCGCGGACCATAGCTACTGTAAATTTGGGTTATGCTGCCAGTTCCCGCAAGATCAGATCGCGTTGCCGCCATGCTACCGGCTGAATACGATAGGCCTTGAGCGCGTCAACGATATCAGGCGATATATCTTGCAAATCAATGTCGTTCAGGACTGCGTATGCCTTGCTCTCCGGCGGCCTCACATCCCGCGTATCGCTCCACTTGTGAATGAAGCTCTCTGCCGTATTCCGCGACGGCCGATTGATTGCCTGCACGACGCGTTCCGGCTGTTGACGCGATTTTGGAATCACAAAATCGAAAAGATGATCGTAGCCGCTGGTACCAGTAAATTTCACCTGAGGCGTGTAGCGGACATCGTTCCCGTCGAGCCACGCAATCACGTCTTCGAGAAACAGACTCTCGACGACGGACTTCGAAGTGTAGAAAAGGTCGTTCACCGCCAGCATGGCCTGGACGAGACTGTGCTTTCGCAGCGGGAAATTCTCGCGCGTCGCACCGATTTCGAGCGCTTCATCGTTCAGCTTCACGCCGAAGCCGTTTAAGGTTATTTTCAGGAGATCCTGCCGCTTCTGAGTGGTGAGGCTGCATCCGGACGCCTCAAGGTCGTGAATGATGTAGCTATCGTCGGAGAGCAGAAACCCGCCATTGGCCTGCCGCGCATAAATCTGCAAGGCATCGTTATTGCGGTCCAGATAGGGCGTGGTGATCTCAACCCACGTACCATTCAAGTCACGCACCGCGGTCTTGTCCTTTAGCCAGACGCGATAGGCATCCATTAGCTTTTCGATTTCAGTGACGAGCGCCATCAGAACAACCCCACGGCAAAAGATGGTGGTGAGACAACATTGCAGTCTTTCATGAACGATTCAAAGGCTGCGAAAAGGTTTGCCGTGTCCGGGTAGCGGTCCGCCGGAACGGTGGCGGCCCATTTGACACCAAAGCCCGCGCGATAGACATGGAGGTGCGGGCAAGGGATCTCCTCACCGTCGGGGTTTCGATGCGGCGGACCGTCGAGATCCAGTCTCATCAGGATAATCGCCTGGCGGACGCGATTCTGATACGTTGCCTTGGTCAGTTTGATTTGGGCGCGCGTGACGTCGAGCATGAAAGATTCCCGTTTGTCTGTGGACGCCAATTCGATCGCGAGCCGTTCACCGGGGCGAGGAAAATCCAGTTGGCGATCACTGATGCGATGCTTTTCCATCGCGATCAGCGTATCGGCTTCCTCCTGGGTCAGATAAATATCGGCCATTTCGTTCTTCCATTTTGTCCGACTTTCACCTTCGTCATAATACTGGCCATGCCGTGTTCTCGGTGGCCCTGCCGCCAGCATCCATATTGTCGTTGGTTATAAAGTCCTGAATCTCATTAGTCATCTGCCGAAGCTTCCGAGTGAAACCGCATCCGTTCACCGGAGTTCGGCGCGACGTGCAGCACTCTTTTCCCGAAAGTACGCCACCACTTCGTCCCCGCTGATCGGTTTCACCCTGCCACTCTTGAGATCGTCGTAACGGCTGCCGATCGTGGCACGAACGTCGGACAGTTCGTCCAGGTATGCAGCGATAGCATCGTGAACCAAATCGGCGGCGGAACGCCCGGTTTCCGTGACCAGGTTATTGAGCTTCGCCTGCAACTCGGGAGTGAAATGTACTTCCATCGCTAAAAACTCCTTCCTTCGAAACGAATTGCTGCGTCGGCAGTGCCACTGAGCACCCTGTCCAGAGTCTTGTCGGCACCCACATGGGCATTCTACCGCTACGGGGACGTGCCGTTCCCCGCTGGGTCGCGGCTCCTCCAACCGTTATCATTAGCGAAGCATGGCGAGAAAAACAGCTCACTCAGCGCCGCGCGAGAAGTGCCGCAACTGCGGCCACGCTCTGACTGGTCCGTACTGCGCGGCTTGCGGGCAGGCGGAGCACGACGGGCATCCACCGACACTGGGACATTTCTTTCACGACCTGGTGCATGAGTTCGCTCATGTGGATGGCAAGATTTTTCGTACGCTCTTCGCGCTTCTGTTCCAGCCCGGCAAGCTCACGGAGGAATACTGGGCGGGGCGGGTAGCATCGTGGGTGCGGCCGATCCGTATTTTTCTGATTGTCGTCGCGCTGCAGGCGGTGGTTTCGGAGGGGCAGGGTCCGCTGAATCACAAGGTGCGGGTTGGACGGTCGTCGAGCGGGAGTCTGAGCGTCAATATTGCGAGCGACGTGTGGCAGTTCGAAGAGAAAGAAGAACACGTTCCGGTATCGGCGGAGGAGGCGAGTGAGTTTTCCCATAGATTCGAGAAAGCTTATGCCGTGGTTCGCTATAGTTCCGTGGTTGCGTTTGCCTTCGTCGCGTGGCTGCTCTACCGGCGGCAGCAGCGGTATTTTGTCAGCCACCTGATCGCCGGGCTGCATTTTTACAGCTTCTGGTATGTGGTCGCGCTGGTGGCCGGGATTCTGACGCGACTCGATCCGGTCTGGAATAATCTGACGGTTCTGTCGGTGATCTATCTGTTTGCGATGATGCACCGCCTGTTTCGGGAACGGTGGTACGTGGCGATGGCGAAGACGGCAGCTTTGTACCTGTTTGTGTTTTCAACGGAGTTCGGGCTGGGGTACGCGGCGGCCAAGTGGATTGAACGTTAGCGTTGCGGAGTTGGAGTGCCAATCTGCCGCTTGCGGAGATCGAGTTGACAGACAAGACCGCAGTAATCCGAGCTTCGCTGGACAGAGGGCAGGCGGAACCGCCTGCCCCACACGGAACGACCAGGCTCCACTGATATTGCCGGGCGGGTCAGAGGGAGGGCGCCTGGAACGTGTGGGTCGCTTCGTCGTAAGCGGTCACGGTGCCGGGGCCGATGTGATAGACCCAGCCGTACAGGGCGAGGTCGCCTTCTTTCAGGCGCGCCGCGACGGAGGGGTGCGTGCGCAGATTTTGCAATTGTGCAACCACGTTGCGCTCGGTGAGTTCCAGAAGGAATTCGGGGCTGGGCTCGGCTGTGCGATCTTCCACGCGGGCATAGCGAAGCCAGGTGGCGACGTTTGGGTAGTCGGCGAGGGCGTCCGGATTGAGCGCGCCCTTCATGACACCGCAATCGGTGTGGCCGCAGACGATCACGGTGGGAACTTCCAACACGCCGACCGCATATTCAATGGTGGCGGAGACACCTCCGACGGCATCGGGATAGGGCGGCACGATGTTGCCGATCACTCGACAGATGAAGAGTTCGCCGGGTTTGGTTTGGGTGAGCAGGCAGGGGTCGATGCGGGAATCGGCGCAGGTGATGAAGAGGGCGTCGGGGCGCTGGCCGAGGGCCAGTTTCTCGAACAGGTCCTGGTGCTTCGGATAAACGTGCTTCTGAAAACGGGAGACGCCTCCCAGGAGTTTTTCGACGGGCACAGAGCTTAGTTTCGCACCCCAGGTTTCGCACCCCAGGTTTCGCACCCCAGGTTTCTCACCCCGGGTTTCTCACCACGGGGTTTCTCACCCCGGACGAACGGAGGCACGATTCATAACTGCATTTCGAAATAAATGAGGGGAGTGTTGCGGTATGTGGCGCGGCCAACCTCGCTGAAACCGCATTTGCGGTAGAAGTCGCCCGCGCCGTCGGGCCGGTCGTACGCGTCGAGGCGAATGGCGTCGGCTGGCCATTCGAGCGCGATGCGGCGGGCTTCTTCGATGCAGAGTCTGCCAACCCCCTGGCGCTGCATGTCGGGATGAACCTCCATCGCGGTCAGGTACAGGGGGCGGCGGCTGGCGGCGAAGTAGGTTTTGTCGATCGCCCACGGTTTCTTCGTGCTGAGGGTCAAGGTGGCAATCAGTTTCCCGCGACGCCGGGCGATATAGACGGACGACGTTCTCATGACGAACAGCGTGGCCTTTTCGGTGCGGCGGCCGCCGGTGGAGGCCGTCAGGGCGACTAAGTCAGATGCGTCGTCGGGAGTGGCGAGTTGGAGCGCGATTCGCATTTATGGCACAGCGCGCCAGCGGCCGTATGCCACAAATGCGCAGAGGACGCCGGTGACGAAGGGGAGAATTGCACCGGCGGCGGGTTGAGTCTGCAACGTGATTACGACCGCGCCGATCATGATGACGATCAGTAACGCGGCTGCCAGCGGGGTCAACCAGGGTTTTATGCCGAGCAGACGGGGGAGTATCAGGCCGAGGGCGCCGAGCACCTCGCACGCCGCGATGAAGTGGATGAATGAGCCGGAAAGGGGAATCTGGCTGGTCATTTGCGCGACCGGAATGACGAACTTCATGATGCCTGCGAAAAGAAAGAGAAGAGCCAGCAAGATCTGGACAACCCAAAGAGCTCGATTCATGATTAACGATAACGCGCCGCGGTCGTTTGCGGTTAAGCTGGGGTCAGCGTGAGACTACTGCTCATCGTAATTCTGACTGCATCCGGTATCGCGGCGCCTCAGGCATCGCGGGTTCCGGTGCTGCTGGAATTATTCACGTCCGAGGGTTGTTCGAGTTGTCCGCCCGCCGACCGTCTGCTGGAGTCGCTCGATCGGCAGCCCGTCGGGAACGCGGAGATCATCGTGCTGAGCGAGCACGTCGATTACTGGAACTATCTCGGGTGGCGCGACCCCTACTCGTCGGCATTCTTCAGCGACCGGCAGCACACCTATTCAGAGCGCCTGGCGGCTGCGGTTTACACACCGCAACTGGTGATCGACGGCCAGTTTCAGGTAGTGGGCAGCGATCAGGCGGAAGTGATGCGGACGATCAGGCGGGCAGCCGGGAACGCGAAAATACCGATTTCGATTCAGGCAACGCGGGCGGGTAGCGGCGGCACCATTCACGTGGAAGCGAATGGCGGAGGGGCGAAGGCCGATTTGTATATCGCGCTGGCGGGCGATCAGGCGCGGTCGCAGGTTCTGCGGGGTGAGAATGGCGGCCACGTGCTGACGCATGTCGCGGTGGCGCGGTCGATTACGCGGATCGGCAAATGGGAGGGGTCGGGCGCGGCGACACGGGATGTGGCGATTTCCGCAAAACAGCTGGGCGGTGGAGCGCCGGGCGAGACGCGCGTGATCGCGATCCTGCAGGATCCGGCGAGCGGCAGAATTCTGGGCGCGGCGCAGACGCGAATATAACACAAAATACCGGGTTCGCGGCGACGAACCCGGTATCGAATTTCAATGCAGGACGTGTGAAGCTCAGACGAAGCTGCGGACGGCGTGCGCTTCTTCTTCGTGCACATCGAACACCGTATAAAGCTTGGTGATCTGCAGAAGATCCTTGACACGTTTGGTCAGGCCCAGCAGTTTCAGGGTTCCGCCGGCGTTGGCGACCGTGGTAAAACCGGAAACCAGCTCGCCGATACCCGAGCTATCGATGTAGGTCACATCGCTCAGGTTCAGCAGAACCTTTTTCTTACCGGAATTCACCAGTTCGCGCAGGGTATCGCGCATTGCGCTCGACCCTTCGCCGAGTGTAATCCGGCCGGAAACATCGACTACAGTTACGTCACCCACCTCGCGGGTATTCAGTTTAGCGCTCACTACCGTTGCCTCCTCACATGATTGGCCTGACCGCACAGGGCGGTCGAAATCGCTACCGACCGTCAGACTGCGGACGGCCAAAAAAAATCAGTTCACTGCCTCATTCCGGTTTCCCGAGCTTCTTGGTCAGCGTTACTTCCGTACCGGAAGGGGACAGCTTTTGCACTTTCACATCATCCATGAAAGCAGCCATCAAAAACAGACCCCGCCCCGAATGCCGCAGGATGTTTGTATCGTCCAGCGGATCGGGCACGCATTCCGTTTCAAAACCTTCACCCTGATCGGTGATCCGAATCGAGAAATCGACCGCAGACTTCGTCACCGTCAAATGGACGTGCTTGTTCTTGTTGTAGCGGTTTCCATGCACGACCGCATTGACCATGCACTCGCGAACCGCCATTCCTATTTCGTGCTGCTCATCCTCACCAAAACCCACGTCAACGGCGGCCTTCAGGATATCGGCTTCCACTATATCCACGCTTTCCAGCGTGGAAGGGTAATCCTGGTCGAGTATCCCGATTGAGCCAGTGTCCGATGACATGTCTGAAAACAGCGTGGAACTGAAACCTTAACACAAAACACCCATGCCGCGAAAGACGTGGGAGGAAACAAAAGGCATTTCGGCGCTCTTTTACTTTAGTGGAAACTTCAGTGACAAATATTTTACATATTGTTTTCAATGACTTAATGACGCGGCCCGAAGAGGCGAGGCGCAAAGTTGAATTGCAATCCGGTTTGACGACGGATGGCGGAAAGAGAACCAAATGATTGTTAAAACTGATCCCGATCCGACTGGCGGCATCGGCGACATTATCACTCTTCTGGGTTTCTAATATGCGCTGACAGAGCGCATCGCCTGCACAATAGCCGGACTTGTCCGGTCGGGGCCGAGAGCCCCTACACACTCTGATAGACTCGGTGGTAGTTCGCAAAAAGTTGTGGACTACCACCGGTCTTACCAGAGGATATCTGGTGCCGAGAAAATCCGTGGCAGTCGGCGCGATCATTGGCTCGACTCTGATGGCGCTGTCGCTGGTTGGTTCCTACGGGAATCCGGCGAAGGCAACCCGCCTTTCCAATACAACATTGAAGGCTGAAACGGCACGTCTGCATGCCTTGGGGAAAGTTGCATTTTCCGCAGGCCATTATCAGGACGCAAGGAACGCGTTCCGGGCGGCGGCAGAGGATGCGCTGAGTTCCGGGTCGGCGCGCGATGCGGCCATGAACTGGAGCAACGCGGGCTTCGCATCGGTGAACGCCATGCAATATGCCGCCGCTCTGGAGGATTTGTCCCGCGCCCGCAGCACGGCTGAAAAGGCGGGCGAAATGGCACCCCTCATTTACTCCCTCAGCAATCTGACAGGCCTGTATCTGCAGGTGGGGGCGTGGGAAAACGCGCTGCACATTTCGCAGGAGGCGCTGGCCGGACCGGCCGGGCACGCCAACGCCAAGATGCGGGCCACGCTGCTTTTTCAGGAAGCGCAGGCGATGACCATGCTGAACCGGTTTCAGGAGGCGGAACCGATCTTCCTTCAATCGCTCGACGAAATCAGAGATGCCGGCGATCTGGATGCCGCGGCGCGCTGGTGGGCCGGCCTCGGCGGCTATTACATCGACGCCGCTCGATATACGGACGCCGAGTGGGCTCTGAGCGAGTCGCTGCGGCTGGTGAGAACGCATCGCCTGAAGGCTGCGACGACGGTGCTGACGGATCTGGCGAAGTTGCGGGGCAAGCAGGGCGATCGAGTGACGGCGGAGTACTTATTTCAGGAGGCGCTCGACACGCACGAGAGTGTGACTCCACGCTGGACCGTCTATTACGAACGGGGCCTGTTCCGGCTGGAAGCGGGGAGCAACCGCGCGGCGCTCGACGATTTTCGCGAAGCCAGACGCCTGGCGATCCGCATGCGCGCCGATATTGTCCCCGCCGATCAGGACCGTGTCGCGCTGGAGAACCGCGTGAGCAAGGTGTTTGAGGGACTGGTGGAGGCCGGCAATCGCATCGCCAGGACGACCGGCGACGAAGCACTCCTGGCCGAGACCTTCGACGCGGCGGAACAGGACCGGCTTTGGAGTCTGCGGTCGTTGCTACCGGAAGCCAACGACTGGCGGTCGCGTTTGCCGTCGCATTACTGGGAGTCGTTGGTCAGGTTCCAATCGGCCGAACGTTCGCTGCTGGCGGCACCGTCGGCCGCGGTCGAAAAGCAAGCCGAGGAACTGCAACTGGAGTTGCAGCAGACAGAGGCCGCGGTGGGCGGGCCGTCGGCGAACTCTCTTCAGGCAGAGCTGCCATCGAAACACGTGGGAGAAGTTCTGGACGCGGATTCGGTTCTCTTCAGCTTTTCCATCGGGGAGAAAAGCTCGTGGCTTTGGGTTCTGGAGCGTGGAGAAATGAGGGTTTACTCGCTGCCAGCGGGCGGGGAGATTCGCCGCGAAGTAGTCGATTTCACGGGCGCATTACAGAAAGGCCTGGATTCCACGGCGTCGGGCCTGACGCTTTACAGAACACTTTTCGGCGCGGTCCCTGCGAAGGTACTGGCGGGCAAGCGCTGGTTTCTGGAACCGGATGGTTCTTTATACGATGTGCCATTCGCGGCCCTGCCGGTGGGCAGCCACGATGGGCGAGCGACTTATCTTATTGAGCACGCGGCCTTGCAGGCAATTCCCGGAGCGCTCCTGATGGAGCGGGGGACCATTCCCGCCAAAGGCTCGTTTATCGGGATTGGCGATCCGGTATTTAACGGGGCGGACCCGCGCTATCGGGGAAGCTCGACGAAAGCAGCGCTGAACCAGTCGCTGACGCTGCCACGTTTGCCGAATACCGGCGCGGAGGTTGCGGCGTGTTCGCGGGCCTGGGGCTCGGATTCGTCGGAGTTGCTGACGGGGTCCAACGCAAATTTAGGCGGGGTGGAATCCGCGCTGACTGCGTCGCCGGCGGTGATTCACTTCGCAACCCACGTGGTTGGGACGCGCCAGGAATTCGGGACGGGGCTTATTGCGCTCGGTCTGGATGGGCAGGGAGCGATCGGCCTGATGGGGCCTGATGATATTGCGGCGCGGCGAATCGGCGGATCGCTGGTGGTGATGGATGGATGCCATTCGGCGCAGGGTGAAGCGCTGCCGGGCTCGGGATTGATGGGACTGACGCGGGCGTGGATTGGTGCAGGCGCGAACGCGGTGATTTCCACACGCTGGGACGTTCCCGACGGCACGGCTCAATCGCTGATGGTGAATTTCTACCGGGCGCTGCATCAGGTTCCCGGCGGCAATCCCGCGCTGGCACTGCGCGAAGCCCAACTGGCCGCGTTGCGTTCCGGGGGTCCGGACGGCGAGCCGTTTCGCTGGGCGGGATATTTTCTTTTGAGTCGAATCTAAATGGCCACAACGTTGATACCATTGCAGGCTACGGAGGAGAGGGATACCTCTCGAAACGATATGGAGGAGCAGGGATCTCCAGGAATGAACGCGGGCGCGGCTGGTGAGCCTTTCGAAATTCCTGACTGGGCGGGAACTGTCGACCGGATTCGGGCGGGCGATCCGCTGGCGATGACGGAGCTGTACACCGTGTTTACGCGCGGGATCCGTTATTTGTTGTTGAGGTCGCTGGGCGTGGAGGAACTGGATGACAGGGTCCACGATTGCTTCGTCATCGTGACGGAAGCGATCCGTTCGGGCGAGCTGCGCGATCCGGCGCGGCTGATGGGCTACGTGCGGACGGTGGTGCGCCGGCATATCGCGGCAAGCATTGAAGATGCGGTGAATCGGCGGCGAACCAATGTGGAGTTCGAGGATTCCGTGTTTTCGATTTCCGACTGGAAAAACAACCCGGAGCAAGACCTTGTGGCTCGCCAGCGGGCAGAGATTGCACGGCGCGTGTTCAACGGAGTATCGCGACGCGACCGCGAGATATTGCGGCGCTTTTATCTGCTGGAGCAGCCGCAGGAGCGAATCTGCGAGGAGATGGGACTCAGTTACAATCAATTCCGGCTGCTGAAGTCGCGGGCGAAGGCCAGGTTTGGCAAGTTGGGGCAGCGGCTGGCGGAAAGCGGGTCGCTGAGTTTCGCGACGACGGCGGCGGCGACGGAAAATAAATCTGAGAAAGTTTCCGGAGCTGGGCACTAATCGTTCAGGGATGGGAGTATCGGGATTTCACACCAAACAGACGAGCAACTGGAACTTTACGCCCTGCGCCGGCTGCCCGAACCGGCGGTGGAAGCCGTAGAGGAGCATTTGCTGGTCTGCGCTGCCTGCCAGACGCGCCTGGATGAAGTGGAAGCGTTCGCATTGGCGATGCGTCGGGCGATCGCGAGCGAGCCGGTTGCGGAGGTGAGCGCCGGATGGTTCACGTGGTTTCGCGTGACACGACCGGCGCTGATCTGGGCGGGTGCGTTCGCGGTGGTGGTGCTGGCGGTTGGGCTGTATCTGCGGACCGGCCAGTCAGGATCCGTAGTGCCAGTGGCCTCCCTGGAGCTCACCGCGATGCGCGGCGATGTGCAATCGGTGGGGATGGCGCGGGAGACGGATCTCACGCTGAGCGATGCGCCAGTTGAAGCGGGGCTTCGCGCGGAAGTGGTGGACGCTACAGGCGGGACTGTTTGGGGCTCCGCGCCGCTCGCGGACGCAGGCAGAGTGAAGATCACGAAGGAACTGGCCCAAGGCAGTTATTTTGTGCGGCTGTACGATGGCGGCGGGAAACTGCTGCACGAGTACGGATTTCGGGTGAGCAGCGGTACCCGATAGCGAGAAGAGACGCTTCGACAGGAACATTTCCGTTGCCACGTTCGTCCAACGGAAAATGCAGAAGATGCGAACCCTCGCCATTGCCGCGCTCGCCGCCGCGTTACCCCTGGCCATGATGGCGCAGGAATTTGATGTCGTATCGGTAAAACCGTCCCCGCCTTACGCCTTGGGAATGCGACTCGGTGTCAACGGCGGGCCGGGCACAGACGATCCAGGCACCATAACCTGGTCTGTTACATCGCTGCAGACGCTGCTCGCTACCGCTTACGCAGTCCGGATGGACCAGATTGTCAACCCGCAAATCCTCACCCGCGACGCATTCGATATCGTCGCAAAACTGCCCTCCGGAACCACGAAAGAACAGATTCCGGCAATGCTGCGAAAGGTCCTCGAGCAACGTTTTCATCTGGCAACCCACTTCGAATCGCGTGATGGGGCGGTATTTCTGATGTCTGTCGCGAAATCCGGAGTGAAGCTGAAGACAACGGACGAGAACGCTAAAGCAATTTCACCGATTCTATAGCCCGAATACGGGCAGTATTGTGGGTACGGACTTCAGTCTGTACGGCCGAGCGTCGCTCGGCCTCGCGGCGTTTCGCCGCGTCCTGCGCCGAATCACAGATCCACGATAATTCCGAAACTGCTCTAAACCTCCGGAGTCGAGAACCGTGGGCGCGCTCCAGGTAGACAAAGACCTTTTCCCCGTAGTCACGCCCGGCAACGGGGCGACTTTGACCCTCGCCGGGAGCGTTCACCTCACCGCAAGAGCGGTTACGACGTCGAAACTTGCGGATCTGCTCACCGGCGAAGCCGGACGATCTGTAGTCGACAGGACCGGGCTCACAGGCGTCTACGATGTGAGACTAAATTTCTCTCCGGTGCGAGGCGCCAACAGCGCGCCACCCCCGCCTGCGCCCACGGGAGTAAATGGCGGAGCGCCTGCGCCTCCCTCCGATGGACCTCCGAGCATTTTCACGGCGCTCCAGCAGGAACTCGGGCTCAGGCTGGACTCAGGCAAAGCTCCGGTAAAATTCGTCGTCATCGACCACATAGACAAAGTGCCCGTGCCGAACTGATCTGCTCGGCGCCGTTGGTGAAAGAACACCGCCCCGCGGTTCCTTTAGTCGTATCCGCACCCGGCGGAAGAGGTTTTCCTGCCGTTTGGCTGCACACGCCACGGAAGCCGCGTATTTTCGGAGTTTGCACAACGCGGCTATCGCTGCGTGTCCTTCAATTCCGTAAGTACACGTACGCTCGGATCTACCCGTTTTTCGGCAGCTGACGATTCCCTCGCTGATTTAAGGTACCGTGAGAGAAGGGAGTAACGTGAAGCCATGGACGAGCGGAAAGAAATCAGAATCCAGACCGTACGCCTTCCGAATTTCCCCGCACCGCGCCATTGTCTGCGCGTGGCCGTCCTGCCCGCGTGTCTCTTCCTTACGCTGACAACTCTGCATGCGCAAACCGCGCGCCCGCACGCCTCCGCTCTGGCTGAATTCAGCGCGGCCGTCGAGGAGTTGTGCGCATCGGTCAGTCCGGCCGTTGTCCAGATCGAGGTAAGGAACAGAGCGGCCGTCGACAGCGACGACAGTCATCAGACCGGGTTTTTCGCCAAACAATCGGCCAGTGGTTCCGGCGTCATCGTGGATGCGTCGGGCTACATCGTGACCAACGCCCATGTCATCGAAGCTTCGCGGCAGATCGACGTCAGCGTCGCCGATATGTCCGATCCGACGAAGAAGGATGCCCACAAGCACTATGCGGCAAAGGTTGTCGGCACCGACAAGGAAACCGATCTTGCGGTCCTGAAGATTGAGGCGGACCATCTCCCGACGCTGAGCTTCCTCGATTCCGACACGTTGAAGCAGGGACAACTCGTGTTCGCTTTGGGGAGCCCGCTGGGGCTAGATAACACTTTGACCGTGGGGTACGTCAGCGCGACAACCCGGCAGTTGAATTCCGGGCAAGCCGTGTCCTACATTCAGACCGATGCGCCCATCAACCCCGGCAACAGCGGAGGGCCGCTGCTGGATATGGACGGGAGGGTCGCCGGCCTCAACACGATGATTTATACGCAATCCGGCGGCAGCGAAGGCATCGGTTTTGCTATCCCGGCCAACATTGTGCGTCACGTCTACGAGGAACTGCGCAAAGACGGACACATTCATCGCGGCAGCATCGGCGTGGTCGTGCAGGATATCGACCTGCAGATGTCCCAGGCGCTCGGCCTGAATCGCCACCCCGGTGTCATTCTGGCTGACGTGGCTCCGCATGGGGCGGCGGAAGCGGCCGGTCTCGAACAGGGCGATATCGTGCTGGCCATCGGCGGCGAACCCATCACTCAGACGCAGCAGATGCGAACCGTTATCCTGGAACACGCGGTCGGCGACACCATTACTCTGGATATCCAGCGCGGCGCCGAAAAGCTGACGAAGACCGTCTCCGTTCTGGAGCGTCCGAACACTCCCGTGGGTCTGGCGGATCTTGTGAACGGTCAGGCGAATCTTGTCCGTGAACTTGGCATTCTCGCGATGACGCTCGATGAAAAGGTAACGCCCGAGTTGCCCGATACCCGCCGCCTCTACGGCGTCGTTGTCGCGGCGATCCCTATTGAGTTCGCGGCGCTGAACCCTGGACTCCGCCCCGGCGATATCATTTACGAGCTGAACGCGAATAAGATTCGTACCCTGGGCGAACTGCGCGATCGGCTGAGTGGGCTGAAACCCGGGGATCCGGTCGCCCTGCTCGCTGAGCACGATGGCGTTCTTGGCTACGTTTCCTTTAAATTTCAATGAGCGAACAGGGAAATCTTACCGATTTCGCTTACGAAGTTCGGTAACGAGAGCATGCCGCATTCCACTCCGCAGTCATCATCACGCCGTCGTCACGCCTGAGATTCCCCCATCGGTGAGGGAGATCACATTGGTCACTATCTTGCGTAAAAGGTTACCCGAGACCTTCGCAGGTTAATAGTGTTATGCAGACTGAAATGCTCACGACCGGCCAGAGCGTGAACCGGACAAAACGCTGGTCGGCGTGGACTGCCAGCGTAGCGGTGCATATCGTCGCGATAACAGCTCTCATGACGATTCGCACGCCGAGCGATACCTCGCTCACATCGCAACGTTCGGAAATCATTACCCCGTTGGTATACAGCCCGCCAGCGAAACCTTTACCCGCGCGATTGTACGTGATGCGTACTCCGCTCGTCGTGCCGCGGACGACACCCCCGCATACGCCGATCGTGAAACAACTTCCGGCGATAAGGCGTGAGCAGCCGCGTGTTGCCACCATCGCCACACCAGTGCCTCCCGAACCCGTGTTGCACACCGATTTACCCGAGGTCCAGCTGTCAAAACTGAAAGCGCCCGAGCTCCCTGCCCGGCCTGCGCCACCTCCTGCTCCCGTTAAAACAGGTACGTTCGCAAGCGCCGGTGAAGCGCCCACCGGACACGTTCCTTCGCCCCGCCTGGAAGTTCAAACCGGCGGCTTCGGCGACGGCAATCGCGGCCACACACCCGCAAACGGCTTAACGGCCGCCTCGGGGGCCGGCGTTCGCGTGGGCGCGTTTGGCGATTCATCGCCTTCAGGCAATGGCGCGCGATCCGGAAATGGTAAGGGAGTTCTGGTTGCCGACGCCGGCTTCGGAAATGCCGCGGCGCCAAACGCCCCTGTACGTCGTGCAGAGCCGGCAGCACCCGCGGAGACCCCGGTGGAAGTGCTGTGGAAGCCCAGGCCCGTATACACAACGGAAGCCCGGGCGAAAAAACTGGAAGGCAATGTCACCCTGGAGGTCGTCTTCCGTGCAACCGGAAATATTCAGGTGGTCCGGGTGGTTCGCGGACTCGGGTGCGGGCTCGATGAATCGGCGCGCGCGGCCGCCGAACAGATTCGTTTCCGGCCGGGGAAAAAAGATGGTGTGCCGGTGGACCGGACCGGCCTCGTACTGATAACGTTTGAGCTTTCTTAACAGGAAGACGGAACAGGAAGTGTAAGATGATCAATCGTTCTGCGTTGTTCTTATTATCGGCCGCAATGTTTGTAACCGGCGCCCGCGCGCAACAAACAACCGCGGACACATTTGTGGATCGGGCTATTGTCCGTGAAAACGCTTTACTCAGCGCGCTTCGCACCATGACGCCGGTGGCCGAAACTTACATTCAGGAGCTGTCTCCCGATAACGATTTCGGCACGGTCCCCGTGAAAGATCGTTACTTCCTTGGCAAGGTCGATCTGTCGCACGGGCTCACCCAGACTTCCTATCTGCCGAAGAGCAGCGACTCACCCGGGGCCTTCGATCTCTTCAGGCGTTTTCTGACAATCCAGTATTTCCCCAAAGGCTTCGCCCAGATGATGCTCATCGACGGCGGCGATTTCGACAGGGCGCATTACAACTTCGAGTTCCTCCGCCGGGAATTTCTCGGAGACGCGAGGACTCTGGTTTTCGCGGTGACTCCCCGCAAGGGTTCAGGCTCGGGCCGTTTCGAAGGCAACATCTGGGTTGAAGACAGGGGCGCGAACATCGTACGTTTCAACGGAACTTACAGTGGCTCGTCGGGCGGCCGGATGTACCTGCACTTCGATAGCTGGCGTCTGAATGCGGGTCCCGATCTGTGGCTGCCATTCGAAGTCTACAGCGAAGAATCTCATCTGACGGACGCCATGAAGATTCACAGCGCCCACTTCAAGGCGCTGACGCGGTTCTGGGGTTATGGCGGTCCCGCCGAACGCGATGGCGGCGACTTAACCGACCTCACCGTTGAGACCGCCGACGGCGGGCAGGTGGAAGACAAGAGTCCCGAGGCCGCCGACCCTTCGCCCGTCGAAAGCCTGCGCGCCTGGCAACGCCTTTCGGAGGATAACGTTTTAGACCGGCTGGAGCGTGTCGGCATTATTGCCCGCGCAGGAGGGGTCGATAGGGTGCTGGATACCGTCATCAATAACATCGCGGTGACGAACAATCTCAGCCTTGTGCCCGAAGTACGCGCCCGCGTTCTGCTCACGACGCCGCTCGAATCGTTCACCATTGGCCGCACCATCGTCATCAGCCGGGGCCTGCTGGATACGTTGCCGGACGAAGCTTCTCTCGCGGCGATACTTGCGCACGAGCTGGCGCACATCGTTCTTGGCCACGAGAGTCCGACGGACTTCGCATTCTCTGACCGCATGCGCTTCGACGATGCCCGCATCGTGACGCGTTTCGCCCTCGCCCGCACTCCGGCTGAAGAGGAGGCGGCCAACGAAAAGGCGGTTCAGTTGTTACTCAATTCTCCTTACAAGGACAAGCTGGGTGAAGCCGGACTGTACCTCAAGGCCCTGGCCAGTGAGTCGTCCAGTCTCCCGTCGCTGGTCAAGCCGCTGTTCGGCGACCGGTTAGTCGAAGGTCACGATATCCGGCGAATGGCGACGTTGATGGACAACGCGCCGCAGTTACAGACTACGCGCGTGGATCAGGTGGCCGCATTGCCTCTCGGGTCGCGCACGCGGCTGGATCCGTGGACGGACGATCTGGAGATGGTCGCCATGAGAAACGTTCCACTCGACGCCGCCAGGGAAAAACTGCCGTTTGAAATCACGCCCGTTTACCTGAATCTGACGTACGAGACTTCGCGTCCCAAACAGGTCGCGGAAGCGCAGCCTGCGGCAAATGGCAACTGACGGCCACGTTGTAACTTTCAGCCACAAAGGAAAAACGCGGCTGCCGCCGCGTGTCCCTTGCCGCGGAGTCTTATTCTTTGACCTTCAGGCGGTCTTTATTGTCCGCGATAAACGTCTTGATATCCTCCGCCATCAGAAGTAGCTTTAGCCACTGCTCCTGATATAACGTTACGGGAAAGCGGCCCAGCCCGTAAACCGAGACAGCCCCTTTTTCGCTCACCTTCATGGAGGTAGCGGTATTCCGCTTCTGCTTGAGCGTCTCGTTTTCAGCCCTCAACCGGGCCAGTTCTGCCTGTACGTCTTCGTCTGCCATCCTTTGAGGTTAGCAGAGCGTGCTGCTATGTACTCGTATCGCTATGTACTCTATCGACGAGCAGCGACTCTCTCAACAACCTGAAGGCTTCGGCGCGGTGCGGCTGTAGCGAGAACGCTCTCCAGATCCGATGAACACTGGCGCGGCTCAGTCCGCTCACCTCCGCCAACGACCGCGTCGACCACCGCGTGGTGTTGGCCGGCGTCGATTCCAGGGTCAGCCCCAGCACCCGGTCCACATCGGCCTCGCTCAGTTTGCGTGGCGTGCCCGGCCGGGGTTCATCGAGCAGGCCATCGAGGCGCTTGTCCACAAAACGATGCCTCCACTTACCGACGGTCTGCAGCGAAACGTGCAATTCCGCCGCCGCTTCGGTATTCGAGAGGCCATCCGCGCAGAGCAGAATCACTCGGGCGCGTAATGCCAGAGCTTGCGGGCACTTCGGCTGCCTGGTCCAGGTCCGAAGCGCTTCGCGTTCCATCTCCGTCAATGACAGTACAGGCGTTGGACGTCCGGCTTTCATCCGTAGATCCTCCATCCTCACAGCGCCGCGAAGGTAATGTGCGGGGAGCCGATCGGCATTTACCGGCTCCCCAATCATTACTTCCGCCAACCAGCCTCAGAACGTGATCCGAACCGAGATCTGGAACAGACGCGGGAAGTTTGTCTGGCTCGTAATGTCGCCAAACGTTCCCGGACTGCTGATGTTGGTCGTGGGTGAGGCGAACAACACTGTGTTCGTCACGTTGAGCGCCTCAGCCCGGAACTGCACCTTGTAGTACTCCTTGAAGGTGACTGTCTTGAACAACGACGCGTCGATGTTAAACAAGGACGGCGAGTACACATTCAGCCTGGCCGCGACATTGCCGAATGTATATGCCGGGGCCGCCGAGAACGCCGCCAGATTCACCCAGTCGGTGATCCGCGAATCGACCGACCCGGTCGTTTGCGCCGACACCCCGGTCGCGTTCGGAAACTGCCCGCAACCGTTGCACCCGGCGTTCGCGTTGGTCTGAGAGACGCTCAACGGCGTGCCCGAATGGATCAGCATTTGCGACTGAACCGACCATCCGCCCAGGAACATATCCGCGAACTTATTGCCACTCTTCATGAACATCATGCCCTTTCCGAACGGGAGCTGGTATGTATAGGCCATGGAGTAGCTGTTCGGCTGGTCCGTAGCGCCTCTCGTCCATCCCTGCGGGACGATCGGAGCGTCGTAGTTCTGCGCGGCGGCCAGAGACATGAGCCGGGACCAGGTGTACGTAACGTTCATCGTCAGTCCGTATTTAGACCGCCAGGTTCCCTTGCCGTAAAACGCATAGTAGGTCGAACGGCCCATCGCTGTGTTTAACCCTACCGACGTGTATTCGGGATACTGCGTCAGCAAACTGTCGTAAGCCAGCGTGGTGTTGGTTCCGAGCGAAGTCGTATTCGGCGCGTATCCATAGAACGGGTTAGCTACGACTTTGCTGAGTCCGGAAGATCCCAAAGCGAAGTAACTCGGATTGAGCTGATTGAGCGCGAGGGAATAAGGCTGATCGAGAGTGTGCGAGCCGATGTAACCGCCCTGAATCGAGGTGTTTTTGGTGACCTGGCGTTGCGCGTCGAACGAAAGCTGTTCCACATATCCCGCCGAACGGTTACCCGGATCGGTTGCGGTGATTCCCGAGCCGATTGCCGTGAGCCCGCCCAGTGTGTTACCCGCAATCGGCGTCAACCCGTTCGGATAGGGATTGCTCAGACTCGCCGATGGCGTGTAGTTGTTGTTAGTCGAAGTCACAATGCTGGTCGTCTGCGAGTAACCCGTCGCCTGCTGGGCCGAGAACGACTGCGGAATCCAGAAGATTCCATACCCGCCCCGGAACACAGTCTTCGGATTCATCGAGTAAGCAAAGCCGAACCGTGGACCTGCTTTAATTCCGAGCGGATTGCCCGCGTGGTTCGGATTACCGTTCACGCCGGCAAACCGCGCCTCACCCAGGAGAGTCAGGCTGGAGATATCTGCCTGCAGCGGATTGACCGCCGTCAGGCTGGCATCGATCAGATACTTATTGTTGACTTCCGCGAGATTGCTTTCATGTTCGCCGCGAAACCCGAAGTTGACGGTGAGCTTCGGCGTGATGCGATAGTCGTCCTGGATAAAAAACCCGTAGTAATGAACGTAATCGTTGAATTGCTGACCGGCAGTGATACTCCCGCCGGACGGGTTTCCCAGCAACATGCTGGCCAGGCCTCCGCCTGTGCCGTTAACCGTCTTCGTGGGCGTCTGCGATGTGAACCCGGAGCTGAAACTGAAGCTGCTCGGCCCTTCCGGCGTTTCCGTCGCGTCGGCCACGAGCCGATACTCCATGCCAGCCTTGATGCTGTGCTTGCCCATGAACTTTGCCACTTCGGCATTCAGGCTTTGCGAATGGTAAACGGTCCAGGTGGCTGAACCGCCGCCGTACGAAGCAAATTCTCCCGTCGAAATGCTGGGAAACGAGGGATACTGAGGCGTCAACGCATCCACCGCCGCCGGGAAGCCGAGGGTGGTCAGCTTGAAGCCGTTGCTTTGTTCCGGTTCAAAGTCCGGGAACCGGTTCTGCCCGAAGCGAACCGTCAGTACCGTGCTCGGACTCAGCGTCGCCACGATGTTGCTCTGGACGCCGTCCACATGGCGATAAATGATGCTTTGGTTGGGAGTCGCGACAGTCTCGAACCACTGGTTCGAAGGCTCCGTGCTGCCGTAGTGTATATAAGACGCCGACGCCTTGAGCCACGGGAAGAACTCGTGATCGACCTTAAACGTGCCCTGATCGGCGCGATCCTGCGTGTTCACCGCGACCGTCTGATTCGGCTGCCCGTAATAAGTGGCAACCGATGTCGGCATTGGATACCACGAAGCCAGGTTCAGCCCGATCGGACTCAGCCGGCTGGCGGGGATGATGTTACCCGCAAATGGAGTTCTCGCGCCGGTAGTCAGATTAGTGCTCATCGGATCGTACATCACCTGTTGCGCTCCACTCTTCGTTGTAGAAAGGCTCTGAGAGAAATCTCCGATTCGTTCGAGCGCCGTGGGAACGGATTCCACCGTGGTCGCTGCGTCGAACATCCGGTAGCCTTCCGTCGTGACAAAGAAAAAAGTCTTGTTCCTGCCGTCATAAACTTTGGGAATTCGGATCGGACCGCCCAGCGAATCGCCGTAATTCTTGAACGGCTGGGAGAGGATCGGGATGCCTGCCTGGTTGGAGAAGAACGTATTTGCCAGCCAGTTCGTCTCACGTATGGTGCCGAAGAGCGAACCGTGCATCCGGTTTGTGCCGGAGCGCAGAGTGGCATTGAAAGTGCCGCCGCCGGTGCGCCCCATCGATGCGTCGTAGGTGTTCGCCTGGACCTTCATTTCCTGCACCGATTCCATATCCGGAATGATGACCGCGCGGTTAGTGGAGTCGGTAATCGAGATGCCGTCAAGCGTGTAGTTATTGGTCTGCGATGGACCACCCGCTATCGACATCGCGGCCTGTCCACTCTGGTCTTCCATGCGGTCGAACTTCGGGTTACCCGTCCACACCACGCCTTCACTCAGGCGCGCCAGCAGGAACGGATCGCGACCGAGATTCGGCAAATCTTCCATTTTCTCGCGATCGATCACGGAGCCGGTAGACGCCTCCGATGTGTCGAGCAACTCCGCTTCCGCGGTAACGTCGACCGTCTCGGTGACCTGGCCAATGTCCAGTTTTGCGTCCTGTGTATTGGCGGTCTGGGTGACAATGACCACGCCTTTTTGTTCCAGTTTCTTGAAACCGGGCGCTTCCACCACCAGGGTGTACGTGCTCGGATTGAGGACCGGGAATGAATATTGGCCCTGGTCGTTGGTAACGGTGCTGCTGGAGACGGAGGTCGCCTCTTCGACCAACGTGACTTTAGCGAGCGGAACCACAGCGTCTTTAGGATCCGTGACTCGCCCTCTGAGCGAGCCCTGAAACGCCTGGCCCCACACCAGAGCGGAAAATACGATAAATGAACACACGAGTCGCATGTTAGAGTCTCCCTGTTTTGAGTTTTTTGGCGTGCAAAAGCAGCGGGGCGTAACAAATCCTGGCGTGGGAGGTCCGGGCGCGCACAAGACGCAGCGGAAGCGTGAGGACGTACGACACACAGACATGCGTGCGTCACCTTAAGCCATAGCGGGCGAAATAGTTAGCAGTCAGGCCGTAACTGGAGCACCAACTGGGTTAGTCTGAGGAACATTTGGCTCAGGTCATTGAGCCGGAGGAAGGAAACAATCGCTGCAACGCGTGTTTCTAAACTGATGTTATTAAACTAACACAGGTAAGGTTACCCATGCTACTCATTTTTTACATTTATTTTGGTGCCGGGGTAAGTCATGCGTTACTTCTCGCTGTCGAGCATCCGCATCTGCGAGGCGTCATAGCGCGTTCCTGCCACACGCGATGCATCGCAAATCTCTTCGAGCCGCGCGATATCCCCAAGTGAGAGAGTAACATCCAGCGCCCGCAACGCCTCGGACAGCTGCGAACGGGTGCGTGCTCCCATTACCGGCACGATGTCGTGTCCCTTCGCAAGGACCCACGCAATCGCCAGCTGCGACTGTGTGATTCCCATCTCCGACGCCATCGCCGCGAGGGCCGCTACCATTTCCCGGTTGCGTTCGATATTCTCTCCGCTGAATCGCGGAATGTGGGCTCGAAAATCACCCGCGGGCGCCGGTGTCGAGCCGCTCAGCAACCCCCGCGACAACACCCCGTAAGCCGTCATGGCAACGCCCAGCTCACGGAGCGTCGCCAGAATGGAATTTTCAACACCACGGCTGATCAGGGAATACTCAATCTGTAGATCCACCACCGGATGCGCGGTGTGCGCGCGTCGCACGGTCGCCGCGCCAACCTCCGACAACCCGACATAGCGCACATGGCCCGCTTTGATCAGTTCCGCAATCGCACCGACCGTATCTTCTATGGGAACCTGGGGATCGAGACGCGCCAGCCGGTATACGTCGATGTAATCCGTCCGCAGCCGTTGCAGACTGTACGCCAGAGAGTTCTTCACCGCCTGTGGGCGTCCGTCGACTCCGAGAAACGCCCCGCCCGGCGCGCGCATGGCCCCGAACTTCACCGAGAGCTGTACCTTATCGCGACGCCCCTCCAGCGCCTCGCCGAGGAGCATCTCGTTGTGGCCCATCCCGTAAAAATCGCCGGTATCGAGAAGCGTAACGCCTGCGTCGATCGCCGCGTGAATGGTGGCAATGCTTTCCGCGCGGTCGCTGGGTCCGTACATTCCGGACATTCCCATGCAGCCAAGCGACAGCCGCGATACGACGGGTCCATTGGCTCCGAGGCGGATTGTATTGGCCATAACTCAGTTTCCCTTGCCCGTGCGTATACTGCACGCCGTTCAATTTCCGGTGGGCGTCTTCTCCACCCGATCGACAACGATCTGCTCCACCACGGCCTCCCGCTGTTCCAGTTTCAGACCCACCGTCTGTACCGCCTCAAGCAGCGACATTCCGGCTGGGTCCGATGCCGTGCCGGCGGAAACTGAGCCTCCGGTCGCCCCCGGCGTATCCAGTCCCATCGCCCGCGCCATGTTCGCGCGGTCCGATTGCGAGAAATCCAGCGCAATCTCGTAGTGCCCGCCGAGGCCGGTCCGATCGACGAACTGAAGTGCACTGCCTCCCATCATCTGTGAGAATTGCGTCAGCATGTCGGCGACTCCCGCCATCGTGATCATTTTCGCGTCCAGATGCATCGTGCGGGTAGCCGGATCCGTCCGGAAAGTGACCAGCCCCCTCGACCGCATATTGACGGTGCCGCTGCCATCCTTGCCGAGTGTCATGCGCGTCGGTCCGTCGGCAGTGTCCATCGTAATCTCGCCAGGTTTCAGGGGCGCGGCCTCGTCGATCGGCGAGGGAATGCCGGATTCCTTCAACTTCGGACCGCCCCTGCCCACGATCGGCGCAAGCACCGGATGCTCCGCGCTACTTCGATGTACAGCCAGCCCGAACCTGTCTTCGAGAAGCGCCTGGAGCATCTTCGGAGCGTCGTCCTTCACGGCTCCGTCGGGAAACTTAGCCACGATGTCGAATCGCTGACTGGCGAGCCACGCGGGGCCGCTGACCTGGTACGGCTTCACGCCATACGCGAGAGTCATCAGATCTCTCAGCGTAATATACGTGTATTCCGCTCTCTCCGCGCCAACGTGAGGGCCGATTTTCGGTGCCTCCCCCGCCTGAGCCGCAGCCACCATCTTCGCTAAATCGATAGGAGCCGCGGGCTTGATCGTGGCTACTTCAAACGCCGGTCTGGTCTGGGCGAACACCAGGGTAGCGGCCAGCTGACGCCAGCAACATGTTGCAGCGTTTCTTTCATTGGTTTATCTCCTTCAGGTCAAATTCAAGGGCTGGATGTCCGGCTCGTTGCCGTCGAAGCGCACTTCCGACGCGCGCGGACGCCGCATCCAGAGCAGCGCAAGCACCACCGCCACCGCAACAAAGAACAACAGTGCCCGCAGTAAACGTCTTTCGAGTGCCGCTTCCAGATCCGACATACCAAAACTGTATTCTGTAAAGCCGTACAGATAAATTCCGGACAGTAGTGCCAGATTTACCTTGCCCGGAAAATAGGAACACGTGAACGGCACCTTATCGAAACTCCAGAACAGCACTTCGATCAGCAGCGCACCCGTCGCCAGTTGAAACACCATGTGGAAGAGCCCTGTCGCACTGCCCCATCGCCACATCTCAAACGGAAGAAATAACAGCAGCGCCGGGAGCAGACCGCTCGCCATCACTCGTTTACGCGAAGCGCGGCGAGATTTCTCCGCCCAGCGTTCTTCGGTAATCCGAAACAGCCAGTTCGACGCCAGCTCGGCCGGAAACTGGAATGCCGCGCGAAATCCCGACACCACGAAGAATACAACCAGCAGCGGAAACCCGCGAAGTCCATCCGGCGACAGTCCGATTTTTCCGCCGGTTACCGTAACGGTCGTCAACATTCCAATCGCGATCCCGACGCTCCAGTAAGATGCGAGGAACAGACGATGCGTGGCGCTCCTCGCGAGAATACAGCCGGAAAAACGGAAGATCGCACCTTCCTCCGCCGAAGCGGGAAGCCTGTCAAACAATCCGGCAGACGGTTTGAATCCACGCGTGTCTTCGGCTTCGAGCGTGCGCCGGTAGTGGCGTCGAAATCCCAGCGCCCAAGTCACGCAAAACACGCCGACCGCTACCCCCAGCGACGCGCCGCCGAACCTGCCAAGCGACGCGAACAGCGGATCGGAAGGTTGCAACAGCAGGTCGTACAATCCCGTAAACCAGATCGGCGGAAAAAACCAAAGCCACGCCGCGTGCGTCCCTGCCGCCACAGGCAGCAACATCGAATACACGGGGTACATCAGCAGGGCGAGAATCATCGCGCTCATCCCCACCATCTGAATCCACGGCGAAATCCTCTGGAAGATTCGGGGGCTGGTCAGGTTGATCATTAACCCCTGGAATGCTGCCACCGCGAAGAATGCAAACAGCGATGCCCCCGCCGTAGAGCCGACCTGAGCCCCGACCGCACGCAGAAAGCCCGCCCTTCGCACGTCCGGAATCGCGAGAGACAGCAGCGGACCCAGCACGTTCGGGAAAAAGTTGATTGCCGCGATCAGCATCAGCAGGAACAAACAAAGCGCGGAAAACTTAGCCGCGAACAGTGTTCGCAGCCGGACCGGAAATGAACCGAGAATCAGAAAGTCACGGTGATCCGGAAATAGCTTTTCCCATTGAAAAAATGTGGCGAAACCGACTACCGCAAACGAAAAGGCGGGAAAGAAAAGCCGGAACATCCGAAGAGCCCAATAGTTCGCTCCCGTGAGGTGCTTCGTCGCCATTTCCAAAAACTGCGGCATAAACAAATAGGTAATGAAGAAACCCGGCGCAGCGAGAAAGCCCATCACCTGCCAAATATTGGTCTCAAAGCCGCCATCGGGCGAGACGGTATCGTTCTCAAAGAATCGCGCCTGAAACAGTTCCAGCAGCCGGCGAAAAGGTGTTTTCATGGCCGTGCGGAAATCAACTCCGCAATGTCGCGCGCCCGCGATTCCATATCTTCCTGCTGCACAAGCTGCGCGAAGATCTCTTCGAGATTCGGCAATTGCATCAGTTCGCGCAGTTTGCCCACCGAATCGTCCGCGACGATGCGGCCGCGATAAATCACAATAATGTGATCGCAGACTTTCTCCACCAGTTCGAGCACGTGCGAGATATAAAGAACAGCTTTACCGCGTGCCGCGAGCGCGCGAAGAAGATGGCGAAACAGAAGACTGTTGGCGATGTCGAGCCCCGATTGCGCCTCGTCGAAGATCAGCAAATTCGGATCGTGCAGCAACGCCGCGGCGATCAGAATGCGCTGTTTCATTCCCTTCGAGTACGCGGAAATTGGTGCCCAGCGGGAGCCGTGAAGCGAGAACAATTCCAGCAGTTGATTCGCTCTGTCTTCGACGAACTGTTCCGGAAGTCCGCGCAAGCCTCCAGCCAGTTGCAGATATTCAAGCCCGGTCAGATACCCATATAGATTCGGTTCCTCGGGCACATACCCGAGACGTTGTTTGAACAGCGTGGAATCGTACCGGAGATTCTGGCCGCGAAAGTGAATCTCGCCCTCGCTCGGCAGCAGAAGTCCGGTCATCATCTTCACCGTGGTCGATTTTCCCGAACCATTCGGCCCCAGGTAACCGGTAATCTCTCCGGCGCAAACTGTGAAGTTGACGTGGTCAACCACAGTCGTACTGCGAAACCGCTTTGTCAGATTGCGGACTTCGAGCATGTCTCTGTCCCGACATTCAACTGGAGAGATGTCACCGTCACCTTGCCTGTGCGGACAACGACAAACGTTGTCAAGGCGGTAATCAGGGCGGGCAAGAACACATGCGCGACAATTTCATCCATCAGGCTTCCATCGGCTGGCAAGGGATGATGGCTGATCACGCCCGCCAGCATGCTCCCCAACGACAGCGCATTAAAGGCTGACGCGACCAAAGGCACTACAAACGCCGGATTCTCCGTCAGGCCTGGCACCGCAATCCGCAGGAACTCACACAGGGCGCACCACCACACCCGCAGGACTCCAGCAACGCCGCTGCTCTGCCACGCGTCGTCCAGATCTTCGCCGAAAAGCTCATGCATTTCCGGCCCGAACTCACGGCGCAAATCGGACGGATACAACAGCAGCATGCCGCCATAGGCCCGCGCGCTTAACCGAACGAGCCCGCTCATGATTCCGACCCCGCGGCCCGCAGCCGCATCGATTTCGATTTCTTCACCATGGCCTCCATCCGCTTCAGTTCCAGATTGAGTACGTCTGAACCGCTGCCCGTAAGAGCGTAGTGGCGTCGCCGACTATCGCTGTTCTTCGGGCCATTCACTTCTTTGATACAGGCGGATTCGAGCAGACGCTGAATCGTCGTATACAGCGTAGCGGGTCCGATCTGGAAATCGCCGTCCGACAATTCGCGTGCCTCGCGCATCAGCGCATAGCCGTGTTTCTCGCCGCTCCCCAGCGCAAACAGGATCAGAAACCCCGCGCGGGTCGGCGAATTGCTCGTTTGATTCATACTCAATACATGATATATCAAATTATGATTAACATGTCAAGCCCCACGCCATGTGATTTGATGAAGAGACTCCTACAATGAACGGCGCCGAGTGTCTCCTTCGAACCCTGCTGGCCAATGAAGTAGATCTCTGCCTGATGAATCCAGGCACGTCCGAAATGCAGTTCGTCTCCGCGCTGGATCGCGTACCCGGCATGCGCGGCATCCTGTGCCTGTTCGAAGGCGTCTGCTCCGGTGCTGCCGATGGCTACGCCCGCATGGCCGGAAAACCCGCCGCCACGCTGCTGCACCTGGGACCCGGGCTCGGCAATGCGATCGCCAACTTCCACAACGCGCGCAAAGCCTGCTCACCCATCGTGAATATCGTTGGCGAGCACTCGACGCAACATCTGGGACATGACGCGCCGCTGACCGCCGATATCGAAGGCATCGCGCGCCCCGTATCCGGCTGGGTCCGCACGCTCAATCGCGCGACGGCGATGGGCGAAACGGCCGCAGCCGCGGTAGCCGCAGCCATCGGACCGCCCGGAAAAGTCGCGACCCTGATCGTGCCTGCCGATTATTCATGGTCGGAAGCCGGCATGCCCGGCGGTCGACTATTTCGCTCCTCTGCGGCTCTGCCTGCCGTCGAAACAGTCCGCGACACCGCAGCGACCCTGCGCTCCGGCCGCCGGGCCGGACTTCTTCTCAGCGGATCGGCGCTCCACGCGCGTGGCCTTCGTGCGGCCGCACGTCTGCGCGCCGCTACCGGCGTCCGAGTCTTTGCCAACCGCAACGCGGGCCGGATGGCGCGCGGTCAGGGAATCCCCGCAGCCGAACGCATCCCCTATTTCCCCGAAGCGGCGCAATCTCTGCTCGCGGGATTCGGGCGCCTTATCCTTGTCGAAGCCAAGCCGCCGGTTTCATTCTTCGGCTATCCAGGTTTGCGATCCACTCTGGCGCCGCCCGATTGCGCTTTCGACATCCTCGCCGAAGAAGACCAGGATGGCACAGGCGCACTCGAATGGCTGGCAAATGAGATCGGCGCGCCGGAATCGTGGGATACGCCGCCCCCCGCGCGTCCCACACTGCCCGCTGGCGAGCCGCTCAATGCCGAAACCATCGGAAAAACCGTAGCCGCCCTCGCTCCCGAAGGCGCGATCTTCTCCGATGAGGCCATCTCTTCCAGCGAGCCGATCTGGATACACCTCGCCGATGCCGCAGCCCACGACTATCTCCCCGTAACCGGCGGCTCTATCGGCCAGGGTTTACCGGTGGCACTCGGCGCGGCACTCGCCTGCCCCGGCCGCAAAGTCATAGCGTTCGAAGCCGATGGCAGCGCCATGTACACGCCACAGTCGCTCTGGACGATGGCGCGTGAACGTCTCGACGTCACCATCGTCATCCTCGCGAATCGCCGCTACCGGATTCTCGATATCGAGATGAAGCGCACCGGAGCGGGCGCTGTCGGTCCGCGTGCCGACCGGATGCTGGATCTCACGAACCCCGTGCCGGACTGGATCAAGCTCTCGGAAGGTTTCGGCGTCGCCGCCGTACGCGCCACAACGGCCGATGAATTCATCCGCGAATTCGCCACAGCCATGCGCGAGCCCGGCCCTCGGCTCATCGAAGCAGTGCTCTGAAATGCAGTGCTCTGAAATGCAGTGCTCTGAAATGCAGTGCTCTGAAATGCAGTGCTCTGAAATGCAGTGCTCTGAAATGCAGTGCTCTGAAATGCAGTGCTCTGAAATGCA
>Ga0182024_10002089_pt1 | contig 50169 bp, 45 predicted proteins | sample P32metaG_FD_120480 | JGI IMG/M metagenome (GOLD analysis project Ga0182024, IMG submission 120480) | Permafrost microbial communities from Stordalen Mire, Sweden - P3-2 metaG (Illumina Assembly) | ecosystem: Environmental > Terrestrial > Soil > Wetlands > Permafrost | place: Sweden: Stordalen...
AGCTACGCGATCCCTGCGCAGGAGAGCGACGAAGCGGATTCGGCGCCGCCCGGAGAGACCAGGGACGACGAGACGTAAGGCGCGCCCCCAGTCTCCCGCTGGACAGAATCCCACCCCTCTTCTAGAAAGCCTGTCGCTTCCGGCCCGCCGGAACGACGCCCAGGTAGCTCAGTTGGTAGAGCAGCGGACTGAAAATCCGCGTGTCGGTGGTTCAATTCCGCCCCTGGGCACCAGCAAAATTTGAGCGGAGTTTCGTACCCGCGGATTTCCTGGAAAAACTGGGCCAAACGCCGGTTTCCACGGATTTTCCACACATACAGCGCGAGTGCTTTTGGTCCGATCCTCACAGCAGAATGGATGAGGAGCGCATCCTGGCGCTCCCCAACCCATCCTGCGCACCCCGCAAGCCCATATCGCAGGCAAGCCTGCCTTTTGTTCAGGTCACGAACGGCGGCCCGCAGTTCGGGCGCCGCCGCAAGTCAGTTGTAGTAGCTCGGCGTCTTGTAGTAACTGTCGACCTTGCGGCCATAGTCGGGCGTCCATTTGAACTCCGAATCACGATCGTAGTTCGGCGCACCTTCCAGCTGCTTCTTGTCAAGATTGACAACGTAGCCGCTCTTTTGTGAATCGTACTTCAGCGTTGCCCACGGCAGCGGATGGTACTTCTTATCCATGCCGAGAAAGCCGCCGAATGACATCACCGCGTAGATCGCGTGACCGCTGACCTTGTCGATCATGATATCATCAACGCTGCCAAGCTTGTCCCCAGCCCGATTATAGACATTGGTGCCCTGCACCTTGTCGGCCGCGATGAGAGTTCCAGACGTAATCGAAGTGACTTCTGTCATAGTCGAAATCCTTTGTTGGGAAAAAGGCGATCGAGCTTCCGCTGATACGCCATAGTTAGAACTCGATGTGCTCACTCCTGGTTCCCTCATTCCCCGCGGTCGTGCGTTTGTCGTGGTGTCAGCTGGAAGCTGCTATTCTGGAGAGGTGGTGGATATTAGAACCGTTCCGCAGGGCAGGAGATTTGACGATTGTGGGAGGCGGTTCGATTGCGGAGAGCTTGGGGCCGACAACGGCATCGGCGCGTTGTCTTGTCGGGACCGTACTTGTTGTACTGTTGCTGGTGAGGCCTATCCAGCTTGCGCACAAGCGCGGTGAAACACTGGTAAGGATGTGGGACATTTGACCGGGTCGATGCTCACTCTTCTGTCGCTCGTCAACGCCGGTCCGTATTGCTCGCCTGGAACCCGGGAGGAGGAGAAGATCTTGCGTTCTCGCACAGCAGTTGCCGCCACCGTAGTCCTGGCGCTCACGTGTCCGTCCGTTGCGTTCGCTCAAGATCGCCCGCAGCAGCACGATGGCGTCGTCGCGCTGTTAGATCCGGACGATTTCGTCTCGCTCAGCGCGCGGTCTGGCGACCGGTTCACCGACATGCCGGTCGAGATCGCATCTGGCGCGCTGATCGGCACGGTGAAAACGGCAGATATCGCTCCCGATGGATCGGCTGCACGCCTCCTGGTCGCGCTTTATGCAGGAGGCTCGGTCTGGATTGTCGCGGACGCGCTCCGGTACAATCGCAATGCGCGGATTTTGCTGACCAATTTGAGGAATATTGAACCGGATTAGTCCGAATTTCAGCCGACCCTACTCAATGTTTAAATACACGGAATCGGTATGAAAAAAGCCTTCATAACTGGCCTATTCCGTCACCAACGCCGCCCGGGTGATGGCGCAGTTAAGCGAGACGTCAGCGTTCTTACGGCGCGGTGACGCTATTCATTTCCAATGTCGCCGCTGTCTGTGCGAGCAGCCTTCCGTTGATCGACGCGCCGGTTTTCATGTCAATCTGCGTCTTGCACAAAATAATTCCTTCGATGTGCGAGTGCGCCCCGATGGATACATCGCCGGAGACTTGCCAGAACACCCTCTGCGATTGCGCATGTCCGCGCAGGCGTATTTCCTTGTCAGCAGCCACTATGAGACTTTTCGATATTTGAAAAATCCATACATCGTGTGGGCCGCCCTTCAATCTGGCATCTGCGTACACATGCACATCTGTACCCCAACGATATACACCCGGACGGAGCGTAAGCCCACCAATGTTGCCGCCACCTACGTTGATGTACTTCGCGTTCCTGCCAGCCGCATTGGTGTAGGCAATCTCCATATCACCGACCGCGACCGATAGTCTGTGTGGAGTTACGTGGTTGCATGGAGCCGGGCCGGCATCGTCGACTGATCGAATCTTGCCGTGAACTTCATGACACGTCAGATGATCGGCAGCGCCCGTGATCGGGCTGACCCCAACGTTCCCTGCAACGTCGGATTCTGGAACATCGGTAATCCCGGTTTCCGTCAGGATTACGTACTGTTCCGCAGTGCCGAGGTCTACAGGTCTGGTAGCGCCGACATCCGGAGCTAGCGGGAGCGTCTCATTCTCCCCGGCTGCGTATGCGGCAGGCGCGGTGAGCAGCACGGCAGGCAGGAGCGGCAGACAGCGCAGCAGCGCCGCGCCAAGTCCAAGCGTGATAATCGTTTTCATCGCAAAATTCTCCTAAACAGCGCTTGCCGGCATCGCGTTCCCGCGTCGCGAACTCCCCCGAAGCGAACCCGAGGTGGTGAGAAATCGTCGATGCGTGTCTGGCTGGACATAGTTGGGCCCGACCGAACGGTCCGCAAAACGCGAAGAGCTTGCGGAAAATCTGGTGCCCGCCTAGTTCAACAGCGCGCCAAACCGATAAGAGTTCCGCCGCTCAAGGTGATTTGGTTCAATGAGCCTTCCACATTTTGGATGAGACGCCTGGATGCGCAAACTTGCTGTCAAAAATGGCAACGGAAAGGTCCAGTTCGATCCCAAAGCGTTCCTCTCGAAAGTGAACGGGGGCCGAACCGTTGCCGAGTACCGGAAGCATCAAGTGGTCTATCAGCAGGGGGAGTCTGCCGACGCGGTTTTTACATTCAGACGGGAAAAGCCGTGGTCACGGCGATTTCGGAGCAGGGCAAGGAAGCGGTGGTCGCGGTCCTCTGGCCCGGCGATTTCTTTGGGGAGGATGTCTGGCCGGGCAGGTTCTGCGTTTGGCGACAGTGGCCACGCTCAGCGAATGTGCGATCACGCGAATGCCGAAGGCGGAGATCGTCAGCATCATTTACACGGAGCAGGCCCAACGGCCAAATTGAGGTTCACCGTTCCTTGATAAATCTGGTTCTGCACGAACAACCCGAAATCAGAAATTGAACTTAACAACTCCAATCTTCACCCGGGCTCCTAGATACGCCCCACCAGGAAAAGAACAACAAGCACGATCACGACGATACCGACGACACCGCCACCTATATACATCTGCTTTACCTCACGAGTTCCAGTAAGAGAACGCGCCAACGTCGTTATCGGGCCGCACTCGCCTGGGCTTGGCCAAAGATATGTGACCCACAATCGGTCAAGCGACGCGCGGCCATTCCAATGCGTCGATCCTGGGGGCGACGGGGCATCTATGGACACCTCTCTGGCACAAAGCCAGCATCTGCCGGGCGCGAAGAGGCGCATACGTCCGCGAGTGTTGAACCCCTATCATCGTCTGGCCGGTGCCTATGCGAGCAATTCGGCACAGCTTTCCCCACGCGAGTGGAACATTCCGTAGAGATGCGAAGCAGTCATCGGCACCGGTGATGGGCTGACCCCGACGTTTCCTGCAACGTCCGAAGCCGGAACCTCTGTAATTCCCGCTTCCGACAGAACAACGAAGTGGCCAGCTCCTCCGCGCTCTACGGGAGCGGCAGGATCGGAGGCGGGAATTGCTGAATAGGATTCGCTCCTCTCCAGCGGCGCAGGCGACAGATCCACTGGGTAGCACCACCGGCGGAAGGCGCAGCAGCGGCGTGCCGGGTCGACTGACAATCGCTTTCATCGGCAAAGTTGTCCTAAAGCGCATCGTCGGCATCAGCTTCTCAAGTCGCGGGAGCCGCTAACATTTGGGACAGTTCGCGCGCGAGCATGGGAATCCGCTCGGATGCCTGACGTTCCGCAGCGGTATTTCGGCGCTTGCGTGTAGATGAGATACGAGACCAGGAATAGGCCAATCGGCCCGACCGCAACAAAGCCAACCACTTCACCACCGAAATACATCGATTCCGCCTCGTGAGTTACAGTGAGACAACGCCCCAACGTCGTTATCGGCCCGGAACTCGCATGAGCTGGCAAGGATATCTGACCCACAATCAGTCAACGGAAGCCGCACGCATTCCAAGCGTGCATCGACCTTGGGAGCCGTGTGAGCCGGACCGTAAACGCCAGCTTGCCAAACGCTTCTCGCAACGCCGTCGCGGTGGTTTACGCAATGAGCGAAGGATCCCACCGCCGAGTCAGGGTCCTGACTAGTCCGCCAGTCCGAGAAAAAGTGCCCCAAACACGATCGTGTCCACGAAGCCGTGCGCGAGCACAGCCACCCAGAGATTGCGCTTGCTCAAGAGATAAGCCGCACCGATCACGAAGCCGTCGCAGGCTGTCTCGAACATTCCCGCCGACCCTTGATAATAGTGACCGATACCGAAGAGCGCCGAAACGCACAGCAATGCGGTCCACTGGGCCGGCGCCGTCCGATTTCCGAAATCGGCGGCGCGGCCAAGCAAATAGCGCCGATAACCGAGTTCTTCCCCGAACGCGGCAAACGTCCACGTGATGCCAAGCGCCTTCAGAAGGCTCCAGACGTCGTTTCTGGCGAGGCCGAGCGCAGTCCCGGCCGATTTCGCGGCGTGCAGGCCAAGGATGCCGGCCAGCGGCTGGGCGACCAGCAATTTGGTGGCGATGACGGCGATCGCGGTGGCGAACGCCACGGCAATCGTAAGAAGCCACGATTTCGGCCGCCCCAGCCCGACAGCCGCCCTCGCGCAGCCGGATCGAGGCGAGGCCGAGCACGAAAAGGATCGGCACTTCGTTGGGAAGGACGTGGAAGACATTGTGCCCTATGACAATTCCGGCCCCCACGGCAAGCTCGGCGAGCGAAAGCCAGCGTTGCTCCATCGTCAGGGGCGCTTGCGAAGGAAGCGCCAGGGCGTCCGGACGGTTCATAATTCTGCATACAACAGGACATTTTTGTATACAAGTTCGAAGATGACCCCAACGCCTGCGAACAGGAACGGTGAGCTTCGTGGCGGCAAGACGGTGCGTGTCCGCGCGCGGCTGCGCGATACCTTGCGTGATCTCATCGTGACGGGAGCGCTTGCCGGCGGTGAGAAGCTCAATGAAATGAAGCTCTCACGGCAACTGAACACCAGCCGGACGCCGTTGCGCGAGGCGCTGCTCAACCTTGAGCGCGAGGGGCTGGTTCGTTCGGACCTCAGACGCGGCTTCACGGTGGAGCTGCTTTCGGCGCGCGAGGTCCGCGAAACCTATCCGATCCTGGCCCAGCTCGAAATCCTCGCGGTCAGGAACAGCGTCCGCTTCCTGCCCGCGCTGTTGCCGAAACTTGTATCCATCAATGACGCATTTGCCCGCGCCCGCTCTCCATCGCGGGCCATCGATCTGGACTCGCTGTGGCATGACACGCTGATGAGTCAGTCGAAAAATGCGCGGCTCGCGACCCTGGTCGCCAATCTGCGATTGGTAATCCGGCGCTACGAACATCTCTATATGGCGGAAGCCGATCTTACGGCCATATCCGTCAAGCAACACCGTGCCGTCATCGCCGCCCTGCGTCGCGGCAATCTGGAAGGGACCCTGGAGGCGCTGGAGGAAAACTATCGCTTCGGCATGGAGGCTCTGCTCCGCAAAATGGGGGAAGAATGACGCGCTTTGCGCGACGGTGTTCCGATCCGAGGTACGAAGCTCAAAGATCGGCAACGGCTTTAGTGCGAAACGCATGAAATGCCTGTTGCGAAACTGCAATTTTGGCGGCGGCCGGGTTTCGACCGCGTGGTCAGCCGTGGCGCGGAGCGGGTGGGCCGCGAGCTCTGACGGTTTCGCGGCACTTCGGCCCTGAACCCTATCGTTCCGATGTTGTAGGTTCGACGCATGTTCGAAACGCGCCGTTCACATGCCTGACGCCGGCGACCCGACACTGGCACGCAAACCCGCCCCAGGCAGCGGAAGCCCGACGTCCGAGGAGGCTCTCAAGCTTTGCGACGCCGAAATCCGGCGCACCCCACGCCTCGCGGCGGCTCACTGCCGTCGCGGAATGGCGCTGCAATCCCTGAAAAGGATTGCCGAGGCGCTGGAGAGCCATGACCGCGCCATACGGCTCGATCCGGCATTCGCGGAAGCGCATTACCGCAAAGCGAATCTGCTCATGGAATCGCGCAGTCCGGAAGCGGCCCTCGCCAGCTACGATCGCGCGCTTGCCATTTCGCAGGACTTTGCGCCGGCCTGGAACCACAGAGCTCGCGCGCTGCGCGCACTCCGGCGTCCCGATCAAGCCCTTGCGAGCTGCGACAGGGCGATCGCTCTGGAGCCGTCCGATGCCGATTTCCATCTGAACAGGGGCAATTTGCTGATGGCGCTTGCCCGGCCGGGAGACGCTCTGGAGAGCTACCAACGGGCGATTGCGCTCAAACCCGATCTCGTCGAAGCGCATTACAATCTGGGCCACGCGTTGCGGCAAACCGGGCGCACCACCGAAGCGCTCGAAAGTTTCGACCTGGCCATCGCCCTCAGGCCCGCGTTCGCGGAGGCGCATCACAGCAAAGGAAACGCGCTCGCGGATCTGAACCGTCCGGACGAAGCCGTGCCGAGCTTCGATCGCGCCATCGCGCTCAAACCCGATCTTGCGGAGTCCCACAACAACAAAGGCATGGCGCTCCACCGGCTCGGGCGCTTCGATGAAGCACTCGAGAGCTACACCCATGCGATCGCGCGCAGGCCCGGCTACGCGCTCGCTTTCCACAATCGCGGCACAACGCTGCGGGAAGCAGGCCGCCTCGAGGATGCGCTACAGGACTGTAACAGGGCCATCGGGCTCGACCCGCGTTTCGCGGAAGCGCTTTACAACCGAGGAAACGTTCTGAAGGGCCTGAAGCGTCCGGAGGAAGCCCTGCGCGACTACGACCGCGCCATCTCGCTCAAACCGGGTCTTGCGGAAGCCCACTGGAACAAGGCTGTCTGCACGCTGCTCATGGGGCGGTTCGACGAAGGATGGCGGCTGTGCGAGAGGCGGCCCCGCAGGCCCGAGTTGGCGGCATCTCTCTCCACCGGAAAACCGGACTGGCCGGGGGCGGAGGGCCTCGAAGGAAAAACGCTGTACGTCCAGGCCGAGCAGGGGCTCGGGGACACGATACAGTTTTGCCGCTATGCGCTGCTCGCGGCGGAAAAAGGCGCAGAGGTCGCTCTGGCGGTGCAGGATCCGCTTGTGCGGCTGATGAGAAGCCTGGGGCCAAAGGTCTGCATCACGGGAACGACCGCCGATCCGCCCGCGTCCGACCTTCAGATTGCGCTGCTCAGCATGCCGCTCGCGTTCCACACGGACGCCGACAGCATTCCCGCGCGGATTCCCTATCTGTCTTCCGAGCCGGAAAGAGTCCGTCACTGGAAGGCGAGACTCGGAGGCGAAGGATTCAGGATCGGAATATGCTGGCAGGGCGCGAAGGGCGGAGAAATCGATATCGGCCGATCCTTCCCGGTCCGGCATTTCGAAGGGATTGCCAAGCTCCCCGGCGTGCGTCTGATCAGCCTGCAGAAGAACGCCGGCGCCGAACAATTGCTGGACCTTCCGGCCGGCATGAATGTGCAAACATTCGGGAATGATCTCGATCCCGGTCCCGACGCCTTCGTCGACACGGCCGCGATCATGGAGACTCTCGACCTCGTCATCACGTCGGACACGGCGGTTGCGCATCTTGCTGGGGCATTGGGCAGGCCGGTCTGGATGGCGCTGAATTTTGTTCCCGACTGGCGCTGGCTTCTCGATCGCACCGACAGCCCCTGGTACCCGACAATGAGATTGTTCCGGCAGACGGAGCGCGGAAACTGGCAGGGCGTCTTCGCGGCCTTGGAAGCGCAGCTCGAAGCGCTGCTGCGCGACGCGCGGAACTGTTCCTGACTCCGCCGTCCCCTGCAATGGGCCGGGATCCGGTCTCGCGGGGGGAAGCCGATCGACAAGATCAGCGTCGCCGGCATCTTTCATCTGCGCATTTTCGGACAAGCGTCCGTATTGAGAGCGGAATTCGATGAAATTGAATCGCCGCCAATACATGTAGCCGCACGCGCAGGGGCGTGGGCGCTGAGATAACACTCACCTCTCACCATGGCCGGCCTTGAGCCGGCCATCGAGTAGCCGCGCGTCGGCGCGGCGAAAGACTCAGTTCCGTTCGCCGAGGTGATTTGGGTCAATCCGGCTCGCGGACGCTCGCCGACTGGTTGGCCGGCTCAAGGCCGGCCATGGTGAGAGGTGGTGAGGCCGTTTGAGCCAGCGCCCACGCGTGCCATGACAATTCTCGATGCAAATCGAGCGGAATCGGGCGAACCGCAGTTTCTGGAGCACGTTCCTCTGAAATTGAACCAGAACTGTCATCCCCGGCGAGCCGCGCTTTTGCGCGGCGAGGAAAGGGGACCCAGGAGGTTGAGTCTGCCGCGACCGCTGTCGTGTAAGCGCGACCGCCTGGGTCCTCTTCCCTCGCGCGGCGTTGTCGCGCTCGCCAAGGATGACAAGCTTTGTTTGATTCAATGTGATCGGAATTCGCTCTAGTGAATAGCGGGATCACGTCTATTCTTTCCTGGAATTCCGCGCCTAGGCCTGCGCCGTTCTCCAGTTTCTTGCCGTCTTCTGGTATTCCATGTTGCCGGTTTTCTTTGCGACATCGTCCCAACCGATGATCGGACAGAATCGGAAATCCTCGCCGCTGGCAACGCAATCGAGGGCGGCGGCGTAGACGGCAATGCTCAAATTGAGCGGTCCTGTAATGACAAGCATGTTGTAAAACTCTCGTTTCCCAAGCGAAAGCATGATCGTGGTCGCTCTTTCCAGGGCCTTGCGAATGATCTCGTCATTCGCCACGCAGAAAATCGGATTGTTGTTGTAAATCGATGCCGGAGGTTCGGTCGGGGATCGCTTGAACGATACGCTTCTCAACCTGAAGAGGCCGTCCTCACCAAACAATTGGTTGATGTTCGATCCTTGATAGGCGTCGTCTGCGTCTATGTACACTCCTCCATGGCGATAGAGGTACGCCAACCGGAACAGGTCGGATTTCATGGCGGGATGATTGCAGAGATCGAAGGCTTCCAGATGGCGGGCGTCATATTCCGCTTTGATGAATTCCCTTGCCTGGGGTTCGTCGAATATTACATGGTCGAAATCCGGTATTGCTTGCCACGTAGCCATGCAGTTCCGGACGTCCGCCGGAATGGATTGTTGATCCCAGAATTGCAGGATGCGCCGGGGGATTTTTTCCTGCGATTTGGGTAAGTTTCCGTCGATCGCAGCCCGTTCCAGAGCGCGACACAAGGGACTGATGATGCTCGCGCTGATCCGGCGTTGCGGAGACCCTGCTTCGGCAACAATACGGCTGAATTCACGGTCGCTCAGATAGACCCTCAGCCGGTCGATGAGCATCGGGAGTGTCCTTTTTCCGTTGTGGCCCGACTGCTACGCACACCGACGTTGTTCGCCCCCGTCGCGACTTCATTAGAGCAGATTCCGCTGACATTGAACCAGAACTGAGAGAGTTTCACCGGCCGCCGCCCCGCTTTCCTCCCCCGCGCTTGCGTGGGGGAGGTGCCCCGAAGGGGCGGAGGGGGCCTTTCGGCGGCGACGAGTTCCCCCTCCACCGCAAGCGGTCCGCGAATACGCTGTCGCTATCGCCCCCCACGCGCGAAGTGCGCGCGAGGGAGGAAAGAGGAGAGGGCGGTCGTCGCGGAGGCTGCAGATACAAACGATCATGGGCGGGAACGTCCCGCCCATGATCCAGTTTGTACAAATATTCCGCAAAGACGTTTTCGCGGTCGAACGCGATTTCTAGCTAAGCGTAACCGAAGTACCCGTGGAGGCGATGCCGTTCACGATGACCTGGAGCGTGCTCGCGCCTTTCTCGCAGGTCGTGGGGATGTCGAACTCGGCATTGGTGGTGCCGACTGTCCACACGCCCATCGTCGAGAAGTTGTAGCTCCTGCCGAAGCAGACGTCGCCGGTCGAGGTATTGGTGATGCGTACGAGCGGGTAGTTGGTGGCGGCCTGCGCGTCGTCGCCGTAGACGCCGCCCAGATCGAAGCCGTTGAAGTTCGTACCCGAGAAGGCATTGGCAGTGCTGCCGACCTTGAGGGTCGCCGACACGCTTGACACCACCGGCAGCCAGGTCGGTTTCGGACTGCCCTTTGGCGTGTAAACCGCGACCTCGGTGCTGGACTGACTGTCGTCCCACAGGACCTCGCCTGTCGGAAGCGGCAGCAGGTTGCTGGTGAAGTCGGTACCGTTCGCCGATGTCTTCGTATCGTTCACCTGGGTCGCCGTGACTTTGCCTTTTTTGGTGATCTTAAACTCCCAGAAATGCGCCGGCGAGCCGCCGTCGCCCGGGGCGGCTATGCTGAGAATATTCCCGTCCGGCAGCGTGGCTGCCGGCGCGTCTTCAAAGTCGTACACCGTGGTGCCGACCTTCAAGACCGGCCCGGATTTCCAGGTTCCGTTGGCGACCGAATAGATGTCATTGGCGCCGGGGCTTCGGTTGGCGGTCAACTGGATAACGGTTCCGCCTTTGGGGCCCTGCGGAGTCAGTGGTCCAGCGCCAAGTTCATAGGCACTGGTGGTGCTCAAATAATCCGCCGTGTTACCGGCCTCGCTCCAGGTGCCCGCCGAGGTGTTGTAGATCCAGTATTCGTCGCTGGTGCTGGTGTGATCCCACACATCGACCAGCAGCACGTTGCCGTCCGGCAGTGGTGTGAGTCCCTCTTCGTCCATGCACGGATTGCTGGATGAGCCGCAAGACCAGGTGGTCGCAGGTTTCCCCCAGGTCACTGTCGTGCCGCTGATCGTAGCCGTCACGTCCTGACCGGTCCCGAAGAAACAGCAATCCGCGAGGAGATAGGTGCCATCCGGCAGGATGAGGCTCGCGGAGTCGCCAATGCTGCCCCAGCCGCCGGGCGGGGTTACGGATTTCCAGGTGTTGGCGACCGGATCATAGATCGCGCCCTTGCTCGACCAGACGGCGCTGCCGCCGTTATATTCACCGCCTTCTATCAGCACGTTGCCGTTGGGCAAAACTTGCGCGGCGTAGAAGTCGGGTTGATAGCCGGTCGGCATCGATGCGATCGGGGTCCACGTGCCGGTGGTGTACTTGCCCTTTTTGTCCGGCGTGAGCTTGTACCATGCCGCGGTGCTGCCGGTGAACGCGTGCTTGATGATAACCGAGCCATCGGTCAGCAGCAGCGGTCCCCAGCCGCCCTCGCCGGTAAAGGGAGAGTTGTTCACGTCCGTCCATGTGCCGGACGTGCTCCTCAGGGGCGCGACATAGGGCGCATGATGTCCCACCGGGAGCATGATCGGAGCGGGAGGCGTAGCGCCCTTGTGGTACGGTAGATATACCAGGTGCGCCGAAGCACCGGTCGTGACCGAAGCCATTGCCGCCATCGCGGCGATCGAAGCGCCGAGCGTGAGATAATTCTTGATTTTCATGGGTACCCCCTTATGCGAGCCGTCCCCAATCGGACGTGCTCTCGCCCTGTTGGGCGGGTCCTTGGGCGGCACGCTACGCGCAAACAGCTCTGCGCGCAAACGGCGATGCGCGGGGCATATTGTTTCGCGGTCCCAATTCCGGCTGTGCGCCGCGGTCCGGTTTCGCAATTCAGAAAAAATGGTCGGCAGAACCTGCCCCTGTTCCGGGCCGAATGCAGACAATTCTACGCATCCATCCTTCCCGGAAGCCGCTGTTGGTGCGGCATGGGCTCGACCCAGCCACCTCATCACCCGGCCGGCGAACGGGCCACGACGCCGCGTTATGGGGTGCGGAGATAGCCGTGCCAGGTTCCGTCGCCGTGATCTCCCACGACGACGCCGGAGTCGTTGATGGCGTTGGCGTAGGTGCCGTCATGCGTTCCAGGAACGTCGAAGGTCCTGACCGTTCCATCGGCGGCGCGAAGAAAGCCGTGCGCGTTCACAGTCAGCTCGTTGCAGGACCCAACGATCATACCCTTGTCGTTGATGCTGTTCCCGGCGGTGTCGGCGGTGCATTTTGGAGCGTCAAACGTGGTGATCGTACCATCGACGGCCCGCACAAAGCCCTCGTCGCCGCTGCGATTCATGTAGTATCCGGTGATCACGCCTCCGGCATCGATGGCGAGCGGGATGGTTTGGGACGCGCCCGGAATCTGAAACGTGGCGATGGTTCCGTCGGCGTTCCGGATGAAGCCGGCATAGGTCTCGATCGTCGGCCTGTAATTTCCCGTGATCGTGCCCGCGTCATTGATGCTTTCGGGATAGGTGCCGGAGGAATCGTGCAGAGCGTTTGGGACCTCAAACGTGGTAATCGTCCCATCGGCGGACCGCACAAGACCTTCATAAAAGCCGTTGCCAGTAGCCAACCCTACGATCGTACCGCTGTCATTGATGCCCAGGGCGTTAGTATATTTTGCTCCCGATATGCCGAAGGTGGTGACGGTTCCGTCGGCGGCCCTTACAAAGCCGCGAGAGTAAAGCACTCCTCCCACCACATACTCGTAGCTTCCCGCGATCACGCCCTTGCCGTTTATCCCGGTAACACCGGTTTCGATGGATTGCGGAGGGTCGAATGACACAAAGGTTCCGTCGGGGTTGCGCAGAAAGCCGTGTTCGGTGTTGTGGTCGTCGGCGTATTCCCCGGCAATCGCACCCCTGGCATTGATGGCGTACGGATACGTGCTGATTGATCCCGGAGGGTCGAATATCGTGAATGTCGGTTTGGCGTTGGCCGGCAGGCTTCCCGCGATCGCGCAGAACACCGCGCATCCGGCCGCGACGCCGGCGCATTTGGAGTACTTCTGCAGGCGCCTGCGGATTTTCGGCGTTTCCATCATGTTATCAACACCTCGAATCTCCCAGGTCCGGCGCCGGGAAATTTCAGCATTCGTCCCGCGATCAGGCTAAACCGACCATTCCCCGGACGGCCCAAAGTTCAGGTGGAAAATACCGCATTTCTGAAGTCCGGTGAAGCCCGGGCGGCCGTCGCATGTACGAAAAGCGGACCTCCGGTTACTGGTCACACCGACAAAGCGGCGCACAGTATGCGCCCAACGTCACTTTTGCGGAACGGCGACCCGCGTTATTCTGAAGACCCGGGTTGGAGATCCTGTAGCATGGCCAAGCTCGTCTTTGGAATGAATCAGTCCCTGGACGGCTACGTCGACCACGTTGAAATGAGGCCGAGCCCCGCACTCTTTCGTCACTTCATCGAGCAAGTGCGCGATCTGACGGGCAGTGTGTACGGTCGCCGCATCTACGAGGTCATGCGGTATTGGGACGAAGATCTTCCCGAGTGGAGCGCCGAGGAACGCGAATTCGCGGCGGCGTGGCGCCGCCAACCAAAGTGGATCGTGTCCCGCTCGCTGAAATCGGTCGGCCCCAACGCCATGCTGGTCCAAGGTGACCTCGATGCGGCGATACGGGAGCTGAAGGCTCAGCGCGTCGGGGAGATCGAAGTCGCCGGACCCGATTTGGCGCGAAGCCTCACCGACCTCGGTCTCATTGATGAGTATCGACTCTACCTCCACCCCATCGTGCTTGGTCGCGGCAAGCCCTTCTTTGCGGGACCCAGGCCGCCGCTCCGCCTTGTGGCCAGCGACCGATTTGGCGAGGATGTGATCAGGTTGACCTACGTTCCTGCTTAATCTCGCGCCTCGCCCGGCGGACTGCACCGACGCGTCAGGTCCGCGTTGGGCCTGTCCCGGCTGGTGTACAATTCTTGAATTTTGCGCAGAAGTCTCACCCCGGAAGGTTCTGAGCCTTCGATGGGCGGCTAGCTAAGTGGACATTATCCATGGTGTAGCTCATGCCGGCGCAGCCGCCATTTGTGACGCCGACGCGCGCCCGCATAGGGGCCTTCAGCCTTATCCATGATTCGGCGCAAGCGCGTGGCGGCCGCTTCGCTCAGGCGGATCGGCTTTGATCTCTCACGGCGTGCGCAGGTATCCGTAGACCGCGCCCTTGCCCAAATCCTGATACAAGCCAGTGATGACGCCCTTGTCGTTCATGCTGGGCGCGTCGGTCGAGCTTGATCCACGAGGATCAAACTCGGTGATCGTCCCTTTGGCGGAGCGTACATAGCCGTGGAACACGCCACTGCTGTCTTCCCACCGCCCCGAAGTGCTTCCCGACTTGTTGATGCAATTGGCAGTAGTGTACGTCGAACCCGTGGGATTGAACGTGGTAAACGTTCCGTCCGCGGCCCGGATAAAGCCCTCATAACCTGAGTCGGTCAGGAAACGCCCTATAATGGCGCCCCCGGAATTGATGTCGTTCGCCACGGTGTCCTGCGATCCCGTGGGATCGAAGGTGGTGATCGTTCCATCAGCAGCGCGCACAAAACCATGCAAAACGCCGGTGTCGTCTCCGTAGAACCCTACGATTTGCCCACCGTCGTTGATCGCGCCAGGTTGGGTACCGGTCGATCCGGAAGGGGCGAAAGACTTGATTTTGCCGGCGGCGGTCCGCAAAAAACCGTGCTCCTCGCCGCCGCTGACCGTGTAATATCCCGTTATTTGTCCACTTGTGTTGATTCCGCCAGGATAGGTGCCCGTCGATCCGCGCGGATCAAATGTCGTAATCGTCCCGTCGTCTGCCCGGACATAGCCATGCCACACGTCGCTGCTGTCTTCGTATGATCCCACCAATGCGCCCGTTGTGTTGAGGCATTGGGCCTCACCCCCCGCCACGGTGTCGATCGATCCCGTCGGGTCGAATTCCGTGATCGTTCCGTCGGCCGCGCGCACGAATCCGTGCGTCACGCCGCTGCTGTCGGTATATTTTCCCCCGATTGTGCCTGCATCGTTGATGCACGCTGGCTCCGTAAGGGCCGCTCCGGAAACACCAAAGGTCGTGTATTTTGCCTTTGCTTCGGCGTGCACAGCCGCAGCCAAAACTGCGAGCGACGCACCGAACGCGACCGACGCATTGCGCGCAGCGTACCCGCGCCGGTGCACCACCTTCAAACACATCGTCATGATCCCCTCCGTTCCGCTATCCCGAGCGATGCAGATGCAGATTACCGCAAATACACGTAGATAGGCGAGACGAGTCCTAACACAGCCTCCCCCGCCGTCAACGGGTGGGTGCTCGCTTCGTCGCTGCGCTTCCGGGGTTGTACACCGCGCTTCGCGCAGGAATGGCCATTATGGCAATCGTCCTGGTTGCGAAATTCTTGAATTGTGCACGCCACGTCGCAGTGCTTTTGAGAGGCAGGTCGTCGCCTGCTTGGGGCCAAGGGAAAAGGGCGCCGCTTCCCGAATTGTCGCTGCCCCTTCCGGAGGATTGTCGAAGAGGTTGAATTTGCCAAATCCTCCTGGAATTTCGATGCATCCGCCGCCACAGTGTCGCCCTGTGCGGTCTCGGGCTGGAACCGGCCATGGTCGAAGTCCGTCGATCGGTCCGGGCCATGATCAACACAGCCATGGTTTTTTTTGCAAGGCGACGATTTGTAATGATCGTAAGAGCATGGGAGGCGGAAGGACATGAATATCGATGGTAGCTGCCATTGCGGCAAGATCAGCTACGAGGCGGAAATAAATCCGGATAAAGTCATTCTTTGTCACTGCACGGACTGTCAAACGATCTCGGGTGCTCCCTATCGAGCCAATGTCCCGGTGGCGCCGGACCGCGTGAAGCTGCGTGGACAGCCGAAAACATATTTGAAAACGGCCGATAGCGGTAACAAGCTCGTGCTGACGTTCTGCCCCGATTGCGGCTCGGCCCTGTACTCGGCCAGGATGGACAATCCCGTTGTTCTCAATCTCCGTCTTGGAGCAGTGAGGCAACGCGCGCAATTGATTCCAAAGGCCCAATTCTGGTGCCGATCCGCGATGCCCTGGGCAATGGATATAAGCGACATTCCGCAGACATCCGGTCAGGCGCCGCCGCCTCGCAAATAGGCAGATTCAGATTGACCCCGAAGCCACCAAACACCAGCAGGAGATTCCCATGGCGAAAATTTCCCCCGAAGGCATGCCGCAAGTCATTCCCTATCTCTATTGCGCCGATGTTCCGAAAGCGGTCGACTGGCTGGTCGAGGCGTTCGGTTTCGAGAAGATCATGGTTGAGCCGAGCGGCGCAGGCCGTCATCATGGCGAGGTGCGGTTCGGCGACGGGGTGGTGATGATGGGCACCGCGGCAGAACAATTCGAGAGCCAGTCTCCGAGCCAGGCGAAGGCCCGCACCGGCGGCGTCTTCATCTATCTGGCCGATGTCGACGCCCATTGCGCGCGCGCGAAGGCGGCCGGCGCGGAAATCGTGCACGACATTTCCGAGCAGAGCTACGGCCGCACCTATTGGGCGCGCGACCCGGACGGTCATGATTGGTTTTTCACCCGTCCGCCCGTCTGAACGCGACGCGCTTACGGGGTCTTGCAAATCCGGTGGCCCGCAACCCGCCGCGCCGCGCCGCGGTGGGCATGAAATTTGTTTGACGGCTGAAGCGGATTCCGCTCGATTTGCATCAAGAATTGTCATGGCACGCGTGGGCGCTGGCTCAAACGGCCTCACCACATCTCACCATGGCCGGCCTTGAGCCGGCCAACCAGTCGGCGAGCGTCCGCGAGCCGGATTGACCCAAATCACCTCGGCGAACGGAATTGAGTCGTCCGCCGCGCCGACGCGCGGCTACTGGATGGCCGGCTCAAGGCCGGCCACGGTGAGAGTAGGGTGTTGTCTCAGCGCCCACGCCCGTGCGCGTGCGGCCACATGTATTGGCGGTGGTTCAATTTCAGCGGAATCTGCTCTAGTCGCCCGTGGGCCAGCTGAGGACTACGTTTGCCGAACGGCCGTCGAGGCTCGCGCCGATGCTGCCACCCAGTACGGTCGTCCCGTCCAGCACGAAGGTTGCGTAATGCGATCGACGGCCTCGCACGCCGTTAATCCCGCTGCCGCCGCTGCTCATGCTGCCGAACGAAACTCCGGGAATTCCCAAGCGGCGGCTCCATGGATTCTGTGGCGACTCGGGAAGCGCGCGGTCCTCGGCCATATGCGAAGACGCCATCTCGCGTATGGCGCCGGCGACGGAAAGGTCGATGGCTCTGCCTGGCCCGTGCTCCGGGAGCGGCGCGTTTAACGCCGGCAGGAGTGGGCCCGGAACGGCGGCCAGGGCACACGCGGGTGCCGCCGCAACAACCACCATGATGAACACAAAACCTGCGCGGCCCATTGCGCTCTCTCCCGCTTCTCATCCAACGCGTCACCGGTGGAATCCGTTGCGCAATATGCGCGGATTTGGAGCATGGATCGATTGAACTGAATTGTTTCGTTAATTCACGACGCGCGGCCGGCGCGGTTCGCCTGGCTCGCATTCGAGCGCCGCGCGGTCCCAGCGTCCGCCGTCGGCGGCCGCTTCGTAGGTGCTTTGCAGGAACGCCATCAGCTGCTGCTTTGGGTCGCGCGCGGTTCGCACGGCATCGTAGGGCAGCACGAATTCGCCAAGCCCGGTGCTGAAAAATGCTTCGGCCGGCCGAACCGCCGCCTGCGCGAAGCGGTCCGGCGCGGGATAGGCGTAGGAGTAGTAGGCCGGGTAGTCGATCGGCCCTCCGCCGGGCCAGAAGCCGGCGCTCGACACTTCGTGGGAGTAGGCTTCGCGAACGATCGCATCGGGCAGATGCGGTATGCCGCCCGGATGCAGGGGCGCCCGGCGGCCGGAAAAGCGCGTCACGGCCAAATCGAAACTGCCCCAGAAGAAGTGCACCGGGCTCGCCTTGCCCAGGAACCCCGTTCGAAACCGGGATAACACTTCGTGCGACGCAAGAAGGACGCGCCAGAAACGGCGGGCGAATTCGGGATCGTAGGCAGCGTGGATGCGGTCTTCCCGGAACGGAATGGCGCCCGGGATCTCATTCGGCATGCCGTCAATGCCCACGCCGACACCGAGTTCGGACAGGAGAGCAACGAGGCGCGCATAGAAATCCGCCACCGGCATGGGCTGGAGCCCGAGCCGGCGGATTTGACCGTCGCTCGCACGCAGCCAAAGGGCATGCTCGAGGAAATCGAATTCGAACTGCAGCCCAACCCCGCCGGCATGGATGAGGGGCGTAGCAAGGCCGCGGGCCGTCACCTCGAATGTCACGTGCCAGGAATGGTTGAGCCAGGGAGCGAGCGCGACCCGCACCTTGCCCACGATCTGGGTCCAAAGCTGCAGGGTCGCGCACGTTTTTTTCCACGCGCCATAGGGCAGGTCGGGCCAGGAACCGGGTGTTTGCATCTCAGTTTCCTTCGCGTCGCAGCCGGCAGCCTATCACCGCCGAGCGCGCCGTCGGCAGTTGTGTAGAGTGGGCCGCATCGCCATCGGAGGAGATCATGCAGATCGGGTTCGTCGGATTGGGCAAGATGGGCGCCGGCATGGCGCGCAGCATACTTCGGGCCGGCCAGGACGTGATCGTCTGGAACCGCTCGCCCGAGTCCGTGGAAGCGCTTGTCCGCGACGGTGCGCGCCGCGCGGGGACGGTTGCCGAGATTTTCCAGGCGGACGCCGTCGTGACCATGCTGTCCACCGACGCGTCGATTCGCGAGACCATCCTCGATGGCGGCATCCTGGGCGGAGCCCGATCCGGACTGCTTCACATCGTCTCGTCTACCATCTCCGTTGCCTTCGCGGACGAGCTCGAGCGCGTTCACGGCGCTCACAATCTTTCCTATGTTTCGGCGCCGGTTCTTGGCCGGCCGGATGTCGCCGCCGCCGGAGAACTGAACGTGCTGGTGGCGGGCGAGGGGAGCGCGGTCGAACGCGCGAGGCCCCTCGTGGAGATGTTTGCCAAAAAAGTATGGCCGATCGGCGAGAGGGCGGCGATGGCGAACGTCGCCAAACTCACTCTGAATTTTGCGCTTGCCTGCGCAATCGAAACCATGGCGGAATCCTGCGCGCTGGCGCGCCGCAACGACATCCCGCCCGACAGGCTGATGGAGATTTTCACGGCCACGCTGTTTGCCGCGCCGGCCTACAAGGTCTATGCGCCGCACGTTACGGAGCAGAGCTTCGAGCCGCCAGGCTTCCTGCTCAGGCATGGGCTGAAGGACATCCGACAGGTCATCGAGGCCGGAGAGGCCGTCGGCTCGCCTCTGCCCTTCGCGAGCATTCTCCGAGACAATTTCATCGACGCGATCGGCCATGGCGACGCCGACAAGGATTGGTCCGCACTCTCCGCCGTAGCGATGCGTCGCGCGGCGCTTTGATGGCGGAGGACGGTTCGGTTGGAATGAACGCGTGCCGATTCAACTCCATCGCTTGAGATCACTTCCCGTCCCGCAGGCAGGCGCGGGGAGGAAGTGCGGCGATTTCATCAGTCTGGGCGGATTTCGCTCTCGTGATTGTCGGCGTTTATTTGGCGGTCTTGAGGGTGGCTTCGGTGGCGCTAGCGGCCTTTTGGGCGGCGGCGAGATCGGTCGCGGTGATTCCGCTTTCCGCACTGGCGAGCGCGGCCTGCAGCACGTGTTTCGTTGACGCGCTGGTGGAATCCGGGATGGCCCCGCTCCCCTGATTGGCGCAAGGGTTCAGCTCCTTCGCATCGAAGCCCGTGCCTCCCGGACCGGCAAGGCAATTTACCGTGTGATGCAGGTGGGCGTGCACAGTGGCAATGTCGGTTGCCTCGGCGGCAAGGCCGGCATGCGTTGCGGCAGTAGTAATCTCCGCTCCGGTATCGGCTGCCGCTGAGGGAAGCGGGGCAAAACTCGCCGTTGCTGCCATCAGGGCGCCAACGGCAAAAGATTTCTGGAACATGTTCCTCTCCAAAATTGAGACCTTCGGCAGAAGCAATCCTATCACGAGCGGCCTTTCCGGGCATGGGCAATTTTGCGGCAAAGGGGCTGGTTGGCGTTCGTTAAGCGATGCCCCATATAAAGCCCGCCAGAGGCGCCGCCATTGAAAGGATTTTTCCCGATGATCGCTTTCCTGCGTTGGATGCGCGGTATCGCGCTCGGGACGCTCAACGGCGTCGCCAGGCTGGTGCTCTTCTTTGTGCTGCTGGCCGCGGTTCTCTTCGTCGTCGGGCTGATGGAGGGCGACGGGCTGCCGTCGCGGATGGTGCTTAATCTCGATCTTCGTACTTCGCCACCGGACTCCTCCAATACCACCAGCCTCGTCTTCGAGCGCCGTACGCCTCCCGTCATGGACACGGTGCTGGCGCTCGACCGTGCCGGCCGCGATTCGCGCGTCAAAGGCGTGTTCCTTCAGGTTGGGAGTGCCGGGCTCTCCGTGGCCCAGGCCGAAGAAATCGGCGCGGCGCTGATCCGTTTCCGCGCCACAGGCCGCTTCGCGATCGCCTATGCGCAGGGTTTTGAAAGCCCGGGTCTTGGAGACTATCTGACGGCGACGAGCGCCGACCAAATCTGGATGGAGCCGCGCAGTCCCTTCAGCGCGGCCGGCTCGGGCGCCGGCGGCATCTTCCTGCGCGGTCTGTTCGACAAGATTCAGGCGGTCCCGCAGATCGTCAAGCGCGCCGATTACAAGAGCGCGGCCGACATGTACATGCAGAAATCCCGCACAGAGCCCGACCGCGAGCAGACAACCGCTTTCCTGCAATCGGCCTACAACAGCGCGGTGACGGCGGTCGCCAGACAGCGCCATCTCGATGCGAAGGCGGTGATCGCGTCGTTTGAGGCGAGCCCCCAGTTCGCCGAGGACGCGAAAGCCCGGCGCCTCATCGACCGGCTGGGTTACGACGACCAGGCGAAGGATGCGGCACGCACCCGCGCCGGCAACGCCAAGCTCGTGCCGATTGGCGAATATGCGCGCGCCACCGAAAACGAGGGCGCGATCGGCGGAGGCCCGCACGTGGCGCTCATCGAAGCCGCGGGCGACATCGTGGACGGCACTGCCGGCCACGGCGCATTTGGAAGCAGCGCGGAAATCGCGAGCGACGACTACGCCGAAGCGTTCCGCAGGGCGACGCGGGACAGGAGCATCAAGGCCATTCTTTTCCGCATCGATTCGCCGGGTGGCTCGGTCACCGCGTCGGACCAGATTCTGGAGGCGGTCAAGGAGGCGAAAGCGGCCGGCAAACCGGTGATCGTCAGCATGGGTCCGCTGGCGGCGTCCGGCGGCTACTATGTGTCGTGCGCGGCCGACAGGATCGTGGCGGAGCCGGCCACGCTGACAGGTTCGATCGGCGTTCTGACCGGCAAGGTGGCGATCGGCAAATCGCTGGCGATGGTGGGCGTTGGCGCCGACGAGATTGGAATCGGCAAGAATGCGCTGTTCGATTCGGGCATCCAGCCTTTCACGCCCGAGCAACTCGCAAATCTGAACGGGCAGGCCGATGCGATCTATGCCGACTTCAAGCAGAAGGTGGCTGCCGGCCGCAAGCTGACGGTCGCCCAGGTGGAAACCATCGCCAAGGGTCGCGTGTGGACGGGTGCGGACGCCCAACCGCGCGGGCTTGTCGACGAGCTGGGCACGTTCTGGACCGCGGTGGGCGAGGTGAAGAAATCCGTCGGCGTATCGCCCGATGTGCGGCTCGTCTTCAAACGTTATCCCGAACGCGAAGGCTTCTTCGAAGCGATCGTCGATCTCCTGAGCGGCACGCAAGCCGGGGTCAAGGCGATCGAGGGCATGTCGGCCGTCATGCAGGTCCCGGCGGCCCGGGCGTTCCTCGCCGCGATTCAGGATACGCCACAAGGCGGCGTGGAGCTGAAGGCGACCAACCTGCCGGCGCAATAGTTCGGCAGCCCGGGAGAACGGAACGCTGGGATCGCATCATGTCTGACGGTCAGACCGGGCGTGGCGCCAGCCTCGCGGAGGCCGCGCAGAATGCCATGCGCGGCGGCCGTCTCGACGAAGCCGCCCGGTTGTGGGGCGAGGTGCTTGTTGCGGCGCCCGGTCATCCGCAGGCGCTGTTCCATCTGGGCCAGCACGCGCTGATGCGCAAGGATATGGCCCGTGCCCGCGAACTGCTCGAACGCGCGGGCAGGGCGGCGCCGCGGGAACCGGCGATCCCGCTCAACCTTTCCTTTGTGTTCCGCTCGACCGGCGACGCGGCGGCCGAGATGTCGGCGCTTACCGCCTCGCTCGTGATCGATCCCTATTTTTACCCGGCGCTGCTGGCCAAAGGACTCCTGCTCGAACGCAATGGCCGGACGCGCCAGGCGGCACGCATCTACAAGGATGTGCTGACAATCGCTCCGCCCGTCGAACAGGTTCCTGCAGAACTGCGCGAGAAACTGGCGCGTGCGCGCGCCGTCGTGCAGGACAACGCCACCGCGCTCGAGGCGGAATTGAACTCCCGTCTCGATCCCGTGCGCAGGCGCCATGGCGGTGAATCGCTGGAGCGCTTCGAGGAGTGCCAGGCCGTCCAGATCGGCCGCAAGAAGATCTACACGCAGCAGCCCAGCATGCTGCATTTTCCACACCTGCCGGCGATCCAGTTCTACGATCGCAGGGAGTTTTCCTGGCTCGCGCGCCTCGAAGCGGCGACAGATACCATCTGCGATGAACTCGGCGTCGTGCTGCGCGAGGACACTGGCGAAATGCGTCCCTACGTGTCGCATCCCGACGGTGCGCCGATCCAGCAATGGGCGGAGCTCAATCACTCGCCGCGCTGGAGCGCATTCTTCCTGTGGGAGGACGGCCGTCGCATCGATGCCCATTGCGCGCGCTGTCCGCAAACCTCGGCGCTGCTGGAGACGATTCCGATGCTGGAGATGGAGGGCTACGGTCCAACCGTTCTGTTCTCGATATTGTCGCCGCACACGCATATTCCGCCGCATTCCAGCGTCACCAATGCGCGGCTGGTGGTGCATCTGCCGTTGATCGCGCCGCCCGATTGCCGTTTCCGCGTCGGCAACGACATTCGCGAGTGGAAATACGGCGAGGCCTGGGTGTTCGACGATACGATCGAGCACGAAGCGTGGAACGACAGCGACTCCCTGCGCGTCATCATGATGATAGATGTCTGGAATCCGCATCTGACCCCGGCGGAGCGGGAACTCGTCACCGCGCTCCTCAATACCGAACGCGACTGGTACGGTTCGGAAAAGTGATGCGGGAATTTGGGCGGGGCTGCCCAAGTGCCCCCTCCGGCGCTCCGCGCCACCTCCCCCAACGCTGCGCTTTTTGGGCCGGAGAGATCGAAGGGCGGAGGGGGCAAGCGAAATCTGGTGCGCCCGAAATAATTTCAGATCCCGCTTTACCCTTTCGGTACAGCGTCGAAGGCGATGGTGGTGCGCGATTGTGCGGAACGGAAGGGAACGGTTCCGTGCCACATATAGGACGGGAAAAGCACGAGCATTCCGGGCCGCGGTTGAATCCGGCGCCGGACGGACTCCTTCAATCCGCAGGGCAGATTTGGTTCGCCGAACTTGATCCAGCCCTCTTTGCTCTCCGCGCTTCCGACTGCATCGGGAAGCGACACATAATAGGCCGAGCTGATCCAGCCTTTGGGATGCACATGATTGGTATGAAACCCGCAATCGCGCAGGCGCGACGACCACGAGGCGGGGTACTCGAAACTGTTGCGCTTGCGCCGGTGGAGCGGATGCCCGGCATCCTCGGGCATGCGGGCAATATAGTCGGCGACGGCATCGTCGATGCGCGCCCGCAGGATTTCGACGGGAGCGTGTTCCGCGCCGAACAGATTGTCGAGCGTTTGCGTGCCGGAACGCAGCGTCTGATCGATGCATTCGCGCCTGTCGCGGTGCAGTCGATCGAGACAGGCATTTAACTCGATGTTGAAATCCTCCATCGAGCTGTAGCCGTCCGGTGGTGCGATGTCGTAGACGCGAATGAGACTTTCGACGTCGTTGATGGCCTCTTCGCGTGGATCCTCGAGGACCCGCAACGCAAGACCCCAGATGGCAACGCCGATCTGGCTCTCGGGCTCGATCGCGAGCGCGCGTTGGGCTGCGCCGAGACCGGCTTTCGCATCGCCCGCCGCCAAAAGCGTCTGGGCGAAATTGCGCCACGCATGGGCGTTTTCGGGCTCCATGCGAAGCGCGAGTTCATGCTGGATGATGGCTTTGTCGAATTCACCCAGGCGGGCGAGAGAAAGCGCCAGCCCGTCGTGCGGCGTCACCGAATCGGGAAGCAGGTGGACCGCGCGCTCGAACGCTTCCCGTGCATTCTCGAAATCGCCCTTCAGGTGAAGGAAGTTTCCCTTGTGGAGCCACGGTTCTCCGACCTCGGGATAAAGTGCAGCCGCGTCGTCATAAGATCGCAGGAAATTCTCGGCGTCGCCCAGCCGGTAGAGCAGCGCGTTGATCTCCTCATGCGCGGCCATGTCGAGCGGATTGCGTGCAAGCGCCAGGCGGTAGGATGAAACAGCCTCTTCGAGCCGCCCCAAATGCTGGAGCGTGTTTCCCCGATTGTAGTCCGCGAACGGCATTTCGGGGACCTTGCTTTGCGCTGCATCGAAAAGGACGAGGGCGTCGGCGTAACGGTTCTGCTGCTTCAGGGCGATCGCGAGGTTGTGCTCGAGCGCCGCGGCCTGGCGCGGATTGCGAACGCCGAGGTCCAGTGCCTGGCGCAGGATCCGCTCGGCCTCCAAGGGTCTGTCCAGCGCGCACAGCTCCGCCGCCAGGCTCTGCTTTGCAAACAGATAGTTCGGCTGGATCCGCAGCGCATCGCGACAGCCTTTTTCCGCAGCCGCGTGATCGCCCTTGTCGGAAAGCGCCAGCGCCCGGTTGAGATGGGCTTCGACGTAGTTCGGTCTCAGCCGGATGGCTTCCATCTGCTCGACAATGGCCTCCTCGAAGCGGCGTTGCGCCCGAAGGAGGTTGCCGAGATTGTGATGGACGTGGGGCTGGGCGGAATCGATGGCGAGGGAGCGGCGATAAAGTTCTTCCGCCTCCCCATCGCGCCCCTGCATCCGCCGCACGACGCCCATCAGCTGCAGGGCCTGTGCGTCGCCGGGGGCGAGCATGAGCAGACGCGACAATATCTCATCGGCCTGCGAAGCGTCGCCGCGATCGAGATTCGCCAGCGCCTCCTTGAGAAGGCCTTCTTCCTTCGAGCGCGTAACCGTCATCGGATCCATTTGCGTCCCTTGTTGTCGCGGCCGGGTATCATGTTTTCGACTTAGCTTGCGGCCGCATCCGCGAAGCGACTATTCCGCCGCGTATCCAAAGCGTTCGATCCAGGGCCGAAGAATGGGCAGCACCGGTTCGAGTTGCAATCGGTAGCGACGCCAGTGGCCGATCCCTTCGCGATTCAGGCCGCGCGCGATCTGGATCGCGCTGGGCGTGGTGATGGAGCGCCGCGCAGCATTGCCCGCGAAATCGTTCATGCGGTCCGTCCAGGCGATGCCGGTGTAATCGCAGATCTGTCGCATCTCCTTCTCGAAATTCGCGACCAGACCTTCATACCGGATTTCGCGCAGCTGCAAAGGAAGCTTCTCGCGGCAAATCTCCGCCAGGCCCATGACCGCATCATAGAATTTCGCTGCGCCTTCGAGCGTCAGCAGCTGGAAGTTGGTCGCGTTCATCAAAAATCGGCGGCGAAAGCAGCTGAGGACGACGTCGCGGGGATCGCGCACGACAAAGAGAATTTTCGCTGCCGGAAACAACTTCGCGATGAGGGGCAGGCCGATCGTGTTGTACGGCTGTTTGTCGATCACGTATCTGCCCTCCGGAACAATTCCGAAATCGGCGAGCTTGCGCCAATACGCCCGGCGATAACGCGCGAGGCCGCCCCCTCGCAGCGCGGTCAGCAGGTCGAGACCGGCTTCATTCTTGAGAAGTCCGGCGACGCCGTCTGCCAGACCGTCCCTTTCCTGCGTCGTGACCACATTCTCCTGGCAAACGAGCACCTCTTCGAGCAGCGTGGTGCCGGAGCGGGCAAAGCTCAGCAGGAAAATATGCCGGAGCGGCCCTTCGCGATCGCCCGGCGGATCCGTATCGGCGGCCATCCAGCTTTCGGCGGGGATGTTTCGGAAATAACGCGACAGCCTTTCGACGTATTGGCGCATGTTTTCGACGGCGGGGTTCTCGAAGCGCGCGGCATAAACCTGTCGCGTCTTCGCGTTGCCGGATTGGTAGGCCGCAAAGGCTTCGCCATAACGGCCCGCCGCGTCGAGCGCGTCGCCCAGAAGGCTCAGCGTATTGGCGAGGTGAAGAGGCGATAAGGACGTATTCGCGCCCATCCGGGTAAGGCGGCCTTCCGCATCGGAATAATTGCCTTCCGCGATCTCCACGGAGGCCAGCGCGTGTTCGGCAATCGCCAGGCCTGGATCGATCGCGAGCGCCTGCCCGGCATGGAGGCGTGCCGACGCCCAGTTTCCCTGCCGCGCCGCCAGCGCCGCGAGGTTGCCGCTGGTGTTCTGGCCGAGCTGCAAAGCGCGCTCATAGTGCATACGTGCGGCATCCAGGTCGCCGAGTTCTTCGCTGACCCAGCCGCAATTGTAATGGGCGGCCGCAAACTCCGGGGAAAGCTCAGTGGCGCGAAGGAAGGATTGGAGCGCCTCCCGCGTACGTCCGGCCCTTGCCAGAGACAATCCCAGAGCATTGAGCACGGGCACGTCTTCCGGCGCCAATGCGTGGGCATGTTCGAGGTCGGTGTGAGCGAGCTGCGGCCGCCCCTGCTTCTCGTGCCACCAGGCGCGCAGGTTGAGGAGGAGCGGGTGAAGAGTGCCGCGTTCGAGTTCTGCCCGGGCAAGCTCGCTGGCGCGATCATGGTCGGAGGCGCCAATTGCGGCCAGGATGTCGCTTAGAGCCGGAAAATCTTCGCTGCCCTTGGTGTCTATCTGCATGCGTCTCCGTTCGTCGCGCGTATGAACGTTGCCGCGCCGCATCGCCCGGGATAGGGGGCAAACGGCCGGCTTGGGTCAAGAAAAAAGGCGCCCCCGGAGCAGGATGGCGGCAGGAGGCAACGCAAGGCTGCGCCAAGACCAAGGTTCGATCGAATAGTCCAGACAAAACAGGGAAACTCACGCGGAAACGGTTCTGGAAGCACGAATTCCGCCGTGCGCTCCGTTTTCTCCTCGCCTTGATTGCATTCGCGATGACACAAGAGGCGCCATGAATCGAAATCTTGTCATCATCGCGAGCTATCCGAAGTCGGGGAGCACCTGGCTGCGTGTGGTGTTCGATGCGCTGCGCCGTGGATCTGGCCGGGCGGTGTCGATCAACGACCTGGACAAGGGCTTCTACGGTGCATGGCGGAGGCTGCTCTTCGACGATGTCGCCGCGGTGAATTCTTCAGACCTGCTCCCGGAAGAGATAGACGACGAGCTTCCCCATGTTTTTCGCCGGCTGGCTGCGGAATCGGCAGGCCGGCTGCTGATCAAGTCTCACGATGCGGCATTCCAAACACCTTCGGGGGAGTGGCTGTATCCTCCGGAATGCGTCCGCGCAGTTATCTGCCTGGTGCGCCATCCTTTCGACGTGGCGGTTTCCTATGCGCACCATCTGGCTTTGCCGGTTGCCGAGGCGGTCGCCAGCATGGGACGCGACGAGGTCATCGGCCGCACGTTTGGCAAACTGCGCCTCCCATTGCACGAGCGGGCAGGTTCCTGGAGCGGAAATATTCAGTCCTGGCTCGACGGTGCTCCTTACGATGTCACTCTCGCGCGGTACGAAGATTTGCACGCAGATCCGATAGCAGGCTTTCGCCGCCTCGCAATGGCCGCCGGCTTTGCCGCCGAAGACCGCGATGTGGCGCACGCGGTCGATGCCGCCCGCTTCGATCGGCTTCGCAGCGAAGAGAAAGCCGCCGGATTCGAGGAGCGGCCGCGCACGTCAGCGGCATTTTTCCGCGCCGGGCACCCGCTGTCGTGGCAGGGCCTGCTCGACGAAACGCTGCGTTCGCGCCTGATGCAGGATCATGGCGCCGTCATGAAAAGGCTTGGTTATTCGGCGGACGGCCATGCGGCGGCGATTTGGGACGCGGCACAACGGCGTTCAATTGCCTGAGCACGATGCCGAAGCTATTGCTGTGATCAGTTCCCAAGTGCCGATTTGCGAGCTCATGTCCACTGGTCCACTGCCAGAAGCGAGTTTCGATGGCCCCGTTCCTGGAATACCGGGCGCGGTCGTCCGCGAGGTTGCGGAGCTGCCCGAACATGTTCCGGAAGGGGAGGCGGTGGGGCCGCACATCGAGGCGGCTCCGGGCATTTTGCTCTTCGAGGTTCCGGGAATCGCCCGCTATCTGATCCGCGGCGGCCAATCCATAGAGGTTGCGGTTGCGCCCGGAGGCGATCGGGCGGCGGCCCGTCTCTTTCTCGACGGCAGCGCGCGCGGTGCCCTCATCCACCAACGCGGGGAACTGCCGCTGACCGCGGCGACGCTGATCGCACCGAACTGGAAGTGTGTGGCGATCTGCTGCCCGTCGGCTGTGGGCAAGTCCACTCTCGCGGCCGGATTGTGCCGTCGCGGCTGGCTGCTGGTCGCCGACGACATCACCCGGATCAGCTGGAATGGAACGATCGGAGTGGCGTGGCCCAGCCACGACCGGCTCAAATTGTGGCGCGATGCCTGCGAAATGCTTGGCGCGAATGCGGACGCGCTCGAGCGGGTGCGGGAGGGCATGGAAAAGTTCTTCATGCCGGTGCCGTCGACAAGAACGCCGGCCGCGTTGAGCGTCGTGGTGCGATTGCGGATCGCGCCGGAACTCGACGTCGAAGAGATTGGGGCCGCGCAGCGGGCAAATCTCCTGTCCGAAAGCACGTTCCGTCCGCGCTGGATCGATCCGCTCGGACGCCGCGCGGATCATGCGCGCGTGGCCGGGCAGGTGGCACAGGGTTGCCGGGCCCTGGTGCTCAGCGGTGCGCGCGAGCAGCCGATCGCGGTGCTCGCGGATCGGTTGACCGAAGCCGTTCGATGAGCGGAAACTTTGTTCTCGTCGCGAGCTATCCCAAGTCCGGCAACACCTGGACGCGCATCATATTCGAAAAGTTGAGGCGCGGAGCCGGCAAAGCATTCTCCATCAACGATCTCGATGCCAGCTACCACGGCATCTCGAGACGGTTCGCCTTCGACAGCTGTGTTCCCGTGAACGCGGCCGATCTGCTCACGGAGGAGTTCGAAAATTTCCTCCCCGATGTCTACCGGCAGCTTGCGGCGAAAATCGACGGGAAGGTGTTCCTCAAAGCTCATGACGTCGCGAAGCGGAACGGGCAGGGCGAATGGCTGTATCCGCCCGGCTGCACCCATTCCGTCATCTATCTCGTGCGCCATCCCTACGATGTCGCCGTTTCGACTGCGCATCATCTGAGCGTCAGCGTCGAGCGGGCGGTCGACATCATGGGAGATGATGGACGCTCCCGGCCGCCCTGTCGGAACCTGTTGGAATCGCTGCCCCAAACTTTTGGCTCGTGGAGCGGAAACGTGGTCTCCTGGCTCGACAATGCGTCCTACCGCATCACCTGCGCCCGTTACGAAGACCTTCACGCGGATCCCGTCGGCGGCTTTCTGAGACTCGCGCAGGCGGCGGGATTGGACGTTTCCACAGAGCAGGTAACGCAGGCGGTGGAAAGCGCGCGCTTCAGCGATCTGCAGAGGGAGGAAGAGGAAGCCGGGTTTCGCGAACGGCCCGAATCATCTCCCAAATTTTTTCGGGCGGGGCATCCGCGGACCTGGGAGCAGTCCCTGGACATCGCCTTGCGCGACCGTTTGGTACGCGCTCACGGAGTCGCAATGGAGCGGTTGGGTTACGGGGCGGACGGAAGCGTGGCGAGCTTCGCGAATTCTCAGCCGGGCGCGTAGCCGAATCGTTTCACCCACGGCTCCAGGAGGGGCAGCGCGCTCGCAAGTTCGGCCTGGTAGCGGCGCCATTGATTGAGGCCTTCGCTGTACAACCCGCGGCGGACCTGCTGCGCGCTGGGGGAACGGATATCGAGGTTGTGCGCGGTGCCGGCGAATTCCTGCATCGTCTCGCTGTACGGCACGACGAGGAATTCGCACACCGCCCGAATCCGCCCGTCGAAATCCGCGATCATGTCCTCATAGCGGTGCTCGAAGAGTTCGAGCGGGAACATCCCCCGGCAAGTCTCCGCGAAGGACATGACGCGGTCGTAAAGGCGCGCCGTTCCATCGAGCGTCAGGAATTCGTACATGGTTGCATTGATCTCGAAATGCCTACGGAAGCAACTCAGGACCACGTCGCGCGGATCGCGCAACGCAAACAGAATTTTCGCTTGAGGAAATAATTTGCGGATAAGGGGGAGCTTGACTGTGTTCAACGGATGCTTGTCGACGAAGACCTTCCCCTCGGTTGCCACCCGGTGGTCCCGGACGCGCTGCCAATATGTGGTCCGTAGGATCGCGACTGCCTTCTCATCGAGCATCGACAGGCGATCCAGACCTTCGGGGCTGGTCAGATAGTGCTCCGCCGGCTCGGCGAGGAAGTCGCGTTCCTCGAGCGTTGCGATGTCGGGATGGCTTTCGAGAACCTGTTCGAGAAGCGTCGTGCCGGAACGATAGAAGCCAAGGAGAAACACATGCAGCCTCGCCGGCTGGTCGACAGGCTCGCCGTGCGGGACAGCATTCCACGCCTCGCCCGCCACACCGTCGAAATAGGCAATGAGCTTCTCGACCATCTCAAGCATGCCCGTGCGGCCCCGGAATCGCGGTGCGTGAAGTTTTCTGAGCTCGGCGTTGGCGGCGCCATAGACTGCAAACGCTTCCGGGTAGCGGCCAAGGCCGTCCAGTGCATCGCCAAGGAGGCCGAGCACGACCGCGCGCCCGTGACCGAGGAGTTGCGGCCCGTCCAGGAGCGGCCGCAGGCGCTGTTCGGCCAGGGCGAATTCGCCCCGCGAAATCTCGACAAGCGCCAGCGCAGCATGCGCGGTTGCGTTTCGCGGATCGATCGCCAGGGCGCGGGTGGCATAGGTTTCGGCGGGTCTGGCGTCACCGTTCCGGGCGGCGATGGAGGCCACGCTTGCGAGGGCCTCGACGTTTCCCGGCTGCAGTGAAATCGCTCGCCGGTGCGCCGTCTCTGCGGCAGCCGGGCGGCCGGCCATCCCGAGAACGACGCCTTTGCGCTGGTGCGTGGCGGAGTAGGCCGGATCGATGCGGATTGCCTCGTCGAACGCGTCGAGCGCTTCGTCCAGACGATATAGGCGCGTGAGGCAGAGGCCGACCGCATTCAGGATGTGCGGATCCTTCGGCGCAAGGGCGCGTGCGCGCTGGAATTCCTGGAGGGCTTCCTCGTCGCGCCCCTGCCGCTCCGCCCAGAGGGCGCGGGCGTTGTAAAGCGCCGGATGAATCAGCCCGAAAGACAGGGAGGAGTCCGCAAGCTCGGCAGCCTGCCGGAATTCCGAGGCGGCAACCGCCGTTGCGACGGCGCGCACTGCGTCTGCGGTCGATTGCGCTGGGGGAGGATCCTGCTGGGACATGGCCGATTGTTCGGATACGCAGGACGGGATCGCAAGCCCTTTCTGGGCTGTCGACAGACCTCAAAAGAAAACGGCGACCCCGAAGGGTCGCCGTTGGCTTGCCGAAAGGAAACGCGGCTCAATACTTGATTGTGGCGGCGATGAAGATCGCGCGGCCGAGCGAGTCGTAGGTGCCCGGGTAAGTGTTGCCATTGCCCGCGCCTACCGGGATCACCGAGCTTCCAAGGACCGGCGGCTCGACGTCGAAGATATTGTTGACGCCTGCCCTGAGATCGACGCCCTGGCGGACTGTCCAGTCGCCCGACAGGTCGAAGTAGTCGTACGAGGCGATGTGGGCGTCCACGCAATCGCCGATGCCGTAAACCGTTTGGCCATTCGGGCAGATGGTTTGAGCCGGACCGCCACCCACCAGCGGATTGCTGCTGTCGGAACCCAGGTTGACCGCGCCCAGATAGCGCCAGTCGACCGAGACATCGACATCCCAAGGGGTGGACCAGGTGACGCGGAACTTGCTGCGCCATTTTGGAGTGGGGCCGTCCGGTGTACCGGTTGCGCCGCAGATGAGCCCGTAAAGGCCGGCGCAATTGTAGGCCGGGAAGCCGGGAATCGCCTCGGTGGATATCGCATCCAGCCAGGTGCCGACGAGGTTGAAGGCCAGCGATCCCATGTTCTGTACGCCCACCATCGACATGTCGCTGGTGTAGTTCAACTCGAAATCGACGCCCCGGGTCGCGAGGTAACCCGTGTTGGCATTGGTTTCCGCGACGAAGCCATTGCCGTAGATTTCATGGTTCGTGGGATTTCGGACCACCAGCGGGCAGAAGAAGGCCTGCGTCGCTGCAGTTGCCGTAGCGCCGTAGCATTCGTTCAGCGTCAGGCTGGCGTTGACGACGGAAATGGTCTTGTCGACCTTGATGTTGAAATAATCCACGGTCGCCGTGAACCCGTCGAAGAATGTCGGCGTGATCACGATGCCGGCCGTGCGGGTGATGGAGGTCTCGGGCTTGAGAAGCGCGTTTCCGCCGGTTTCTGCATTGCATTGCGTAGCCGGGCAATCGAGCACCCCGGCGCCGGCGTTTGTAACGCCTTCTTTGTGACAGTTGGCCAACACGACGGCGTTGGGATTCCCCGCCTGGGAACACGGGTCCTGTCCGGAGAACAGCCCGACAGTGTCGGGCGAGAACAGTTCGAGGACGTCGGGAGCACGCACGGCGCGCTGCACGCTGCCGCGCAAGCGGAAATCGTCGATCGGCTGCCACTCCGCACCGTACTTGTAGGCACTGGTCGATCCAGCCGTATTGTACGACGAGTAGCGGTAGCCTCCGTTCAGCGTCAGATCCTCGAACCAGGGCATGCCCTGGATCAATGGAACTTTGATTTCGGTGAAGCCTTCCGACACGTTGAAGCCCGACCGCGGTATCGAGAGGGTGGGCGAACCCTGACCATAGAGATCGTTGGTCTGGAACTCCTGATCCGTGGCGAGCTGCAGCTGTTCGTCGCGATATTCCGCTCCGACCGAGATGGCGATCGGGTTCTTGGCCCAAGGCGACTGGCCGCCCCATTCGCCCAGATCGCCGGTGACGGAGCCGCTGATGATCTGTTCCTGCGTCGTGCCTTCCTGGAAACCCTGCGCCCTGACGTATCCGAGTTGGGCCGGCGTGATCGAGCCGAGACCGTTGAAGATGTCGAGCGGAACGCAACCCACCGACGATGGGGGATTGGTGCTCTGCCCGATACACTGACCGGTCGTCGGGTCAACTTCGAGTGCCTGCTGCACGCGATATTTGGAAAACTCGTTCTGGTAGTTCTCCGTCAGAAGCGTCAAGCCGTATTGCGCGTAGACGTCATAGGCCCAGCCGTTGCCCAGATCGCCTCTGGCACCGAGGTTCATGCGGTACGAGGTATGACGCAGATCGTCCAGGCGATTGCCGCCTTCGATGTCGCGCCGGCCGATTTCGAACTTTCCCTGGCCGGCAATAGCATTGTTCTGACCGCCCCAATAGGTGAACGGCTTGCCGTTCGGGCCGATCACGGTAACCTGGGTAGCGCCATTCGCGCCGCAGATGAGCTGGTTTTCCTGCGCCGTCATCAGCGGATTGCCGCAGTTGATTTCTTGCGCATAGCCGCTGATCGTTCCGGAGCCAAGGAACAGGCCGGAAGGAGCAATCTGCGCGATCGTGTGATCGTCGGCGAACATGAAGCTCGAATAAATGTCGAGTTCCTTGTTTTCCTGGTAATGGGCGAAGAAGCCGCCCGTATAGCGCGTGTCGGGCCTCTGCAGATAGTTGAGAGAGCCGTAGTTGAAGTGCTGATCGGGAGCACCGGTATAAGGCACGAAGTGGCCGCTACCAGCTTTGCCTGTTCCTTCCTCGAACCAGTCGTAGGTCTTTCCACCCTTGCCGTTGCCAAAAAAGTAATTGTCGAGAGAGAAGAAACGGTTGAAATTGGACGATCCCGCGCAGACCAGGCTGATGTTGGTCGTTGCCAGCGTGCACTCGGAGAAATCGCGCGTCGCCTCGAGCACGGGCTGCGTGTTGCGATAACTGAGATAGGCCGTGACGTTGCCCTTGTCGTTCGCCGTGTTGGTGCCCATGATGAGCGTGCCGTCGTCGGTCGCACCGTTCCAGATGTTTTCCTTGGACTGCGCGAAGCCATAGGCGCCGCCATTAACGTCGATCTGCGTCTGTGCGCGCCACCTTTCCGTGCTGTTGTCGTTCTGGTTGATCGAGTACGTGCCGTCGACTTCGACGCCCTCGAAGTCCTTGCGCATGATGAAGTTGACGACGCCTGCCAACGCGTCCGAGCCGTACACGGCCGAGGCGCCGCCGGTCAGGACTTCCACGTGATCGACGAGAGCGGCGGGGATGTCGTTGAGGTCGGGCGCGGGGTCTTTCACGTCGCCCGGCATCAGGCGGGTGCCGTTTACAAGAACCAGCGTGCGCACCGAACCCAAGCCTCTCAGGTTCGCGTTCGCAGTTCCGGCCGCACCATTCGACATGGTGCTGCTCTGGTCGGCAAAGGATTCCGGCAGATTGTTGAGGAGGGTCGTGACGTCGGTCGTTCCCTCGAATTTCAACTCCTGCTGACCGACGGCCGTGACCGGGCTGGCGGCGTACACACCCGTCTGTGGAATGCGGGAGCCGGTAACCACCACGGTTTCGACGTTGCCGCCGCCCTCTTGCGCGGACGCGGGAACGGATATGCCGATGGCTGCAGCGGAAGCTGCTCCAAGGAGCAGGGCGGAGCGCAGATTGCGTGTATTCTGGTTGGTTCTAAGCACGTGAAACCCCCTTGGTTCTGTCGGTAACTACGAATGCCACCAACGGACGTCGCCTGCCGGTGATGGCAGCTGCCCCCGCGCGCCCTCCAGGGTCTGCACGGTAATGCCCGTTTGAATCGAAGCTAGAAGAAGAGACCGGCCCCGGTCAAAAGCCAATTCGCTCCCGGTCACCGTTCATGCGCGCGTTGTGGCTTTTGTGCATCATTCGGCGGGAGCCAGACCGGTATTGCGGCATTCGGCTTCGGCCGCGGCCGTGAATGATATTCCACGAGGCCTCCTCTCGCATAGTTGATTTGACTACCATCAGTTTGGAAGCCGCGCGCCATTCCTGCCGTGATAATATGACGGGATGATGCCCAGGCCCGAGGTACATTTGGCAGGAATCGCTTGTCCCGAAGACCCGACGGTTTTGCCGAGACGGGCGGTTCTGCTGGCTGCCTGTGTCCTCCCGGCCGTCGCGCAGATGGGAGCGATTGCGCGAGCGGCAGTTGCGGACACGGTCACCATCGAAGGGTTCTCTGCTGCCGGGAAAAGCCTGGGGATTTCGTCGCTTCCACGCGTTGCGAAAAGCGATGCCGCCTGGGCGCAGCAGCTTTCACCGGAACAATTCGGAGTTACGCGCCGCGCCCGGACCGAGACGCCGTACACCGGCGCCTACTGGAACGATCACGACGACGGCCTCTACCGCTGTATCTGCTGCGATTCGGCCCTGTTCGATTCGGCCACGAAATTCAACTCCCACACGGGCTGGCCGAGCTTCTACGAGCCCATCTCCGCACATAACATCGCAAAGACAGAGGACAGGCAGTTCGGCATGCGGCGGACGGCGGTCTCCTGCGCACTCTGCGAAGCCCATCTCGGACATCTGTTCGAGGACGGTCCGCCGCCGACCGGGCTGCGCTATTGCATCGATTCCGCGGCACTGCGATTTGTCAAACGCGCGGCGTAACGTCCGCCAACCGAGGAATGCCAACCATGCGCCTGCTCCGTACCCTCCTGTTGCTCGCCGCCCTTCCGGCGGCATCGGCCCATTCGCGGGAAATGCCCAAACCGATTCCGGCTCCCGCGCTGGACAGTTCCCCCGAAACGGGAAGTTCGCAGACCGCGGTGCTTGCGGGAGGCTGCTATTGGGGGATGCAGGGCATGTTCGAGCATGTGAAGGGCGTCACGCAGGTCACGGCGGGTTTTTCAGGAATGCCGCATATGAGCAACGAGGACGACGTCATCGGGCGCGCCGATCGTCCGCCCGCGGAAGCGGTGCAGGTGGCCTTCGATCCGAAGCAGATTTCCTACGGCCGGATTTTGCAAATTTACTTCTCCGTCGCCCACGATCCCACCGAAGTGGACCGCCAGGGCCCCGATACCGGGCCGCAATACCGTTCGGCCATCTATTATTCCGACGACGGCCAGAAGAAGATAGCGCAGGCCTATATCGCCCAGCTTCAGGCGGCAGGGTCGTACGGCGCACCGATCACAACCTCGGTCGAGCCGCTGATGAGATTTCGTCCCGTCGACCGCTCGCAGCAGGACTACGTACTCCAGCATCCGGCAAGCTCCTACGTGCTCAGCGTCGATGCGCCAAGGCTCGCAGCTCTCAAGATCATTTTTCCCACGCTGTATCTGGATCCGCCGTTGACGTATTCTCCGCATTCGCCGGGCTAGCCGGTCCCGAAATCCCAGCCATACCGGCACGCGGCAGGTTTCACGTGCGAACACTTGCGCCCTACACGAGGAAACGTGCAGTAGAATGGGCCGATGACGACCGGTCTTATCGCGCATCGCGCCTGCTTCGATCATGTCGTGCCGCCCGGGCATCCCGAGTGCGCCGCTCGTTTAAACGCGGTTCTGACGGCACTGGACTCGGAAGAATTTGCGGAGTTGAACCGGATCGAAGCGCCGCGCGCCTCGCGCGAATCATTGCTGGCCGTCCATGACTCCGCTGTCGTCGATGCCGTGCTCTCGGCCCGGATCGAACCCGGCCGCTTTGCGCGGATCGATGCAGACACCGCGATGTCGCCGGGCTCGGCGGAGGCTGCGCTGAGAGCCGTGGGCGCGGTCGCCGCGGCAGTGGACGGGGTGATGGCGAATCGCTTCGGCAACGGCTTTTGCGCCGTGAGACCGCCTGGCCATCATGCGGAGCGTGCGCGCTCGATGGGATTTTGTCTGTTCAACAATGTCGCCCTGGGCGCCTTGCATGCCCGCCAGGCGCACGGTCTCGAGCGGATCGCTGTTGTCGATTTCGATGTGCATCACGGCAACGGCACCCAGGACATTTTCTTCGACGATCCCAATCTTTTCTACGCCTCGACCCATGAATTCCCGCTCTATCCCGGCACCGGAAGCGCGGCGGAGAGCGGCGTGGCGGGAAATGTCGTCAATGCGCCGTTGCCGCCGGGCTCCGGCAGCAAAGCTTTTCGCGCGGCTCTCACCCTGCGCATCCTGCCCGCGCTTGTTTCGTTCTCGCCACAATTCCTCTTCATTTCCGCGGGGTTTGATGCGCACCGATCGGATCCGCTTGCGTCGCTGCAACTTGAAGAATCGGATTTCGCCTGGGCAACGGAGCAGCTGTGCGAGGTGGCGGCGCAGACCTGCGGCAGGCGCGTTGTCTCGGTTCTCGAAGGCGGTTATGACCTCGACGCGCTCGCACGGTCGGCCGCGGCACATGTGCGCGCATTGATGGCCGGCGCAGAGGCACGGCCTTGAACGGAGGCACCGATGTTCGAGAACGCGCCTGCCGCAACGATAGAAAGTTTGAGCTTCGAGACGGCGCTCCGGGAGCTCGAAGGCATCGTCACGCGGCTGGAACAGGGCGAAGTGGATCTCGAGGATTCGATCGCTCTGTATGAAAGGGGGCAGGCCTTGAAAATACATTGCGAAAAGAAACTGAAAGCGGCGGAAAGCCGTCTCGAGAAGATCGTGACCGGCCCAAAGGGGGCCGAGCGGACAGAGCCGTTCGATCCGGGCTAAGCGCCTGGTTCATGAAACAGACCATCCCGATTTTGAATTCGATTGTGTGATCGCATGCCTTCTGAATCCCGCGGCGTTCAAACCATGTTCGAGCCGGCGCTGGCGGAGGCCGCGGCGTTCACGGAGCGCTCCCTCGAAGCTCTGCTTCCGCCCGTGGGCGGCCCCGAAGGCCGCCTCCTTGAAGCCATGCGCTATGCGGCGCTGGGAGGCGGCAAGCGCTTGCGCGGCTTTCTCGTGCAGCAGAGCGGAAGATTGTTCGGTGTGGACCGCCGCGCGCTCGAGCGGGTCGCCGCGGCCGTCGAATGCGTTCATGCCTACTCACTCGTACACGACGATCTTCCTGCGATGGACGACGACGATCTGAGACGCGGCAAGCCCACGGTTCACAAGGCGTTCGACGAGGCAACAGCCATTCTTGCGGGCGACGCCCTGCTCACGCTCGCGTTCGGCCTGATTGCCGCGCCCGATGCCCATGGCGATCCCTTCGTTCGCTGCGAGCTGGTGGCGCGGCTCGCGCAGGCGATCGGCCACGCCGGAATGGTCGGCGGACAGATGATGGATATCGCCTTCGAGCACGTATCGCCCGGACTGCCCGAAATCACTCGCCTCCAGCACATGAAGACAGCGGCGCTGATCACCTTCAGCTGCGAAGCCGGAGCGATTCTCGGCCGTGCATCCCCGGCCGCTCGCAATGCGTTATCGGCCTATGGGCAGGATATCGGCCTTGCGTTCCAGATTGCCGACGATCTCCTGGATGCCGAGGGTGACCCGGACAAAATGGGAAAGGCGACCGGCAAGGATGAAGGCCGCGGCAAACCTACCGTTGTTTCCGTTCTGGGAGCAGAACGGGCGCGCGCGCAGGCCGAAGCGCTGGCCGCGCAGGCCGCCCGTCACCTTGATTTGTTCGATGAAAGGGCCGACCTTCTGCGGGCAGCAGCTGAGTTCGTGATCTCACGGCGGGCGTGATCGGAGTCAATACGGGATGAGCCTGCCAGCGACGAGTTCGCCGACGAACACCCCGCTTCTAGACCGGGTCGGGGAACCGCGGGATCTGCGGGCGTTTTCGCGTGGACAGCTGCGTCAGCTTGCCGACGAGCTGCGCCAGGAAACCATCGCCGCGGTGTCGGTAACGGGCGGCCATCTGGGCGCGGGGCTGGGCGTGGTGGAGCTGACCGTTGCCCTCCATCACGTCTTCGACACGCCGCGCGACAAGCTGATCTGGGACGTAGGTCACCAGGCTTATCCCCACAAAATCATCACCGGGCGCCGCGACCGCATCCGGACTTTGCGTCAGGGCGGGGGACTTTCCGGCTTCACCAAACGCAGCGAGAGCATCTATGACTGCTTCGGCGCTGCGCATTCCTCGACGTCCATCTCTGCGGGCCTCGGCTTCGCAGTGGCGCGCGATCAGAAGAACGAAACACACAACGTGGTGTGCGTGATCGGTGACGGCGCGATGAGTGCCGGCATGGCCTACGAGGCCATGAACAACGCCGGCGCCTTGAATGCCCGGCTCATCGTCGTGCTCAACGACAACGACATGTCGATCGCGCCTCCGGTCGGCGCGATGAGCGCCTATCTTGCCAAATTGATATCGAGTCGCCCCTATCGGAGCTTCCGGCGCGTGGGCAAACAACTCGCTCAGCTGCTGCCGCGGCCGATGGAATTGACCGCGAAGCGGGCGGAGGAATATGCCCGCGGCATCGCCATGGGAGGAACGCTGTTCGAAGAACTCGGCTTCTACTACGTAGGACCGATCGACGGTCACAATCTCGACCATCTTCTCCCCGTACTGGAGAACGTGCGCGACGCGCGCAACGGGCCCATTCTGGTCCACGTGGTGACGCAGAAGGGAAAGGGCTATCCGCCCGCGGAAGCCTCGTCCGACAAATACCACGGCGTCGTAAAGTTCAACGTACTTACCGGGGAGCAGAGCAAGTCCGCCTCCAAGGCACCCAGCTACACCAAGGTTTTCGCCGAGGCACTGATCGCCGAAGCGGAGAAGGACAAGCGGATCGTCGCGATCACGGCGGCGATGCCTGCCGGTACGGGTCTCGATCTGTTCGCCAAACGATTCCCGGACCGCTGTTTCGATGTCGGAATTGCCGAGCAGCACGGAGTGACGTTTGCGGCGGGCCTGGCGGCCGAAGGCCTTAAGCCGTTTGCCGTGATATATTCGACTTTCCTGCAGCGCGCCTACGATCAGGTCGTGCACGACGTGGCTATCCAGTCGTTGCCGGTGCGGTTCGCGATGGATCGGGCGGGCCTCGTGGGCGCCGATGGCCCCACCCACGCCGGCTCGTTCGACGTTACTTATCTCGCGACGCTGCCGGGATTCGTGGTGATGGCCGCGGCGGACGAGGTGGAACTGACGCACATGATCGCGACCGCCGCGCAAATCGACGATCGCCCTTCGGCGGTGCGGTATCCTCGCGGCGAGGGATTGGGTCTGGCGCGCCCGGCGGCGGGAACGCCGCTCGAAATCGGCAAGGGCCGCGTGCTCCGCGAGGGCACGTCGATCGCGCTGCTGAGTTTGGGCACGCGTCTCGCAGAATGCATGATCGCCGCCGAAAGATTGTCCGCCTACGGATTGTCCACCACGGTGGCCGACGCGCGCTTCGCCAAGCCGCTCGACCGGGATCTGATCCGGGCGCTGGCGCGCGAGCACGAAGTGCTGATTACGATCGAAGAGGGCGCGGTTGGCGGATTCGGCGCCCATGTGATGCAATTCCTTGCATGGGACGGCGCTCTCGACACCGGGCTCAAGCTGAGGCCGATGGTACTGCCCGACCGTTTCATCGATCACGATTCGCCGGAACGGATGTACGAATCGGCGCGGCTCGATTCCCGGGCAATCGTGGCCACGGCGCTCAACGCACTCGGCCGTCCCGCCGCGACGATGGCCGGCGAGCGCGCCTGAGGCAATCATGCCGCCCCGGTCCACTCGGGGGCTGCGCGCCGACAGGTTTCTGGTGGACCGCGGTTACGCCGCCACCCGCGCGCAGGCGCAGAGCGCCATTTCCGCCGGCCGTGTCGAGGCAAACGGCGCGCCGGTTCGGAAGCCGTCGCAATTGCTTGCATCGGACGCGACGATCGGGTTCGAGAAGCCGCATCCATATGTCTCGCGCGCCGCGCTGAAACTGATCGCTGCGCTCGATCGTTTTGCGCTTTCTCCCGCGGGCAGGATCTGCCTCGATGCCGGCGCATCGACCGGAGGATTCACGCAAGTGCTGCTCGAGCGCGGGGCGGCTCGCGTCTATGCCGTCGATGTGGGCCGCGCACAACTTCACCCGACCCTGGGTGCCGATCCGAGAATCGTCTCGCTCGGTGGCGTCAACGCCCGGCATTTGTCGCGCATCCACGTTCCCGAATCGGCGGATGCCGTCGTGGCGGATCTGAGCTTCATCAGCCTCAAGCTCGTCCTTCCGGCCGCATTGCACCTGGCGGGGAGGGGCGCCTGGCTGGTCGCGCTCGTCAAGCCGCAATTCGAGGCCGGACGTGCGGCCATCGGGAAGGGCGGCATCGTGCGCGACGATCGCGCGCGGCTCGCCGCTGTGGCGGGGATCGCCGATTGGCTGCCTTCGCTGGGATGGCAGGTCGAGGGCACGATCGAAAGTCCGCTTCCCGGGAAATCGGGCAACCGCGAATATCTGCTCGCCGCCCGCCGCGCATGAGCGCGCTTTGCCGCCATTTTGGAACCTGCGGCGGCTGTACATTCCAGGACATGCCGCCCGAGGCCTATCTCCGGATGAAACGGGAACAGGTCGGCCGGGCGCTGGCGGCGCACGGGCTTGGGGAAGTCACGGTGGACCTCCCTGCCGAAGTGCTTCCGCGCACGCGGCGGCGCGCATCCCTCAAGGCGGCAAAGCACGATGGCGAAACGAAAATTGGCTTTCATGCGGCGCGGTCGCATCGCATCGTCGATATGCGCGAGTGCAGGGTCCTTTTGCCCGCGCTTGCGGATCTCATTTCCCCACTGCGCGATGTTCTCACACTGCTGCTGCGGGATGACGAAGAAGCGGAATTGCTTCTCACGGAAACCGACGAAGGCGCCGATATCGGATTCCGCTTCCCGCGCGCGCCGGATGCCCGTCGCGTGTCGGCGCTCGCCCTTTGGGCGGGAAAGCAGCGTGTGGCGCGAATCTCCGTAAATGGAGAAACGGCATTTCAGTTTGGTACTCCCAGCGTGCGCCTGGGGCGCGCGCAGGTTGGCCTGCCCTCCGGCTCTTTTCTGCAGCCGACGCGCGAGGGCGAACAATTCCTGCAGGCAGCCGTATGCGACGGGACGAAGGGCGCCTCGCGCATCGTGGATCTTTTTGCCGGCTGCGGCACCCTGGCGCTCGCTCTGGCCTCCCGGGCACGCGTACACGCCGTCGACTCGGACGCCGACGGGCTTGCCGCCCTGTTTGCTGCGGCGCAGAGGACGCAGAAACTGAAGCCCGTCACGGTGGAGACGCGCGATCTTTTCAAACGGCCATTCTCTGTAAAAGAGATCGAGGGATTCGAGGCGGCGGTGCTTGACCCTCCGCGCGCGGGAGCGATGTCCCAGGCGAAGGAGCTGGCGGCGTCAGGATTGGTCAGCATTGTCTATGTGTCTTGCAACCCCGAAAGCTTCGCGCGGGACGCCGCGATTCTCTCGGGCGGAGGCTTCCGCATCGGGCGGGTGCAGCCGGTGGACCAATTCCTCTGGTCATCGCATATTGAACTGGTTGCGTTTCTTTCGCGGCATTGAGATGGCGACGACGGCGCAGAAATTGACCTACAGCGCGGCCCAGGCGGCGCGCGTGGCCTTCTATGGCGCGCACTACCTGGTGGCGCGGGTGATTGCGCACGACGCCTTCGCCGATATCGACCCGAAGCGCCACAAATTTCCTTCGCTGGGCGGGACGCTGAAAGGCATGCGTGCGTTGTTCGCCCGGGATCTGGCCAACGCGGAGGCCGGCCTCTACCCCGTCCCGCTCGATCTTTCGCAGGAAATGCGCCGCGCCCGGGCGAGCCTGCTGTATCTCGCGGATATTCCGCGCGTCGCGGCGAGACGCCGGCGGCAGGGGCACGGTGATGTCACGGCAAAGGCCGACGGCCTGCCGCGCTACTACCGCCAGAATTTCCATTTCCAGACCGACGGCTATCTGAGCGACGAGTCCGCACGGCTCTACGATTTTCAGGTCGAAGCATTGTTTGCCGGCACGGCCGATGCGATGCGCCGCCGCGTCTATGTGCCGATTGCGCGTTTCCTCGAGCGCGCCAATCCCGCGCGGGCGATCCTTCTGGACGTCGGCGCCGGCACGGGTCGATTTCTGACGTTCGTGAAATCCGTTCAGCCGCAATTGGGAGTGATCGCTCTCGATCTGTCGGACCCCTATCTCCGGCGTGCGCGGCGCGCGCTTTCGGCGTGCGAACGCGTGAAGTTTGTTGCGGCTCCCGCCGAGGCGATGCCGCTTGGGGATTCAAGCGTGGACGCGGCCGTCAGCATCTATCTCTTCCACGAATTGCCGCCAAAGATTCGCAGAAAAGTGGCGAAGGAGATCGCGCGGGTTCTGAAACCCGGAGGGATCTTCGTGCTCGCGGAGACGATCCAGTACGGCGACATCGCCGACTGCGACGGCCTGATCGAAACATTCCCGAGCCTTCTGCACGAACCTTATTACGAGAGCTACGCCCGCGAGGATCTTGGTGCGCTGTTCGGCGAAGCCGGATTGCAGATGACCGACACCGACATCGCCTATCTCACCAAGATCTCCGTGTTCGAGAAGCCGCGTCCGCGACGCGCAAGAAAATCCGGATCGCGCCGCCGATGAGACTGGCGTCGCTGCGCGCTTGCATTGCCCTATTTGTTGCGCTCGCGTTAGTGCCATCGGCCGCCGCTGCGGCCGCCTATTCCAATTGGGCCGCGCTCGTCGTTTCCGGCGATTGGCACGCGCATGACGGGCGCCCCAGCGGGATTTTCGACAATGCCCGCCGCGACGTGACGCGCGATCTCCTCGCCCTTGGTTTTTCGCGCGACCATGTCGAGGAACTTTCCGCCCGGCCGAATGCCGCCGGCTCGGCAACCGCCGAACGAATCGCCATCGCGTTGCGGGGCCTGTCCCGCCGCGTGAGCGGAGGATGCCTCCTTTATCTCACATCACACGGTTCTCCGGACGGAATCCTCGTTGGTACGCGCATCCTGAGGCCTTCGCAGCTGGCAGAGATGCTGAACGCCAGCTGCGCGGACAGGCCTTCGATCGTGATCGTGTCGGCGTGTTTCTCGGGCGTATTCGTGCCGGTGCTGGCCGCGCCCAATCGCATGATCCTGACGGCCGCGCGCAGAGATCGCACCTCATTCGGCTGCGGCCAGACCGACAGATATCCCTTTTTCGATCAATGCGTGCTGTCGGTCTGGCCGCATGCCCACGATTTCCTTTCGCTCGGCCGCCTCGCCAGGGCCTGCGTTGCCGGCCGCGAAAAGAGGGAGGATGTCGGGCGCCCCTCGGAGCCGCAGATATGGATCGGCAACAACGCCGCTCAAACGCTTCCCGAATGGAGATGAGCAGCTCTCCGGTCCCATCAGAGGGTAGTGGTACAGTTTGATCAGGCGTAGCGTTTCCAGACGATTTCCGGCACGAACGACAAAAGCGCCAAAATCAGTATCGCGCTGACCCCATTGCCGAACATTTGCGGGCTGATTTTGAGCGCATCAAAAGCCACCAGACCCGCCATGATCGCTCCCAGTAGCAGGACAGGCCCCGAAATATAGCAATGCACGCGATGGCAGCGCCGTGCATTGAGCAGGCATCCGGTCGCCATCCAGACGAACAAGACGGCACAAAGGCCAGCGCCAACCCGGAAGGGAAGATGCAGAAACCCGGCGCCCACACCGATGGCAATTGGCAAGCCCCACCACAGGCAGGCGCTCAACGGTTGGCGCACCAGGTCTTTGCGAGAATCAATGGCTCGGTTCATTTGCAGCAGCGGCCAGTATCCCCCGCCTGTATCGGCGGGCACGGTGTGTCCCCATAGGAGCAAAAGACGCAACAGTCTCCTGCTTTAGGCTTTAGAACCGCCCCGCAGCCCTTGCAGTCATAGAAATACTGGCAGGCGTCGGTCGGCATTGTCTCGGTCGCGCAGTGTCCACAGGCTGGGCAAACGATAGTCGATAGCAGTTTCATGCAGCCGAATGCGCTTTCCAATCCTCTAGCATCTTCACCATATCAGACACTTCCCAGAGCTTGGGAGTCACGTTCGCGGCTACCGCGGGGGTAATTTTCAGGGTTTGATGAATGCGAACGAAATTGTAGTGCGTGAAATAGATCGCCATCATGCGCGCGTGCATCTCGGCCTTCTTTGAAAAGGCATTGCAAGGCGCTTCCCGAATGAGTTGCCCTTGCGTTCAGGCCGAAAAATCGCCCATCTGCGCGCGATGGCGCAGCGCATGATCGGCGAGCACGCAGGCGACCATCGCTTCTCCCACGGGCACGGCGCGAATGCCGACGCAAGGATCGTGGCGGCCTTTGGTCACGATCTCCGTCTCGTTTCCCGCAACGTCGATCGTCCGCATGGGTTTGAGGATCGAGGAGGTGGGCTTCACCGCAAAGCGGGCGACGATCGGCTGCCCGCTCGAGATGCCGCCCAGAATCCCACCGGCATGGTTGGAAAGAAATGCCGGCCTGCCGCCGGGACCTTTTTGCATTTCATCGGAATTGTCTTCTCCGGAAAGAAGCGCGGAGGCAAAGCCGTCGCCGATCTCTACGCCCTTGACGGCATTGATGCTCATGAGCGCCGCCGCAAGTTCCGCGTCGAGCTTGGCGTAGATCGGGGCGCCCAACCCTGCGGGAATACCGGAGGCGACAATTTCGATCACCGCGCCGCAGGACGTGCCGCTCTTGCGAAGAGTTTCGAGGTAATCGGCCCAGCCTGCCGCCGCGCCTGCATCCGGGCAGAAAAATGGATTGCGCGCGGTCTCCTCCCAGTCCCACCGCTCCCGCGCGATATGTTGTTTGCCCATCTGCACCAGCGCGCCGCGAATGGTCACGCTCCCGAAAAGAACATTCAGGACCTTGCGCGCGATGGCGCCCGCGGCGACGCGCGAGGCGGTTTCGCGCGCCGATTGCCTCCCGCCGCCGCGATAGTCCCGGACGCCATACTTGGCCCAGTAGGTGTAATCCGCGTGGCCGGGCCGAAACGTGTCGCGGATCTCCGCATAGTCTTTCGCACGCGCGTCCAGGTTCTCGATGAGCAGCGCGATCGGGGTTCCGGTGGAGAGCTGCGCTGCCATGCGCTCGTCCCGGAACACGCCGGAAAGTATCCGCACGCAATCTGGTTCTTTGCGCTGGCTCACATATTTCGATTGACCCGGCCGTCGGCGATCGAGATCGGCCTGGATATCGCATTCCTCCAGCGGGATTCCGGGAGGGCAACCATCCACCACGCAGCCCAGGGCGATGCCGTGACTTTCGCCGAAAGTCGTCACGCGAAAGAGATGCCCGAAGCTGTTGTGGCTCACCTGCCAGACCCGCGCGCCGGCCCGGATAGCGAGGCGTCGCCCCGCACTGCCACCGCAATGTCGGGTGCGTCCTCCGCCTTCATGCCCACGATGTGATAGCCGCAATCGACATGCAGAACCTCGCCAGTGACGGCGCGGCCGAGATCGGAGAGAAGAAAGAGCGCGGTGTTGCCGACTTCCTCTGCGCTCACGGTGCGCCGCAGCGGCGCGTTCAGCTCATTCCATTTGAGTATGTAGCGGAAGTCGCCGATGCCCGAGGCGGCGAGCGTCTTGATCGGCCCGGCCGAAATCGCGTTGACGCGGATCGCGCGCTTGCCGAGATCCTCCGCCATGTAGCGCACGCTCGCTTCCAGGGCCGCCTTCGCCACGCCCATGACGTTGTAATGCGGCATCACTTTCTCGGAACCATAATAGGTGAGCGTGACCAGGCTGCCTCCGTTCGGCATCATCTTTTCGGCGCGTTGCGCCGCGGCGGTGAACGAATAGCAGGAGACGTTCATCGTGGCGGCGAAGTTCTCCTGCGTGGTATCCACATAGCGGCCCTTGAGCTGTTCCTTGTCCGAGAACGCAATCCCGTGGACGAGAAAGTCCAGCGACGGCCATACCTCCTGTAAGACGGCAAAGGCCGCGTCCAGCGAGCCCTGCGCCGTCACATCGCAATCGATCAGGGCCGCGGGCCGCAGCGGTTCGGCCAGCGGAGTCACCCGCTTCCGGAACGTGTCGCCCTGGTAGGTGAAGGCAAGCTCGGCGCCCTGCGCGTGCAGCGCCTGCGCAATTCCCCAGGCGATGGAGCGCTCGTTCGCGACGCCCATGATCAGGCCTCGCCTGCCTTCCATGAGGCCGGTCGCCGCCATTTGTTGCCGCTCCTTTATTCTTCCTGCGATCCGCCCCGCTAAGGCGGATCGACCCGGAAAGCAAGGTTACTTCACTCCGAGCCTGGCGCGGGGATTGTAGTCTGGCCGCCAATTCGCAGCGAACTCCTTGAGCGCGCTGTCGGGCTTGTCGGGCAGGGTGATGAGGAGGCGAACATAGAGATCGCCGGCCGCTTGTCCACCATGGGCCGGGATTCCTTTCCCTTTGAGTCTGAGCGACGCGCCGCTGTTGGAGCCCGCTGGAACCGTGAGCGTCACCGGGCCGCCGAGCGTCGGCACGTTGACCTTGCCGCCGAGCGTGGCTTCGCCGAGCGTGACGGGGAGCTCCATCCTGAGGTCGTTGCCGTCGCGCGTCAGGTAGGGATGCGCAGCAACCGTGAGGGTCAGAAGCACGTCGCCCGCAGGCCCGTTTTCGCGTCCGGCGCCACCCTGTCCCTTCAGGCGAATCTGCTGTCCGTCGCGAACCCCCACGGGAACGCGGATTTCGAGTTCCCTTCCGTCCGGCAGGACGATTCGGCGCGTACCGCCTCTGGCGGCCTCTTCGAAACCGATGGTGAGCGCGTAGGAAAAATCCTCGCCTCTGCGCGCCTGTCTGCGCCGACGGCCGCCCCCACCGCCTCCGAAAATCTCACCGAGAATGTCTTCCGGCCGAAAGCCTCCGCCGGCATCGGCCTCGCTCCATGTGGCGTGGAAATCCCGGGGGCCGCCGCCGCCGCGCCCGAACGGTCCGCCCCGGAAGCCCTGGGCGCCGGGATCGAAGCCGCGCGGATTGCCGCTCGCATCGATCTCGCCCGCATCGAACTTCGCGCGCTTGTCCTTGTCGCCCACAATGTCGTAGGCGGCGCTGATTTCCTGGAAACGCTTTTGCGCGGCGCTGTCGCCGCTGTGCTTGTCGGGATGATGTTTCTTCGCCAGCCCGCGGAATGCCTTTTTGATCTCGGCATCGCCGGCGGTTTTCGGTACGCCCAACACGTCATAGGGGTCGCGCATATTCTCTCCGAACGCTCGTCGTCCCGGCGGCCATGGAATGATTTCCGCTGCTTCATCGGCCGGTCGCAGGATTCGGCCTCAATATAGGAAGGGAGAGCGGGGCGCGAACAGGTGGCGTGGCCTTCGCCGAATATGGCCCCGGCTTTCCGCCGCAAATCGAAGATGCTAAGCGGCGGCGCATGAGCGACATCGGAGGTTCTCTCGACGATGGCGGCATTGCGCCGCAATCGGATCCGTTCGCTCTCTTTGCCGCCTGGATCGCCGAAGCCGCGAAGTCGGAGCCCAACGAACCGGAAGCGATGTCGCTGGCCACCGTGGATGAAGAGGGCCGGCCCAATGTGCGCATGGTGCTGCTGAAATCCGCGGATGCGAGCGGATTTGTTTTCTACACCAACCTGGAGAGCGCCAAGGGATGCGAGCTTGCCGCGCGATCAGCGGCGGCGCTTTGCTTTCATTGGAAGACTGTGCGGCGGCAGGTGCGCGTGCGCGGTCCTGTGGCCAAGGTAAGCGACGCGGAAGCCGACGCCTATTTCGCCACGAGGCCGAAGGACAGCCAGATCGGCGCCTGGGCGTCGGCGCAGTCGCGCCCGATGGGTGCGCGCTTCGCCTTCGAGCGGGAAATCGCGAAATGCGCCGCGAGGTTCGCGCTGGGCAAAGTGCCGCGACCGCCCTTCTGGTCCGGTTATCGGGTGACGCCGCTCGAGATTGAGTTCTGGCGCGACCGTCCGTTCCGTCTGCACGATCGCCTGGTTTATCGCCGGGAGGCAGAGAGCGCTCCGTGGCGCACGACGCGCCTCTATCCGTGAAGGCTGGCCAGTCCCGGCCTCTGCAGGCCGCGAGGGCGCGGCTGATGATGCGCTCGGCGCTTGCCGCGGTCGCGGTTTCGGGCGTTCTCGTCGTCTTGAAAGCCGGCGCCTATATCGCCAGCGGCTCGGTCGCGATGATGGCGTCGCTCGCCGATTCCGCGCTCGACCTGTTTGCATCGTCGATCAACCTTCTCGCCATCTCGCAATCCTTGACGCCGGCGGATCGGGAACACCGCTTCGGCCACGGAAAGGCCGAACCGCTCGCGGGGCTGGCGCAGGCGGCCTTCATCGCGGGGTCGGCCACCTTTTTGGTGGTGGAATCCATCGGCCGCATCGTGTCGCCGCGCCCGGTTGAGCACGCGGGCGTGGCGCTTGCGGTCATGGCGGTATCGATCGCGGCAGTCGCCGGTCTTGTGCTGCTGCAACGCACTGCCGTTCTGCGCACGGGCTCGATTGCCATCCAGGCCGACCGCCTGCACTATCTGGGCGATCTCGTCACGAATGTGGGCGTGGTGGTCGGCATCGCGCTGGCCGTGCGGTTCGGCATTCTGGTCGCCGATCCGCTGGTCGGGCTTGGCGTTGCGGCCGTGTTGACGGCAAGCGCCTGGCAGGTCGTGCGTAGGAGCTACGACCAGCTCATGGATCACGAACTGCCCGAGAACGACCGGGAGCGGATCAAGGCCATCGTCCTGCTGCACGCGGATGTTCGCAGCCTGCACGATCTGCGCACGCGCGCCGCCGGGATTTCCAAATTCATTCAACTGCACATCGAGCTCGACCCGGCGATCACCCTGACGCGCGCCCACGAGGTCAGCGATGCGGTCGAGGCCGAAATACTTCTGGCCTATCCCGACGCCGAAATCATCATCCATCAGGATCCGGCCGGCGTGGAGAGGCCGCTGCCGCTCGAGCGATCCTGAGGGCCCGCTCCTTCGCAAAAGGGCGGCCGAGCGGATAGAGTCCGGCCCATGAGCCAAACGCGAATCCAGGCCACAGATGCCGAGCGGCACACATTGATCCTCACCGGGGCGAGCCGGGGCATCGGGCACGCGACCGTGAAGCGCTTTTCGAGCGCGGGCTGGCGCGTGATCACATGCTCGCGCCACGCCTTTCCCGAAAATTGTCCCTGGGCTGCCGGACCCGAAGATCACATCCAGGTCGATCTCGCCCATCCGGACGACACGCTCCGCGCCATTCGCGAGATGCGCGAACGACTGACCGACGGCAAGCTGCATGCGCTCGTGAACAACGCCGCCATCTCGCCCAAGGGATCGGAAGGCGAGAGGCTGGGCGTGCTTGCCAGCGGGATGAATGTCTGGCGCCAGGTTTTCGAAGTGAATCTCTTTGCCACCATATGGCTCGCCCGC
>Ga0182024_10002090_pt1 | contig 50165 bp, 47 predicted proteins | sample P32metaG_FD_120480 | JGI IMG/M metagenome (GOLD analysis project Ga0182024, IMG submission 120480) | Permafrost microbial communities from Stordalen Mire, Sweden - P3-2 metaG (Illumina Assembly) | ecosystem: Environmental > Terrestrial > Soil > Wetlands > Permafrost | place: Sweden: Stordalen...
ACCATCTTGACGAAGTGCCCCGCGCCCACCGGGCCCACGTGGGCGTAGCCGCCCTCGGGCGCCAGGGTCAGCAGGGCCGGCTCGACCACCGCCACCGCTTCCTTGGTGCCGCCGACCATGAGGCAGTAGCCCTCGGTGAGGCCCCAGACGCCGCCCGACGTCCCGGCATCGACGAAGCCGACCCCGGTGCTCTCGAGCTTGTCCGCCAGCGCCTTCCACTCCTTGTAGTTGGAGTTGCCGCCGTCGATGATGACGTCGCCCTTGGAGAAGAGTCCGGCCAGCTCCTCGACGGTCGAGTCCGTGATGTGGCCGGCGGGCAGCATCACCCAGACCGCCCTGGGGGAATCCAGCTTCCCGGCCAGGTCGGCCAGGCTGCTCGACGGCTCGGCGCCCTTGCCCGCCGCTGCCTTCACCGCGTCGGCGCTCAGGTCGTAGGCCACCACCTGGTGCCCGCCCTTGAGCAGGCGCTCGGTCATGTTGGCGCCCATCTTGCCCAGTCCGATCATGCCGATCTTCAAGAGCGCTCCTCTCGGTTGTGCTGCCGGCTCAGAAGGTAGCGGCTTTGTCGGTCAGCGATTGCAACAGCTCGTCGAACGACTTCGAGAAGGAGTTGACGCCCTCGTCCTCGAGCGTCTGCTCCACGTCCAGCATGTCGACGCCGGCGTCGGCCAGGCGGGACAGGGCAGCGGCCGCACCGTCGGGATCGGCGTCCACCGTCCGCTTCAGCGTCCCGTGGTCCTCGAAGGCACGCAGCGTCGGCTCCGGCATGGTGTTCACCGTCGCCGGCCCGAGCAGGCTGTCGACGTAGAGCAGGTCCGGGTAGGCGGGGTTCTTGGTCGAGGTCGACGCCCACAGCGGCCGCTGCACGCGCGCGCCCTTGTCCCGCAGCGCCTCCCAGCGCTCACCGGCGAAGGTGCGGTGGAAGTGTTGATAGGCGCTCTGCGCCTGGGCCACCGCGGCGGTGCCGCGCAGACCGAGAATGGCGGCGTCACCTTTTTCCCCGCCGGCCAGGGTCTCCAGGCGGCGGTCCACCTCGGTGTCGACCCGGCTGACGAAGAAGGAGGCCACGCTGGCCACCTTGGACAGATCGTCCTCGCGTCCCGCGGCGACCAGCGCCTCCAGGCCGCGCAGGTACGCCTCCATCACCTCGTCGTAGCGGTCGAGCCCGAAGATGAGCGTCACGTTGATGCTGTGGCCCTCGCCGATCAGGGTCTCGATGGCCGGGACGCCCTCCTTCGTGGCGGGCACCTTGACGAGCAGGTTGGGCTGGGCGATGCGCCCGTGCAGATCGCGGGCCGCCTTGAGGGTCTTGTCGGTGTCGTGGGCCAGCGCGGGGGAGACCTCGAGCGAGACGTACCCGTCCTCGCGATCGCTCTCGTCGTAGAGGGGCCGCAACAGCGCCAGCGCGTTGTTGATGTCCGTGATGGCCATCTCCCAGTAGGCGCTGTCGACGGTGTGGTCCTTCATCAGGGAGCGGAACTGGTCGTCGTAGGTGTCCTGTCCGCTGATGGCGTTGGCGAAGATGGTGGGGTTGGACGTGATGCCGCGCACGCCGAGCGCCAGTAGCTCGGCCAGCTGGCCGCCCTGGAGCCAGTCACGGCGCAGATTGTCGAGCCACGGGCTCTGGCCGCCGATCTCGTAGAGGTCCTGGAGTCGGGTCATCCGAACAGCTCCCTTCGTCGCACTGCGTGTGACCGGCGGCGCGGCACCGGTCCCGAGTCAGCCATCGTCCGTCTCCACGAGGGCCCAGGCCCGCTCCACCATGTGCCCGGCGGTGATGCCGAACTTCTCCATGACGACCGCGCCCGGGGCCGACGCACCGAAGTGGTCGAACCCGATGGAGTCGTCGGCGTAGCGCTCCCAGCCGAAGGTGGCGCCGGCCTCGATGCTCAGCACCGGCACCTCGAGCGGGAACACCGTGTCCTGGTACTCGTCCGGCTGCTGGTCGAAGAGGTCCCAGGACGGGAACGACACCACCTGTGCCTGGACGCCCGATTCGGCCAACGTCGCGGCGGCGGCGACGCAGTGCTGGACCTCGCTCCCGGTGCCGACCAGGACGATATGCGGCGGCCCGTCGCTGTCGACGAGCACGTAGGCCCCCCGGGCCACGCCCTCGGGCGCCCGCTCGGCCGTCGCGTCGAGCACGGGGACATTCTGGCGGGTCAGGACCAGGCCGACCGGCCCGTCGGCCTCGACCGCGAGGCGCCAGGCCTGTGCCGTCTCGTTGGCGTCGGCCGGGCGCACGAGGCTGAGGCCGGGCATGGCCCGCAGCGAGGCCAGGTGCTCGATCGGCTGGTGCGTCGGGCCGTCCTCGCCCAACCCGACGGAGTCGTGGGTCCACGAGTAGATGACGTGGGTCCCGGTCAGCGCGGCCAGGCGAACGGCGGGGCGCATGTAGTCGGAGAAGCAGAAGAAGGTGCCGCCGATCGGCAGCACGCCCCCGTGCTGGGCCATGCCGGTCATGGCCGATGCCATGCCGTGCTCGCGGATCCCGAAGTGGACCTGGATCCCACCGGGCGTCTGGCGGGACTGGATCTCGGCGCCCTTGACCTTCACGCCGTTGTTGCCGGTCAGGTCGGCCGACCCGGCCAGCAGGCCCGGCAGCTTGGCCGCCGTGGCGTCGATGCACTGGTTGATGGCGTGGCGGGTGGCCAGCTGGGTGCCGGCGTCGAACCCGGGCAGGTCGTCGGCCCAGCCCGCCAACCCGTGCCCGGCCTGCGCGGCGTCCCAGGCGGCGCGGTCGCCCTCCCAGGCGGCAAAGCGCTCGGTCCAGACCGCGTGGCGCTCGGCGCCACGCGCGACCTGCTGGCCGTAGAAGTCACGAATCTCGTCGGGGACCCAGAAGGTCTGGTCCGCCGGCAGGCCCAGGAGCTCCTTGGTCACCTTGATCTCTTCGGCGCCGAAGGGCGAGCCGTGAGCGGCGGCGGTGTCGGTGAGCTTCGGCGACGGCCAACCGATGTGGCTGCGCAGCACGAGGAGGGTCGGCTTGGCGTCGGGTCCGTCGGCCGGCTCCTGAATCGCCTCCCGGATGGCGGCCTCCAAGGCATCGACGTCGTTGGCCATTTCGCCGAGATTGCGCACGCGCCAGCCGTAGGCCTCGAAGCGCTCGGGCACGTTGTCGTTGTAGGCCAGCTCGGTCGGGCCGTCGATGGTGATGTGGTTGTCGTCGTAGAAGGCAAGCAGCCGCCCCAGGCCGAGGTGCCCGGCAAGCGAAGCCGCCTCGTGCGAGATCCCCTCCATGAAGCAGCCGTCGCCGGCGATGACGTAGGTGCGGTGGTCGCACACGTCGCTGCCGAAGGTGGTGCGCAGCCAGCGTTCGGCGATCGCCATGCCCACCGCGTTGCCCACGCCCTGGCCCAGCGGCCCGGTGGTGACGTCGATCCCCGCCGTGTGGCCGGCCTCGGGGTGCCCGGGCGTCCGGCTGCCCCACTGGCGGAACTGGCGCAGGTCCTCCAGCGAGAGGTCGTACCCGGTCAGGTGCAGCATGGAGTACTGGAGGATGCAGGCGTGCCCGTTGGAGAGCACGAAGCGATCGCGGTCCGGCCACTCGGGGTCGTGCGGGTCGTAGTGCATGATCCGCGTCCACAGGACGTGAGCCAGGGGGGCCAACGCCATCGCGGTGCCCGAGTGCCCCGAGTTGGCCTGCTCCGGCGCATCCATGGCGATGCCGCGGATCACATTGATGCCGAGGTCCACCAACCTCGGGTCCTGCACGACCGGTGTCGATGCCTGCAACGCCATGGTCAAACCCTAACCGTCCGTCTCCGCTGGCCGTGAGGCCGTCACCTACTCTTCACCTTCATGGCTTCCCCCATGCAGGTGCCGCCAAACAGCGACTTGACCCTGGGCATGACGTGCGTGGACAAGGCGACCCCCGGCCGCTGCGTCTGGCGCATGCGCGCGGACGAGCGCTTCGCCAACCCGGCCGGCATCATGCAGGGGGGCTTCCTCGGTGCCTTCGCCGACTCGGCCATGGGGGCCGCCGCCGTGACCTCTGTCCAGGATCGCCGGGTCTTCTGCTCCAACGCCGAAATGAAGATCAGCTTCCTGGCGGCCGTGCCGCCGGGCGCCGCTCTGACGTGCACCGCCGAGGTGGTCTCCAGCGGGCGTCGCGTCGCGTTCGTGGAAGCCAGCGTGACCGCCCGTGCGGACGGACTGGAGGGGGAGAAGCTGGTGGCCCGGGCGTCGTCGACCTATCTCTACAAGGACCGCGACTGAGGCACCCGCCAGGGGCGGTGTTTGCGTAGGACCGGCCCAGAGACCAGGATTGTGCGTCTCATGGCACCAGCGGCGGACAACGGCAGTCACGGACTGCGCAACGCGGGAGACGATGCCTTCCAGCTCACGGTGGACTACCTCAAGCAGGAGGTGGTCGAACCGCTGCGGGGGCTGGGCCGCTTCCTCTACATGGGGATCGCCGGCTCGTTCTTCTTGGCCTTCGGGCTGCTGCTCATCCTGCTCGGCGTGCTGCGCCTGCTGCAGACCGAGACCGGCTCCGCCCTCACGGGGGACTGGTCGTGGGCGCCCTACGCAGTGACCGTCGTGCTCGGGCTCGCCGTGATCGCCGTGGCTGCGCTGCGCATACAGGCCGGGCCGGGACAGGCCAAGCTGCCCGAGGTCATCGCCCGGCGCGACGCGAGAGAGATCGAAGGACAGGAGGGAGCGAGCTGATGGCAGGCACGACCACGAGGCCCAGAAGCAACGGACGCCTCATCACGCGGGAAGACCTGCAAGCCGCCTACTCACAGGTGATGGGCGAGGGCGAGGCAACCGCACGCGCCGCGGCGCCGCGGGGACTGGCGGTCGCCGGGGCCGTCGGCATCTTGCTCCTGACGCTGGCCTTCCTGGCCGGCCGCCGGCGGGGCAGGGCCAAGTCGGCCGTGGTCGAGATCCGGCGGCTCTGAGGTGGACCTGCTCCTGCGCCGCTTCCTGCGGGCCGGGGTCAGACGCGGCGTGGCCGGCAACTGGTACTGGTTCCTGCTCGCCGGCGCCACCTTCTTCCTCCGTCGCGTCCTGAACGACCGTTCCAGCCCGGTGTCGAGTGTGACCGTGAAGCCGGGGGAACAGGTGCTCATCACGGTGCGCGACCGCAACGCCGTTCCCGCCACCGAAGCCTGAGGCCCGTGCCGGGGCAGCTCGCGGCGGGGGAGCGGGTGCTCCTCATCGACCCCAAGGACCGTCGCTATCTGCTCACGCTGGTGACGGGCGCCAGCTTCCACACCCATGCAGGCGTGCTGGCCCACGACGACATCATCGGCGGCGTCGAGGGCCGCCGGGTCACCGGCTCGACCGGGCGCAGCTTCCTGGTGCTCCGTCCCACCCTGAGCGACATCGTGCTCAAGATGCCCCGGGGGGCCCAGGTCATCTACCCGAAGGACCTCGGCGCCATCCTCATTGCCGCCGACATCGCGCCGGGGCAGCGCATTCTGGAGGCGGGCGTCGGGTCCGGCGCGCTCTCCATGACCGTCCTGCGGGCCGGGGCGTCCGTCGTCGGCTACGAGCTGCGGGAGGACTTCGCCGAGCGGGCGCAGGCCAACGTGGCCGCCGCGCTGGGTCCCGATGCGCCCTACCGGATTGAGATCCGGGACGTGACCGAGGGCATTGACGAGAGGGACCTCGACCGGATCCTGTTGGACATGCCCGAGCCCCACAAGGTGATCGCCGGCGCGGCGGTGGCCCTGCGCCCCGGCGGCATCCTGTTGGCCTACCTGCCGACCATCAACCAGACCGCGCTGCTCCGCCAGGCGCTCGACGAGGAAGACGTGCCGTTCGGACTGGCCGAGACCCAGGAGGTCATCCGGCGCACCTGGCACGTCGAGGCCCGCTCGGTCCGTCCCGACCACCGCATGGTCGGGCACACCGGATTCCTCACTACGGCGCGTCGGCTGGACGGTTGACCGCGGACCGAGGCTGTCGCCGTGATGCTGTCGTACGGGATGCCCTGACCTACCGGTCGGGCGGGGTGCTGAAGCGAGCGGTTAGTCGCGCTCGATGAAGATGCACTCTCCGGGGCACTCCTCGGAGGCTTCGACCACGGCGTCCTCGAGATCTGTGGGCACCGCCGCCATCCCTGCCGAGCCACCGGGCTCGTTCTTGACGTCGCCCTCTTCCTTCACGTAGGCCAGGCCGTCGTCGAGGAGGGTGAACACGGCAGGCGCGATCTCCTCACAGAGCCCGTCGCCCGTGCAGAGATCCTGGTCGATCCAGACCTTCATGTACCTGTCTCTCTCCCTTGTCGCCGCTGCCCGACGGGCCACGAGGACCGTAGTGAGGCCTCCCGCGAACCGTCAATCTGGCCTCGCACGTACACCCAGCGTAGTCGTCAGGGCCTCGCGACCCGGTGCACTGGCCGTGCCACCCGCAATGCCGGCAAAACGCGCCGGGGCGAGGGCTAGGGTGACAACCGGTGACCGCAACTCCCGACGAAGCCGCTGCCCAGGCTGAAGCGCTGCGCGCCGAGCTGGCAGATGCCGAAGATGAGATCCACGCGCTCCGCCGCCGGTTGCAGGAGAGCCCCGGCCGGGTGCAGGCCCTGGAGGAGCGCCTGCTGGAGTCGAAGGGCCAACTGGCCCAGGCCACCTCGCAGAACGAGAAGCTGACCTTCACCCTCCAGCAGGCCAAGGAGCAACTGGCCGCCCTGCGCGAGGAAGTCGAGAAGCTGACCCAGCCTCCGGCGGCCTACGGCACGTTCCTCGGGATCAACGAGGACGGCACGGTCGACGTCTTCTCGAGCGGCCGCAAAATGCGGGTCAGCCTCCACCCTGACATCGATCCCGGTGCGATCCGCAAGGGCAACGAAGTCGTCCTGAACGAGAGCCTCAACGTGGTGCTCGTCCGCGACGGAGAGTTCTCCGGCGAGGTGGTCACCCTCAAGGAGAGGCTCGAGGACAAGCGGCGCTGTGTGATCTTCGCCCGGGCCGACGAGGAGCGGGTGGCCGAACTGTCCGAGGACATGCTGGACGTCAAGCTGCGTGCCGGCGACTCGCTGTTGATGGACATGCGCACCCAGCTCCTCATTGAGAAGCTGCCCAAGCTGGAGAGCGAAGAACTCGTCCTCGAAGAGGTCCCCGACATCACCTACGCCGACGTGGGCGGCCTGGACGCCCAGATCGAGGCCATCACCGACGCCGTCGAACTGCCCTACATGCACCGCGACCTCTTCGTGGACTATGCGCTGCCGGCCCCGAAGGGGATCCTCCTCTACGGCCCGCCCGGGTGCGGCAAGACGCTGATCGCCAAGGCGGTGGCGAACTCACTGGCCAAGAAGGTGGCGCTCAAGACCGGCAACGACAACGTGCGGAGCTTCTTCCTCAACATCAAGGGACCCGAGTTGCTCAACAAGTACGTGGGGGAGACGGAGCGCCAGATCCGCCAGGTCTTCCAGCGTGCCCGTGAGAAGGCGGACGAGGGCATGCCCGTCATCGTCTTCTTCGACGAGATGGAGTCGCTGTTCCGGACACGGGGTACCGGCATCAGCTCCGACATGGAGTCGACCATCGTGCCCCAGCTGCTGGCCGAGATCGACGGCGTCGAGTCACTGCGTGACGTCATCGTCATCGGTGCCTCGAACCGGGAGGACCTGATCGATCCGGCGATCCTGCGGCCCGGTCGGCTCGACGTGAAGATCAAGATCGAGCGCCCCAATGAGGAGGCCGCCGGACAGATCTTCAGCCGCTATCTCATCCCCTCGCTGCCCCTCGACGTCGACGAAGTCAAGCGACTGGGCGGAGGCGACCCCTCCAAGGCGGTGCAGGCGATGATTGAGCGGACCGTGGCCGAGATGTACCGCGAGGACGACGACAACCGCTTCCTGGAGGTCACGTACCAAAACGGTGACAAGGAGATCCTCTACTACCGCGACTTCGCGTCGGGCGCCATGATCGAGAACATCGTCCGGAGGGCCAAGAAGCTGGCCATCAAGCGGGTGATCGCCGGGGAGTCCGGTGGCATCCGCACCTCCGACATGCTCGAGTCGATCCGCCAGGAGTACAAGGAGAACGAGGACCTCCCCAACACGACCAATCCCGACGACTGGGCGCGGATCTCGGGCAAGAAAGGCGAGCGGATCGTCTACGTCCGGACGCTGCTCACCGAGGACCGTGAAGTGCAGGGTGGCCGCTCGATCGAACGGGTCGGAACCGGCCAGTACCTCTAGACGTTAGGGTCGCAGCGTGGCCATCACGAAGGTCTGCGGCATTGAGACCGAGTACGGCATCCATTCGCCGGGTCCCGAGCAGAACCCCATCGCGGCGTCCTCGGTGCTCGTGAACGCCTATGCGGCGGACGTGGAGCAGCAGATCGGCTGGGACTTCGAGGACGAGACGCCGGGGAACGACGCCCGCGGCTTTGCCCGCGAAGGATCCCTCGCCCCGATGGTGGAGACGCACCTGGCCAACACGGTGCTCACCAACGGGGCCCGCTTCTACGTGGACCACGCCCACCCCGAGTACTCGAGCCCCGAGTGCCTCACGCCCCTCGAATGCTTGCTGTACGACAAGGCCGGCGAGGAGGTCCTGCGCCGGTCCATGGTGGCGGCCGCGCTCCGCATACCGGACCAGCCCGCGCCGATCGTCTACAAGAACAACTCCGACGGCAAGGGCAACTCCTACGGCTGCCACGAGAACTACATGATGGACAGGGCCGTGCCCTTCGCCAAGGTGATCGAGGGCGTGGTCCCGCACTTCGTCTCGCGGACACTCTTCACCGGTTCGGGCAAGGTCGGCACGGAGACGGCGGCGCTCGATGCGGACACGGTCCACTACCAGCTCTCGCAGCGGGCCGAGTTCTTCGAGGAGATCGTCGGGCTCGAGACGACGCTGAAGCGACCGATCGTCAACACCCGCGACGAGCCGCACGCCGACCCCAAGCGCTTCCGTCGTCTCCACGTGATCGTCGGGGATGCCAACCTGTCGGAGATCGCCACCTTCCTGAAGGTCGGCAGCACCGCCATCGTGCTGGCCATGGTCGAGGACGATGCCGGACCGACCCGTGCCCTCTCGCTGTCCGACCCCGTGCGCGCCCTGCACCAGGTCTCGGCCGACCTGACCCTGGCCCGACCGCTGGCCCTGACCGACGGGTCGACCGCCACCGCCCTCGAAATGCAATGGGAGATCTTCGGCGCCGCGCGCAAGTACGCCGAGGAGTTCGGCCTGGCCGCCCTGGGCGACGACGGCGAGGTCGGTGCGCTGGTGATGGAGCACTGGGAGGCTGTCCTGTCCGGCCTGGAGTCGGACCCGGCCTCACTGGCCGACACCCTGGACTGGGTGGCCAAGCGGGAGCTTCTGCTGGCCTATCAGGACCGGCACTCGTGCGGCTGGAAGGACCCCCGGATCGCCGCACTGGCGTTGCAATACCACGACCTGCGGCCGGACAAGTCCGTCTTCCGGCGCCTGGACATGCGGACGCTCGTCACGCCGGCCCAGGTCACCCATGCCATCAGCGAGCCGCCCACCGGGACCAGGGCCTGGTTCCGGGGCAAGTGCCTGGCCCGGTGGCCCGATGCGGTCGTGACCGCCAACTGGGATTCCCTCGTGTTCGACATCGGCGCAGACCCGTTGCGGCGCGTCCCTATGATGGACCCCCTCAGAGGAACAGCCGAGCACACGGGCGCACTCCTGGCAGAGAGCACAGGACCGGCGGACCTGCTCAACCGGCTGAACTCCTAGGCGAAGAACGCAAGCACCCAAGAGACGGGGTCAGGGAACGATGGCAGAACAAGAGCAGAAGAAGAAGGGCTCGGGGACACGGTCCACCGAGGCGGAGACGGAAGTCGAAGAGGCCGCCCCGGCCAGCTCCGAGCGCGGCGACAAGATCAAGGCTGAGCTCGACGATCTCCTCGACGAGATCGACGAAGTGCTGGAGGACAACGCCGAGGAGTTCGTACGCAACTACGTGCAAAAGGGTGGGCAATAACCGCCCGTGGCGCTCCCTCTGTTTCCCCCGGACCGTGATCCGGGCCCGGACTTCGTCGGCCTCCTGCGCATCACCTCAAGCCAGCCCGACGCACCGGCCCGCGCCCTCGAGGCCCTGACCCCGGTGCAGGCGCCCCACGGCACCACGGTGGTGGCATTGCGCTACCTCGACGGCGTCGTCATGGCCGGTGACCGCCGTGCCACCGCAGGCAACATCATCGCCCACCACGCCATGCAGAAGGTCTTCCCGGCCGACCGCTTCTCCGCAGTGGCGATCGCCGGAACGGCCGGCATGGCGATCGAGATGGTCCGCCTCTTCCAGGTGCAGCTCGAGCACTACGAGAAGGTCGAGGGAGCCACCCTGTCGCTCGAGGGCAAGGCCAACCAGCTGGCCCAGATGGTCCGCCAGCACCTGCCCCTGGCCATGCAGGGTCTGGCCGTGGTGCCGCTCTTCGCCGGCTTCGACACGGCCCGCCTCACCGGCCGCATCTTCAACTACGACGTCACCGGCGGCCACTACGAGGACACCGACTTTCAGGCCACGGGCTCGGGCGGGCGCGACGCGCGGAGCACCATCAAGCTGGGCTGGCGTGAGGGCCTGGGCCGTGACGATGCCGTCGACCTGGCCATCCAGTCCCTCTACGATGCCGCCGACGAGGACTCCGCCACCGGTGGCCCCGACCTCGTGCGAGGCATCTACCCGATCATCGCCGTGGTGGACGCCGCCGGGTACAGAGAGGTCCCCGAGGACGAGGTGGCCGAGCGCTTCGGCGCGCTGATCGCCCGCAAGCAAGCGGAGCGTGCGTCGTGAGCATGCCGTACTACGTCGCGCCGGAACAGGTCATGAAGGACCGGGCCGAGTACGCCCAGAAGGGCATCGCCCGTGGTCGCTCTCTCGTCGCCACGACGTACGACGTCGGCATCGCCATGGTGGCCGAGAACCCGTCCCGCTCGCTGCACAAGATCAGCGAGATCTACGACCGGATCGCCTTCGGTGGGGTCGGCAAGTACAACGAGTACGACCAGCTCCGCGTGGCCGGTGTTCGCCACGCGGACACCAAGGGGTACGCCTACAGCCGCGAAGACGTCGACGCCCGTTCACTGGCCAACCTCTACGCGCAGTATCTCGGCAACGTCTTCACCCACGAGATGAAGCCGCTCGAGGTGGAAATCCTGGTGGCCGAGCTGGGCGAGGCTCAGAACCAGCTGTACCACATCGCCTACGAGGGCACCATCACCGACGAGGACCGCTTTGCCGTCCTGGGCGGCGACGCAGAGACGATCACCGAACGCGTCAGTGCTGCGTGGCAGGCCGATTGGGACCTGGTCACCGCCGTCAAGGCGGCCACCACGGCATTGGCCGGTCCGGACCGGACTCTGGCCGCCGGTGACCTGGAAGTCGCCATCCTGACCGGGGGCAACGGGCGCCGCACCTTCCGGCGCATCGACGAAGGGGAGCTGGCACAACTGCTGGCATAGCCAGCAGTACGGTTGGTCTGTGGAGCGCCGCATCTTCGGCATCGAGAATGAATACGGGGTGACCTTCACGCTGCGCGGGCAGCGTCGCCTCAGCCCGGACGAAGTGGCGCGCTACCTCTTCCGGCGCGTGGTCTCGTGGGGCCGGTCGTCCAACGTCTTCTTGGAGAACGGCGCCCGTCTCTACCTCGACGTCGGCAGCCACCCCGAATACGCCACCCCCGAGTGCGACAAGATCAGTGATGTCGTGGTGCACGACAAGGCGGGGGAGTGGATCCTGGCCCAACTGGTCACCGGCGCGCAGGCACGCCTGCGGGAAGAGGGGATCCGCGGCGAGGTCTACCTCTTCAAGAACAACACGGATTCCGTAGGCAACTCCTACGGCTGCCATGAGAACTATCTGACCGAACGAAACGACGAGTTCAACCGTTACACCGAGGTGCTCATCCCGTTCCTCGTCTCCCGCCAGATCTACGCGGGTGCGGGCAAGGTCCTGCAGACGGCCCGAGGTGCCGTGTTCTGCCTGAGCCAGCGCGCCGAGCACATCTGGGAGGGCGTCTCGTCGGCCACCACACGCAGCCGGCCCATCATCAACACCCGGGACGAGCCGCACGCCGACGCCGAGCGCTTCCGCCGCCTGCACGTGATCGTGGGCGACTCCAACATGAGCGAGTACGCGACGTTCCTGAAGATCGGCACCACATCCATCCTCCTGGCCATGTTGGAGGATTCCTCGACGGTATTGCGGGACCTGACGCTCGAGAACCCCATCAGGGCAATCCGGGAGATCAGCCACGACATCACCTGCCAGCGCCGCGTGCGCCTCGCCAACGGGCGCGAGATGCGAGCCCTGGACATTCAGATGGAGTACCTGGAACGTGCCTTGAAGTTCCGCGACAGGCGCGGGCTCTCGCCGGAAGAGGACCGCGCGCTCGACATGTGGGAGCACTGCCTCAAGGGCCTGGAAGCGGATCCGACCTCCCTGTGGCGCGAGTGCGACTGGGTGGCCAAGTACCGACTGGTCGAGCAGATGCGGGCGCGCCATGACCTGTCGCTCTCACATCCCAAGGTGGCGATGATCGATCTCATGTACCACGACGTCGATCGGAGCCGTGGGCTGTTCTACAAGCTGCAGCAGCGCGACGAGATGGAACGGACGTGCACCGACGACGCCATCACCGAGGCCATGACCAAACCCCCCGAGACGACCCGGGCCAGGCTCCGGGGTGCGTTCGTGAAGCGGGCCAAGGAGCGTCGGCGCGATTTCACGGTGGACTGGGTCCACCTCAAGCTGAACGACCAGGCCCAACGCACAGTGCTCCTGAAGGACCCGTTCAAGTCGCATGACGAGCGGGTGGAGCGGCTCATCCAATCCTTGTAACGGCACCGTAGAGTGAAGGCGCATGTTGAATCTCGACCCAGGCAAGCTGCTCGTGATCGGGGTGGTCGCCATCATCCTCCTGGGGCCTGATCGCCTGCCCCAGGTCGCCCGGCAGGTGGGTGGCGCCTGGCGCTCCTTGAACGAATTCCGGCACCGGATGGAGTCCGAGGTGCGCGACAACATGCCCGATCTCCCCCCGACCTCGGAGATCGCCCGGCTGGCCCGTTCACCGTCGGCCTTGCTCAACCACCTGTCGAACATGGCCTCCGACGAGGAGCCGGACGGATCGTTCCAACCCCCGACGCTGAACGGTGAGAACGGCAGCGCTGACACCTCGGCTGCCCCCGCCGACGCAGCCCCTGCCGCGGCCGAAGCGGACGCGGCCTCCGACACGCCATCCATGCCGGCCCAAGAACCGGCACCGGCACCGGCACCGGCGCAGCCGCCAAGGCCGGCGCCGATCCACGTCGAACGCCCACCCCGGCCACAGCAGTCGGGTGTGGTCGTTCCCGGCGACCCGACCCTGAACTGAACGGCACAACCGTGGTGACCCTTCCCTTCACGGGCAAACGAAAAAGCCGTCCGTCCCCGGACGACATGACGCTGGGGGAGCACCTCGGCGAGCTCCGTCGGCGCGTCATCATCTGCGCCATCGCATTCCTGATCGCGGCCACCTTCGCCGTCTTCGCCTACGAGCCGATCCTTCACTTCCTGCTCCGCCCGCTCTGCAGCGTCGATGCGTCGACCGTGCACAACAACAAAGCGAGTTCGTCGCTGCTCATCGCGTCGAACGGCACCTGCAACCTCTTCGTGACCTCGCCCCTCGACGGCCTGTCACTGCGGGTGAAGATCGCGCTCTTCGGTGGTCTCGTCCTGTCGTCGCCCGTCATCCTGTTCCAGGTCTGGCGCTTCGTGACGCCCGGACTGAAGGCAAGCGAGCGTCGCTACGCCATCCCGTTCGTGGCGAGCGCCTTCGTGCTCTTCCTCCTCGGAGCGGCGACGGCGTACATCACCCTGCCGCACGCGTTGGGCTGGTTGAAGTCGGTGGGTGGCCCGAACCTGCAGGCGATCTACGACCCGATCCCGTACCTGGGCCTGATCCTCTTGATGATGACGATCTTCGGCTTGACGTTCGAGTTCCCGGTCGTGCTCGTCTCGCTCGAGCTGGCCCGCGTCGTGACACCGGCGCGCCTGCTCCACTCCTGGCGCTGGGCTGTCATCATCATTGTGCTCGTGGCCGCCATCTTCACGCCGAGCTCGGATCCCTTCTCCATGTTCGCGCTGGCCATCCCGCTCGTGGTCTTCTATTTCCTGTCCATCGGCATCGGGAAGCTGCTCGGGCGTTGACCGCGTTCCCGTGGCCCGTCCAGGGGACGGCCGGGGCGGCGGAGTTCGAGGCCGACCTGCCCTTCGCCCTCGACGAGTTCCAGCACGAGGCATTCCACGCGTTGGACTCGGGACATTCCGTGCTGGTGTCCGCCCCCACCGGATCGGGCAAGACGCTCGTGGCGGCGTACGCGGTGCACCGGGCCCTCTCTGCCCATGGGAAGGCCTTCTACACGACGCCCCTCAAGGCACTGTCGAACCAGAAATACGGGGAGTTGGTCGCGTCCTACGGGGAGGATCATGTCGGGTTGCTGACAGGCGACACCACGTTGCGCCCCCGGGCGCCCGTGGTCGTCATGACCACCGAGGTCCTCCGTAACATGCTGCTGGCCGGCTCCGATCTCCTCGAGGGCTTGCACACGGTGGTGCTCGACGAGGTCCACTTCATTCAGGATCCGTACCGCGGTGGTGTCTGGGAGGAGGTCCTGGTCCTCTGCCCCGCCGAAGTGCGCTTCGTCTGCCTCTCCGCCACCGTGAACAACGCCGATGAGCTCGGAGGCTGGTTGCGCTCGGTGCGTGGGAACACGTCGATCATCGTCGAGCGGCAGCGGCCGATTGTGCTGCGGCACCACTTCGCGGTCCATCGACGCGAGGACAACGCGACCGTGCTCTGCCCCCTCCTGCTCCCGAACGGGCAGCCCGGAGGTGAAGGGTTGCGCATCGACCAGGCGGTACGCCGGGCACTGCAAAGCGGCCGGTCTCCGCACTGGCAGGGCAGGGGGAGGGGACCGCGCCTGCCCTACCGGGCGCCGCGGCGCACCGAGATGGTCGAGGAGCTCGGCCATCGCGAGATGCTGCCGGCCATCGTCTTCATCTTCAGCCGCGCCGCCTGCGACGACGCAGTGCAGCAGGTCGTCCGCGACGGCGTTCGCCTCACTGACTCCGCTGAGCGCTCCGCCATCCGTCAGGTCGTCGAGCGCCGGGTGGAGCCACTGGACGACGACGACCTGGGCGTCCTCGGCTACGACGAGTGGCTCGAAGGTCTGGAGCGAGGCGTCGCAGCGCACCACGCCGGACTGGTCCCGGTCTTTCGCGAGACGGTGGAGGAGTGTTTCGCCGCCGGGTTGCTGAAGGTCGTCTTCGCCACCGAAACGCTCTCGCTCGGGATCAACATGCCGGCCCGCTCCGTCGTCATCGAGAGGTTCACCAAGTACGGCGGCGCCGGCCGGGCCACCCTCACATCGGGGGAGTACCTGCAGCTCACGGGGCGCGCCGGCCGCCGGGGTCTCGACGAAGAAGGGCATGCCGTCGTCGCCTGGTCGAGCGAGATCACGTTTGCCGAGGCCGCCCGGGTGGCGTCGGCCCCGCCGCCGGACCTGCGTTCCGCCTTCCGTCCCACCTACAACCTGGCGGTCAACCTCGTTTCGCGCTTCGATCGGGACACGGCGGGCGCCGTGCTCCAGCGCTCCTTTGCCCAGTGGCAGGCCCGCACCCCGGATCTCCTGCTGCAGCAGTTGGGCCACCGGGTGGCCGTCCTGGAGCGCATGGGCTATCTGGCGGGCTGGAGCGTGACGCCGTCCGGCCGCCGGCTGTCACGCATCTACCACGAGGCCGATCTTCTGATCGCGGAGGCGCTCGGCGCCGACGTCCTGGCCGGCGCCGAGCCCGCGGTGCTGGCCGCCGTGCTCTCGGCCGTCGTCTTCGAGCCACGGCGGGCCCGTCGCGTCCCGGGCCACCAGAGCCCCCGGCGGGAGAAGCATCGCCGCCCTCTGCAGGACCGACTCGGCGACAAGCGCCGCTCCGAGCTGGCCTGGCGCACCGGCGCCCTCGACGTCCTGGCGGAGCGCATCCGCACCATTGAGGAATTGCACCTCGTGCCCCGCACCCGGCAGCCGGCGCCCGGGCTGGCGACCGCCGTGGCCTCCTGGGCCCGGGGAGCGTCGTTCTCGACCGCCCTCGGGGTGGCGGCACGGGACGTCGGGGAGCTGGCCCCCGGCGACTTCGTCCGCACCATGAAGTCGGTGGCCGATCTGGCCCAGCAGGTCTCCCATTCTGCCGTGGACACAGAGGTCGCCACAGCCGCCCGCGAGGCCGTCAATCTCGTGCTCAGGGGCGTCGTCGCGGGGGGCCTTCCGGGCCTGTGAGCCCATCCGCCACCGTCGCGTCACCCTCGTCCTATGGTTACCCGGGCATGTTCCCGTACTCCGAAGAACGGTTCACGGCCGACGAGGAAGCCGTGCTCCGCCGCTACGTCACCAATCTCGACCAGCCGGTATTTGCCCTGGTCAACCTGCCAGAAGTTGTCAAGGGAGCCCTCTTCGCCCGGTACTCCCGCTCGCCCAAGAGCCTGCGCCGGCTCTTCCTCGACGAGTTCGTGGGGGAGCTGGACATCTCGGGCGACGCCACCGTCGACGCCACCGTCGGACTGGAGCGCGCGGAACAGCTCTACGAAAAAGTCTTCGTCGAATACGGTGACGATTCGGTCGCCCAACTCGGGGGTGTCCACCTCGCCTGCGAGCAGGCGTCCAACGTCCTGTCGAAGGTGCTCGAGTGGGGACGCCTCATGGCGTATCTCGAGCAGTCGACGCGTTACATCGCGTACAACCAACGACTCGAGAACGGGCAGTACCGCTACTTCCGCCCACCCGAGATCCTCGACTCGTCACACGGGGCCCGCTTCGTCGGGGAGATGGATCGCGTGTTCGACACGTACGGCTCGCTCCTGCCCCAGATGCAGGCGTGGGTGGCGGAGCGCTTTCCGCAGCAGGCCGGCGACAGTGATTTCGTGTACCGCCAGGCCACCCGGGCCAAGTCTCTCGACGCGCTGCGCGGCCTGTTGCCGGCAGCGTCCTTGTCGAACATCGGGATCTACGGGACCGGCCAGGCCTACGAGCAGTTGCTGCTCCGCATGCGCGCGCACTCGCTGCCCGAAGCCCGCAACTACGCCGACATGATGCTGCACGAGCTGCGCAAGGTGATCCCCTCCTTCCTGCAGCGCGTCGACGTTCCCGCGCGCGGTGGTGAGTGGTCCGACTACCTGGCGTCGACGCGGGATCACACGGCCCGTTTGCTGTCGCGTTTGTGGCCGGAACTCGGCCCGCTCGAAGCGCCGGCACGCGGCGGCGAGGGTGAGCCGGAAGTCGCGCTTCTCGACTTCGACCCCGATGGGGAAGAGAAGGTCCTGGTGGCAGCCTGTTTTTCGTACCTGGGATGCAGCGAGCGGGAAGCGGCCCGCCGGGTCCGGCTCCTCGGCCACGAGGACCGGGTTTCCCTGTTGACCACCTACGTGGGCGATCGGCGCAATCGGCGGCATCGGCCCGGTCGCGCCTTCGAGCGCACCGACTACCGCTTCGAGCTCGTGACGGACTACGGCGCCTTTCGCGATCTCCAGCGTCACCGGATGCTCACCATGGAGTGGCAGCGTCTCGGCATCTCACTCGGCTATGACATGCCAGACCTTGTTGCCGACGCGGGCCTCGGCGAACGCTACGACGAAGCCATCGACCGGGCCGAAGAGCTCTACCGCTCACTGCTACCGGACTTCCCGGAACAAGCGTCCTACGTCGTCGCGCTCGCGCACCGTATCCGTTACGTCATGCAGTTCAACGCGCGCGAGGCGATGCACCTCATTGAGCTCCGCTCCGGCGCACAGGGCCACCCCGCGTATCGAAGGGTGGCCCAACAGATGCACCGGGCGATCGCCGAGGTGGCGGGGCATCGCGCGCTGGCCGAGGCGATGACCTTCGTCGACCACGGAGCGACCGACCTCGAACGCCTCGAATCCGAGCGCCGGGCCGAACGCCGGCGGTCGGAGAAATCTGCAACGCATTGACCAGGAACTACCGTCGTTCTCCCTGGTGGGGACGGCCTTCCGCTCCTTGACGACCCCACCCCCGACTTGCCTAATGTACGGCGCAGTCCCCGACGCCCCTGAGGACTTTGCGGTTGCGCCGAAGCGCGACCGCCCGGTTGGCAGGTGGGGATGTGCCGTGAGAGGCGGAGGATGGCCCTGGGGGTCGAGTAGAGAACGTGTTGCTTGCCTGGGCACCCAGGCCTGTGAGATGGCGCCAAAGACCCCGGGCCCCTCCCGCCCCTCCGTCCCGATTTCATCCCCCGGGCGATGTCCGGGGGATCTCCTTCACAGCGATTGGACGGCCGCTCGAACCGTCTATGCTCCCGCGGCACAATGCCCAGTAAGAAGAAGGTCAAGGCCGAAGAAGCGGTGGCAGAGGCCCCTGAAACAGAAGATGCGGATGCCGTCGAGGACGATGAGCTCGACGTGGACATCGACGATGTCGAGGACCTCGAAGTCGACGCGCTCGTCGACGACGATGATGACGACGTCGCCGTCGTCGACGTGGACGAAGAAGATGACGAAGAGGCCGACGAGGTCGCGGAGATCCTGACGCCGTCGCCCGCCGCGGTGGTCGAGAAGTCAGGCGAGGGCGAGGAGGAGGAGGAGGAGGAGGAGCCCGACGACGAGGATGTCGAGGCCAGCCTCGACGTCATCCTCAAGGAGCGGCTCGTCGTCGAGGACGAGCCCGAGGACGAGGAGGCGACCGACCAGGAGGACAAGACCGAGGGCAACGAGCGGGTCCTGCCCAAGCAACCCGATGAGTTTGTGTGCCGTTCGTGCTTCCTGGTCAAACACCCCAGCCAACTGGCAGACGCGAAGAAGATGCTCTGCCGGGATTGTGTCTGAGGACAGTGGCGCCGATGGCGGGCAGCCGCACAAGAGCCCGCTCCGCCGGACATTCGATGTGTGTTGCATCGCGCCGATCGGCGTCGCCGTGTCGGTAGTCGAGGAGATTCCTGAACTGATCGCTGAAGGACGGCGCCGTCTCGAATTGCAACTGGGCAACGCGCTCTTCGTCGGCCGTTTCGTGGTCAACCAAAAGCAACGGGAGCTCTCGGCGCGCCTCGAGGCGCTCCTCGGCGACGTCGCGCAGCCGAAGGCGGCGGAGGCCAACGGCACCGCCGGGCCCGCGCCGGAACCGCCGGGCCAGGAACGACCGGTGCCCGATCCGGGCGCCGCGGCCATCGTGGGACGGGCGCTGGCCGACTACGACACGCTGAGTGCCTCCCAGGTCGTACGCCGGCTGGAGAGCCTGGGCCCCGAAGAGCTCGACGCCGTCCGGCGCTACGAGGCCTCCACCCGCAATCGTCGGACGATTCTCAACCGGGCCGGGCAGCTCCTCGACGAGCAGTCGAGCGGTCCGCCGGAGGGGTAGGGGCGATGGAGCTGGCCCGACCAGCCCGCGCCGAGGACCGACAAGCCTGCACCCGGCTGCTCTCGCAGGCCCTCGTGGCCGCCGAATCGATGCGAGGCGGCGCTGCCCTCGTCGGTGACGCCACGACCGTCACCCTGTTGGATCAGTGGACCCAGCCCGGCGACACCGCCTCCCTGATGGTGGGAGAGTACGAGGGCGTCGTGGTCGGCCTCCTGGCCGTCACCACGGCCCACGGGCCCCGGGCCGTGGTGAACGGCCTGATTGCCTGCTGCTACGTGGAGACGGGCGCACGGGGCGTGGGGGTCGGCACGGCGCTCATGGACGCTGCGGTGGCCTGGTGCGCCGAAAGAGGTTGCGACTCGGTGGACGCGCTCGCGCTCCCGGGGGACCGAACGACCAAGCAGCGGTTGGAGGCGTCGGGCTTCACCGCCCGCCTCCTGACGCTCAGCCGCCGGTTGGACTGAACCGCCGCTCGGCGTTCACCCGGCGCGGCGGTGGTGGCGGGATGCGGAGCCCGAGCAGCTTGGCCAGGGCGGGAACCGCACCGGCGGCGTTGCGCGCTGCCTGCTTGGCCACTTCATCGTCGGGGATACCGACCGGCTTCACGGTGCGTCGGACCGGCGACGCCACGACCGCATCGAGCAGGCGCATCCATTCCTCGGGGGGCAGATCGGCTGTCATGGCCTCACCGGCGGCCGCGGCCAGCCTGACGGCCAACTCGGCCGGGCACCGGGTGCCGGGCTCGGGAGGACGGATGGAGGCTTCGACCGCCTGTTGCACCCGTCCGTCGTTGAGAGCGTTGGTCATGCGGGCGAGCCACTCCTCCCGGAGGGCTGTCGTGCGCTGGTCCAGCGACTCCCGGAGCGCCTTGGCCAGGCTGCGCCCCTCTTCGTCGAGGATCACCGTGCGGGAAGCCGCGACCACGGCCCGGAGCTCCCGCAGGCGGTATTCCTTGCCAGACGTCTGTGCGACCGAGGCGCGATCCTTCCAATCAGCCAGACGCACCACGGGCAGCAATCCGTCGGCCATGGCCAGGAGCGCATCCGCCGCGACGGGAGGCTTGCCCGCAGCCTTGTTGGAACTGTTCTGCGCCTCGATGGCCTGTCGGACGGCCTGCAGCCCGCCGCGCAAGAGCTGCTCGGCCACGGGGATCTGCTCTGGGCGCAGCGCAGCCAGCATGGCGTTGCGGTGCACCGTGGACGTGGGTGCGACCGGGCGCTCGCCCCGCGCGGGGCGGCCTTCACCTTCACCGGGACGGCGCGCTCCAGGTCGGCGAGGCCCGCCGGCTCCGCGCGGTGGTCGATCGCCACCGCGCTCCTCGGTCCGTCCCTCTCCACCCGGGCCGCGACGGTTTCCGCCACGGTGATCGCGCCGCTCGCCGTCGTCATCGCGGTCGCGGCGCCTCTTGTCGGAGCCCGGAGCCAAAATGACCGAGACATCCGGCGCACGCTTCGGCGTGCCCTTGACCTCAATGCGGCCGTCCGTCTTCTCCGGTGACCGAGCAGGCTTTGCCGAGGTGAGGGAGAGGATCTCGATGCCCTCCAGCCCGATTTCTACGTCCGCTCGCAGCACCGCGCCGACAGCTTCACCGGGCGGCACGAGGGCAGCTTCGACGGTACCCTTGGGCTGACGCGCACCGGCGGCGCGCCAGGTCCACGACCCGTCGCCCGTCTGGCTCGTCAATTCGATGTCGATGCGCCGTGACATGCGGCGGACACGCTACCTCGCCTGGCGCCCCTCCCCGATGTCAAGGCGCGAGGGCCATCCCGTAACATGGGCCGGGACGTCCGCTGGACAGCGGGAGCCACCGGGACGGACCACCCCCACCGTGCAGCGGTGCGGGCGAGTCACGTCCCCCTCAGGAGGATCCACATGAGTGAGGACACCGAGCAGCCAGGGACGGATCCCGCTGCCGGCACACCCGAAGCGACGCCGGCCTCCCCGGAGCCGCTGCCGCCGCCGCAAGGAGTCGGGGAGGAGAACCCAGTCGATCCGCTCTCGCCTGCCGCACCGCCCGCGCCCCATGACGCTGCAGCCGAAGCCACGCAGCCCACCCCACCCGCCTTCCCCCCGCCCAGTCCAAGCTCCTCCTACCCTCCGCCCCCTCCCGGCTCCTGGGCGCCGCCGTCCGCCGGCGGCCCCGCCACCCCGGCCACCCCGATGGTGGTTCCGTTCTCGTATCCCCCTTCGGGTGACGCGACATACCCGGGCCCTGCCCCTTCGGGCTCGGGGCGCGGCGCGCCGGGCAGGCTGCGGGCCTGGCTGCCCGTGACGATCGTGGCGGCCCTCATCGGCGGTGCCATCGGTGCCGGCGTCACCGCGCTGGCGGATAACAACAACAGCGGGAACGGGGGCAATGTCACCATCCACGAGAGCAGCGCCGCACCCGGAGCGGCTGTACTCAGCGGCAACGTGACCATCCCACAACTGGTGGACAAGGTGATCCACTCCGTCGTCTCCATCGACGTCAAGTCGAACGGCAGCGAGGACGAGGGCACCGGCATGATCATCAGCTCCGACGGAGACGTCCTCACGAACAACCACGTGATTGAGCTCTACAGCGAGGGCGGCAACACGGGCACCATCACGGTCACCGAGTACGGGCAGACCAAGGCGCTCCCCACGACGCTCGTCGGCTACGACCAGACCAAAGACGTCGCTCTCCTCAAGATCAACGGCGCGTCGAACCTGCCGACCGTCACATTCGGGAACTCGGGCAAGGCCGTCGTCGGTGACGCCGTGGTGGCCATCGGCAACGCGCTCGGCCTCGCCGCGGGCACGCCCACCGTGACCCAGGGCATCATCTCGGCGCTGGGACGCTCCGTGACCGCCGGGGGAGCGGGCACGCAGACCGAGACCCTCCAGAACATGATCCAGACCGACGCCGCCATCAATCCGGGGAACTCGGGCGGACCGCTTATCGACACATCCGGCCAGGTCATCGGTATGAACACGGCCGTGGCGGGAACGTCCAGCGACGGAACGTCGTCGCAGAACATCGGCTTCGCCATTCCGGCCGCCTCCGTCGAAGCGCTCTTCTCCGAGCTCGAGAAGGGCGGCCAGTCCGGGAACGGCGGCGGCTACCTGGGCGTGGACATCACGACCCTGACCCCGGCGTTGCGCCAGCAGTACGGCTTCACGCCTACCTCCGGAGCCGTGATCCTCAGCGTGGTGTCGGGGTCCCCGGCCGACAAGGCCGGCCTGGTGCAGGGCGACGTGGTCGTCAACATCAACGGAACGGCCATCGCCACGTCGGACGATCTGCAGAAGGTGGTCCAGAACGCCAAGGCGGGGCAATCGGTTTCCATCACCTACTACGTCGGGGACAGCAAACGGACGACGACCGCCACGCTCGGGACCCAGGCCGAAGCCCAACAGCAACAGTCGAGCGGCTCCACCGGTGGGACCACCAACCCCTTCGGTGGGGGCGGCTTCCCCGGCTTCGGGAACTCCGGCAGTACCGGAGGGACCCCCTAGTTCACGACGGCGCCCGACGGGATGTCGAAGTTCCGGTCGGGGTGGGACGGCGGCACGTTCATGGAGCCGTTCGGGGCCCAGCCGCTGGCCTCGATGTCCTCGAGCACGTGGGCCATGTTGTAGGTGTCCTCCTCGTAGGAGAACTTCCCGTCGCCCGCGTAGATGAGACGCGAGTAGCCCGATTGCCGGTAGGGCGTCCCGTCCGGCCTCGTCCTCGGCATGATCTGCGTCCACTTGACCACGACGTCGTTGCCCTCGATCGCCGTGAACTCAATGGGGAACTTCCAGTCATCCATGCCCAGCATGGAATCAACCAGCCAATGCGCGATGGCCTCGCGTCCCTCGATGCGGCCCCAGGCGCCATCGATGTAGACCGCGTCCTCGGTGTAGAAGTCGGCCAGGACACCGAAGGCGTCGGGCTCGAGCCCCTCGTCGATGCGCTCACGCAGCCGGTGGTAGCGCTCCACGGTTGCCTGGACCTCTTCACGCGGAAACGGCATGGTCGTCCCTCCCTCTGTTATGTCTCGACCGCACGGTAGGCGATCTGGCACAACTCCAGTTCGGCCAGCGCACCGGCCCTGTCGGCAAAACCCTGGACCTCCACCGACTTCTCGGGCTCGAGGTCCTTGTAGATGCTGAAGAAATGGGCGATCTCGTTGCGCAGGTGCTGCGGCACATCACCGATGTCTCGGGCGCCGTCCCACTGGGGGTCGTGCTCGAGGACACAGATCAACTTGGCGTCCACGCCTTTCTCGTCGCGCATGGAGAACATGCCGAGGATGCGCACCCGCACGACGCAGCCCGGGAAGGTCGGGTCGGTGACCAGCACCAGCGCGTCGAGCGGGTCGCCGTCACCGGCCAGGGTGTCGGGAACGAACCCGTAGTCCGCCGGGTAGGCGGTGGCGGTGAAGAGGCGGCGGTCCAGCCGGATCACGTGCTTCTCGTGGTCGTACTCGTACTTGTTGCGGCTTCCCGTGGGGATCTCGACCACCACGTCGATCGCCTCGTCCAGCGGTGCGCTCACGACGGGGAGGGCGCTTCGTGGCGCTGCCCGGGGTCGACCGGGCTCATGATGCCGACCCCGTTGCCATCGGGGTCGCTGACGACGGCATAGCGTGCTCCCCAGAACGCGTCGTAGGGCTCCTGTTGCACCGGAACCCCCTCGGCCGCCAGCCCAGCTACCAGGATGTCGACCTCGTCACGGGTGCCCACCTTGAAGCCCAGGACGGCGCCGCTGCCCCCGGGCCACCCCCCGTTCCACTTGGACGCGAAGCTCACACTGTCGAGGTCGACGTCGAGGGGAGTGGTGTCCCCGTGCCGGGCCGAGACGTGATGTGCGTCCCAGGTCGGATCGGGGACGTCGCCGAAATCGAGGCCGAGGCGCGAGTAGAAGGCGCGGCTCGCTTCGACGTCGTGCACGACGAGATTCACCTGATCGAGGCGGATCGCTGCCACGGGACCACCGTAGTGTCAGGCGCGGCAACCTGTGCTGCTGAGTGCCCAGTGCTCGTGAGTGCATGGCCCGGACCGGGTACGCCTCAGCCACCGGAGCCCTTACCGCCGGCCCCGGTCTGCGAGATGCGGAACGTCCCTGCGCCTCCTGCGCCTCCTGCGCCACCGAAGCCGCCGCCACCGAAGCCGCCGAAGCCGCCTCCACCGCCCAGGGCGTTGGTGATGTCGGTGTTCGACGAGGGGACGGCCTCGGCGTAGTCGGCAAGGACGACGCTCTGTCCGTCGTCCAGGCCGGACATGACCTGGGTGTAGGTGTCACCCACCATGCCCACCTTGATGACCTTCCTGGTCAACACCCCCTTGTCGAATTCCAGGACAAATGAGCTCGTACCGGTCGTCTCGACGGCCGAGGTGGGCACGGCCATCACGTTGGACACCGAGCCGGTGTCGATCACGACGTTGGCCGTCGAGCCGCTGAACAGCGCGTCGTTGGAGGCGGGCAGGTCGACCACGACCGGATAGGTGTACTCGCCGTCGCTGGATTGGACCGGGCCGACCTGGGAGACGGTGCCGGTCACCGAGCCATCCGTCCCGTCGACCTGCACCGTGGCGCTCTGACCCACCTTGACCGAGGGCACCTGCGAGCTCTGGAGGGTGCCCTGGACCTCGTAGGACTTCGTCCCGATGATGGTGATGATCTCGGTGCCGGAGTCGGCGCTGACCGTGTCGCCCGCCGCGATGTCCACGGAGACCACGGTGCCGCTGATCGGGCTGTTCAGGGTGGCCTCGTTGAGCGACTGCTCGGCATTGATGAGGTCGGCCTCTGCGGAATCGATGGACGCCTGATCCGACGCGATCTGCTCGGGCGTGTCGCTGTCGGCTCCGGAGAGGCCCGTACCAGAGGAGCCAGATCCGGTGGCAGCGGAACCGGTGCCGGTCGAGCCGGATCCGGTGGCAGCGGAACCAGTGCCGGTCGAGCCCGATCCGGTGGCAGCGGAACCGGTGCCGGTGTTGCCGGCGTCGCCGCTGGCCGCATCCAGCGCGTGGCCGCCCTGGGTCGGCGCCGAGCCCGAGGTTCCGGTCGTCGACGTGCTGCCGCCCGAGGCCTCGGCAGCGAGGGCCTGGCCGAGCGCGGTCTCGTCCTTCGACACCGCGGTCTGATCCTTCGACACGTGCTGCTCGTCCGAAGAGACCGTCTGGAGCGCCGCCTCGCACGTGGCCTGGCCGGCCGTCGTGCTCGTGTTCGCGCTGGTGCAGTCGCTCTGGGCCTGCGCCAGGTCGGCCGCCTCCTTGTTCTGGTCACCGGTGAGGGTCGTCTCGTCGCTGGTCAGCGTGCTCTGGTCGGCGGTGACGGTGGCGTTCTGGCCGCCCGTCGCGCTGCGGGAGGGCGTGGTCGTCGTCGTGGTGGACGACGGGGTCGAGGTCTGGGTCTTGGCAGGCGCCGACGAGGAGCTCGTCTGACTGTCCTCGTCCTCGACCAGCTTGGCCTGGTCCGCCGCCACCGTGGATTGGGCGGACGACACGGACTCGCTCAGGGCGGTCGTGGCGAGCGTACCGAGCGTCTGCCCCGCCGTCACCACCTGGCCGGGCGTCACCGTGACGGTGGCGACCTGACCAGCTATCTGGAACGAAGCCGAGGCGTCGCTCACCGGTTCCACGTTCCCGACCACATCGAGCGTCGTGCCGATGTCGGCACGGGTCACCGTGGCCATCCGGTACCCGGCCGCGCCGCTCCCGACTTCAGCCCAGGCGGCCACGCCGCCTCCGAGCACGACGACGGCGACGACAGTACCGATCAGGACGGCACGCCGGTGGCCAGCACGGCCCCAGCCCGAGCCCGACTTAGGCACCGGCACCCCCGCCGCCGCCAAAGCCACCACCGCCGCCTCCGGGACCACCGAATCCGCCGCCGCCGCGACCGAACCCACTACTGCAGGTCCCGCTCGTCGCGGTGATCCGCACCGTGGTCGCCGTCACTGCGCCGTTGGCCGCGGCCGGGCCGAAGGCGCTGACGCAGTCACCCACCGCGAGGTCGGTCGACGCCGATGTCTGGTTCGCGCTCACCGTGGTCGAACTCGATGTGGTGATCTTGAGCGTCTCCGTCTTGGTCTTGGGCGTGGAGGGGTGCTTGCTCTTCGACGAAGACTTGGTCGTGCCGCGAGGGAACGCGCCCGGGCTGAGGCTGACCCCCGACACCGTGAGCGTGGAGCCGCTGACGCCCGTCACCTTGCCCGAGGCGAGAGCCAGGTTCGCCAGGGCCTTGCGGAAGTTGGACGAGCCGCCGCCCCCGAAACTGGGACGCGTCCCGCCTTCGGCACCGGCTCCACCACCGGCACCTCCGCCGGTACGGAAACCGAAGCCGCCACCCGGCCCTGCTCCGGCTCCCGGGCCCGAGGTGGAGGCGCGACCACCCAACGTGGTGCACGATCCCGACGAACTGGCTGTGTTGACGGTGATGGTGCGTGCCGCAATCGTGGTCTTGGATTTCTTCGAAGCCGATCCGCTCACCGTGACGCACTCACCACTGGTCAGCGCGCTGACCGCCTCGGTCACCGTCTTGGAGAACGCGGTGGTCGTGCTCCAGTTCACCGTGGTCTGCCCTGAGCTCTGGTTCTGCACCTCCATGCTCGTTCCGCTCAAGGACGCCACGCTGCCCGTGGCCCCCGCGGGAGCGTTGGCCGGCGTTGCGGCTGCCGCCGCCGATGACACGGCGGTCGCGGCGATCAGCGCCGTGGCGCCCGCGCCGGCGAGACGCGTGAAGCGCCGACGACTGCTCTTCCGGCTGGTCACTGACTGCATCGTCCTGATTCCTCTTTCTGTTTCTTGTCTTGTGGTGTGTGGTGTTCTGCGCATGGGGATCACTCGCTGCGGAGGGCGTCGATGGGGGCGAGAGTGGCCGCCCGGCTGGCGGGGTAGACCCCGAAGAGGACGCCGATGGCCAGCGCGATGACCAATGCCCCGACGGCGGCCGTGGGACTGGTCGAAATGGGATCCCCGATGAGGCCGGGGAGCCACAGCACGCCGACCAAGCCGGCCAGCACGCCCAGCAACCCGCCGACCAGTCCGAGCACCGACGCCTCCACCAGGAACTGGCGGCGGATGACCCGGGGGGTGGCGCCGAGCGCCTTGCGCAACCCGATCTCACGGATGCGCTCCGTGACCGATACCAGCATGATGTTCATGACACCGATGCCGCCCACGATCAGCGATATGGCAGCGATCCCACCCAGCAGGATGGTCAGTGTGTGGTCCACCGATGTGTTGGCGGCGATGAGCGAGGCCTGCGAGGTGATCGTGAAGTCCGCATTCGCCGTATCGGTGATGCCATGCAGCTGCAGAAGAAGGTGGTCGGCCTCCTGGTAGGCCCCCGACAAGTCAGCCGAAGAACGGGCCTGCACGGCAATGGAGCTGACCGAGTTGCGTGAGGTGCCACCGAAGATGCGCTCGGCGCCCGTCGTGATCGGGATGATCGCTGTGTCGTCAGGGTCCGTGGTGCTCGACGACGATGTCGACGAGCCGGTGGACGTGAGCACGCCGACGACGGTGAGCGGCACGCCGTTCACGTCGACGGTCTGGCCCACCGGGTCCCCCCGGCTGAAGAGCTCGGAAGCCGTCGTCTCACCCAGCACCACACTGGCGGCGTGGTCCTGCACGTCCTGATTGTCGAGGAAGCGGCCCTGGGCGACCGTACGGCCCCGCACGGTGAGCCACGACGGGGTGGTGCCCTGCACGGTCGTCGTCGCCGTCTCGCTGCCGGCCGTCAGGACCTCGGAGGACGAGGTGATGCCGGCCACCGCCTTGATGTCGGGGGCGTCGACGGGGGAAGCCAGCGCAGCCACGTCGGACATGGTCAGGGTGGAAGCCGACCCCAGCGCCTCGCGAATGCCCGAGGTCGACGTCGTGCTGCCCGGGGTGATGGTCAGGACGTTGGACCCCAGGGCGTTGATCTCGGAGGTGACCTGGCCCGAGGCTCCCTCGCCCAGGCCCACGGCGATGATCACGCCGGCGATGCCGATCAGGATGCCGAGGACGGTCAGGAAGGAGCGCAGCCGGTGGCTGCGCACTCCGTTGACGCCGGTGCGGAGCGTCTCGAGCCAGTTCACCGGACACTCTCCAGGTAACGCTGGTCGTTGTCGGTCAGGAGACCGTCACGGATGCCGACCACGCGGCCGGCGGCCGCGGCCACCTCGACGTCGTGCGTGATGAGGACGAGCGTGCGGCCGGCGTCGTGCAACTCGCCCATCAGGCGCAGCACGTCGGCCGCCGACTTCGAATCGAGGTTGCCCGTGGGCTCGTCGGCCAGGATCAGGGCCGGCTCGGTGACCAGTGCGCGGGCCACGGCGACCCGCTGCTGCTGGCCCCCGGACAGCTCGCCGGGCCGGTGATCGACGCGGCCGGCCAAACCCACGCGGCTCAGTGCCTCCATGGCTCGCTCCTTCCGGCTGGACCGGGGCACCCCGGCGTAGACCATCGGAAGCTCGACGTTCTGCCAGGCCGTCATGGACGGCAGCAGGTTGAACTGTTGGAAGACGAAGCCGATGCGCCGGTTGCGCACCTCGGCCAGAGCCGTCTCGCTCATGTGGCTGACGTCCTCGCCGGCCAGGTGGTACTGACCGGAGCTGGGAACGTCGAGACAGCCGAGGATGTGCATGAGGGTTGACTTGCCCGAGCCGGAGGGCCCGATGATGGCGACGTACTCGCCCTGATCGATCGACAGGCTGACGCCCCGGAGAGCGGCCACGCTGATGGTGCCGGTTCGGTAGACCTTGGTCACCCGCTCCAACTCGATCACCGTGTCCCGTACGGGGGGGGTCCCCTGCGGGGGAGTGACCGTCATCCGCCGGCTCCGCCGCCGAACCCGCCACCACCGCCGCCGCCGAACCCGCCCCCACCGGCCCCGCCGAACCCACCGGCCCCACCGGCGCCGCCAGGGAAGCGACGGGTCGTCCCGGCGCCGCCCAGGATGCCGGCGGCACCGCCGCCCGGCGCCTTGAAGGTGATCTCGCGCTCGAGCAGCTTGTCCCCGGACTGCACACCGCTGGTGATCTGGGTCTCGCCGTTGTCCGCCGCGCCGACGGTCACGTTGGTGACGACGTGGCTCCCGTTGACCACCTTCGTCACGGTGGCCTGACCGTTCGTGCCGTAGGAGATGGCCCCCGTGGGAACCTCCGTCACGTTGTTGAGCTGTTTCACGATGATGCTGACATCAGCGGTCGCACCGGCATAGAGGCCGGTCGGGTTGCCGGTCACGTCGATGACGACCGGGAAGGTGGTGACGCCGGAGCTCGCGCTGCCGATGAGGCTGATCGATCCCACCGTGCCGTAGACGGGCGTGGTGTCGCCGCTCGGGGTGATGTCGACCTGGTCGCCGTCGGCGATCTCACCGATCTCGGTGTCGTCGACCGTGGCGTTGACGATGTAGGAGTCAGTACCGATGACCACGATCTGGCCGGTGGATGAACCGGACCCGCTCGCGCTCGCGCTCGAGGCCGCACTGCTGGCAGCGCTCGACGCCGCGCTGCTGTTGTTCCCTGCGCCAGAACCCGATCCGGTGCCGGTCACCTGCTGGCCGGTCGTGAGATCGACCGAGGCCACCGTGCCGGAGATCGTCGAGGTCAGGGACGCGTCGTTCAGATTGGTCTGCGCCGTGGACAACGAGGACTCGGCCGATGTCACCGACGCTTCGTCCGAATCGATGGAACTGGTGGATGCGCCGGACGATTCATCGCTGGCCAGACGGTCCTCCGCTGCGGTGAGTTGGGCCTGGGCCGCGGTCACCTCCTCCGACAGGGCGGTGGCATCGACCGTGGCCAGCACTTGGCCGGCGGTCACCGTTTGGCCCGCCTTGACGTTCACGCCGGTCACCGTCCCGGAGACGGCGAAGTTCAGATCCGCCTGGCTGGCCGGCTGGAGCGTGCCGGAACTGGCCACGTCCTGCTGGATGTTGCCGGTCGTGGCGCTCACGGTGACCGTCGTCACGCTGAGCCCCGACGCCGGAGTCGAGCTCGACGTCAGCCACAGCGTCAGACCAACGGACCCGGCGATCAGGACGACCACCACTCCGACGATGGGCCAGCGGTACCGGCGCCACACCGATGGCGGCCCCGCCGCCAGGACGTTCTCGTCGTCGAGCGGCAATTCCTCGGTCAGATCCACTGGATTCTCCGGCGGCTCGACCGCTCCCGTTTTCGCCATGGGCCCAGTTCAGACCGGTCATGTCACAGTCAGCAGAATTCCAGCTGTGAGCCCGCTTGGGGTTCTCTCGTCAATCCAGCCCAGAGGCCCTGGTCAGGACGCTACGGGCCGGACGGGCACTCCACGAATGTCCACAGCGTGCGCCGAACGGGCCCGAGAGCCGCCGGCACGGCATACTGCGCACTCGTGGGGGAGGGGAGCGCACACCGGGTGCAGGGAGGGGCAGGCCGGTGAAGCAGATCCGGGTTCACGGTCCCCACGACGTTCGCCTCGACGATGTCCCGTCGACGCCACCGGGGCCCCGTGACGCCCTCGTGCGCATGGCGGCCTGTGGGATCTGCGGCACCGACGTCTCCTTCGTGCACATGGGAGGCATCACCGGGCGGCCGATGGCATTGGGCCACGAGATGGCCGGGGTGGTCGAATGGGTGGGCACCGAAGTCGACACGGTCGCGGCCGGTGACCGGGTCATCGTCCATCCGGCCGACGAAGAGTTGGGCCGGATGGGCAGCGGGGCCGCCGAGGGCGGGCTGACGCCACTCCTCCTGGTGCGCGAGGCGGCCAAGGGCCGACGGCTGTTCCCGGTACCCGAGGACATGGGACTGCAGGTCGCCGCGCTGGCCGAGCCCGCCGCCGTCGGCATGCAGGCGGTGAACCAGGGCGAAGTCACTCCGGGGGATCGGGTGGCCGTCGTCGGGTGCGGCCCGATCGGCCTCCTCGCCATCGCCACACTGGCCGACCGGGGCATCCGCGACGTGGTCGCCATCGACACGAGCCGGCGACGCCTGGAGCTGGCCCAGCAATTCGGGGCCGCCCACGTGGTGCACGCCCTCGAGACCGATATGTGGGACGAGCTCGCACGCCTGCACGGCACCGCGCCGTTCATGTTCGGTCCGACTCCGGCCACGGACGTCTTCATTGAGGCATCAGGATCGGACCAGATCCTCGGCGACATCATCGAACGCGGGCGATACGGCGGCCGCATGTCGCTCGTGGCACTGCACTACGCCCCCGTCCCCACGAACTTCGTCCAGGTCCTGATGAAGCAGTTCACCATCAGGGGCTCGTTCGAGTATCCGCCGAGGTTCGAGGACGCCATCGATCTCCTGGCGCGACGCGACCTGTCCGACCTGATCACTCACACCCTGCCGCTCGAGCAGTTCGACCAAGGATTGGCGCTCCTTGAAGGCTCGAAGGATTGTGGGAAGGTCATGATCACCTTCGGAGGTGGCGAATGACCAACGGGCTGCGGTTCGACTTCGGCGATACGTCGGTCCTGGTGACCGGCGGGACGAGCGGCATCGGGTACGCCATCGCTGCGGCCTTCGCCGGCTCCGGCGCTGACGTGACCATCACCGGCACGCGTCCCGATGCCAGTCACTACGACCGCGACCTGTCCTCCTTTTCCTACCGGCCGCTCGAGGTGCGCGACCACGACGCAGTGGAAGCGCTGGGGGCGGAGTTCGCGGGGCTCGACGTGCTGGTCAACAACGCCGGCGCCAACTTCCCTGACGGGCGGGACGAGTGGGACCCAGACGGCTTCGCGGCCGCCCTCGACCTCAACGTGGAGGGCGCCATGCGCCTGACGATGGGCCTGCAGGCGGCGCTGGCCGCCAGCGCCATGACGGGGGGAGGGAGCGTCGTGAATCTCGTGTCCATGACGGCCTTCCGTTCCACCACCATCGTGCCCGGCTACGCCGCCGCCAAGGCGGCCCTCCTCAGCCTGACCCGGAACCTGGCCGCTCACTGGGCCGGTGACGGCATCCGGGTGAACGCAGTGGCCCCAGGTCTGATCGACACCCCGATGACCGCGCCGATGCGGGATTTCCCGCAGCTGCTGCAGAGCGAGCTCGCCCGTGCGATCCTGCCGCGTATGGGGATTCCCGAAGAGGTGGCGGCGGCCGTCCTCTTCCTTTCGAGCGAGGCCGCAGCCTTCATTACCGGGAGCACCCTGGCCGTCGACGGCGGCTACCTCGCCAATTGAAGGAGTCCCTGTGGGTGACGTCATAGAGATCGAGGACCTGGGCGCCCCCGTACTCAACGACGTCCAGCGGATGGCGATCGACTACGGGGAGGCCAAGCCGACCGAGCTCACGGTCGAGGCTGTGTGCGACGCGGCCCGGTCGCGCACCGGCCTGACCGAATTCGGGGAGAAGGACTTCGCCGTGCGGCTCGGGCTGCAGCTCGCCGAGATGGACGCCGACGAAGAGCGCACCGGCATCGGGAGGCTCATGATGTTCGCGGACTGCGTTCGTTCCGCCTCCAACCGACTCCTCATTCACAACCTGCTCGTCCGTCATCCGGAGATCCTCGAGATCCCGATAAGGCACCCCATCATTGTGGTCGGGCTGCCGCGTTCGGGCACCACCCACCTCGTCAATCTGCTGGCCGCCGACACGCGGTTTCGTTCGATGCCCCTGTGGGAGTCCTACGAGCCGGTGCCGAACCCGAAGGAGTCAACAGAGATCGACGGGGTCGATCCGCGCTGGACCCGTTGCAACGGCACCTGGGAGGCCATGCAGGCTGCGGCGCCTCTGGTGGCGGCAATGCACCCGATGGCACCCGACCACGTCCACGAGGAAATCGAGCTGCAGATGCCCGACTTCTCGAGCTACACGCTGGAATGGGTGGCCCGAGCTCCGGAGTGGCGCGACCACTATCTCGCCCACGACCAGACCCCGCACTACGCCTACATGAAGTCGGTGCTCCAGATATTGCAATGGTTCCGTCCCAAGCAGCGTTGGGTCCTCAAGTCGCCCCAACACCTCGAACAGCTCGGCCCCCTGTTGCGTACGTTTCCCGACGCCACCGTCGTGGTGACCCATCGGGACCCGGTGGCCGTCGTCCAGTCCACCATCACCATGGCCTGCTACGCCGCACGGACGGCCTACCGCTCCACGCGGCCTGAGTGGTACCGCGACTACTGGACCGAGCGCATCGGCACCTTGCTCGATGCCTCGTTGCACGATCGGCATCTCCTGGCGGAAGATCGCACCGTGGATGTCTTCTTCGACGAGTACATGGCGGACGAGCTCGGTACCCTCGATCGGGTGTACGACTGCGCCGGCATCGCACTCACCGACGAGGCACGGGCTGACATCTCGGAGTATCAGGCCGCCCATCCGCGCGGCAAGGAGGGGCGGGTCGCCTACGACCTTCGCCGTGACTTCGCCGTCACGCCCGAAGAGGTCCGGTCGCGCTTCGGGGCCTATCTCGACCGCTTTCCCGTGCGGATCGAGGTCTGATGCCGATCGAAGACCAGGTGGACCACCTCATCGACACACGCCCGGGCCGGGAGCTGATGCAGCCCGTGTACGACGACCCGGCGCATGCGGTGGCCGAAGGCATTTACCGCTCGGGCGGGTGCACCGCCGCCTACATGGTGTTGACCGACAGCGGGCGGGTCATCGTCAACACCGGCATGGGGTTCGAGGCGCCACACCACAAGCGGGTCTTCGATGCCGTCCGGCCCGGGCCCACCCACTCCATCATCACCACCCAGGCCCACGTGGACCACGTCGGCGGGGTGGACCTCTTCAGAGAGCCCGGCACCTCCTACGTCGCCCAGCAGAACAACCAGATCTGCCAGGCCGACGATGCGCGCATCCGAGCCCTCCGCATGCGCACCGCCGGCATCTGGTTCGACACCCTGGGAACCGATGCGCGCCGCATCGCCTCTCAGAACCCCGGCGTGCCCATGCGCCAGGCCGAGCCGGTGCCCGATGTCACCTTCGACCGGCTGCTCGAGCTCGAGATCGACGGCCTCCGGCTGGAGCTGCACGCGGCGGTGGGGGAGACGATCGACGGTGCCATCGTCTGGCTGCCCGAGCGTCGCACCGCATTGATCAGCAACCTCTTCGGGCCGCTCTTCCCGCACTTCCCGAACCTCAACACCCTGCGGGGCGACCGCTACCGCTTCGTCGAGCCGTACCTGGAGAGCGTGCGCACGGTGCGCGCCCTGCGGCCCGAAGCTCTCATCACGGGGCGCCACGACCCGATCGTCGGCGAAGAGCTGATCGACGCCAGCCTGGCCCGGCTGCACGGCGCCGTGGACCACGTCCACCGCCAGGCGCTCGAGGGGTTCAACGCCGGCATCGACGTCTGGACCCTGATGCAGCAGATCGAACTGCCACCGGAGCTCCGCGTGGGCCAGGGCTACGGCAAGGTCTCCTGGGCCGTGCGCACCCTGTGGGAGAGCTACATCGGATGGTTCCGGCTGCAGTCGACGACCGAGCTCTACCCCGACAGTGGCACCCGGGCGCTGGCTGAGCTGACGGACGCCGCCGGCGTCGCCGCCGTCCTGGATCGGGCGGAAGCCGCCCTGGCCCGCGGCGACGCGCCTCTGGCCATCCGGCTGGGCGAAGCTGCCGTCGCGGCAGAATCCGATGCCCCGCGCGCCGTCGCCGTCCTGGCCGCCGCACACCGCTTCTTGCTCGAGCACGGCGGGGACATCAGCTTCTGGGAAAACGGATGGCTGCGCGACCAACTCGCGCGTTGGGAGCCTTGACGCACTATGGACCATTACCACGTCGGGATCATCGTGGCGGATATCGAAGCCGCCAGCGTGAAGCTGAGCGACCTCTTGGGCATCACCTGGGGGCCAATCATGCACCTCGACGCCGTGGAGTACCGGGACGAAGCCGGCAACGACGTGATCTGGCCCACGACCATGCGGTATTCCACCGGGACGCCATGCCTGGAACTCATCCTCGAGGTCCCCGGATCAGTCTGGGTGCGCAACGAGTCCAGCAACCTGCACCACGTCGGCTTCTGGAGCGACTCCATGGCCGAACAGAGTGGCGCCTTCGAGGCAGCGGGGTGTCCGCTCCAGTTGTGTGGCCGGGCCGGCGCCGAGACGCCGACGTCATTCGCCTACCACCGGGACAACGAGCTCGGGATCCGCATGGAACTGGTTGACGGGTCCATGCGTGACGTCATGCAGTTCCTCTTCGAGCCCGAGCCCGAGCCACCAGCCGCAAACTGACGGCGGAAGGAGCTCCGTCGTCCCAGGTCAGGCCGCCGGACCCCTTCTGGGTGTTCCTGAATATCCGCCGATAATGTTCATTATGTTAAGTCAGGTATGAATTCGAGCAGGGCCCAACCGCCGGACCCGGCGACGCCTCCGCTCCTCCGGCACCGCGGTGCACCGCACCGCAACGAAGGGCAAGACCCCGAGGACGGGCGCGGGGTTCCGACACGGTGGTCCCTGAGGAATCCACGGATGATCCAGGCTGCGGACGGATGGCATGAACGGATGCCCGCCACGCCGGGCGCCGGGACCGCCGACAGATCTGTGGCCCCCCCAGGGCCCAGGCAACGACATTCGACGGCTCCTCGGAGTTCTCCGGGGCTCCACTGAAGGATTCCTTGGCGATGCAGCCTGGTCGTCCGGTGGATCCAGAGACGGCCCTGCGTCAACCGGCCCGGGATGCGCGCCGCCGGCCGATGACGCGCTGACCTTGCTTCCTGGTCAGGCAAATTCAGAAAAGGTATTGATTCGCCCGCCTGAATTGAATAAAGTGACGGGCAGTAAGGCCCCTCGGTTAAAGGTTCAAAGTGCAGGCGGGCGAGAAGGCGAAATGGCAGCTGAGGGGGTTGTTGTAGAAGTCTAAATGTTGTACTGTCCCCGGAATGTCCGGGGACTTTTGCGCGGGCGCTTTTGCGCGTGATTTGGGGGAGTACGACCCCCGATGACCGTGGCCACTCCCCCGTCCGATCCCGAGGTTGCTGCCGAGCAGGTTGCGCTCGACCACGCGTTGTCATCGTTGGGCGCCATGCGGCAGCGAGCCGAGAAGCTGCTCCAGGACCTGATCGCCGCGGGGAACCCGGACCTCGATTACGTGGCGGCTCTCTCGCGGAGGGTGTCCCAGCTGGCAGACAGCCCACGACCACTTCTCTTCGGACGGATCGACGAAGAGGACGGCCCGACCTGGCGCATCGGCCGGCGTCACGTGGAGGACGCCCGCTCGGACCCGGTCGTCATCGACTGGCGGGCCCCGGTCGCCGTGCCCTTCTACCGGGCCAGTGCCAAGGACGCTCTGGGACTGGCCCGGCGGCGCCAGATCATGGTCGACCGCGGGGCCGTCATGGCCGTGGCCGACGACCTCTTCGGCGAGGCCTCCGCTGATGCCGCCACCACCCGGCTGCGGGGCGGCGATGCCCTTTTGGCCGAGCTCGAACGGGCTCGCACGGGCGAGATGCTCGACATCGTCGCCACCATTCAGGCCGAGCAGGACGAGATCATTCGCGCCCCCCTCGGCCAGCTCCTGACGGTGCAGGGGGGGCCTGGCACGGGCAAGACCGCGGTGGGCTTACACAGGGCTGCTTTCCTCTTGTACAACCACCCGGAACTGAGCCGTGACGGCGTCCTGGTACTCGGTCCGAGCCGAGCGTTCCTGCGGTACATCGCACAGGTCTTGCCCGCACTGGGCGAAGAGGCCGTGGTCCAGACGACCATCCGCGATATCGCCCCCAAGGCAAAGGTCCGAGCCGAGGAGCCCATGGCGGTTCGTCAGATCAAGGGAGACGCCCGGATGGGCGAGCTCCTGCGTCGCGCCCTCGACGGAAGGCGCCGACCATTGGAGCAAGACGTCAGCCTGCGCGTGCGCTTCGCGCGGGCGACCCTGAGCCGGGAACGGGTCAACGACCTCGTGGCCTCCATTGTCGCCCGGCCCGGTCCCTACAAGTCGGGTCGGCTGGCCCTGCGGTCGCGCCTCGTCAGCGAGGCCCGCGGCGCGTTCCGTTCCTCGGGTCGGCTCGGAGCCGACGAGGCCTGGTTCGAAGGGGAACTCACGGCGTCTGAGGAGTTCGGGGCACTGCTCGACGTGCTGTGGCCGTCGGTCTCCCCCACCACCTTGGTACGCGACCTCCTCTCGTCCCGTGAACAGCTGGAGCGTTACACCCCCGGATTGTTCTCTCCGGAGGAGTCGCATCTCCTCATCCGGAGCCGCGGCTCGACTGTCTCGTCAACCGCCTGGAGCGTCGACGACCTGGCCCTGCTCGACGAGGCAGCGTTCCTCACGGGGGGTCGGAGTCGCTCGTACGGGCACATCGTGGTGGACGAGGCCCAGGATCTGACTCCGATGCAATTCCGCATGATCGCCCGGCGCGCGCCGTCGGGCTCCGTCACGATCCTCGGTGACCTGGCACAGGCCACGGGACCCTGGACGTACGCGGACTGGGACGAGATCCGGAGCCACCTGCCTGATGGCGCCACGCACCACCACGACGAGCTGACCCTGGGCTATCGAGCCCCGGGCCGTGTCCTGGACTTCGCCTCGCGCCTGCTGCCAGTCGCCGCACCCGGGATCCAGCCCACCTCATCGATTCGGCCAGGTCGCACCGATCCCAAGGTACGCCAGGTGCGCGAGAACGAGCTGGCTGCGACGGCACTGGAGGAAGCCGCGGGGTTGGCGGAGGATCACGCGCTGGTGGCGGTGGTGGTCCCCGAGGACCTCGTCCCCGAAGTCACCAGGTCCGCCCGCCGAAATCTCCAAGTCGGGCTGCTCGAGCGTGACGCCATGACCCGTCCGATCACCATCGTCCCGGCACCGGCCGCCAAAGGCCTGGAGTTCGATGCCGTGGTCGTGGTCGAGCCGGCCGCCATGGCGGGCGACGACCAGCGAGGGCTCCGGCTGCTCTACGTCGCCATGACGCGTCCGATCCAGCATCTCAGCGTGGTGCACGCCCAGCCTCTCCCCCCTCCTCTCCTCAGCTGAGCGGGGCCCGTTCCCCTACGATCGAGCGCATGGCATTCGACATCGACGGCAAGGTGGCCCTCATCACCGGAGGGAGCAACGGCATCGGTGAGGGCGTCGCCCGACATCTGGCCGCCCGCGGTGCGCACGTCGTGATCGCCGACATCGACGTGGCACGGGGGAAGGCGGTCGCCGAGGAACTCGACGGTCGGTTCATCCAGACCGACGTCACTGATCCGGCAGCGAGCACGGCCGCCGTCGCCCTCGCCGTCGAGGCCTTCGGCGGGCTCCACATCGCCCACCTCAATGCCGGCGTCACCTCGTGGTGCGGCATGGGCGACGATTTCGATCCGGAGGCGTACCGGCGTTCGATGGCCATCAACCTCGACGGCGTCGTGTACGGGATTGCGGCTGTCCGGCCCGCCCTCAAGGCGAGCGGCGGCGGCACCATTGTGGCCACGGCGTCCATGGCCGGCCTCGTGGCCACTCCGTTCGACCCGATTTATGCAGCCAACAAACACGCTGTCGTCGGCTTGGCCCGTTCGCTGGGCCAGGTCTACGAGCCCGAGGGCATCCGCGTCCATGCGCTGTGCCCGTCGTTCGCCTACACCAACATCATCAAGGGATCCGAGCAGACGCTGCTCGACATGGGATTCCCGATCATCGACGTCGCTGATGTCGTGGCCGCCTTCCAGCGCATCCTCGATGCCGAGTCGACGGGCCAGTGCTGGTACGTCGTGGCCGGGCGCGACAGCGAGCCGTTCCAATTCCGTCGTGCTCCGGGGCCGCGCCTCGACTGAAAGGGTGTCGGTCTCTGGGCGCGTCGTTGGCTACCATTTCCTTTCGATTACCGGGGATGGATCCCCCCGGGGGGCATTGCCTCAAACCGCCGACACCGACACCGACATGGCTGATGGCTCCTGAGCGGCGGCACTGGAGGCCCTGCCATGGACGACGATCAGCAAAAGGCCCACGAGCCGACAGCATCCGGCGGCGACGCCCTCGACCAACCCTTCATCCCGCTCTTCGGACTGTCGGCGAGCACGCTGCTGGCCATCTTCGTGGGCGGCGCGGTCGGCACCGTCGCCCGTTACCTTCTCGACTCGCACCATCCCGTCCCGCAGGGCAACTTCCCGTGGGTGACCCTGGTCATCAACCTGTCGGGCTCGCTCGCCATCGGGCTGCTGGTCCCGCTCACCGAGCACGTCACGCCACGAGCTCCCTGGGCCCGCCCGCTCCTCGTCGTTGGTTTCCTGGGGGGCTGGACCACCTATTCCACGCTCGCCGTCGAGGCCACGTTGCTGGCCAAGGATGGCGACATCGTGACCTTCCTGGCCTATGTCGCGGCCACGGTCATCGGCGGGCTGACGCTCGTCGTGGCCGGCAATGCCCTCGGCCGGAGGATGGTGCCGGCATGAGCGGCTCCTCCCCCACCCTCGGCCTCGCACTCGTGGTGGCAGTGGCGGGCGGTGCGGGCGCCGTCCTCCGTGCCCTGGTGATCCACCATGTCGGCGTCCGCAGGGATGACCCGCTGCCCGTGGGAACGATGCTGGTCAACGCCTCGGGATCGCTGCTGCTCGGGATCCTGACCGGACTCTCCATCTACCACGGCCTGGGATCCCACATGCTCGCCGTCATCGGGGTCGGGCTGTGCGGCGGCTATACGACCTGGTCCACCGCCAGCTGGGAGACGGTGCACCTGGTGCACACCGGCCACCGCAGGGACGCGGTCATCTACACGGTGGGTGGACTCGTGGTCTGCCTCGCCGCCGCCGCCGCCGGCATCGGCCTCATGGCCGCCACCTGATCACGGGGAGTCCGAAGGCTCGGCGCGCGTCGCCACAAGTTCGCGAAGTCCGCGCGAGAGAGTCGACGCAGTTCCGTCAATTCCCTCGGCACCAGAGCCGGCGTGGATCAGTCCTCGAAGGCTTCTGGCGGCGGGCAGTTGCAGACGAGGTTGCGGTCGCCGTACGCCTGGTTGATCCGGGCCACCGGAGGCCAGTACTTGGCAGCCGTCTGCCCGGCCGGGTACACCGCTGTGTGGCGGTCGTACGCGCGCTCCCAAACCGAGACAAGGGCGACGGCCGTATGGGGCGCCCCGCGCAGCGGGCTGTCCACCACTTCCCAGCGGCCCGACGCCACCTCGTCGATCTCGGCCCGAATGGCGATCATGGCGTCGCAGAAGCGGTCGAGCTCGGCGAGGTCCTCGCTCTCGGTCGGCTCCACCATGAGTGTTCCCGCCACCGGGAAGCTCACGGTGGGCGCGTGGAAGCCGTAGTCGATCAGTCGCTTGGCCACGTCGTCGACCGTGACGCCGGTGGCCTTGGTCAGACCCCGCAGGTCGAGGATGCACTCATGGGCCACCAGAGCGTCCTTCCCGGTGTAGAGGATCGGGTAGGACGGCGCCAGCCGTGCCGCCACGTAGTTGGCCGCAAGGACCGCCGACTTGGTGGCGTGGGCCAGACCCTCGCCTGACAGCATCCGGATATACGCCCAACTGATGGCCAGGATGCCGGCGCTCCCGAAGGGTGCCGCGCTGACCGGGCCGATCCCGTCACGCTGTGTGGGACGCGGGTGCAGCGGATGCGACGGGAGGAATGGCACAAGATGCTCGGCGACGGCCACCGGGCCCACCCCGGGTCCCCCTCCGCCGTGGGGAATGCAGAACGTCTTGTGCAGGTTCAGGTGCGAGACGTCGCCTCCGAACTGCCCCGGCTCCGCCAACCCGAGGAGCGCGTTCAGGTTGGCCCCGTCGATGTAGACCTGGCCACCGTGCCGGTGGACCAGCGCGCACATGTCGCTTATGCCTTCTTCGTAGACCCCATGCGTGGAGGGGTACGTCACCATGATGGCCGCCAGGCGCTCGCTGTGCTCCTCGCACTTACGTCGGAGGTCCTCGAGATCGACCGTGCCGTCAGTCAGCGCCCCCACCACCACGACGCGCATGCCGGCCATGACCGCGGAGGCGGCGTTGGTGCCATGCGCGCTCGACGAGATGAGACAGACATTCCGTCCGTCCTCACCCCGTGATCGGTGATACGCCGCGATGGCGAGGAGCCCCGCCAGCTCTCCCTGGCTGCCGGCGTTGGGCTGGACGGACACCTTGGCGTAGCCCGTCACCCGCGCCAGCCATTCTTCCAGTTCGTCAATGAGCGACAAATAGCCGGGCGTCGTGTCGATCGGCGCGAACGGATGCATGTCCGCGAACCCGGGCAGGCCGACGGGCTCCATCTCGGTGGTCGCGTTCAGCTTCATGGTGCACGACCCCAAGGGGATCATGCCCCGATCGAGCGCGAAGTCCTGGTCGGACAGCCGGCGCAGGTAGCGCAGCATCGCCGTCTCGGAGTGGTGCTCCGAGAAGACGGGGTGGCCGAGAATCGGGCCCCGACGCAGCAGCGTGTCAGGCAGCGCCGTGTCGGCGCCCACTCCCCCGTCACACGCGCCAAAGGCCTCCAGTACCGCTGCGATGTGCGCAGATGTGGTCGTCTCACCGCACGAGATCCCGACGTGATCCTCGTCGACGAGTCGCAGCAGCACCCCGCGTTCGCGGGCATCATCGACGATCGCCGCCGCCCGACCAGGCGCCACGACGACCACGGTGTCGAAGAACTCCCGATGCAGCAGGCTGAGGCCGGAACCGTGCAGCCCGGCCGCCAGGTCAACCGTGCGGCGGTGGACCTGGCGGGCAATGCCGCGCAGCCCTTGGGCACCGTGGTAGACCGCGTACATCGAGGCAACGACCGCCAACAGGACCTGGGCCGTGCAGATGTTGGAGGTCGCCTTCTCCCGGCGGATGTGCTGTTCGCGCGTCTGCAGCGCGAGCCGATAGGCCGGGCGGTCCTCCGCATCGATCGAGAGCCCGACGAGACGTCCCGGCAGATCGCGCTCGAGGCCGCTCTTGACAGCTATGAAGGCCGCATGCGGACCGCCGTACCACAGCGGCACGCCGAATCGTTGGGAGGAGCCAATGGCGACGTCGGCGCCCCACTCCCCCGGCGGCTTGAGCAGGGTCAGTGCCAGCAGGTCCGCCGCCACGCTTACCAGCGCGCCCTTGGCGTGCGCTTCCGCGGTGAGGGCTTCGAAGTCACGCAGCGCACCCGAGCAACCCGGATACTGCTGCACCATCCCGAAATAGTCACCTGAAGGGGCGCCGGCGCCCAGGTCGACGACGTCCATGACGAGTCCCAGCGGTCCGAGGCGCGTGGCCAGCACGGCGATGGTCTGGGGCAGGCAGTCGGCGTCGACGATGACCCGATTCGAATCGCTGGTGGCTCGGCGGCGCATGAGGGTGACGGCCTCCGCCACCGCCGTGCTCTCGTCAAGCAGCGAGGCGTTGGCCGTGTCGAGCCCGGTGAGATCGGTCACCATGGTCTGGAAATTGAGGAGGGCCTCCAACCGTCCCTGGCTGATCTCGGGCTGGTAGGGGGTGTACGCCGTGTACCAAGCCGGGCTCTCGAGCACGTTGCGCCGGATGACTCCCGGCGTGATGGTCCCCGAGTAGCCGAGACCGATCATGGGCTCAGCAATCGTGTTGCCGGCGGCCAGCTGCCGGAGCTCGTCGAGCACCTGGTGCTCAGAGACGGCCGGTGGAAGGTCGAGGGTGCCGAGGCTGCGGACACTGCCAGGGACTGCGGCGTCGACGAGCGCGTCCAGCGTCTCGTAGCCGAGAACCTTGAGCATCCCCTCCTGCTGCTCGTCCGAAGGGCCGACGTGGCGTCGTACGAAATCCTCGAAGGGCTCGAGAGCCTGGGATCGGTTGCCGACGTGCTGCTCGCTCACGGGGATCTCCTCAGGTGTTCCACGCGTCACGCGGAACTGGTCGGACGTCCTCCCCGCTCTGTCACTGGACCTGAGAGCCTCACCGTGACCTGCACGGCTTCCACCTTCGGTGCAGGCGTTGCCTGCTTTCCAGAGTTGCCTCGCCGGAGCGGTATGTCGGCCTGAGAGTTTCTCGGGGAGAGTTGCTCCTCCGGCGTCCCCCCGACTGCGTACAACGGGGACTCTGGCGCTCCAGTTCAAACGGCATATTCAGTTGTGCACCCACTATACGCCACCACCCGTGGCCGCCCGGTTGGGAAACTGCCGGCTACTCGCTCTCGTCACGGATGGGCCACAGGGGCGGACGCACCAGACGGGCCGGGAGCTCCCGGCCGCGCTGGACGATCGTGATGGCGTCCCCGTCGAGCAGTCGCGCGTCGGCATCGACAAAGCCCAGCCCGATCCCCCGTTCCCGCATCGGCGAGAAGTTGCCACTGGTCAGGATGCCGACTTGTTCCAGGCCCTCGCACAGCAACGAGCCGTCTCGCAGCGGCTGGCGCCCGTCCGCCACGAACCCCCGCAGCCGCCGAGCCGGACCGTTCGCCCGCTCCTCTTCGAGCGCGGCCCGTCCCGTGAAATCACCCTTGTCCCACCCGATCACCCAGCCCAGGCCCGCCTGAAGGGGGGTGATGCCCGGGCCGAGCTCGTGGCCGTGGAGCGGGAGCCCCGCTTCCAGGCGCAGCGTGTCGCGAGCGCCCAATCCCGCCGGGACGACGCCCTGCCCCAGCACCGCTTCCCAGAAACCGGTTGCCACCTCTGCGGGGATGGCGCATTCCACGCCCTCCTCCCCCGTGTACCCGGTACCGGCGACCAGGCATGTCGCCCCGGCCCATTCGAAGCGCTTGACGGCGAACCGATGGACCGTGGCGGCCTCAGGTGACACCTGCGCCAGCCGAGAGCGTGCCTCGGGACCCTGGACGGCGATGATCGCCCTCTCGTCGGTCACGTCTCTCCCGCCGATGGCCGCGACGACATCCGTGGTGTTCGAGGCGTTGGGCATGACGTCGAACCGGTCGTCGTCGACCCACCACACGATGATGTCGTCGACCACGAACCCGTCCTCATCGAGGAGGTGGGTGTACTGGGCCCGGCCCGGATGGATCCGGGTCAGATCGTTGCTCAAGGAGTGCTGCAGGTGCTCGAACGCGTCGGCGCCATGAACACGCACCGTGCCGAGGTGGCTCACGTCGAAGGCGACCGCCGAGGTGCGACACGCCCGATGCTCGGCCACCGTTCCCGAGGGGTACGCCAAAGGCATCTCCCAGCCACCGAACGGGACCATCTTGGCCCCGAGTGCAACGTGCGACGCATGCAGCGGCGAGACCCGGAGTGGGGCGACTGTACTGTCGTCGGCGTTCACGCAGCCAGACTATGCCGCTCCGGACAACAATCCGTGTGACGCAATCAGCGAGGCGAAGTCGCGCTGGTACACGATGGAGATCGGCACCTCGGGGTAGAGCTCACGCATGCGCCGAACCTTGCGGTTCTTGCGGGTCACCAGCCGTTGGTCGGCGGTGGTGAGCTCAATGAACACGCCCCTGCGGGGCAAATAGAAGTCGGGGCGGAATCCGGAAACGGGTGAGCCGCTGCTGTCCCACGCCAGCGGAAACTCGACCGGCTCGTACTCCCAGCGCTCGCCTGACAGGTCGAGAAGGGTGGCGAACAGACGCTCGGACGGATGGGCGAAACGGATCTGCCCCGCGGGCCCGCAAGCCGGATGGCGAATGCGTCCGACACGCGCTGGGTCCTTCGAGGTCACTCCCCCGAGGCCCGCGCGACCTGCACTCGGGAAGGACGCGTCTTGGGCGGTGCGGCCTTGGCGGCTGCGTCCAGACTCACGATGTCAGCGTCCAACTCCTCGACCACACCCGCCAGCGGCACGATGTTGAACACTCCTTGACCCCCCGCCAGGAGATCGACGACCTCGCCGTTGGAGCGGGCCAGGACCGAGCTGGTCCCGGTCAGCACGAGGTTGGCTGACGCCAGGTCCGAGCCGAGATCTTCTCGCAGGCATTCGACGGCCCGCCGCGCCGACTGCAGCGACACCCCCGAATCGAGCAGCTGCTTGATCACCTTGAGCTCGAGCACGTCGGAATAGGCATAGATACGCCGGGAGCCGCTGCCCTTGGCCGTCGCCACTGTCGGCTGGAGCAGCCCCGTACGGGCCCAGTAGTCGAGCTGCCGGTACGAGATCCCCACGAGACCACAGACCTGCGGTCCATGAAACCCCCCGACACGGGGCACGACGTCGTCGACCATCACACCTCCCGGCAATCCCACTCCTGCGCTGCCACTCCAACCGGTCACTCTAGTGCACAAAGGACGACACAGCAGTAGTTACGAGTGCGTTATTCGGGAGGAATTTCTGGGTCCGGTGGCTCCTTGGGCCAGACCACCACGGCTCCGAGCACGGAGAGCCCCACCCGGTGCCCAGGCTCGAGCGGCTCGCCTCCGGTGACCCGCACGACCAGGTCGGGCAGGTCCCCGGCATCGGGCCGGACCCGCACTACGGCATCGTGGCCGTAGTACTCGTAGCTCTGCACTGTGGCCACCACCCCACCGTTGGAGCCCCGATCGAGCTTGATCTGCTCCGGGCGGACCATGACCCGAGCCCACCCTCCGGGGGAAGGCCCGTTCCCCACCGCCACCGAGAGGTGGCCCAGGGCGGTGCTCGCCGTGCCGTCGTGGACCTCACCGTCCAGAACGTTCGACTCCCCCAGGAAATGCGCCAACTCCACATCGCCGGGCCGGCCGTACAGCGCTGTCGGGGTGTCCAACTGGGCGATGACACCGTGGCGCAACACCGCGACCTGATCCGCCATCGACAGTGCCTCGTCCTGATCGTGGGTGACCAGAATGGAGGTGGTGCCGGCCTGGCGCAGCACAGCGAGAACGTCCGAGCGGACGGAGGAGCGCATGGCCGCGTCGAGGGAGGAAAAGGGCTCGTCCAAGAGGACGATCTCGGGCCCGATGGCGAGTGCCCGGGCGAGGGCGACCCGCTGTTGCTGCCCGCCGGAGAGTTGGTGCGGGTAGCGCCGGCGGTATCCGGACAGCCCCACGAGCTCGAGGAGCTCATCGACCCGGCTTCGGCGATCCTGGCCGCGGGGAAGGCCGAAGGCAACATTGCGCCCCACGTTCAGGTGCGGGAACAGCGCGCCTTCCTGCGGGACATAGCCGATACGACGTCGCTCGCTGGGCACGAAACGACGGGTCGCGTCGTCGACGAGGTCCTCCCCGATCCGGACCTCCCCGGCGTCCGGCCGTTCAAAGCCGGCCACGATCCTCAACAACGTGGTCTTGCCACTGCCCGATGAGCCGAGAATGGCCGTGAACGAACCGGCGGAAACGGTCAGATCCACCCCGCGCAGAACCGGTTGGGGCCCAAATGACTTGGCCACGCCTGCGATGTGGAGGTCCTTCATGTCGACGCCATTCTGGTCTGCATCAGTGCGTTCGGCGCGTCCAGAGCACTCTGGCCGGCTGCCCCCATCCGAGCCGGCTGGCGGTCGAACCAGCGACCGAGCACAAAGCCCGGTACGGCGGCAATGAGCACCATGACAGCGGCATAGGGGGCGGCCTGGTAGTACGAGACGTTCGACTCGTAGGCCCAGAACTGGGTGGCCAGCGTCTCCACGTTGGTCGGATGGAGGACGAGCGTGGCCGTGAGCTCGGTCGCCGTTTCCAAGAACACCAGGGCGAAGGCGGCGACCAGGCCGGGAACCATGAGCGGCAGGGTGACGCGCCACAACACAGAGCGCCGGCTGACACCGAGCGAACCGGCCACCTCTTCCAGCCCGACCGGCGCGCGCGCCACTGCGGCACGGACCGACACGACCGCCAGAGGGAAGAACATGATCGCGTAGGCGACCACCAGCAACGGGCTGGATTGGTAGAAGCGGCCCTGCAGGAAGTGCTCGGTCACATAGGTCAGGCTCAACGCGATGACGAGGCCAGGCACGGCGAGGACGACCAGGTTGGACCGCTCCAGGCTGAGCACCTTGCGCCGCGGAAAGCGCACCGACAACAGCGCGATCGGGACGGCGGCGATCGTGGAGAGGATTCCGGCCGCCGCGGCGTACCCGAATGTGTTCAGCGTCGCCTGGGGCAGGGAGGCCGCCGCCGGCAATGTGCTGCTTCCCCCCTTGAGCATCAGGTAGGCGATGGCTCCGACGGGGACGCCGAGTGCCAGTACGACGAGGAGGGCGACACCCCCGAACGCCACGGGCCGGAGGCGACCCAACGGAAGAGGGCGGAGCTCCCGGGCCGCGCCCGCACCCAAACGTGACGCGCGACCGCGCCCTCGAACGGTGTCCTCGCTGGCCAGCAGCATTGCGCCCAGGAGCACGAGAATCAGCGAGAGGGCACAGGCGGCGGGCTCGTTGAACCCGACCTGGAACTCGCTGTAGATCTCGGTCGTCAGGGTCTGGTAGCCCAGGATCTCGAAGGCACCGAACTCGGCCAGCACGACCAACCCGACCAAGATCGCCCCCCCGTAAATGGCGAGCCGGGCTTGCCCTACCGTGACGGTCCAGAAGGTCCCCACCCGGCCGACCCCGAGGCTGCGCGCCACCTCCTCTTGCGCCGGGTCCGCCCCGCGCAGGCTGGCGGCGACAGGAAGGAACACCAAGGGGTAGACGGCCAGAGTCATGACCAGCACGGCCGCCCAGAAGCCGGCGATGGAAGGAAAGATCGCCTTCCATCCGAAGCTCACGACGAAGTCCGGGATGCCGAGCGGAATGACGACGAGTATGGCGAGGAGGCGGCGACACGGGACATCCGTCCGCTCCACGAACCACGCGGCGAGCGTGCCGACGACGGCGCTCAGCGCAGTCACCACCACGACGAGCGACACGGTGTTCCAGATCAGCGTCGCCGTAAGGCTCCGAAACAGGAGCTGGTGCAGCTCGGCCCATCCGACTTGCACCGCCTGGATCAACAGAAACACCAGCGGCAACAGCACCGCCACCGACACGAGGACGGCTCCGGCGGTGAGGACCGGGGGCAACCGGCGGCCGCCGCGACGGCGACCGTGAGCCGGGATGCCGAGCGTCACAGCAGTTGAGCCCCCTGCTCCCACTTCCATCGCACCGCGATCGCCGCCTTCCGAATCTGCCAGTATCTTAGGCCGACCTAACTTTAGGAAGCCCTAAGCGACCAGGTCAAGCCGGCACGGCGTCAGGGTGGAGCGGGGGCACCCCCGGCAAGATCGGCCCGGCCCTCCAGAGGACTCGAGGGCTCCGCGTGGAAACGAACTGGAATGCGGCCGGCTCGCCTCGCCTCGACGCCGGCCTCGACCGCGAGTCGCATGGCCCGGGCCATGGCCACCGGATCATGGGCCCGATTGACCGCCGTCGCCACGAGGACGCCGTCACAGCCAAGCTCCATGGCCAGGGCGGCGTCCGACGCCGTGCCGATGCCCGCGTCCAGGATCACCGGGACGTCAACGGCTTCTCGGAGCAGGGCGATGCTGTGCGGGTTGCGGATGCCCAGCCCGCTCCCAATCGGTGAGCCGAGCGGCATGACCGCCGCGCAGCCGACCTGTTGCAGGCGGAAGGCCAGGACGGGATCGTCAGTCGTGTAGGGCAGCACCACAAAGCCGTCCTCAGCAAGCTGTTCGGCTGCGCTCAGAAGTTCGACCGCGTCCGGAAGCAGGGTGCGGTCGTCGCCGATCACCTCCAGCTTGACCCAGTCGGTGCCGAAAGCCTCCCGTGCCAACTTGGCGGTGAGCACCGCTTCTGACGCCGTGAAGCAGCCCGCTGTGTTGGGCAGCACGCGTACGCCCAGATCTCGCAAGAGAGACAACAAGGATCCTCGACCAGCGGCCTCGACGCGTCGGACAGCGACCGTCGCCATGGCGCTTCCCGACGCCTGGAGGGCGGCGGACAGCACCTCGAGGCTGGTCATGCCACCAGTGCCGAGGATGAGGCGCGAGCCCAGCGCGTCACCGGCGATGCAGAGGCCGCGCTCGGATGGGTCGGGCGTGCCGGGACCGGCGTCGTTGCGGGTCACCGGACGACGATACCCCGGTACCCGCCTATGGTGGCTCGGTGCCGGACCCGACACCGCCAACGGCGTTGACCATCGCCGGCTCCGACTCGGGCGGGGGCGCTGGCGCCCAGGCCGACCTGAAGACCTTTGCCGCCCTGCGCGTGTTCGGCACATGTGCGCTCACCGCGGTGACGGCACAGAACACGGCCGAAGTGCGCGGCGTCGTTGCCCTGGAGCCCGCGTTCGTGCGGCAACAGGTCGAGACGGTGCTTGACGACTTCGCCGTGCGCAGCGTGAAGACGGGGATGCTGGCGACGGCCGACATCGTGACGGCAGTGGCGGACCTGGCCGCTCGCGGGCTGCTCGCCCAGCTGGTGGTGGATCCCGTCCTGGTGTCGTCGACGGGGCACCCGCTCCTGGAGCCCGACGGCGTCACCGCCTACCTGGAGCAGCTCCTGCCCCACGCGTTGGTCGTCACGCCCAACCTGCGTGAAGCCGCGGTGCTCGGCGACACCGACGTCGAATCCCTCGCGACGCTCGAGGCTCGGATCGCGGTCGCTGAGCGGATCAGGGCGACGGGTGCCCGCTACGTGGTGGTGAAGGGGGGCCACCTCACCGACTCGGCAGACGATGTCGTCGCGGGACCCGACGGGATCGTGGTCCTGCCCGGCGAGCGGGTAAACACCGGGAACGACCACGGCACCGGTTGCTCGCTCTCGGCTGCGGTGGCCGCGCACCTGGCCCGGGGCGCGTCGGTGTCCGAGGCGATCTCGCTGGCCAAGGCGTTCGTTGCTCGCGCCCTGGCCGGCGGCGCGGACTGGCGGCTGGGCGGCGGCCACGGCCCCCTCGACCATTTCGGGTGGTCCGGACCGCCGTAGGCTTGGGGCGTTATGCCAGACGTATCCGAACCGCGGCGACCGCCAGCTCCGGGGGGAATCTCCATGCGGCCGGCCATGATTGTCGTCGGCCTGGCCGCGTTGATCCTCGTCCTCTTCGTCACGATCGGCATCGTGTCCACCCAGTCCCCCGCTGCAGTGAAGCACTCCAACGCTGAGGTGGCGGTCCCGGGAATCTCGCTCCGTGCAGTGCAGGCTGCGGGGTCACTCTCTCCGATTGTGAGCACCGGCGAGCCACCGAACAACATCATCAACGCCGTCTCCGTCCCGGCGGGCTCGGTTCGGGTCTCACACCAGAACAACAGCGCGGGGGCGGG
>Ga0182024_10002091_pt1 | contig 50160 bp, 45 predicted proteins | sample P32metaG_FD_120480 | JGI IMG/M metagenome (GOLD analysis project Ga0182024, IMG submission 120480) | Permafrost microbial communities from Stordalen Mire, Sweden - P3-2 metaG (Illumina Assembly) | ecosystem: Environmental > Terrestrial > Soil > Wetlands > Permafrost | place: Sweden: Stordalen...
ATGCAGATGGGCAACATGGGCGGCATGGCCGTGTGCCTCGAGCTGCGCCTGCAGGAGTCCTACGACGCGCTGGACCACGTGTCGGTGCTCATGCTGCTCGATCGCCGACCCGACGTCTTCCTCGCCCGCCGATCCGACGCCGAGGGCTGGCTGGTCAAGCCGCTCGACCCGCTCCGGCTCCGGCGCGCCGTCGCCGCCCTGCTCGACGGCGGCACCTTCGCAGACGACTCGTTCACGCCGGTACCCGTGCTGGTGGGCGGCGGACCCCAGCTGCAGGCGGGACCCGAGTCGCGACCCTGACCCGGCGCCGCCGTGTCGCACCGATCACGACGACTGTGGCGCCGCTCCGTCGGCGCCGACGGGCCCGGAGGCGCTGAACGCCTGAGCCAGTCACTCGAGGCTGAGGCTTCCGAGCAGGAACGCTTCATCACCGAAGCCCTGGCCGACCTGCGCGACATGGACGTGCGCGAGGTGATGACGCCGCGGGTCGACGTGACGTTCCTCACCATCCCGGTGCGGGCCGAAGACGTTGCGCAGGCCGTGCGAACGTCCGGACACAGTTGCTTCCCCGTGGTGCACGACGACCTCGACGACCTTATCGGCCTTCTGTTCGTCAACGACATCTTCCGTACCAACCGTCCCGGGTCGCGCGTTGGCGTCGGCGGCGGCGGCGGCGAGCCCAGGGACGCCACCGACCCCAGCCCGCTGGAGATCTCCCGCAAGGTGCGCCAGCCCTACCTCCTACCCGAGACCCTCGGCGTTCTGGAGGCGCTGGCGGACATGCGCAAGCACCGCCGGGCCGTGGCCGTCGTGGTGGACGAGCACGGCGGCGTTGCCGGGCTGCTGACCGTGAAGGACCTCCTGGAGCCACTGGTGGGTGATCTGTCCGACGAGTTCGACGAGGTCGAGGAGGCGCCCATCGTCAGAGTCGACGACACGCGCTGGCTGATCGACGGGCAGACCAATGTCGACGACGTGCGCGAGCGCATCGGCATCGACATCCCCGACGGGGAATACGTGACCCTGGGCGGCCTCCTCTTCGAGCGCTTCGGCCACATCCCGACCGAGGGCGAGGAGGTCCGCGTGGGGGACTGGGACATGCGGGTGGTGGAGATGGACAAGCGGCGGGTGGGCCAGGTATTAGCCACCTTCGCCGGCGGCGAGCCCGGCCCCGAGGCGACCCCGGAAGTCGACAACGGACCCCCGGACGGGAAGGCCTCGGCCGGCGGCTCGGGGGAAGAGCCCGGCTGACGCCGCGGTAGTGTGGCTCGTTGCTCCCTCCGGGGGGCGGACGGGCTGTGGCGCAGCTTGGTTAGCGCGCTGCGTTCGGGACGCAGAGGTCCCCGGTTCAAATCCGGGCAGCCCGACTCGTAGGTCCCCGTTCAGAGGGATGAGCCTCTGGACGATCGAGTCCACCACAATCGCCCGGCGCGGTTTTGGCGAGCGGTTTGTTCGACCTTCCGGCTTCTTGATCCGGCTTGTCGCCAAAGAAGGTCGCAGCGAGGACAGTGGCAGCGGCCCGGTCGGCGGCGGCGGCGCTACTCGCCAACTACTCGGCGCCGACTACCTTGAAGTCCTGGTTTTCGAAGACGTGATGAGGCCAGTTGACGCCGATGGTGTGGACCTCGTATTCGCCGTTGCTCAGCTTCACAACACGGTCGACGATTCCGCCCGGGTAGGCCGCCAGCGCAGCCTCCGTCGCCTTATTGGCTGTCGTTCCGCTGACGATCGTCCCTGACCCCTGGCTGTAACTGGCGGGGATCTGACCGACCTGCTTCGACGCTTGCGGCGCACCCTTTGCGAAGGGGATCACCGTTGCCGCTGTGGCGGGCTGAGATCCGCCGCCCGTCGTTTGCACGCGGACCTGCGTGGCCTTGATGGTCGTCGAACTGACCGTCCCCAGGACGAGGACGTGTTCGCCCTTGCGAAGGGTGCTCTTCGAGGTGGGAGTCGCCGCCTTTTCGTACTTGGTCGAAGACTCCTCGTCAACGGTCACCTCCTGACCTGCTGACGTCGTCAGAGTGAAGCTCGACTTGGCCACGTTCCCGACCGTGCCCGATGATCCACCTGCGGCCGGTCCCGATCGTGCGTTGGATCCCTGGCTTCCGGACCCAAGATGTCCAGAGGGGCTGTTGGCGGCCACGGGTTGCGCGGCCGAAGCGGAAGACGATGTGCCGAGCCCGACGAACAAGCCCGTGACCGAACTCATCATGGCAGCGGCCACAATCAGTCCCCGCCTCATGCTCGACAGCGATCGCCGGGCCCTTGGCAGGCTTGCTCGGCCGCCCATGGTCGCCGAGAGTGGCCAATTTGGCGACGATGCCGGTGCAAGAGGCGGGACAGAAGTTGCGCCCTGCACACCTTCCACAAGCGTTGGCCCCGTCGATTTGCCGGATTCGGGGTCAAAGGAAGGAGTCCCACCGAGACTGGTTCGTTCGTCATCACTCATGATGATGCTCCTCTCACTCAGGTAACCAGAGTGCCAACCGTTCTTGTGAAGCCCCTGTAGACCGGCTGCGTGCCTGCACCGAATCCTGCGTCATTGCCCGCGGTTCCCCGGGGCGCGTGAGGCCTCAGCGACCTTCGTCGGACTCTTCCGCCCGGTCCGTACCACGATCCAACATTGGAGCGCGGGCAACACCCGGAGCTGAGTGTGATGTCCCAGTCACTGGTCGGTTTGGGGTGACAATGCACCAAGCAGGACGCCTTCGAATGTCACGGGCTCGCCGGCTTCTTCAGGAGCTCTGTCGGGACGCTGAGGTCCCCAGTTCAAATCCGGGCAGTCCGACCCTGCATCGTTCAGGGCCAGGACTCCCGCCCGCCCACGTATCCTGGCGATCGCAACACAGGTCTGAGGCGGGAAGAGGGCAAGCACGCTACTCCTGCCGATGGACGAACGGCCGGCAACACCGCCGCATGTGTGAGGTAGCGTTTCGACTCCCGGACCCCCCTGACACCCAGATCACCAGCGACGCTCCGCCACGGAAATGAAAAGAAGAGGAGTGGGCATGACGACGAGCCGGTCGCAACCGGACAAGACGCCTTCTCAGCTGATTGACGCAAGAATCAAGGAGCTTGACGACTGGCGGGGCACGATGCTCGGCCTGATCCGCACATTGGTCAAGGAAGCCGACCCTGACGTCGTGGAAGAGTGGAAATGGAGAGGGGTTCCGACTTGGTATCACGACGGAATAATCTGCACGGGCGAGACGTATAAGAGCGTCGTGAAGTTGACCTTCGCCAAAGGCGCAGCCCTGAAGGATCCTTCGGGCCTCTTCAACTCGAGCCTCGAGGGGAACGTACGACGAGCGATCGACCTCCATGAGGGCGAGAAAATCAATGAAAAGGCCTTCAAAGCACTGATTCGTGCTGCAGTGACCCTCAACGCGTCCTAGGTCAAGAAGTAACAGCCGGAGCAATTGAACCCGCGTGCGACCGTCGACGCCGCACGCTGGCCCGCGACGAGACCGACAACGGGATTTCGTTCGTCATGTGGTAACCCGCTCGTGGCATGCGGTCACTGAGTGAGCATCGCCCAGCCGCAGTGGGTTGTTGGCTTACGGCCAGAGCCGGCCTCGAGTCGCCGTGGGCCAGTCTTCCGGTCGCATCCCGTGGGTGCGCAGCAAAGCCAAAGTGATGCGGTCCAGACCGAACCCGAAGCAGCACGAATGGGCCACCTCGCCGTCGGGGGTGAGGATCCCGAACGCCTCCCCGAAATGGTCGAGGTGGCAATTTGCCGAGCCGATCGCAGTCGGGTGCTCCGCCGAATTGATCGGAGTCACAATTTCATATTTGAGCGTCTCGGACCTCTGGTTCTCAGCCAGAATGCGGCCGACCCTCCCGAAGAAGGGATCATTCGCCACCACCGTCTCAACCACCAGGCCAAGCGAGTCGAGGATCTCCGCGCCGAGCTGCATCCAACGGTCCCGATGCTCTCTGGCTCGTTCAGGATTGCCGACGTAGACCAGATCGTGCTGCCGGAAGGACTGCATCCGGGCCGGATCGAGACTCGGTTCATGGCGGAAGCACCACCCCGACACGTCGTAGCGACGTCCGGCCTCGGGCAGGCTCCCGCGCAAGGTCGGATAGAGGGGATGACACACTGCGGGACACAGGCTCACGTCGGCCGGCTCGAGGAACGACGCCCACTCCTCACCCGACTGCGCTGCTTCCATCAGCCGCCTGTGGTCGGCATTGTCGCCCATGAAGGTCGACACCGACCCGATCATGTCGGGAAAAGAAGACAAGTAGCCGGACCGCTCCAAGACGCTCCGCGGCATGACGGGGGGAAACCGGTAACTCGCCGCGCCCTCAGACGCAGCCGTCGCGCCCACAAGCCCCTCGATCCCGACAACAATGTCTTCGTACACCGACGCGCGACCGTAGATCCCGTCGCTTGCAGTCGGCACCAGGATGCCGGCATCCACGAGCTCGTCTCGGAAGGTTGGTCCGTCAGTCACCGGCTCCCACAATCATCCATGCCAATCGACAGCACCGGCGCCGTATCGCTCTTCGTCTGATCGCGACTGCAGGTGCCAGTCGGCGTCACAAACAAGGCCGGGCATTTTCTGCTCCAATCTGCTCGCGAGACCCCCTGCGGCTCGTCGACGGCCTTCATGACGCGCACCTGGCTAGCCTATGAGTCGATCAGGTCACCGAGCGCGTTCCGGATCGCGGCAACGGACTCAAAGGTGCTTTTGTGCAGCATCGCCTCGGGGAATTCGATGCCGAACTCGTCCTCCAACGCGAGCATGACGTTGACACTGGCATGCGACGTCATGCCCGCCTGGAAGAGATCGTCGTCATCACGGATCTTGTCCACTTCGACGGGGAGGTGACCGTACTCGGCGAGAATTGTGCGGATCGTATCTTCCATCAGCCTTTCCTTCCGAAGACGTCCAGGACCAGCGGTGTCCCAGATCCAGATTGCCCAACCGACTCATCCTCAGACTGACAAAGGGCGACAACCACGGCTGCGGCCACGTCCCCTTCATGGGTGAGGCTCACGGCAAGCTCACCGATGCCCGCCTGATCCGCCAATGCGGCAGCGTGACCGGTGAGAGCCATAGTGCACCAGCCGTCGGGGTCACGGCGCACTTCAAGGGACCGCCAATCGGGTTGATGACCCCGTGGGCGAAGGACCTTGATGGTGGCTTCTTTCGCGGCAAACCGCGCAGCCAGACTCGCGGTCCGGGTTGCGGGCGCGCCCCCGCAGGAACTCAATTCGTGCGCCGTGTAGACGCGCTCCAAGTAACGAGTGCCGAATTGGTCGATACTCTCAGCGACTTGGTGGATCGCTACGACATCTGCTCCAACACGGATCGCCGTTCCCATGCTCATTTGATCAGGCTCTCCCAACACGAGGTACACATTCCAGTCTCCGTCCCCATTTCGTCGCGGGCGGGGCCATCCTTCACTATCGCCAACCAGACGCCTGCCGAGTGGACAACCCCATCACGTCGGCTTCCCACTCGGCCGGCGATCGAGCGCTCAGATTAACGCCCACAATCCGAGCGCCCGTCTTCGCGACTTCAACTCCGCAATTCACCTGCCCCTGATATGTCGGCGGCCGAGCGGGACGCCTTTAACCACAGACGCTCAGGAACCCAAACCCCGGAGTTCGGCCAGGCGCCAGTGAGAACAATGGAGTCCATGGCGTTCCACCACGTCTGCGCCGGGTCGGCGTCGAATCCGCGCGGCAACAGCCCGAGGCCGAGCGCGGCGGGTGGCTAAAACGGCTGCTTGCCCAGTTCGAGCTCCAGGACGCCGTCAGCCGCCGCGACGATCGCCCGCCGTGATGTCGAGCTGACTACCCCTGGCGATGGAGCAGAGAGGCCGCTCAGTCTTTTGACGGCGCGCACCGGCTGAGGCTCGTCATCGACCATGACCATCGGCTGGATCCCCGCCAGGGTCAATGCACTGAACCTGCATTGAAAGAGGTGCGTAGATACTGCATACGACAGCACCGTTTCGTCCTCGCTGAACTTGGGAGCGCCGGTGGCCTCCGAAGCATCCTGTTCTTCCCCTGGTTCTCCGGCGAGAGCTCGGGGGACTCCAGCAACGAGACAGTCCCTCGAGGCTTCTTGAAGCGCCGCCAGCGCGCTCAGTGGTTCCACATCCTCAGGAGTTGCCAGGGAAGATTGGGCGAGGATCGCGCCCGCATCGAACTCGGGGGTGAGGTAGTGCAGGGTCGCCCCGATCCGTGGTTCCCCTTCGTACAGCGACCGGAGGCCATTAGCTCCTCGGTAGGCAGGGAGCAACGACGGGTGCAAGTTGATGCAGCCGTGACGAGGGATGTTCGCGACGCTCTCTGGAACACGGAGGAAAGTAAACACAACTGCGAGATCGACCTCGAGCTCGGACATAGTCGCCTCGCACACCCGCACGTTCGGCGAGACCATGACCACCGTCTCAGGACTGGCCTGGCTCGTATCCTGGAGGCCGGGGGCCGTACCCTTGGCTGGTCGCGTCACAAGAAGGGCTATGTCGTGGCCCGCCGAGGCTGCCCAGTCGCGGACAACGGCGAAGGACCAATCGACAAGTGAGAACACTACGAGGCGCGTGGGCATGGGGGAACTTTAAATCCTGAGAGATGCTTGGGAATGTTGCCCGCGGCCAAGGTGGGACAGTGACGCACTTGCAGAAGAACCGAGCTCATGCTCGCTGTCGACAAGAGCCCTGACGTCCGGTCCAGCACCCAGAGCCATTCGTGGCCTCATCGAATCCCCCCTCCTTCGCGTCTGGTTTCTCTTCCAACTCCACCATCTCTTCGCCGAGGAGGAGCACTTTCCTTGTCATCGGACTGGGCTGTCCTCCCAGTGGCGACGTGAACACGACATCGGCTGCAAGCTCGACTCGCGAACCCATCCGTGCCCGGGGCACGAGGTCACGCACTCAGAAACTGCTGGATCAACCTGACCGGATATCGGCCGGGAACTCAGGTTCCTTTAACCAAACCACGAGAACTGATTCGGCGCGGTACCTGTCCCGCGCGTGCCTCCGTCAGCTTTGATCGGTCACCCTGGGATGACGGGCGTGCTGCCGGCGTTCCATGTGTTTGGCCTCGTACATCGCCTCGTCCGCCTGCCGTCTGAGCCGGTCGATGTCGCCATTCTTGCCACAGCAGGCGAAACCGACACTTACCGATGTTCGGACACCCAGCACCCTGATGCGCGACACGGCATCCGTCATGCGGTCGGCCACGCGACGGGCAATCGACTCATCGGCGTCCGCCACGACTGCGAGGAACTCGTCGCCACCCGTGCGGGCCAGGAGGTCGCCACCGCGCAAGACGCTGGCGGCGGCGCGCGCCACGGCAACGAGGATTTTGTCCCCGACATCGTGGCCATGCGCATCGTTGATCACCTTGAGGTGGTCGATATCCAAGACGAGGATGCCCATGGCGTTCGAGCGTCGGTCTCCACTGAGGTAAAGCGAGAGACCGCGGCGGTTCGAAAGCCCGGTGAGCGGATCCGTGTTCGCCTGTATCTCGAGTTCCTGATGGGCGAGTGCGTTGCCCAGTGCGAGTTCGACCACGTTGGCCATGGCACGGCACCGAGCGAGCACGTCCTCCGAGAAGGGGGTGCCTTGGCTATCGATCTGGAATATGCCGTGCAGCTCGTCGTTCACCGTGACAGGGAGGAACGCGCCGCGGGTGATGCCGATTTCGTCGGTGACCGAACGCAAGGTCGCGCCCATGGAGGTTCGCTCGAGCCTCGTGACCAGAGGTTCGCCGTTGTCGACCACGGCCTTCACATAGGGGTCGTCCTTGAGCAGGTAACTGGTCGGCACGGTGCCCCGGCCGTCGGCCACCGCCTCCTGGGTGACAACGCCATCGGACACCCGCAGGTACGAGGCACCACGGAACCCACTGCCGGCCAGCTCGAACATGGCCAGCGTGCCCTGGGCGATCACGTCCTTCGGGTCGCGCAAGGAGGTGAGGGACTGGGTGGCCCCGTTCATGAGCCGGCCCAGCCGGGCGAGCTCCGCCGAGTCCCGGACCTTCCCCTCGAGGCTGTTGCGGAGGTGGTGCACCGTCATTCCGACCACTGCCGCCACGGCGGCCCACAAGAAGAGGTGACGGAGATCTGTCGCTTCGCTGCTTTGCACAGCGACGCCCACAACCGCCAGGCTCAACATGGAGGCGACGACGATGATCGCCGTGTATAGGCCCGGGTAGTAGAGGGCCATGCCGAGAACCGGTAGGAGGACCAAGGCCGAGAGACCTCCGGCAGTGCTCTGCATACTGGGATCGGTGCCACCCGAAATCAACAAGAGAGTGACCGAGACCAAATAGCCCGTTGTCGGGACGAGGATGGCCCAGCGGGGGAGGCGCCCCCAGGGCAGGAAGAGCGAAAGGGCGCAAGCCACGAAGATGGCCAAACTGGCCCAGTAGAGGCCCAGGTTGCTGGGTCCCGGCGGAAGGGCAGCGCTGGCTTGAGCGACGGTTGCGAGCCCGATGAAGATGGACGCCCGCACGTAGAACCGACGTCGAGGCCGACCGGCCCCCGCCGTCCCGTCGTCCTCATCCATGGCGGCCTCCGGTGGCGCTCAATCCCAGTGGGTGTCCTCAGAACGTCGGCCGGTCACCCGGTCGTCAGTAATAGAGCCCAAGTACTAATTGTCTAAATGAAGACGGCAACACCGATGGTCGATCGGGCGACCGGCACACGGGGTTAGATGTTTGGTCAGTCCACGGCGGGAGTGGTGGATCCCGGGCCGGTGCGGTCGGCCTCTGCCGCAATTGCCTCGAGCAGCACATCGAGGAACGGTGCCTGCCCCTTCACCAGTTTTCGCCGGGCCTGATCGATGGAGGCCCACTCGACCCGGTCCACCTCGGGAAAGTCCCGGACGTTTCCTGAGCCCCGGGGCCATTCGAGCGCGAAGGTGTTGCTCGACGAGTGCGTGATGTCGAGATCCCCCTCCAGCGCCCACACGCTGACCCGCTTGCCGCCCGGTTGACGGCGCTCCCCGAGGAAAACGGTCTGACCTTCCGGAGCGGTGAGACCGACCTCCTCCTCGAACTCCCGATAGGCCGCTTCCAACGGGTCCTCATCCGAGAGGTACTCGCCCTTGGGGACGGACCATGCGGCGGCGTCCTTGCGCGCCCAGAAGGGCCCGCCCGGGTGGGCGATCAGGACCTCGACCACGCCCCCCGGGGGGTTTCGGTACAGCAGTAGGCCTGCGCTGGTCGCACCCATGGGTCCGGATCATCCTTCCACCGGGCACCCGGAAACGGCGACCACCTGCAATTTGCATCCCATATTGCAATGCATCAGGTCCAGCCTGGCATGACTGCCATGCTGAGGCGGCGGTCGCTAGGCTCTCGTCTCGTTCCGGAGGCCCAAACCGGAGCCATCTCGGGGGCACGGGCTTCGGCCGGAGCATCCGGTCGCATGTCTTCCAACTGAACACTGCGCGATGAGTCCTCCCAATCCCGAGAACGACCCCGTCCAAAAGCGACTGCACCAGCTCGGTCAACAGATCGACGAGGGGGCAGTCCGACCGGACGAGGCGCAGAACCCGGCGGAGAACCCCGTCGAGAAGGGCCTGCACGAACTCGGGCTGCAGATCGACGAGGCGAACCGGGTCGGCGGACGCCCGAAGGGCAAGCCGGCAGCCGTGGACGCGGCGCGCCAGGGTCCCGCGCACGCCGCCCCGAAGGGGCGGCGATCCCGCAAGCGCACATTGGCGTGGGTCGCAGGGACCCTGACGTTGGTGGTCGTGCTGGTGGCCGGCGCGGCGGCCGGCTACGGCTGGTACCTCAATCACGAGATCCACCACATCGACCTGAAAAATCTCACCTCTGCGCCAGTGAAGGGCGACGACGCTGGCACGGAGAACATCCTCATGATCGGTTCGACCGACCGTTGCGCGCTCAAGGTGCAGAACCCCGCCTACGGGCTGTGCTCCCAGGGCGTCAACGGTGTGAACAGCGACGTCGTCATGATCCTGCACCTGAACCCGGCGAATAACTCGCTATCGATCCTGTCCATTCCGCGCGACCTCTTCGTCCCCAACGCCCGCTCCGACGGTGCCAACAAGATCGACGCCGCGCTGTACCAGGGCCCCGATCAGCTCATCGCCGCGATCGAGGAGGACTTCGGGATCCCGATCCAGCATTTCGTCGAGTTGAATTTCGATAGCTTCATCAACGTGGTCCAAGCACTCGGGGGCATCAAGATGTACTTCCCCGAACCGGTCTACGACGCGTACTCAGGCTTGAACATCCAGACGACCGGCTGCATCCAGCTGAACGGCACCCAGGCGCTCCAGGTCGTGCGAGCACGCCACGTGCAGTACAAGGGCCCCGGGGTCACCTCGACCGACCCTGCGTACTGGCCCCAGGAGGCGCAGAGCGACATTGCTCGGATCCGTCGGGACCACGAGTTCCTGCGCGTCCTGGCGGCGGCCGTCAAGGCGAAGGGCCTCAGCAATCCGCTGACAGACCAGCAGCTGGTCTCCGGCGTCGTCGGGCAGCTCACCGTCGACTCGGGCTTCTCCGCTTCCGACATGATCAGCCTGGTTCTCGGTTATCACGACGTCGACGTGAACAGCGCGCCCCAGCTCACCATGCCCGTGTCGGTGGATCAGTTCGGCAGCTACCAGTACCAGGGGGGAAGCTACGGGGACATTGAGTTCCCTGCCGAGCCGCAGGATCACAACGCTGTCGACCAATTCCTCGGCCTCAAGTCGAGCGGCCAGGACACGTACTCGGGCGGCGCGCTCCCTTCGCCATCGAGTGTGACGGTGTCGGTCTTAAACGGGTCCGGTGCCTACAATCAGGCGACCACGACATCGCAGAGCCTGCAGGCGCTGGGCTTCCACATCGGGACGATCGGCGACAGCCCACCCGTGGGCCAGGAAGCCGAGACGGTCGTGTACTACGCGTCCAAGACGCCGGCCCAGCTGGCGGCGGCACAGTTGGTGGCCAACTCCCTCTCGGGGGCGGTCGTCATGGCTATGGACCAGACAGAGGTGAAGGCGGGCTCCCAGATCACTGTCGTCACCGGCACTGACTTCTCGGTCAACACGCCACCGGCCACCGCCACGACCGCCCCGGCCGGTGGGACCACGGCGACCAGCACGACAACAACGCCGGGCAACAGCGGCAATACCGGGAATTCCGGCGCGTTCCAAGCACCGACGCCGACGGTCGAATCGTTGCAGCCCTGGGACCCTCGTTCGTGCACCGCCAGTGGGGGCGAAGGCTCCTGAGAGCGCCAGGTACCTGACCGACCGACCCGACGTCAGGCGAAGATCTCGCCCCCGTTGGTATCGAGCGCCTGTCCGGTCATGGCGGACGACAGGTCCGAGGCGAGGTAGACGATCGATCCGGCGACGTCCCCGTCGCTCGGAATCCGGCCGAGCGGAACCCGCGCGTTCAGCTCGTCGACCACCACCTGGGGCGGCACGCCCCGGCCGGTCGACGTCATCTCGACATAGATGTCGACCGACGGCCCCGCCATCCAGCCGGGCACCACGGCGTTTACCCGAACCTTTGACGGGCCCAGCTCATAAGCCAGCACCCTCGTCGCCGTCAGCAACGCCCCCTTGGAGATGGCATAGCCACCCTGCGCCGGCTGGGGCTGCCGCGTCACCATGGAGGCCACCATCACGACCGAACCACCACCACGCGCACGCATGGCGGGCAGCGCCGCTCGGGTCATCTGCAACGATCCGAAGAGATTGGTGTCCATGATCTTGCGCCACTGCGCGAGATCGACTTCCTCGAAGCTCTGAAAGGCGTCGAAGCGAAACGCATTGTTCACCAACACGTCAATGCCGCCGAACTCCTCGACCCCGGCCGCCATCAACCTGGCACAGGCCTCGGGGTCGGTGATATCGGTCGGCACCGCGATGGCGCGAGACCCGAGAGAGGACACCTCCGCCAGGACGTCGTCGAGGGTCGACTGGCGGCGCGCCGCTAATACGAGGTGCGCCCCATGCGCAGCCAGGGCCTTCGCCGCTTGCCGGCCCAGCCCCGGGCCCACTCCCGAGACCACGCACACCTTGTCCGACAACAACCCGGCCCTGGCCGCGGCGGCCCCTTCGCTCTTCTCAGTCGTCATGGCCGCAGCGTAGGGCAGGGCGGGAGCGGGGGCGCCTCGATATCCGCGTCGGTGTCACACCAGCCTGAGATGATCGGCGGCACGGTTGAACAAAGGAGAGACATGGCCATTTGTTCGCACTGTGGTGGCGAGATGATGGAGGGGATCAGTTGCCTCACTGACCCCGTCATCATCAACGGCCGGGCCTTCGCCCCGATCCCGTGGGGCCAGGAGCTCCGGCTCAGACACCGCTACGAGCCGGAAGAGTGCCGCGACTGCGGAACCCCGCTGGGCGGCGTCCACCATCCCGGTTGCTGCATGGAGCGGTGCCCGGCCTGCCACGGCCAGGCGATCGGATGCGACTGCCTGACCCGGCCGGACTGCACTTTCGAGACAAGAAGGGCTGGACGCTGCCACGCCCACGTGCTGCGACGCGTCGGCTGGCGCTGATCGCGGTCCGTTTGACCGCACCGTTGCCAGTCACAAAGGTGGGCGGATGACCTCCGCCACCGGCATCTCAGAAGTGCAGTGAACATGGGCCCTCTCGATGGCATCCGCGTTCTGGAAGCAGGACTACTCGTCCAGGGGCCTCAAGCCGCGTTGACGATGCAGGAGTGGGGGGCGGACGTCGTCAAGATCGAGCTCCCCGGATTCGGCGACCAGAGCCGTTGGCTTCCCATGGCGCGCGGCGACCGCCGCTCCGCCTTCTTCACGGCCTACAACCGGGGCAAGCGGAGCATGACCATCGATCTACGCGTGCCGAAGGGACGCGATGTCTTCCTTCGCCTGGTCGAGGACGCGGACGTCGTGATCACCAACTTCAAGCCGGGGACGATGGAAGGTTGGGGTCTCGGCTACGCCGACGCGACCGGCCGCAACGAGCGGATCATCTACGCGATGGGATCGTCCTTCGGGCCGGAGGGTCCCGACGCGGCACGTGAAGGAGCGGACCTCAGCGCTCAGGCCGCCGGAGGGTTGATCAGTACGACGGGCGGCAAGGGCGCCGACCCGAGCGCGATCGGTGCGACCATCGCCGATCACATCGCTGGGCAGAATCTCCTCTCGGGCATCCTGGCTGCGCTGTACGCGCGCGAGCGCACCGGACGCGGACAACTGGTCGAGACGTCACTCCTCGGCGGCCAGCTCTGGGCCCAGGCCGGGGAGTACACCCGGTATCTGCTGTCGGGAGAGATCTCCGGTCCGAGCGGGCGGAGCCACCCCATGATCCCGGGGATCTACGGCGTCTTTCCAACTGCGGACGGGTGGATCGCCATCGTCGGCACCGCGGGACCGGCCCGCGACCTGTTCTACCGGACCATCGGCCGACCCGACCTGATCGAGCGCTTTCACACGCTCCTCTATTTCGAGGACGACAAGGCCGAACTGTGGCCGATCCTCGACGAGGTCTTCGCCACGAAGCCGACGGCGGAATGGTGCGAGCTGCTGGGCGCCGCCGGCCTGCGTTTCGCCCCGGTCCGGGATCACGCCGAGGTGGCAGCGGATCCCGGCGTGCGAGCCAACGGTTACATCGCCAGCGTCGAGGACACCGACGCTCCCGGGAGCCCGACGGAGGTGGTCCGAGCGCCCGTGCGCTTCTCTGACCCCGTCCCACCGGCCCGCCCGCGTCCACCTGAACTGGGGCAGCACACCGAGGAGATCCTCCTCCAGACCGGGTACTCGTGGGACGACATTGCGAATCTGTCGGCCGAGGGCGCCATTTAGGCGTTCCTCGCCGCACCCGACAAGCGGGGCGCATTTTGTGGAGGTGAAGGGACTCGAACCCTCGGCCTACGGCTTGCAAAGCCGCCGCTCTTCCAGCTGAGCTACACCCCCGAAGCAATCGAGACGGACTCCTCCGCTGCTCGTTGGGATCACCATCGTAGGCCGGGTGAACAATCCGGCTGATGCAGTGCCGACGACCGTCGGGCCTCCGCGACCACGGGCAACCTCGTGCGCTTGACGAGCTCGGGCGGGCCGACCGCGTGGCACCGCCACGACCCCAAAGCCTGCGACGCCCCGTCGGATCGTGACCTGCGGGAGGTGCCGGTAGGGTGCGGCCTCGTGGACGCGCGGACCTTCCTCGGGATGCAGCCGGACGGAGACGACCTGCATTGGCGCATGCACGTGACGCCGCAACTGACGACCCCCGGGAACTTCCTGTTCGGCGGGTGCGCGCTCGGGGCTGCGCTCGTCGCGCTGGAAGCTGCATCCGGACGACCGACCGTCTGGGCCACCGGGCACTACCTGTCGTATGCCCTTACCGACGCAGAGCTGGTCTGGGATGTCACGCTCGCCGCCGCCGGCGGGCACGTGACACAGGGGCGGGCTGTGGGAAGCGTCGACGGGCGAGAGATCCTCACGGTCAACGCTGCTCTCGGCAAGGACGAGTTGGAGGTCGGCGGCGTGTGGGTCGTGCCGCCGGACGTGCCTCCTCCTGACCAGTGCCCGCCACGCTTCCTCCCCGAGATCTTCCGCAACACGATCATGGACAGCGTCGAAGTTCGATCCGCTGGAGGACGGACCTTCGAGGAGATGGACGGTTCTCCCGGCAGCCCGGATTCCGCGTTGTGGGCGCGGGTGCCCGGCCACCTGACTCCCTCGGCCGCCACGCTGGCCATCTTCGGCGACTACGTCTCGGGAGCGGTCTCCCAGCCCCTCGGGCGCCGCGCCATGGGACGGAGCCTGGACAACACGCTCCGGATGGTCCAGCTGAAACAGACGGAATGGGTGCTCTGCGACATCCGCATGCATGCCCTCGTGGGCGGATACGGCCAGGGCATCGCCTTCCTGTGGTCGGAGGATGGGGACCTTCTGGCGACGGCAAGCCAGTCGATCGGTGTGCGGCTCTGGCCCGAGGATGCAGTCCTCCCCCGTTAGACCGAAGTGCGAGGTCTGATCGCACGCTGGAGCGGCGAAACTGTGCACCATGGCCCGCCATGCGACCACTCGGAGTCGACGCGGCCCGTCCGGCAAACTTCTCGCCGCCGCGGTGGCCGTGGTCGCGCTCCTGGGAGCGGTGGCCGCCTTCCTCGTGCTCGAGACGTCCGCGACGTCGACTCCGCCGCACCATCTCGCGGCGGCGACCCCTTCCGAGGCCACGACGACCTCCACGGCTTCAACGACCACCACGACAACAACCCGGCCGGCCGGGCCGGGATTCAATGCCGGCCAGGTCACTGCCGTCGGCGACTCCGTGATGCTCGACTACCAGGACCCGCTCGAGACGGCGATTCCTGGTATCAACGTGGACGCCGCGGTCAGCCGGCAGTGGTCCGACGGTGAATCGATCCTGCAGACGCTGAAGGCAGACGGTCAGCTGGGCGGAGATGTCATCGTCGGCCTGGGCACCAACGGCCCCATTACGGACTCGGACTTCGACACCATGATGACGATCCTCGGCGGAGCGTCCCGGGTCGTCTTCGTGAACGTACACGTCGATCGGCCTTGGCAAGATCCCAACAACACCGTGCTGGCCAACGGCGCCACCCGGTACCCCAACGCCGTTGTCGCGGACTGGGCCGCGCTGGCCGCCCAGAATCCAGAGTGGTTCGGTGCGGACAGCACCCACCTTGCGATCGATGGCCCGGGGGCTGACGCGCTCGCCCAATTGGTGGCGTCGACGCTGGCGAACGGATGAGCTTGAACACCTATCGGCAGAGCGGGGGGCAGGGACGGTGGTGTGGTCTCAAACGTCCTCCAGCCAGGACATCGGGGGGCTATAGCTCAGTCGGTTAGAACGCAGTACCGATAAGGCTCATCCGTACAAGCGAGCTCGCAGGGCTTACCGTCACTTGTCCTGGTGAGAGCCATGATTTCGGACTCCCTTGCTCACCCCTCACCACTGTGATTTTCCTGCGATGTCGCATACAAGTCGCACGGAAGCGAGAGGGGTTTGGAAATGGCCGAACCACCTCTGATCCTGTTCCAAATTGCGTTGCGCAATTGCTCGAACACGTGGAGAGGTTGGAGCGGCAGGGGAGCTTTCGGGCTTGACCGGTTTTGCGTCCCCAATGTGTCCGTGTCGCTCACGAAGCAGCGGAGATCAACTCAACGTCCGGAAGCATCGCCATCCCCTGGTGGGGGTTGGGTTCAAACATGATGGTGTGGAATCGGAACCAGACGGCAACACGACGTCTTCAACACGCCGTGCTCGGCTGGCTCGCGATGCCCCAGTTCAAGAGGCGACACGCATTTCGTAACAAGCGGTCACAGAGTGGCCGAAACCAGGGGGTCCAACTGGCCGTCTCATCCGTCCCCATGCCCCACCTAATTTGCCTACTACTTGGTCGATGGAATAGAGGGCGCGCGATGCACGCACGGGGCGCTCATCGGTTCGGCGCAGGCCCATTTTGTCAAGATACTTCTGGCGCAAGTAATTGGCCCGATGGTAAGGGGCTATTTCGTCGTGCTCCAGAGTTACCAACGTGAGCTCGAAGCGGGATGCAACCTCGGACATGCAACGATCCGACCACTGGGTCAAGTGATGCGGGGGCAGGTCGAGGATGTTGTTGAGTTCAACGCCCATGAAGCCATCGTGCGCAGGCACCGACATTATGAGTCGTCCCCCGGGGCGTACGCAACGTAGACAATCCCGTATGAAACGGCCCACCGCTGGAACGTGCTCCATTACCTGAAATGTGACCACCGCGTCGTACAATTCAGGCCCTGATGTGGCGTGATCAGCCAAAGACTCTCGACGAACGTCAAGGCCAGATGCCACAGCCTGGTCGGCTGCCGAAGAATTGAGTTCCAACCCTACGTACTCGTCCCGCCCAGAGATCAGCCGTCCGAACGCGCCTTCTCCGGCACCAATCTCCAGAATCCGATCAACACCAGCAAGGTGCCTTATGGCGATGTCGAACTCAGGTTTGTTCTCCAGGTAGTACCAGGGAATCGCCTCCAACTCCCGATACATTTCTTCTGGTCCTGCCAACCCGTCATCGAAGTATCGCAAGTCACACTCAACACAGTGCTGATATTCAATCGTCGGTGTCGCAATCCACTCAACCGGGTCAATGCCGAGCTCCCGAATCCAGATCTTCCTCAAGTCGGTCCGTTTCAGCTCACCGATGACAGCGCTGGACCCCGAACCACACATAGGACACGCTTGCGACATCGCTTTCCTCTTTCGAAAAAACATGACCTTAGTTCCTCGGTTCCGGATTCTTGCGACCCTCCGATTCTGTCTTGGAGTGCAAATGTCACGTCTCTACATCTGCCATTCATTGTGGCTCAACGATTGATGACATGAAATCGAAGGTCAGTGCTTCCTCGATGATCTGCGCTTCCCTCAAAGAGGCCTTGGGGGCCATGGGAGACCGCCACTCTGATGAACGCGACGTCTCAAGTCCGGCTGAGAACCCTCATGTCCCTCATCATGGACCTCGTAAGGATCGACCACTCGGAGACAGAAACCCTGTGCCGAGTCTCGGGCCAGCTGTGGCGAAAGACTGTGCGCACTGGCTGCGTCATGGCTGGCTGCCTCGCGTTGCTTGTCTTGCCCACGCTCTGTCCTGATACTGACCAACAAGGATCAGGTCAGGCAGGCAATCGTCAACAATGCGACTGCCGACGAAGAATCAACTGGCGGTTGTTGAGTGCGTGACCGATCAACCACTAATTGGGAGTCGGCTGATCGCCATCTCCTCAGTCCAGAAGACACTCAAGATCGCCGGTGTGATCGCCGGCGATCACAGCACTGCCATTTGGACTTTTGCAGAGACCGGCTGCCGGTGGGCAGAGGGTGTACGGACTGAGGATTCGGAACGTCGACTTCGCTGAGTTCGTGATCCAAATCGAGCAGGGACTGACGTAGTACTCCAAGGGCGCCCGATCTTGGGCAGGAGGGGGAGTCCTAAAGCTCGACCACGGTTGTTCGCAATCACTCCATGGCTCGCTGCTCTCATGCAGCAGCACATCGAATCCCCTAGAAGATCAGGGTTCAGACGCATGGCTGTTCCTCGACTCGACCGGCGGTCCAGTGAGGTACAGCAACTGGCGTCAGAGGGTTGGCTACCTGTGCTGGCTGAGGCGGGCCTTAACGACATCGAGCCGCTGCGGGCGCCCCATGACCTCCGGAGACTCAACCTGACGCAGCTGGCTGCCAGCGGGGTAGATTTGCGGACCCTGATGAACAGGAAGGGTCACGAGACAGCAAAGCTTGCCGTTGAGCTCTATGCCAAACCCGATCCCGTGGCGGATCGGGCGGCGGCGGGCACGATTGGGACGCACGTTCTCGTGCGATGTCGCCGGTGGAGCGCACGGAGTCTGCTGGCCCGGAGAGCGGATCAGGAAAATAGTATCTTTGAACAGGTTGTTTACCTGTGAGGGGCTATAGCTCAGTCGGTTAGAGCGCAGCACTGATAATGCTGAGGTCGCTGGTTCGATTCCAGCTAGCCCCACTCTGTGAGAGGTGTCCGGTCTCGGCATCGGTGCCCGCATGGGCGCTGTCCATCACGGGAAGCTCCCGGCCCTTCTACAAGGGTATTTGTTGTGCAGGCGCAGGGTTGAGCACCAGACCCTCATCGTCGAGCCCGGCTCCCCGGCGACGGCTCGGGGGGACACCGCGATCGCGGTCGACAAGGATCCTCCCTCCCATCCGGCTCTGTCCCAACACAGCGGCGCGCCTCGACACTGCCTTAGCGTTGAGGTCATGGACGGTACCGGCACGGGGGAGCGCAAAGGTCCTGCCCACGCCCGGAAGCGGGCCCTGCCTCGCGCCAATGAGGAGCGCCTCGCCGACATCGGCCGGCAGCTCCCTCCCCCGAGTGACGCGGAGCTGGAGATCGTCGCCGGGCTGCGCGCCAGTCGGCGGCGGCGGCGGCTCGTCACCTGGAGCGCAGTGCTCATTGTCGCAGCACTCGGCGCGGGCGCCATCACCCAGTGGGTCCGACCGTTGCCCCACGCCACCCTCGAAGCCTCGGACGTCCGCCTCCCGGGAGTCGCTCCGTCCTTCGCGTGGCCGAGCACCGGAGAGGCAGCAGCGACGGTCACGGGCGTAGGTGCGGTGGGCCAGGTCCGCGGGTCCCAGTCGGTCCCGATCGCCGGTCTGGCCGAGGTCCTGGCCGCCTACGTCGTGTTGTCAGACCACCGCCTGGCGCCGGGCGACGACGGACCCGCGATTCCCATCACCGCTGATGCGCTCGCGGCGTATCAGGGCGGGCAAGCGAGCCAGGAATCCGAAGTGCCCATTGCAGCCGGGGAGTCACTCACCGAGCTCCAAGCCCTCGAAGGGCTTTTGGTCGACTCGGGCGCCGACATGGCGACCGTCCTGGCCGATTGGGATGCCGGAAGCGTCAGCGCATTCGTAGCCAGGATGAACAGCGCGGCGAGCGCCCTCGGCCTCACTTCGACGCACATCAGCGACCCGACTGGCGTCGAACCAACCACGACGAGCACGGCAGAGGACCTGGTCCGGCTGGGCGAGGCATCGCTGTCGGTCCCGGTGCTCCGACAGATCGTCTCGCTGGGTCAAGCGAGCTTGCCGATGAGCAACGTTGTCTTCAACCTCAATTTCGACCTCGGGCAGGACGGGATCGTCGGCATCAAGTCGGGGTCCGACTCGAGCGCACAGGGCTGTTATCTGTTCGCGGCGCAGCAGAACATCGGTGGGAAGAACGTCACGCTCGTCGGTGCCGTCCTGGGTCAGCCCGGCGGGGCCCTCGGCCCCAACACCGCCGCCGTCGATGCAGGTGACACGTTGGTCAAGAGCGTCTTCGGCGCCCTGCACGACTTCACCCTCTTCGCTCCGGGCCAGCACGTGACGGAGGTCCATGCTCCCTGGGGTTCGACGGCTCCGGTGACGGTGCTCCATCCGGTCAGCGTGATCGGTTGGCCCAGTCTGATCGCCACTCTCACAGCTCGACACGGCCCGCTCGGTCACTCCCTCCCCGCAGGAGCCGCGGTCGGGACGCTACAGGCGGGAGTAGGGCAGAGTTCGACCCACGTCGAGCTCCGCACGGCCGGTGCGCTCTCCGGGCCGAGCGTGTGGTGGCGCCTCACGAGGTGAGGAGACGAGCCGAGCTGGACAACGTGATGGTGACTCGTTGCGGGCGCGCGCCGCTCACGCCGGTCCGGTCCGATGACCGACGAGACCCTGCTGTATCGGATTGCGTTCCAGGTGATCGGGTAGTAGACGGGATCCACCGGCGGTGACCGCGCCGGGCGTGCCGCCGCACCACACGAGGAGAACCACATGCAACAACGTCCCATCGGCAACAGGACCGTCAGTGCCATCGGATTGGGCGAAATGCCACTTTCCATTGAAGGACGGCCGGACCGCCGTCAAGCGATTGCCACCATTCACGCCTCGCTCGACGCCGGCGTCACCATCATCGACACGGCGGACGCGTACTCGCTCGGCGTGCAGGAACACGGCCACGGCGAAAGGCTCGTGGCTGAGGCTCTGGCCGCCTACGGCGGCCCGACGGACGATGTGCTGGTCGCCACCAAGGGCGGACACCGCCGTCCGGGGGACGGCAGCTGGACCGTGCACGGAGATCCGGCCTACGTCAAGGAAGCCTGCGAGGCCTCACTCAAGGCGCTGGGGGTCGAGGCCATCGGGCTGTACCAGTACCACCGCCCCGATCCCTCGGTCCCGTGGGCCGAGTCCGTGGGCGCCCTGGCCGACCTGCTGGACGAGGGCAAGATTTTGATGGCGGGCGTCTCCAACGCAACCGTGGCCCAGATCGACGAGGCCCAGAGGGTGCTGAGCGGCCGCCTGGTCAGCGTCCAGAACGAGTTCTCCCCACGTTTTCGCTCTTCGGAGGGCGAGCTCGAACACTGCGAGAAGCTGGGCGTCGTCTTCATCCCGTGGAGCCCCATGGGCGGCATCGGCCGCTCCGACCGGATAGAGCAGACCTTCCCGGCGTTCGCCGAGGTGGCCGCCGAGGTCGGCGTCAGCCCCCAGCAGGTGACGCTGGCCTGGATGCTCGCCAAGGGCTCACGGGTGATCCCCATTCCCGGCAGCAGCCGGCCCGAGACGGCTCTCGCGTCGGCGGCGGCGGTCGACGTCACGTTGACGCCGGACCAGGTTGCTCGCCTCGACGCGTCCTGAACCGGCGCTTGGGACGGCACCGGGCGGGACACAAGACCGCTGTCTCGTGTTCTACGTCCGTGCGCTCGGGCGCACCCGAGGCACGAGCGAGAGCGAGGCTGGCATGCCTGCAGTGACCGTCCCCCTGCACCAGATGGGTGCGGTCGAGTACGCCCCGGACGAACCCAGGGGCAACGCGTGACCGCCATCTCCGGCAGCGAGGCCACCGGCGCCGACACCTGGAGCGCCGCGGACATGGGCGACCTCACGGGCCGGGTGGCGCTGGTGACCGGAGCGAACAGCGGGATCGGCTACGAGACGGCGCGGGCGCTGGCCGAGCACGGAGCCCACGTGATCCTGGCCTGCCGGAACGACGAAAAGGCGCGCCGGGCCCGCGACAAGATGGAGAGTGAGCTCGACCGCTCGTCCCTGGAAGTGCTCCACCTCGATCTGGCCGACCTCGTCTCTGTCCGCCGGGCGGCCGACGAGATACTCGCCGGCCATGCCCGGCTCGACGTCCTCGTGAACAACGCGGGGGTGATGGGGACCCCCTACCGCCAGACGGCTGACGGCTTCGAATTGCAGATGGCGACGAACCACCTGGGACACTTCGCCCTGACGGGGCTGCTCCTCGACCGCATCGTGACGACCGCGCGGTCTCGCATCGTCACGGTCAGCTCGCACATGCACCGGATGGGCCGTCTTCGGCGGGACGACGTCGCCGGCGCGGCGTTCCACAGCACGTGGGTCGCGTACGGCACATCCAAGCTCGCCAACCTGCTCTTCACGGCCGAGCTCAGCCGGCGCCTGCAGGCGGCCGGACTCCAAACGCTCGCCGTCGCCGCGCATCCGGGTTGGACGCGGAGCAATCTGGCCGGGAGCGGTGCAGCACTCGGGAACAGCCGCGTGCGCCGCAAGCTCGGGCGGGCGGCCGGGTCCATGCTCGGGCAATCGGCGGCGGGTGGCGCCCTTCCCGTCCTGTGTGCGGCCACTTCGTCATCAGTGAGCTCCGGCCAGTACATCGGCCCGGCGCACCTGTTCGGACTCTACGGCCCGCCCCGGTTGGCCCGACCATCCCGGCGGGCCCGCGATCTCGGGTCGGCGGCTGCGCTCTGGGAGGCCTCCGAGGAGCTGACCGCGGTGCGCTACTCGGTGGACGACCCGGTCTGACCGGCGACCTCAGGCGGCGTGCCGGCCCAGGAAGTCGGCATGCAACGCGACCCTCTCGGGACGCAACACGCGCCCGAGGGGGGCGATCACCGTTCGGGCCCCGGCCAGCTGCAGCGCGGCGGCGGCGCTCTGGGAACGTGACCCACTGACGTAGGTGTCGTCCAACAGGAGCACCCGCGCCCGGGCGACGCCGGCTCGGTCCGGCGCAGGCACGGTGAAGGCCGCCGGGTCGGGTCGCATGTGCGCGACGGGCGGTGGCCCCTCAGAGAGAGCGGCGCGTCGCAGCAGATCCGGAGCCCAACGCGCCGCCGGGAGGACGCTGGCGACGTCGCCACCGACGCCGGCGACAAGACCGAGGGGAGCCCGGCCGGGCCGGTGGGTCGACGGGACCAAGGTCACGAGGTCGATGGGGCCTCCCACAGTCGCCTCGAGCTGAACGTGGCCGAGCAGGAGCGCATGCAACAGCGTGCGGACGATGGCGCCGAAGCGCAGCCGGGCCTCGGCCACCGGCGACTCCTTGTACCCGAGCAGGACCGTGTAGAGCGGGCTCGGCAACGGGCAGAGGCGCGCGGGCACGACAGGCGCGAGCGGCAGGCCCAGGCGACGGGCCACCAGCCCGCAGGCGAAGCAGACGGACCGGCCACCGGAGGCGGGGCCGCGGCAGATGCGGCACACTCCGGCCCCGGGTTCGGGCACGCGGAACGGGTCAGGCGGTGGGAGCGGAAGGCGGAGCGGCGACGGGGTCGGGTCGATGCAGGAGAAAGGTCCCCGTGGCCCGGCTGATCAACACGCCGTCGGCGTCGCGCACCGTCGCTTCGCCGTAGGCCACCTGCTTGGCCATCCGTGCCACCTCGCCGCGCAGGAGGTACGTGTCGCCCTTCATCGCCGGCCGCATGCACTCGGTCTTCATCTCCAGCGTGCCCCGGGTACGGGCCTTCCCCGGCAGGGCGGCATTGATGGCAAAGTTCATGCACGCATCGAGCACCAGGGAGTGGACGCCGGCCTGGGTGATCCCGTGGGGGTTGCAGGCGAGGTCGGTCGGCGTGAACGTCCCTCCGACCCAGCCCAGGTCCTCGCCGTCGACGCCGTAGGCCGTGAAGACCCCACCGACGAGATCGATGATCGGCATGCCCCCGTCACCCAGCCAGCGGTCCATGTCCTTGCCCGTGCGGCTCATTCGGGGCAGACCCTACCGTTCGGCCCTGGTGCGGCCCCGCGGCCGCCCCGCGGCGGCCCCGGGGACTCAGGGACCCCGGCGAGATCGGGCGCCAGGTGGTGCCGGGTAGGATGCCCTCCCATCTGAACCGGCGTGGCGCCGATCGCCCCGGCCGGGTTTGGGAGGAGACACCATGACCACCGCCGTGATCGTCGATGCCGTCCGGACACCCGGAGGAAAGCGCAACGGGAAGCTCCGCAACTGGCACGCCGTGGATCTCGCTTCCGAGGCCCTCAGGGCGGTGGCCGAGCGCAACCAGCTGGACCCGGCCCTGATCGACGACGTCATCATGGGCTGCGTCATGCAGGTCTCCGAGCAGTCCCTGAACATCGGCCGCAACGCCGTGCTGGCGGCGGGTTGGCCCGAGTCGGTCCCCGCCACCACCATCGACCGCCAGTGCGGCTCGTCGCAGCAAGCCATCCACTTCGCCGCCCAGGGCGTGATGGCCGGGGCCTACGACATCGCCGTCGCCGCCGGCGTCGAGTCCATGACCCACACCCCCATGGGATCCTCGGTGGTACGTGACTTCGGCTTCCCGTTCGGGCCGCGCATGATGGCCCGCTACACCGACGCGGAGGGACACAGCCAGCTGAAGGGCCAGGGCATCGGCGCCGAGATGATCGCCGACCAGTGGGGCATCTCGCGCGAGGAGCTCGACGCCTTCGCGGTGCAGAGCCACCAGCGGGCCGCCCGCGCCACCGCCGAGGGCCGCTTCGAGAACGAGCTCGTGCCCGTGGCTGTCCACAACGACGAGGGCAAGGACACCGACGAGATCTTCGCCACCGACGAGGGCATCCGGCCCGACTCGAGCGTCGAGTCGCTGGCCAACCTGAAGCCCGCCTTCAAAGAGGACGGCAAGGTCACGGCAGGGAACTCCTCGCAGATCACCGACGGCGCCTCGGCCGTCCTCATCATGAGCGAGGAGAAGGCGAACGCCCTGGGCCTGCGGCCCCGGGCCCGGTTCCACGCCTTTGCCCTGGCCGGCGTCGACCCGGTGACGATGCTGACCGGCCCCATCCCCGCCACGACGACGGTCCTAGAGCGGGCGAAGCTCACGCTGGACGACATCGATGCCGTGGAGATCAACGAGGCCTTCGCTTCGGTCGTGCTGGCGTGGGAGAAGGAGCACCACCCCAACATGGAGCTCGTGAACCCGAACGGAGGAGCCATCGCCCTCGGCCACCCGCTGGGCGCTTCCGGCGGCAAGCTGATGGCCACGCTCCTCAACGAGCTGGACCGGACCAACGGCCGCTACGGGCTGCTGACCATGTGCGAGGGCGGCGGGCTGGCCAACGCCACCGTCATCGAGCGGCTGGGCTGAGCCAGTCGCCTCCTGCTGCCGCGGTCAACGGTACCTGGTGGCCAGGAGGAAGCCGGCGAAGATCATCACCAGGCCGGCGACGAGGCCCCACGGCGAGCCGTGGGCCGCGAACGGCAGGTGGGCCAGGTAGTTCACCGTGATGACGGCGACCCCCCCGATCAGCAGCACCAGGATGAGCGCCCCGAACCAGGGCGGGCTGTGGCGCACACTCTTGGGGATCGGCGCCGTGTAGCGCCCGCTCTCCTCGGCCGTCTTGTAGCGGCCGACCTTCGAGGCGGCACGGCCCGTGGCGGACTTGCCCTTCTTGGAGGCGCCCCCTGGTCCTTTGGTGCTGGTGGCCACGGGGTGAGAGGTTAGCCACGGTCGGCGGAAGGCTCCGGGCACGCCGGGTACGATCGTGAGGCCATGGGACCCCGGGTGCTCGTCGTGGACAACTACGACTCGTTCGTCTACAACCTGGTCCAGGAGCTGGGCGAGCTCGGTGCCGAGCCGGTGGTGTACCGCAACGACGCCATTGACGTCGCCGGCATCCGGGCCGAGCGGCCCGACGCCGTGCTCATCTCGCCGGGACCGGGGCGGCCAGAGGACGGCGGGGTCAGCCTGTACGCCATCCGGGAGCTCGGCGGGGAGATCCCGCTGCTGGGCGTCTGCCTCGGCCACCAGTGCATCGGCCAGACGTACGGCGGCAGCATCGTGTCGGCCCCGCACCTGATGCACGGCAAGACCTCGGAGATCCACCACGACGGCAAAGGCATCTTCGCCGGGCTTGCGAACCCCTTCGTCGCCACGCGCTACCACTCGTTGGTGGTGGAACCCGACTCCGTACCCGACGAGTTGGAGGTGACGGCCACCTCGACCGACGGGGTGATCATGGGGCTGCGCCACCGCACCCTGCGCGTCGAGGGGGTGCAGTTCCACCCCGAGTCGGTCCTCACGGTCTCGGGCCCAGCCCTGTTGGCCAACTTCCTCGGTCAGCTCGGCGCCGCCACCTCCGCCTGACCACGCCCGCACTTGCCCGGCACTCGCCGGCAGGCAGGCTCAGCCGTGCAGGTGGTTCGGAGGACCGTTTCCGTTCTGTCCGCCCGGGCCAGCGGTCGACGTCGTCGTGGACGACGGCGTGGTGGTCGGAGAGGTGGTCGTGGTCGCCGACTGGCACACCGAGATGTTCACGGTGGTCCCGCTGTTCACCTGCGCGTTCGCCGCCGGGCTCTGGTTGTCGACGTTGCCCGGTTGGGCCCCGCCGGCGCACCCGGTGTCGAAGGTAGTGTTCGCCACGAGTCCGGCACCGGTGATGGCCGACTGGGCCGCGCCCTGCGTCTGGCCCACCACGCCCGGGACCGAGACGCAGCTGCCGCTCGACACGACGAGGTTGACGGGGGTGTTCGGCGGCTCGCTGGCGCCGGGGCCCGGGTTCTGGGCCGCAACCGTGCCGTTGGGGTACTGGCTCGAGCAGGTACTCGTCTGGCCCCCGACGTTGAGGCCGTCACCGCGCAGGGTGGCGCCGGCCGAGGCCGGGGACTGCCCGAGCACGCTCGGAACCGACACCGAGGACTGCGTGGCCGAGACCGTCAGCGTCACCTTGCGTGTCTCGAGGATCTTCGTGCCCCCGGCCGGATCCTGGTTCAGGACGGTGCCGACCGGTTGATTGCTGGTCACGTTGTGGACGGTGTACCCGAGATTGTCGCCCTGGAGGAGCGTGATGGCCTGCGTCAGCTGCTTCCCTGTCACGGTGGGGACGACGACGGTGGGGATGTTCGGGCCGCCGCTGACGACGAGGTCCACCGCGGAGTTCTTCGACACCGACGCGCCCGACTTCGGGTCGGTCGACAGAACGTCACCCTTGGTGGTGTTGCTCGCCTGCACGCTGCTGCTGCCCACGGTCAGGTGGTCGTCGTGGAGGGTCTGCGTGGCCTGGCCGGAGGTGAGTCCGACGACGTCGGGCACGGTGACGTTACTGCCGAAGGCCCCGACCGAGCGCAAGAGGAAGAAGGCGATGACGGCCAGGGCCACCAGGAGCACGACCAGCACAATGATGAGGTTCCGGGTGCGCTTCTTGCGCTCCAGATCCTCCCGGCTGGTGGATGTCCCGGCCCCTCCGGGAATGGCCATGGTGCGACCCGTGGTCATGGGCATGGCCTGGGTCACCCCAACCCCGACCGGGGCCATCACGGAGGTGAGACCGGGGTCCCCCGCCTCGACGGGTCGTCCGTCGGCGAAGCGGAGGAGGTCGGCCCGCAGCTCCTCGGCGGAGGCGTACCGGTCGTCAGGGTTCTTGGCCATGGCCTTCATGACGACGGCCTCGAGAGCCGGCGGCACTGTCGGGTTGGCCTCTCGGGGCAACACCGGCATGTCGCGCACGTGCTTGGACGCCACAGCCACGGGCGAGTCCCCGGTGAAGGGCGGGCGGCCGACGGACATCTCGTAGAGGACCACGCCCAGGGAGTAGATGTCGCTGCGCGAGTCCACCCCCTTGCCCTCGGCCTGCTCAGGTGAGAAATAGGCGGCCGTGCCCATGACCGCACCGGTCTGGGTGAGGCTCTCCTCGGTGTTCATGGCCCGGGCGATGCCGAAATCGGTGACTTTGACGTCCCCGTCCGGCGTGATCAGGATGTTGCCCGGCTTCACGTCGCGGTGGACCACGCCGTGCCGGTGCGCGAAAGCCAGCGCGGCGGCGACGCCGGCGCCGATCGTGGCGATCTGACGGGGAGGCATGGGCTGGGGGTCGCGCAGGACGGCCGAGAGCGGCCGGCCCTCCACGTACTCCATGACGATGAAGTACGACCCGTCGTCCTCCCCCCAGTCGAACACCGGGACGATGTTGGGATGAGAGAGGTTGGCGGCGGCCTGGGCCTCCCGCCGGAACCGTTCGACGAAGGTGCGGTCGACGGAGAGCTCGGGGAAGAGGACCTTGAGCGCCACCGGCCGCGAGCTGGCGGTCCATGGCCCGGTAGACCTGCGCCATGCCGCCACGGGCGATCAGATGGGTCAGCTCGTAGCGACCCGAATACGTGCGCGGTGTATCGACCGGTTCCATTGCGCCCAGGAGCCTACGCTGGGAGCCTTCGCCGCAGCGGAACGGACGGGCCCGTCATGGCGCAGCGGTCGTCGGCGTCACCGCGACGGTTGTCGTCGTCGTGAGGGGCACGGTCGTCGTGGGAGCCGGCAGCGGGCTCGTCACGATCCGACGCGGGGGAAACGTCGTGGTTACCGGGGGCGGGATGGTCGTGGTCGTGGTGGTGGTGGTCGTGGTGATGCTGGTGACGTAGACCTTGGCGTCACGCAACGACGGCCTCTGGACCCCCGCCTTGAGAGGCCCGATGGCGGCGGGGGAGACATCTTGGGTCGTGAAGCCGGTGTGATCCACCACCTTGGGGTGGAACCACAGCACTCCCCCGGGCTGGCCCTGCTGCACGACGATCTGCTCGCCTTGCGACGTCACGATCCAGTTGTCGTAGGCGTACCACTTGAGGACGTAGTAGGCCGCCACCGGCACGGCGGCCACCAGAATGACGAAGCCGATCACCCGCGGCGTGATGCGGCGTGGGATGCCCAGGCGCCGTCGTCTCGCACCGCGGCTTTCCTGGCCCTCCGGCTTGTCCGCTACTCGATTGCCCGGGGGCGGCGGCACCCGCGCCGTGGAACGGGCCACCGGGACTGCGGCTGTGGGCGCACCCATGAAGAACTCGTCGCTGCGCGGGCCGGTCTCGGCCAGCGTGGCGGGCGCGTCGCCGAAGACGAGGCGAGAGCCGGGCGCCAGCGTCTCGTCCAGCCCGACCGCGGGGACGACCGCAGTCGCATCGGACAACCCCGAGGCCCCGGACGGGCCAGGGGAGGTGCTGGGCTCGGACTCGGACGATTCCCCCGTTGCGGCCGGCTCCACGACCGGGACTGCGGCTGTGGCCGCGGAGGCAATGACCGCGGCCGCGCCGAGCGCCAGGGGCGTCACCTTCGATGCCCCGCTGTCGCCTTCCTCCCCCACCTGCACATCGACGACGACGACGGTTATGTTGTCGGCGCCGCCCTCCCGGTTGGCCGCGTCGACCAGCCGCTGCGCCGCCTCCCCGGGGTCGTCGACCTCGCCCAAAATGCCGGCCATCTCGTCGCTGCCGACCTCGTTGGTCAGGCCGTCCGAGCAAAGGAGGAGCCTGTCGCCGGTGCGGAGCTCCAACTCCCACATGTCCGTATCGACCTCGGCGGACACACCGAGGGCCCGGGTGAGGATGTGCCGCTGGGGGTGGACGGCCGCCTCCTCCTCGGTCATCTCGCCTTGGCGCATGCGCTCCTCGGCCACGCTGTGGTCATCGGTGACCTGGGTCAATTCGCCCCCGGAGAAGACGTAGGCCCGGGAGTCGCCCACATTGGCCAGCGCCAACACGTCCCGGCCCTCGCCACCACCCACCAGTGCCACCGCGGTGAGGGTCGTGCCCATGCCACGCAGGTCGGCGTTCACCTGGCTCTCGTGCCAGACCGCGGCGTTGGCCTCGGAGAAGGCCTCACGAAGCCCTTCGACCGTGGGCACACGTTCGAAGGCCTGATCGAGCGTCTCGACGGCGACCCGGGCCGCCACCTCGCCCCCGACGTGGCCGCCCATACCGTCAGCAACGGCATAGAGATTTGGGCGCTCGAGCGGAAGATCCTGGTTGACATTGCGGACCCGCCCCACGTCGGAGGCGGACCCCGACCGCAGCACCGTCAACGGGAGACCTCGAAGACGGTGGAACCGATCTGGAGGAGATCCCCCTTACCCATCCGCACGGCCTGGGTGATCTGCTCGGAGTTCACGAAGGTCCCGTTGGTCGATCCAAGGTCCTCGACCCAGAGCTGATCGTTGCGCCGGAACAGGCGGGCGTGCAGTGTCGACGCATAGATGTCCTCGGGCATGGCGACGCCACACCCGGGCGAGCGCCCGATGGTCAGTTCGTCGTCGAGGTCGTAGGTGCGGCCGGCATGCTCGGGCGGCTGGACCACCTTCAGGTACAGCTGGCGCTTGCGGCTCGGGCGGGGTTGAGCCGGGACGCTGGCGGCGGCACGCTCTTCGCGACGCTCCTGGCGGCGGAGCGAGCGTGGCTTGCGAATGGTGGCCGGGCTCATCTCCACCCACACGGCCCGGATGACGCGCAGGAAGAAGAGGAAGATCAGCGCGATGACGCCCCACTGCATGATTCGGAGGACTGCATTCAGGTTCTGGGTGGCGATCAGGACCGCGACCGGATCGGGTGCCGTCACGACATTTCGAAGAGGAGCTTCGTCGAGCCCACACTCACCTCATCACCGCTGGCGAGGAGCTGTTCGCGGACCGGGGTGCCGTTGACCCTGGTCCCGTTGGTGGACCCGAGATCGGTGACGAACACGCCGTCACCCTTCCGCCGGAGCTCGGCATGGCGCCGGCTGACGTTGGAGTCCGGCAGAACCACTTCACATTCGGGCAGCCGGCCGATGACCAGGGCTTCCGAGCCCACCGTCACCCGGCGGCCGTCCGGCAGCACGAGCTCGGCCAGGAAACCGCCGTCCTCGCTCTCGTGCACTTCCGCCGTCACCGTGAAGCGCCCCGGCTTCAGACTGGCGCCCTCGAAGATCTCCACCTCGACCGGGCCGACGAAGGAGTAGCCCTCGATCCGCGCGTGTTCACGGGCCGCATCGGAGAGCTCGCGGGAAAGGGCGTCGATGAAATTGGAGAAGCGGCTCACGTCGGCCGCCGAGAGCGTCACGGCGAAGGTATTGGGCGCGATGAGGCCTCGCACCCCCACCCGACGGTGGAGGTCCATCTCGCGCGTCAACCTGCGGCCGATTTCGACCGGCTGGAGGTTGCTTCGAAACGGCTTGGCCAACGTGCCCTCCACCAGACGCTCGAGTCGCTCCTCAAACTGCTGGAGTCCCATGGTCTCCCAGAGATTACCGGCAAGCCGCGCCCAACAGGGATTCGCCAGGCGTCTGACCTGGTCACCTCTCCCGGGAGCGGGGTCTGAGGTCGGACTTTTGGGGGCCAGCCCAGCGACTACTGTTGTCCGGTCACCCGGGCGAGTGGCGGAATTGGCAGACGCGCAGGATTCAGGTTCCTGTGTCCGAAAGGATGTGGGGGTTCAAGTCCCCCCTCGCCCACCACACAGTCCTCGAGCGCGACATGACGGGCGGACGGACCCCCCGGAGGCTCACCGACCCCCCAGTTGCAGTCCTGGTGGATCCGATCACGATCGGGCTCCAGGTGGCGGATCAGCCCCAGGTCGAGGTGATGATCCGCACGCGAGATCAGCCAGAGAGAGGTGGATGAGTGCAGTACCCGGTCCGAGTCGTCTACTTCGTCGAGGGGTACTCGTTCGGTGGCGTCGAGCGTCATCTGCTCGGCCTTGTCGACGAACTCGACCGGCAGCGGTTCGATCCGATGGTGCTTGGCGTCATGGCCGACGAGCTCATGCCGGAACTCGAGGCGCGCCGCACTCCTGTGGTTCGTCTGGACCGCATACGAGGCAACGCCGACCTGCCGGGATTCGCCCGAGCTTTCCGGGCCATCCGCCGGGCGCGTCCAGTGGTGTTCCACGCCATGCTCTCCCATTCGCACGCCGCCCAGTACGCGATCATGGCGGCGGTTGCCGTCCGCACGCCGGTCGTGGTGACGACGGTGCACCTTCCGACGCAGTCGGAGAGCAAGCTGCGGAGACGTCTCGGTGGCTTCATGCTTCGTGGAGTGGACATGCAGGTCCTCCCCTCCGAATGGACCAAGGCTGAGCTCATCCGCTTGGACCAGCTTCACGGCTCCTCCCAGATCGTGGCGAACGGCATCGCCCTGCCTGCACTTCTCTCTCGCGAGGAAGCCCGCGAGCACCTGGAGATTGCTCCTACCGCGAAGGTCATCGGTGGCTCAATGCGACTCGTCGACTGGAAGCGTCCGGAGTTGATCACCGACGCGGCGCGCCAGGTGCCGGATGCCGTCGTCGTCATCCTCGGTGAGGGACCCGAGGAAGAACGACTGCGATCACTGGCGCAGGGCGTCGACCTTCGCCTTCCCGGCTTCCGCCCCGATGCCGTCAGCCTCCTTCCAGCCTTCGACGTGTTCATCCATCCCTGCCCGACGGACAATCAGCCGTTGGCCGTCTTCGAGGCCCTGGCCGCCGGGGTCCCGGTGATCGTCGCCGATGAAGGCGGCGCCGCCTTGATGGTCGATGACGAACGGACCGGGCTACGCGCGCCGGCTACCGCCGCCGGAATGTCCGACGCCGTGCACCGCCTGCTGGACGACCCGGAGTTGGCCACGCGGCTCGCTGCGGCAGGTCGGGCCGAGGTGCTCTCGCGGTTCACCACTGCGGCGATGACGCGGCAACTCGAGGATCTGTACGAGCGGCTCCTCGCCGGCCGACCCGCCCGAGGTGCTCGGTGAGGGTCGACGAGGGGGCACCCTCCCCGCGTCCGCCTACAGCCGGTACAGCTTCGCCGCGTTCTCACCCAGGATCTTGCGCTGTACCTCGGGCGTCAGCGCGGACATCTTCTCGGCCACTGTCTCGAGCGGCTTGGGGTAGAGGCACGTCGGGTGAGGAAAGTCGGTCTCGAACAGGACGCTGTCCTCCCCGACCGATGCGATCAGCGCCGGGATGTTGTTCTTCTCGAACCAGAACGTGGCGAACAGGTTCCGCTTGAAGTACTCCGACGGCAGCATGGACATGTGGGCCAGCTGCTTGGGCGCGTTCTCCGACATCTCGTAGTCGAGCGTCTCCAGAATGAAGGGGATCCACCCGACTCCGCTCTCGACGGACACCATCTGCAGCTTCGGGTGCCGGTCCAGCATGCCGCTCAGAATGATGTTCGTGACGACCCGGGCATTGCCGATGAACAAGAGCGTCCCGCCGATGGCCAACTTGGTGTCGTCGTCCTGTGACTCCCACGGGTACGTGCCGAAGTAGGTCATGGTGGTCAAGCTCGCGCCGATGTGGAAGTGCACGGGCAGGTGCAGGTCGGAGCAGACTTCCCAGAGCGGGTCCCAGGCCCGGTTGGCCAGGTCGGGTCCTCCCACGTCCTGGGGGTCGGACGTCATGTTGACGCCACGCAGGTCGAGCGAGGCCACCCGCTTGGCCTCGGCGACACACTCGTCGACGCTCCAGGCAGGCAACACCGGCATCGGCAGCAGTCGCTGCCCTGAGTCGGCCTGCACCTCGGCCATGGCGTCGTTGTAGATCTGCACGCACAGGAGTCGCAGCTGCGGATCCTTGACGATGTCGGAAATCCCCTGGCCGCCGAGTCCGATGGAGTTGGGGAAGCAGACCTGGGCCCAGATGCCCGAGTCGTCCATGACCTCAATGCGCGCCTTGGGGTCGAAGGCGCCCAGGTGGATCTCGTCGAGCGTCCACTCGTACAGCGCCTCGAGAGCTCGGCCCTTGCCGCCCTGGCGATCGATGACGCCGCCGCCGCCGGCGAAGCCCATCTCCACACCGTCCACGACCCACATCGGACGACCGTCGATCATCTTGACGCTCGGCACCCGGTCCGCGTACTTGGCCGGGGCCCGCTTGGTCCACAGGTCGTGGGCCTCGGTCAGGTGCGTGTCTGCGTCAATGACGCGCAGGCCTTCCAGTGCAAGAGCCATCCGTGGTTCCTCCCCAATCAACGCCGAGATCCAACCTTACGGGCTGGACTACGGCCCGGGCCACGGCGGAGATGGGGCCAGCTTCAATCACAGCCTCAGGAGGGGGTCTCAGGCCACCCCGGCCGGCTCCTTGGTCAGCTTCGCCAATTCCTCGGTGACGATCCGATCGTGCTCGGCCAGGTCACGCCGGGCGGCGCGAGGACTCCACCGGCCTCGCATGAAGAAGACGAGGAAGGCGAAGACCAGCTGGCCGGCGAGGCACACGCCCCACCAACGCTTCCATTCGCCCGGCGCGGTCTTCTGCGCGGGCACAAGCTTCTGCTCGGCCACCAGGAGGCTGGCCAGGTTCTGCGAGTGGACGCCCACCTTGGTCGCGATCGTGGACTGGCTCACCGTCTGGCCGTTCTGGATGGCCTTGGCGAGCGGGTTGTAGGCGAGCAGGCCCGCGACCTGGGGATTGGTGAGCCCGCCGGCCGCGGTCAACGCCTGAGTGAGGCTGTGCGTCGAATTGCACGCGCTCAGAAGGGTGGCGAGCGTCTGCGGCCCGGCCTCCTTCGTGGCGTCGAGGCCGGTGATCACCGAGGCCGGTGCCGGGGTCGTGGCGCAGGCCGGCGGCGACGTCGACGGGGCGTAGGGCTCCGCGGCCTGGATCGCCTGCAACGCGGTCGCTGCGGTCTGGTTGTCGACCAGCACGGTCGACGTGGTGATCACGTAGGGCAGCACCAAGAAGGAGAGCGCCACCGTGATACGGAGGATCCATCCCCACACCGCGAGCCCCGACGCGGTCAGGGCCGGATTGTGCGACTCGACCTGCTCGGTGTAGTTCGCCATCCACGGGGCGTAGGCGATGGAGATGGAGACCGCCAGCAGGACGATGACGAGGACGTTGGCGTAGTAGCCCGTATGGGGGTGGCCGGTCTGGACGATGAGGAACCCCAACATCACCATGGAGCACACCGCCCCGAAGAGCATGAACGGCTTGCGCACCCGGGCCCAGTCCGAGAGGAAGCCTGCCACCACGAGCCCGCCGGAGAGGAACGCGGCGAGCCAGACGTTGATCCCGTTCGCCTGGGGCGTCGAACGGTTGTAGATGACGACCCAGTAGATCGTGAGCACGCTCACCGAGGCGTAATAGAAGAGGAGGGCGACCGAGATGGCGATGGACGAGGAGATCAGGTCGAGCTTCATCATGGAGCGGATCGGGTGCCTCGTCGCCTTTTCGACGTCGATCCCCATGGCGCGTGCCTCGACGAGTGCCCGTTCGCGTTCGCTCACCATGAGCTGGTCGCGCAGCTGCGGCGAGAGCTCGCGCAGGAAGAAGAACGCGATGATCACCACGCCGAGACACACGAGTCCCGAAATGATGAACTGGTCCTGAAACGGCTTGAGGTGGTCCAGCGTGTGCGTGGCCACCAGGCTCGCCGCCAGGGCCCCCATGGTGGGACCGAGCGCCCAGAACCCCATGGCGACACCACGGCCCATCTGTGGAGAGAAGTCCCGCATCAGCGCGGGGGTCGAGACGAGGATGACGCCTTCCACGAACCCGATCACGCAGTAGGCCGCGGCGAACCACCACCTGTCGTGGATGTGGGGGATGGCGAGCAGCTGGACGAGCGCGACGACGAGCGTCCCGTAGATGGTGAGGTTGGCCCGCCCGATCTTGTCCGACAGTCCGCCGATGAATGCGCTGAAGGCGCCGATCGCGTTCGAGACAACCAGCAGGTACAGGAAGAACTGGAACGACATGTGGTAGTAGGGCAGCAACAGCGGCGTGATTGCCCCCTCCACGTAGTAGAGGTAGTACAGCATGATCGTCGTCAAGACGACGATGGCCAGGTAGCCGAGCCGCGGCCACGTATTCGGGTACTTGAAGAGCTGACGCTTCGCCAATGCGTTCGCCAGCCCGTGCTTGGGAACGGGTGCGCTCACCGCTGTCGTCATCATCTCCGATCCCCTTTCCGGCAACCCCCCGGCGCCGTGCCCGTCAACCGCCCCGTCCCCAGCCAGCGGCCACGACGCAAGGCCCCACCGATGCTAGGTCCAGGACCGGCAGCGCGGGCGGCCTCGAGGCGATTCCACCGAGCTCACTCCAGGCTCAGGCAGGATCGGCGGGGCCGGAAAGTTCGGCGGCGCGGCGCGCCACGTAGGCCCCGAACAGTTCCGCCACCCGGTCGTGGCTCGTCCGCTCCAGCAGGGAATGGTCGAGGTGGTCGACGGCCTCAATGCTGACTGCCCCCTCGGCGATCAGACCGCGGAGCCGTCGTTGCTCGCCGCGGTAGACCCGGTGCGCCTCGTCGCTGCCGACCACCAGCAGGACCTTGACGCCGGAGCGCACCAGATGTTCGATCGTTCTTACCGGGCTCTGCGTCATCAACCACCGTTTCACGAACCACCAACCCGGGGTCGGGATCCACCGGGTCCTGCCCCTGAGCGGCTTGAACCACACCATCGCACGCGACAACACGGGCCCCATCGCACCCCAGGACTGACGGTCGTCGGATTCCGGGGGCAGGCCATCGCCGGCGGGAGCGTCCTCACCGCCTCCCCACTGCACATAGGAGAGGGCCGGATTGATCACGCACAGGGATGCCACGGGTGCGGCGAGCGCCATCTCAATGGCGTGGTCGGCGCCGGAACAGACTCCCACGACCATCAGTGGGGCACCGTCGGCTGTCGCGGCTCGGCGGATATCCTCCATGTCCTCGAGGGCGTCCACCGGGAACGCACGTAGCTCGGCCCGGCGGGGCCGCGTGGGGCTGTCGCCCATGCCGCTCAGGTCGACCCGCAGGCACCGCACGCCGCATCGGGCTGCGCAGGCCCTGGCCAGTTCCACCCAGAGGCGACCCGGGCCATGGTGACTGATCAACCCCACGTTGAGGAAGACGACGGTCGGAGCCGACGAATCGATGCCGTCCTCGGGCTCGCTGAGGATCCCGAAGAGGCGCGCCGGCCCGAGCTCGACCGCACGTTCACGCACACCGGGCCGACCTGGCGCCCGGAGCACCGCCGTCGCCGGCCGTCCCGGCATGCTCAACCGCACGAGGGGCGCGCCCGGCTCCGCGAGCCAGGAGGCGATCCGCTCCAACGTCGGCACCGGCGTCTCGGTCTCCTCGCCGAAGAGAGCCTCCTGCCCTGTTATCTCGGATGACTCGACGTGCGGCAACGTCAGACGCGCCGCCACCGGGAGCGCCAGCCTCCTCCCCTCGCGGGCCAGCACGAGCTCGCGCGAGGCCAGGCTCCGATCGCCTCCTGCGATCGCCACCGGGCCCAGGTCGGAGGCTGTCGCCGCTGAGAAGACCGCACCGGGCGCCTCGACCAGCCCCTCGGCGTTTCCCTCGTTCCCTTCCGTTTCCCCCTTCTTGCGGATTTCCCACTCGACGGTCGTCTCCCGCCGGAAGGCGGAGAAGGCGGCCTGCTCCCGGAGAAAGCTCCTCCCCGTCGCGCACGGGTCCCAGAGGACCAGGTCGTCCACGGGGCCGCCGCGGGCGAGCTCGGCGGCCGCCAGCGTGGCGCCGAGTCGGAGCCCCACAACGCCGACCCGGTCGGTACCCAGGGCGCGGACGAAGTCGACGGCGAGCCGGATGTTCCCGAGCCACTCCGCCACGAGGCCCGGGTCCGTCCAGGTGCCCACCGAGTCCCCCGTCGCGGCGTAGTCCAACCGAAGCGCGGCCCAGCGCGAGCCAACCAGGAGATGGGCCAGGGTGCGCAACGCGCGGGTCGAGTATGCCGCCTCGAGACCCATGCTGGGGCACACGATCACGGCACCTGTCACGAGCCCGTCGTCGGGCACGTCGAGCCAGGCGAACAGCGGCCGGTCGGGTGGCCCGACCCACAGCGGAACGGACTCCACCCCCGCGACCGGGCGGGCGTTCGCCGTCAAATCGGGCGGTACGGGACGGCGACGAGCGCGTCAGCCTGCGACCGTGCCGATGAGTCACGCCCGATCGGCCATGCCGCCCCAGAGATTCCCGTCACCACGGCCGACATTAGTGCAGCCGGCCTGTGACCCGGGCCAACGAGCCCCGCATGCGGGCAACGAGCGGCTGTCGCTGCTCGGCCGGCAGGGACACGAGCAGGAGCGCGTAGAAGACGACCACCAAGGCGGCGCCCGCCACGACGACACCCGCAAATCCCACGACCCGGATGTGGGTGTCGGTGAACGCGTACAGCGGCCCGCCGCCGCGGCCGACCACCCAGGCCAGTGCCCCTGTGACCAGCGCGGGCAATCCCAGGATTCGCACGGTGCGGACCGACTTGCGCAGCATGGAGTCCCCCAGCTGTTTGTAGACCAGCGGCAGCATGAGCATCCCCTCCATCACGACGACCCCGATCAGGGTCGCCTCGGCCATCCCCACGGCGCCGAAGTGGGAGGCGAGGACGAGGCCGAGGGTGACGTGCAGCACGGCCTCGACGCCGTAGAGGATCGATGGCAGGGTCGGGCGACCGGAGCCGCTGAGGGCGAGCGAGACCGTCTGGGCCCAGGCCTGCAGGACCGCGGCGATGCACAGGAGTCCGATGATCTCTGCCGCCTCCCGATAGAGGGGCCCGACCCAGACCTCAATGGCGGGACCGGCCAGGAAGCCCAGCACGATGGCTGCGGGCACGCTGAGGGCCTGTACGAAACGCACCACTTCGTCGGTGTTGTCGCGCAGCCCTGACCGGTTGTCCCGGGCCGCCAGCTGCCCTGCCTTCGTGAACAGCAGAGCCATCCGCGGCTGGACAGCTCTCTGCGGCAGGAGGGCGAGCCGTTGCGCCACGGAATAAATTGCGGCCGCGCGCACGCCTGCAGCAGCACCCACGACCAGGACATCGGACAGCCCGATCACCGCTTCGGCAATCTGGGCCAGTGAGTACCAGCCCGTCGCCGCGGTGAAGGTCTTGACGATGCTGCGGTCGAAGCGGCGCAGGGAGAGGCGGAACCACGGTAAGAGCCGGTGGACCATGACCAGACGGGAGGCCTGGCCGATCAGGCTGATGGCAACGGTCACGGCTCCGAGAGCGATGAGTCCTCCGTGCAGCCACAGCACGACGACCCAGCCAACGGCCTGACCCACCGTCACCGTGATCACGCTGTAGCTCAGGAGGTCGAACCGCTGCAGTGCGCTGAGCGCGCCGCCGAACGTGTCCATCGGGATGGAGACCGCCATGTCGAACGCAAGGAGCAGGAGGAGGAACTGCGCTTGCCCCACCAGGCTCTTCGGAATGGTGGTGAGGATGTCCGGCAGGAAGAAGGCGAAGACCGTGACGCCGGCGAACGCCACGATTCCGAGCCCCAGCAGGCACAGGAAGGAGGTATTGAGCGTCGCCCCGACCATCTCGTCGTCGTCGAGCTCGAGGTGCCGACTGACGAAGGCCACGGTGGCGCTGGCGAACCCGAGTTCGAGGATCTCGAGGAACGGGATGAGCGAGCCGATCAGCGCCCAGACCCCGTAGCGGAGGATGCCCAGCTGATGGGTGAGGATGGGCGTCGTCAAGAACCCGACCGCCACCAGGGTGACCGCCACCAGGTATTGCGCCGTCACATTGCGGCGAACCGTCGCCTTCTTCGGCTTCGTGCTCCCCGAACCGGTCTCGGGTTGGAGCTCGGGCTCGCCCAACAGGGCTAGCCCGATCGTGCGAGTCGGCGGAGCTTCACCATTGGACTCTGGGACCCGTTGCTCGACGGAGCCGGCGCGTCGTAGCCGTAGAGCGAACCCCCCTTCCGCCTTCGCACCCGATTGAGCACGATGCCCACCACGTTCGCCCCCGAAGCCCGGATCTCCGCCAGGCCGTGTTCGAGGCTCTCGAAGTTGAATTTGCGGGCGTCGACCACCAGCACCACGGCATCCGCCTTGGCCACGAGGATCGTGGTCTCGGCGACACCGGTGATGGGTGGGCAGTCGAGCACGACCGTCCGATCCGATTCCCGCAGCGCACGCAGGAGCCTCGGCACATCTGCCGCCGCAATGTCGGCGGGATGCCGGGTCGGTACGCCGGCCGGGATGAGCTCCAGGTAGCGATTGCCCGTCGGGGCAAGAAGCTCGGTGGGACCGTTGGCCACGGCGATGTCGCTCACCCCGGGCGAGAGATCGACGTCGAAGATCTCGTGCAGCGCTGGCTGCCGGAGGTCCCCGTCGACGGCGACCACGAACTGCCCGGGGGTGGCGAGGGCCCACGCGGTGTGGGAGGCGACACAGGACTTCCCCTCCCCCGGGTCACAGGAAGTGAACGCGATGACCGGGTGCGTGTCCTGGAACATGACGTAGAGATGGCTTCTGAGCTGCTGGAACGCCTCAAGACCGCGCTCGTCTCCCGCCGATGTGAACATCGCGGCGGGGTTCGTCCAGGCGCGAGCCAGGGCGGGGACCTCGCCCAGGACCGGGAGGCCGAGTCGATCCGAGATCTCGTCCGCTGCGACGAAGCGGCGGAAGGCGCCCGCGGCCAAGGCAGCGAACACCGCGAGAATGAGGCCGAAGGCCACCGACGCCACCGCAACCGTGACGCGCGGGTTCGTCGGCTTCGTCGGGAGCTGTGCGGGACCGAGTTCGGACAGCACGAGGAGGGAACCCGCGTCGTGGTTCGTCACCTTCAGCACGCGGGCCGACGTGGCGTTGGCGTAGGCCTGCGCCGCGGCCGGATCGGTGCTCGAGGCGTTGATCGTGACAGTGTTCGACGCCGGATCACCGGTCGCCGAGATGCTCACCGGCACTGTCCGGTAGCGCGACGGCACCTGGTGCTGCGCTTGCTCATCGATGGTGGCGTTCTGTGCCTCCACCGCGATCTGGGGGATCTCGATCTGAATGGCGCCAACATCGGCTCCGGGGTCAGAGGCACCAGCCGGCGGCTGGGCCACCAGGACCACTGAGGCCTCGTACACCTTCGTGGGCAATACCGCATAGGCCCCACCGATGAACAGGCACGCCAGGAACGTAACGAGAGCCACGATCCAGTTGGCACGCACCGTGCGCACGACCTGTCTTACGTCCATTCCAGCCTCTCTGCTCGAATCGCCACTGCGGTCGCCGTGTGCAGCCGCAAACAACCTTCGACCCGTCGCTCGGGCGAGGCGTGATCCTGCCCATGTGCGCGGCGGCGGTCCGTCGGCGTCTGGTCTCGCTGCGGCCAGCCTACGAGGCTCTCCCGGTCGGGCATGATCATCCCACCAGCTTCCGCTCCGACGAGAGTCAGGCACGGATCGACCCGCCTCACCGTGACTACGCCCACCGTGACACTCCTTGCACCGGCCCAACGCCGACCGCCTCCACGTGCCACGTGAGCAAGCGAGCCCGAGTATTCATGGATGTCACGCACGCACGGAGCATCCCGAGGCTGACACCGAACAAGGTCGCAAATCGGTACTCGTCGAGGAGCGGCTCGAGGAATCCCGTGGCGACGAGTCCCGCCACGACCGCCACCAGTGCCAGCGCCAGAGCGGCGGTCCTGGGGTCGAGATGTCTTCGCCAGGACCGCAGGCCCCCAAGGACCGAGTCGACCAGCGCCACGAAGAAGAGCGTCAGGCCGATGAGGCCCAGACGCAGCCAGAGATCAAGGGCAAGGTTGTGCACGTAGGCGATCGACTCCACCGTGCGGGTGCCGGCTTCGTAGAACTGGAACTCCACGCCCAGCCCATAGCCGATGAACAGGTGATGGGGGATCAGCGCTTCAGCTTCCGCGGCCAGGTTCAGCCGGTCCTGGGCCGATTCCGCCTTCCCTTCGTTGTGGAAGAGATTCTGGTAGCTCGAGGCCAGTGGGATCTTCACCGGCTGCCGGTCCACCGCCGCCGGAACGACCACGACGGCGATCCCGATGGCCAGAAGGGCAAGGACCGTCAACGCGAGCTGACCGGTCCCGACATGGAAGCGCCGAGTGGAACCCTGCCAGTGCCGGGCCAGGACCGCCACGAACACGACCAAGACCGCCAAGCCCAGATTCACGAGGACCGCACGCTGATTGGCCAGCACCACGCTTACCACCACCGGTATCAGCGCCAGCACGTCCCGTACCCTCGGGGGTCCGGTTGCCAGCCTTATGAGGAAGCACACCAGGGTGATGGCGAGGAAGAGCGCCGCTGTCTCGGCGCCGACGCCCCCGAAACCCTGCAGTGGGAGCAGCGGCACATTGGTCGTGACGCTGACTTTGCCTATCTGCATGAAATCGAGGACGGTGGCGCACGCGACACATAGCCAGCCGAGCTTGAAGAGATCGCCGCGGTCGAAGTACTTGCGGACCGGTACTCCTGCGGCGAGCGCGTAGGCCCCCACGGTGTAGATGATGTCCTTCGCCTCGTAGAGGTCCTGCGAGAACGAGTTGTGGTACAGCGTCCCCTCGACCAGCCCGACGAGCATCCATGCGGCGAAGGCCAACCACAGCCCGGCCGGAAGACCGATCCGCCGGGGCTTGCCCCGGACGATCAGCCGCGCCAGCAGGGCCAGGGTGATGTAGATCTCAGGCAGCCGCAGTTGCGTTGAACCAGAACCGGGGTGGAACAGGCCGCGCGGAATCAGGTTCGGGTCGGCATAGAGCGTGCCCTCGACCACCAGCAGGCCGAGGAGCACCAGCGGAGCGAACTGCTCCTTGCCCCCGCGCTCCCAGCGGACGAAGAGCGCGACGACCCCGGCCGCGACGCCCACCAGGACGAGCACGATCAGCGCTACGAGCACGGGCGCACCGCCTCCAGGAGTGGAGCCAAGGCGGCGTCCCACGTGTGGTCCGCCACAACCGCGTCGTGGCCGGCCCGCCCGAGGGCGGCAGCCCGTGCCGGGTCGAGCAGCAGGTCGGCGATGGTGCCGGCCAGCGCAGGCACCGTGTCGGCCACGAGCACCCCCCGGCCCACCAGGTCCTCCATGCCCTCACTGCCCACCGACGTCGCCACAACCGGCCGCCCCACGTCGAGTGCCTCCATGATCTTGAGGCGCGTGCCTCCGCCGGCCCTCAGCGGTGCGACCACGACCCGGGCGCGGGCCAGGAAGGGGCTCACGTCGTCCACTGTCCCCGTCACCTCGACGTGGTCGTCCGCGAGGGCGCGGACCGCCGGGGCGGGATCCTTGCCCACGAGCAGCAGCCGGGCCTCCGGAACCCGGGCCAGGACCTGGGGCCAGATCTCGCGCCCCAACCAGACGGCGGCATCGACGTTGGGGGCCCATCCCATGGTGGCCACGAACGCCACCGCGGCACCGGGGGCATCGGGCAACACGGCCGACGGCTCCCGGCCGTTCGGGCAGACCAGGATGGAGCGAGCCTCGGCGGTGAGCCTGGCCCGCTCCTGCTCACTGACGACGACGACGTGATCGAAGGCACCGATCGTCCGCCGCTCCATTCGCCTGAGCGCGCCCGCCTCAGCTCGGTAGAGCACGGCGGAAACGCCGCTCCGTGAGCGGGCATAGCTGTCGACCAGCGCCGACTCGACGTTGTGGAGATCGAGGATGGACTTCTTGGCCGGGACATCGAGTACGAGGGGCACCATTTGCTGATATTCGACCTGGAGGAGGTCAACAGGACTTTCGTCGGCAGCATCACGGACGGCCTTGACCATCGCGGCGCTCCAGAAGCGCCCCGCCGAGACACTCTGCGCCGCGAGCACCCCCCGGGCGGTCCGTGCCGGTGTCACCCGCCACGGCACGGCCCGGACGTCCATCCCCAGGTCACGCAGGCCGTCCCGGTCCGCGGTCCCATCGTCGTACCCACACAGCACGACATCTCCCAGCTCGGCCAGGCGGCGGGCGATCGCCAAGGAGCGCTGATGCCCTCCGTTGTTGTCCGGCAACGGCAGGAACTTGGTGATCATGAGCGTCCTCACCGCTCCGACCAGGCTCCTGCCGGCTGACCGGGGTGGCCGCTCAGCCGGAGCGGTGCGGGTCCGTCGCCCACCGGCGCCCAGCTGGAGAGGAGGCGCTCACCCGGCAACTGGAGGTCCGAGCTCGGGTCCTCCTGCGTGGTGGTGCCATTCATCGCTCCACAGTGGACCACATGGTCGGCCGGTCGCCGCGTGCATAGCGCACCATGCCTCCCATGGCGACGCCCTGCAGGAACATCACCTGCCCTGCCCCGGCCATCGCCGTGGCCAGCAGGTGCCTGGCGCCGGGCCCGGCCGAAGCGTCCTCGGACGGTTCACCCACCCGCGATCCGGCTACCAGGCCCGCGCCGGCGGCGAGGTTGGCCAGCAGGAACAGCTGGGCCAGCCGGCTGGAGCGCACCTTGGTTCCGGCGATCCCCAACAGGGCCAGATGGGCCAGTGGGCTCACGGTGAAGCGAGCCAGCCGGTGCCCCCACAATTCGGCGGCGACGAGACCCGCGGACGGCCGAAGCTGACGTCGTCGACGGACCAGGACGTGCAGCGCACCCGACACGTTGCGGGTCCGGCGCTCCCACTGGACGGCCAGCGATGTCACCGCAGGATCGAGTGCACGAGCTCGGGGCTCGTAGGCCACCCGGTAGCCCTGCTCAATGATGTCGAGCGCCGTCCACAGGTCGTCTATTGCCACGTCGCTCGGAATCGGGCGCCATGCCCCGGCCCGGATGGCGGAGAGCTCGCCCACAAGACCGATGGTGGTGCCGAGCCGGTCCTCGCGCTGCTTGAGCCAGGATTCGAACCTCCAGTACAGACTCTCGCCCCCGCCACCGTCGTCCTCCAGTTTCTCGCCGGCGACGGCGCCGACGGCCGCGTCGACGAAATGCTCCACGACGGCGGCCAGCGCGCCCGGCGCCAGGCGGTTGTTGGCGTCGCTGATGACGACGATAGGTGTCGTCGACTCGGCAAAACCCCGGTTGAGGGCCTGGGATTTCCCGAGCCGGTTGGGGCTGGTCAGCGCCCGGGCACCGGCCCGCTCCGCCGCCTCTGCCGTTTCGGGATCCCCGTCGGCGACCACCAGGATCTCGAGTGAGCCCGGGTACCCGTTTGCCCGGAGGTCGTCGACCTTGGCGGCGATCACGCCCGCCTCCCGATAGGCCGGCACGACCACCGTGAGGTCGGGTGGGGCGGACGGTTCCCCCGTGCCGGGTGGTGCGACGGGGCGGCCGCGGCCGCCCCGGGTGCGCCAGGCCAACCAGGCCGGGTAGAGCACGTGGCCGGCCGTGGCCGCAACCGCCAGGCCACCCACGACGACACTGGTCCCCAGGCTCGGCCGCCTCACTGCCGCACTTCTTCCGTGACCTCCAGGCCACGGAAGTGCGTGGTGCCGGCTGGGGTGAACCCAGCACGCCGGAGCGCGGCGTCGATGGCCTCCGCCTGCGTCGAGTACAAGGAGAGGTCGGCCGTGGCGCTGACGAGCCAGATGCGCTGGTACTTGGATGCGGCCTGCTCGACGGCGCTCGATGGCATGGCCACGCTCCCGTCGAAGTACAGGGGATCAACGCCCCAGGCCGTCGCCGGGTAGACCGGATGCACGGCGCGTTCGGTTGCCGGCCTCTCGGCCAGGTACCACTCGACCGGGATGCGCTCGTAAGAGGCGAAGATGAGCACCCCGTCACCCGGCTGCGACCTGTCGGCAATGAAGGCGACGGCCGACCGGAAGTCCTGTGGACCCCCCTTCGAGTACCACTGCGCAGCGCCGACGGCCGATGCGCCGACCACAATGACGAGCAGCACGGCGGCGATGACGACAGCCCCGCGACGGGCGAGCGATGCCACGCGGTCGATCACCAGCGCGACCAGCAGGATCGCGGCGGGGAGACTGACCATCAGGTAGCGCACGACGAGGAGCGGCTTGTCGACCAGCGAGAGCATCACCACGGCGGCCACCGGTACGACGAGCCAGCAGAGGGTGAACAACAGCGGCCACTGTCGGCTGAAGACGGCACCGATCTGAGGTCGGCGCCGCGCCAGCACAATCACCCCGACCACGACGACGACCGCAATGAGGACGAGCGCGTCCAGGACGGCGTGCGGGACCGACGAACGGATGTGGGTGAACAGGCGGCCGGCCGAGGAGCCAGAGGCCCAGTTGACTCCTGCGCTGTCGGTGGCCTCAATCAGCAAGCCGAGCGGGACCAGCAGCACGACCAGCGCGACGGCCGACGGCAGGATGCGTCGCCACGGGATCCGCCCCGGTGGCAAGAAGGCCAGCGAGAGCGCCTGGCCGACGGGCACCAGCGCAGCCCAGAAATTGCTGTAGGCCGCGAGGGCCGTCACCACGACGTAGGCCGTCCAGCAGAACCGCGGCGGCGAGTCCGCCTGTTGGATACCACGGACGAAGAAGAAGCAGGAGGCGCTCACGAGCAGGAGCGCCAGGGAATAGCCGCGGACGTCCTGGGCGAATTGGACGGCGAGCGGGTTCACGGCGAGGAGCAACCCGGCGAGCAAGGCGACCCGGCGGCCGAACAAGGCGCGCGCCAACACGATCAGCACCCACAGCGCCCCGACGGCGAGGATCACGGACAGGCTGCGCAGGGCGACCTCGCTGTGGCCGAACACCACCCATCCCCGCAGGAGCAGGTAGTACAGCGCCATGTTCGCCTCGCGGTGCGTGACGACGTTGGCGAAACGGTGCCACGGCGCCGTGGCCAGGGTGGAGCTGACGGATTCGTCGAGAAACAGGCTGTGGGTGCCGAGGAACAGCGACCCGAGAATGGCCCCGAGCACCAGCTCTGCTGCGACGGCCAGACGCCAGTGCTGTGGCGACATCTTCAGGTCCGCCTCGGGAGCATGTTCCGCCGGTAACCCGGCAACGTCAGCGACAGTGTTCGCCATCATCGTCCGAGAAAGGTGCGGTGCTCCCGACGTGTGTGTGGGAACGCAGCGATACCGGAGCCTACTCCCGGACCTGCTTGATCACCGCGCCGGCCGTCCGGGCCAGGATGACGAGATCCCCGCCGACGGACCAGTTCTCGATGTAGTGGTTGTCGAACCACGCCCTGTCCTGAATCGACGTGTCACCGCGCAGGCCATTGACCTGGGCCAGGCCGGTCAGGCCCACCGGGACCCGGTGGCGATCGGAGTAGCGCGGCACTTCCTGCTCGAACTGCTCCACGAAGAAGGGGCGTTCAGGACGGGGACCGACCAGCGACATGTCGCCCCGGAGCACGTTCCAGAGCTGCGGTAACTCGTCCAGCGACGTCTTGCGCATGATGGCGCCGATCTTCGTGACACGGTCGTCCGAGTCGACACTCCACTGTGTGTCGGACTCGCTGTTCACTCGCATGGAACGGAACTTCAGGACCTCCACCTCGCACCCGTTCTTGCCGATCCGGCGCTGACGGAAGTAGATCGGGCCCGGGCTGGTGAGCTTCACACCCAGTGCCAGCATGCCGTAGATCGGGGCGACCACCAGCAACATGAGGGCGGCGATGCCCGAGTCAAAGGCCCGCTTGGCCAGACGGCCCGACGACCGCACGGTCGAGCGGCGCAGGCGCACGAGCGGGAAGCCCCACACCATGTCGACGTCCCGCGGCGCGGCCTGCAGGCCGAGCTCGAAGAAGCGGGGGATGATGTACATGTCCACTTCGGCGTTCTCGCAGGAGCGGATGACCCGCACGAGGTCGGGGTCGCGGTTCACGCCGAAGGCGATGACGACCCGGTCGATGCGGTGATCCCGCAGCACGTTGTCGAGCTGGTCGATGCCACCGAGCACCGGGCGGGAAAGCGACTCGTCGGCACAGTCGTCGAGAAGGCCGATCGGGTGCAGCCCGTAGCTCGGGTTCAACTCCAGGGCATCGCAGAAGCGCTCAGCCACCGGCCCGGCACCCACGATGAGCACCCGCTGCCCCAGCGCGCCGCGGGTCCTGGCCCGGCGGATCCCGATGTAGGCACAGGCCCGACCGATGAGGAGGAGGCACAGGGTGGAAACACCCACGAGCACGAACGGGCGGACCTGCCGGTTGAAGCCATCGAAGGCTCCGATCACGGTCAGGGGCACGGCGACCGCCGCCGCCACGGTGCCGATGTCCCTGCTGACGCTGAGGGTGATGCGGGAGGTGTACTGACCCCGCATCGCGCACACCCCGAGCACGCCGACGACGAAGACGGCGACAGTCCACTGCAGCACACTCGGTGCGAAGAACGCGACGGCGAGGGCCAGGACCAGGAGGTCCGTCCCCGCCACCACTTCGCCACTGGTGCGAGCCCAGAAACGCCGGCGCGCCCGCGCCGGCGATCCGGTCTCAGACTCCGCCTGTGACCACTGCCAGTGTTGTAGATCTCTGCCGATCGTGACCGACGACATTTCGAAGCTCCCTCGCCGAGCGCTTAGTGGACTGAGTGGATCAGGCCGTCCGACGACGGCCGCGAACGAGAACGGCCCCCACGCCGATCGCCACGACACCGATGATCGCCATCTCCTCGATGTCAGCACCGGTGAAAGCCAGCCCACTCGATGTGACCGGCGTGGCGGATGTGGTGGACGCCGTTGTCGACGGCCCATCCGCAGGCGTGACTGCCGGTGTCGTGGTGATGCCGGTGGTGGGCGTCGTGCAGCCCGTGTAGCAACTCGTATCCGCCCCTGCAGCCCCCGCCAGGAGCCCGCCTACGGGCACCGCGAGTAGCACGCCCAGGGCGGGACCGCAAGCTGCGGCCAGCAAGCGCTGTGCCTTGGTCCTTTTCATCCTGATCTCCTCCACTGGTTCCGCTCAACGAGCGGGTCGATCCGAGAGCCACTTGATTCCTCGACTGCTTCCCACTCATCCCACAGTCGGAGGACGCCAAGCCGCCGCAATCATCATTCCAGTTATTTCCATCAGCAGGACAGAGCCAAAGGTCACAATGCCTGGCAACTACGACACAACGCCCAGACAATTCCCCTCTGGCACCCTCCCCTTCCAGGGAAAGCGCTGAGAATGCAAGTAGTGACGACCAGCGTGAACGCTCCGTAAACGGCAGCCCGGGCGCCACGGGCTTCCAGGGCTCCGCAGTACGCTCCCCCCGGTGAAGAACGGCGAGCCCGGGGCACCGAGCTCCGACCTCCCCGACGGGTCCGAGCGGAGTGACGCGCCGCAACGTCGGCGCTTCACCAGACGGTGGAAGATTACCGCCGCCGTGATCGCTGTCGTGGCGATCTGGGCGGTAGTGGCCGTCGTCGATGTGGTGGTGGCGGCAGACCACATCCACCGCGGCGAGGCGGCCGTGCAGTCAGCCCGGCAGGGCCTGTCCGCCGACGGCATCCTGTCGGGTGCCCCCGTCGGGTCGCTCCGATCCGCCGAGTCGAACTTCAGCACCGCCCACGGCCTCCTGTCGTCACCCCTGCTCTGGCCGGTCGACGTCCTCCCGGTGGCCGGTCGCCAACTTCGCTCGGTACAGGACCTGTCCGGAGCCGCCGAGCAGGTCGCACACATCGGGATCGGCACGGTCGGCCGATCCCAGGCACTGCTCCGCCTGCCCCATACGGCCGGGCCCGACCGGGTGGCGGCACTGCAACAGCTCGCGTCGCTGGCGGCATCCACCCACCAGGACCTGTCGGGGATCAATTTGGGTCCTGACCAGGCACTTATCGGGCCTCTGGCCCACGAGCGCAACACGTTTCTGAGCGACCTCACCCAGGTACAGACCACGCTGGAGCGAACGTCGGAAGCAGCGTCGTCCGCCGCGGCCATCCTGCAGGGACCCGGGACGTACCTGCTCCTGGCGGGCAACAACGCCGAGATGAGGTCAGGCTCGGGCGCCTTCCTCGAGGCCGGGATCGTCACGACGGGCAACGGTGAGCTCCACCTCTCGGACATGGTCCCCACCTCTTCACTCACCCTTCCTCCCGGTGCCGTCGAGGTGAGCGGCGATCTGGCCGCCAGGTGGGGCTGGCTCCTCCCGGGTGTCGATTGGCGAAACCTCGGGCTCACGCCCCAATTCGACGTCAACGGGCCTCTGGCGGCCAGCATGTGGAGGGCCAACACGGGTCAGAGCGTCGACGGCGTTCTCGCCATCGACGTCCAAGGGCTGCAGGAGCTGCTGGAGGTGACCGGCCCCGTGACCACCGCCACGGGCCAGGTCGTCAGCGCCTCCACCGTCGACCAGCTTCTGCTCCATGACCAGTACGTCGGCGAGACCTACAGCTCCGACTCGACCGGACGCGTCGACGAGCTGTCGACGCTCGCCGCCGCCACATTGCATGCCCTGGAGGACCGGCCCTTCAAGTTGCACACCATGGCGGACGCGCTCTCGGCGGCGGCCGAGGGGCGGCACGTCCTCCTCTGGTCCGCCGATCCCCGGACTGAAGCCGCCTGGGTCGGCGCCGGCGTCTCGGGCCAGCTCCAGCCGTCCTCCGTCATGGCCGACATCATCAACCGGGGCGGGAACAAGCTGGACCAGTACCTCTCGGAGACCGCCGCCCTCCGGCTGACCCCGCAGGGCGGGAAGACAGAGGGCAGCCTGACCATGACCTTCACCAACCGGACGCCGCCGGGGCAGTCCCCGTTCATTGCCGGTCCATTCCCGGGGCTCGGCACCGTCTACGGGGAGTACGTCGGGATCGCCACCGTGAACCTCCCCGGCGACGCGCGCGACATCTCCTCGCCGTCGGCGCGCTCCGTTGTCACCAGCGGCCGCGAGGGCCCGACCATCCTGGAAGGGGCCACCATCGACATCCTCGACGGAGCGACGCAGCACATCACCTTCAACTTCGTGCTGCCCGAGGCCCACGGCTCCATGACCGTGGTGCCCAGCGCACGGATAGGGCCTGCGATCTGGCACGTGGCGGACACCTCCGGCAGCACGACCTTCGAGGACGACAAGCCGCACACCATCTCCTGGTAGTGCCCTCGACGGCCTGCCCTGTCCCGGCCCCCTTGGGGCGGCGCTCAGCCCAGATCCGCTGAGAACGCAGCCAGACTGTTGGGGAACGAACCCCCGGTGATGAGGGAATTGACTCCGCCGCTGTTGTCGTCGAAGTAGGACTCGTA
>Ga0182024_10002092_pt1 | contig 50151 bp, 42 predicted proteins | sample P32metaG_FD_120480 | JGI IMG/M metagenome (GOLD analysis project Ga0182024, IMG submission 120480) | Permafrost microbial communities from Stordalen Mire, Sweden - P3-2 metaG (Illumina Assembly) | ecosystem: Environmental > Terrestrial > Soil > Wetlands > Permafrost | place: Sweden: Stordalen...
CAGCCGATTTGCTGGCCATCAAAGCTCCCCATATTTCACCCAAAATTTTCTTGCTTCACCCCATCCCTCTGGAGTCTCTTCTCAACCAACAAGGGGGTCGCGATGTACCGGGGCGGCCCGCGAGATTCGTTTAATATTTTGTTTCATTGAGGACTGGAAGCGCTTATGAGAGTATTCTATCTTGTCTTTGTCATCTCGGTGTTTTTATTAAGCGGCTTGTTTAGAAGTCGGTCAGAAGAATTAAAAGCGCCTGGCGGAAAAGATTATTCTGAGCATCGAAGGTCGATTCACTACTTCGTCATTGCGGTTATAGTAGCCGTCAGTGGGTGGTATAGTGCTGTCCAACTCAAAAAAGACTGGAAAATATTGAAAAGAGGGAGTGCAGGCACAAAACACAATGAAAAATCTCCTTAAATATGTAGTCGCTGTCATTGGAGCAGCACTCGTCTTTGTGGGTGTGTTCTTAATTTGGGGGGCTTTTATTAATCCTTTGCTGCCCTCAATTTTTCAGTCCTATATGCATATAGGTGGATTCGGCACAAATAATTTTGTGGGTGTCATTCTGGGCATAGCGGCGGCGGCTTCTTCTTTTTTTGCTACACTAAAAATGAAAAAATGAAAGTGGACGCGGCAAACGGACACCACTTCGACGAACGTTTATGGTTTGAACTACGATGTGAGTCCCCGCGCAAAGTGTGCGTCGATTTTGGGTGTCCGATGTCCAAAACTTGAGTCTAAATGGCAACGCCCGCATTGCGCGGGTTTCAAATTTTTGACTGTTTGGCCAGTCTCTATCCCGCCAAAAAGATCAATCGCGCCGGGGCGTGCCAGGCGCGGGAATTTGCGGTGTTTTTGGGACTGGAAAGTGTGCCTTGAAAGACTGGTTCAAGTGGTTTGCATTCGCCCTGCAATGGCGCTGCAAACCCGTTTCGCAAGAGCCGCGATGATGGGGCGGCGCTGGTCAGATCGGCGCGAGCCTGGCTTGATGAATTGCAGCGGATCATGGCGCAGGAGGGTTTGGCGGCGGCAGATTTCGAAATGGGTCTTCTGCCCGCAACTCTTCCATCCACTGCTCCAGCGTGGCCATTACAGGCTCGAAAGACTCTTCATATTGTTTAGGATAGACGATGCGCAAAATCATTTCGTGCGGATCGCGCCAGCCGAGTTTGGAGAATTCCAAAATGTGCCACGCAGCCAGCGCCTCGCGCACAACATTGATTCCGATTCGCCAATCGCTGACTTCAAAAAGGCCGATCATTTGGCCTTTTCGGCCTACCACCAAAGGGCGGCGCTCCGCGTCGGTGGCAAAGTTATTTTCCGCGCAAGGGGGAAATTTGGACAAAACCCCCTCTTGTCGAAGCGCTTCACCAATCCACCATTCCATCGCCCGCGCCCAGCCTAAAGACCGGAATGAATCAAATTCCGAAACCAATAGTGCAATGACATTCGCCTCGCGAGCTTCGTCGGTTGAAAGATCGGTTTTAAAGCAAACGAACATTGGCAAGTCTGTCGAGTTGGTGAATGTATTCAGCATCAGTGCATATTGTTGATGTTTCCGGTATTGGCGCGTTGTTCGAGATGGCTGAGCCTGTCGAGTGCTTGCTGGAGCTTGTCGTGTAGGCCGCCGCTGACATGTTGGTTTTCCAACAGGCCGAGGATGCGGCCAAAAACCTGATGGATTGGGTCTAATTCATTTTGCGCCGGAATGCCGCCGTGGGCTTTGATGATGCTTTCAATGTTTTGCGCTCCCCACAGCAGGCGGCTGGCGTCGGCGCTGGCTTGGCCTCCCGGTTCTTGGCTGAGGCGTGTCATATCGTGGCCAAGGCGGCGTTCTTGCGGGCTGTTACTGAAAGGGGTCGGTTCCTAGCATTGTAGCAATTGTTTCGGGTTGTGTCAACCAAGTGTCAAGAGAATGTCGCACCAGGCCATCCTGTCAACCGCCAATGCAAGATTGCTAGGAACCGACCCCTTTACGGCCCCTTCACGGCCAATGCAGTTGATAAAACCGCGACCCGGACCGTGTTGCCGTCGCATCATTCATCTCATAATTGGTCAGCGAGTCTTGGGTCGAAGTAGCGATCTCGGCCCAATTCAATAGGTTGGCCAGGAAAAGCATTCCCTGGCCGATACGTTGCGGATGTTGGTTCAGGCGGCAATGGCACATTATGACGTTTTGCGCGGGAAGGATGACGCGTATGGCCGAGGCGAAGGGTTTGCCACGACGGAAGATTGCTTCGCCGGACTGATTAAAAGGCAGTTTGAGGCAGGCATGGCGACGAGGATGATGGCCGCAACCAATTGACCAGGGCAGGGCAGGGACCGTGCGAAAGGCCGGGGGTTTTTTACCCTGGCCTTTTTCTGCCTGGATTCGGCGCTGGTCTGCCTTATATATATGGTCGCCAGATCGGGCCGGATCGGGCGCGGTCTGCTTGTGGCCAGCATGGGGCGAGCAACGCCGGTTCAAGGCCGTTGAAACAGGCTTTCAAACGGGTAAAACCGCCAAGCGGATCAGGCCGAAAAACGGCGTGTCGGACTTCAATACACTTTTTTCTTTAACGTTAAAAGCCTGTTGCACGTCCGACCTACACGTTCACCGATAATATGCGTCGATTTCGGATGTCCAAAATTATAAAGCATTGAAAGCAAGGTGTTTGTGTTTGGACATCGGACGGCGTAAAACGACGCAAATTATCAAAGGCCGAAAAAAACCGACGCATCTTATGGATGGCTGGATTTGTTGTAAGTGCTTGATTAACGAGGTCTTCCGGGGTCTTCCGGGGTATTCCGACATTACGCAACTTGTGCGGGAAGATTCAAAGGAACGCCACGCTCTGACTATCCAGGCGCGCACACTGAATATAACAAACATTGTGCGAACATTGGCGTTATGCCGATTGCGAGTTTTGAGACTGTTTCCGCCTTGCATGTCGCGTTTGTCGCATTATGCCGCCGGCGCGTCAACTTTTTTCTTGATTTATTTTTTCGGGCATGGGAAAACCGGGGCAAATGAAACCACTTTTAACTATGATATTTGCCGTTGCCGCGCTCGCCATGGGTGGAGTTGCCACCAAAACTTACTATGATAATTCTCAGGCTCAAAGGGCCGCGCTCGCTTCCGCCGCCAGCCAAAAGCAGGCTATGCAATCGGTGATCAATCGCCAGAAAGATTCAGCCGGAGCGTTGCATGGGGCCGCGCCGCACGATCTGCCTTATGCGTGGAAGCGATACGCAAAAGACTTGGACGCGATTTCAACATCAGAATGCCCGGCTGATTTTCGGCACGCTTGGCTCGACTACACTTTGAGTGTGCACCGCTACTGCCAAGACACCCCTGAAAAAGCTATGGCCGTTTTGGAAGCGGCCGCTGCAACAAAAGCCGGGTCTGCCAAGGTTTTAGAAGCAGCCGATGCCACTTTGCGAGATTCTCCCGTCAAGTATTATGCGGCGTTTGAACATGTGGCGATCAATTACGGTTTGGAGTTTCCCGCCATTGTCCCCCGTTAAGTCGCGTCGGCAGCCACGACGTCAAATCCCGTTGCTGGGATCAGTGGGGCCGCGCCGTTTACCGTGACGGTTGATCCGCCCGCCAAATTGGAAAAGAAATTTTGGATGCCCGCCCAAATTCCCTGCCCCGGTATGGTAATGGCAAAGGATTGCGCCACCGCGTAAACCGCGATGGCAACAATCACAAAGGCCAATATTGACGGCCAGTGTTTTTTCATTGGCTTAAGACGTCGTCGTGTCCTGCGTAGTCGAATACCAGTAGTAAGCGACTACTGCGATGATGAGGATGATCAGCCAGTGTTTTTTCAGTGTGTTCATATTTTTATTTTAAATTTTCCATTTGCGTTTCAAGCCGGGTTAGCCGGTGCTCGATTTTCACGAGCAAGCCCAGTATCCCGCCCAGCATAACTACGATCATGCCGCCCGTTATCTGTAGGCCGACCTCCACGATCTTAAGCTATTGCTCCGATTGCAGCCGCGCCAGCCGGGCCAGCGGGCCCTTGCGGGCCAACGGGGCCGATCGCGCCAGCCGGGCCAGCAGGCCCTTGCGGGCCAACGGGGCCAACCTCGCCTTGCGAGGTCGCGCCGCCTTTTCCTTCCAACGCTTCAATCCGCGCCAGCAATACAGCCGGGTCGAGCGCGCCGGTAACGAGTCTTGATACGTCGGCAATTCTTGCCGCACGGTCTTTGACCGTTGCGGGCACGTTGGTAAGGGCCGCTGCATCGGTATAGCGCGAGATTACCACCGTGTAAAAATTCGAGTTTGCGGATTTCCATTGGATAATGTGAACGGTCGCAAACGGCTTTGGCGTGATGATCTGCCCCAGCTTGTTGGTTGCCGCGCGCAGAACGTTGGTTATGGCCGGGGGCATTGGTTGCGCTTCCGCGCCGATAGCCAGACAAGCCGCCAAGATCAAAATTTTCATCATGGTAGAGACTTTTTTTCCAAGCCCGCAGTGGCAAAGACCGCAGTGGCAAAGACCGTAGTGAAATTGCCGCACGGAATTGGCGTGACCCGCGTCCAAATGGGAGGGGAGTTGCGCCAGTTGTCAATAATACTGACATTTCCCGCGTGGCTTTGCGCGTGGCGTTTGGCCACCGATACCAAATCACACTCGAAAGCCCGCAAACAATCGTGGCAAATGACGGTGTATCGCTTTGTCATGCTGGCAAAGTGACCGGGCAACCGTGTCGATCATAAAGGATGGATTTTCCGAGGTTATGGACGTGCTTCGAAAGCAAGGCGAGACAGGCAACGGCAAGATCGACGTGAACAAAACTCCCGCCCGAAGTCCCATCCGCAAACGTCAAATGAAACGGGCCAAGCCGGGCCGCGCAATCGCATTCCGCGCCGCGCCCGCACAATCCGCAAGGCTTTTTAGCCGGGGTGTTCATGGTTTAAACGAAGCGAACGGACGATTGCAGACATGGCACGCACATTCCCCTTCATGTCCCCGGATGATCTCGGTACAAGCTCCGTATCGCTTTATCACTTCATCCATTGCCAATTCCACTGCGCTACCAAAATCCTTTGCGGAAACGGTTATTGTGCCTGTCGCAAATTCGTCGATTTTGAATGAGAGAGTATATTTTTTCATAGAGACAATGTGAGTTGAGTTTGAGACGGGGCCGGGGTGGGTTCTACCGTGCTAATCGACGGTGCTTGCCCGGCACAAGCAAATTCAAAAGCCCGACGCAAACGAATAGACACGTTTGCGCCGGGGGCAGTTCCCCGGTGGGGACTCTGCGGTCTTTGGCTCGCCGGGTGTCTCACGTCCGGCAAGGTGTTTTCCCTTTCGAGAAATTCTAAAGTAGCCATGACAACCCAGCCGGGCACATCCCGATGATGCAGGACAAACCACTGCGAAACCCGCTGCCGTGAGACTCCCAAAAAGCGGGCCAATCGGGAGGCACGTCCACGATCAGCCAGAAGGATTCTGGAAACGGCCACGCGCCAACGCATAAAGGCCGCTTGGCGAAGATCATCTAATAACGGGCCGGGTGCAATACGTTCAAAATCAATCGGATGAGGCCCGACAAGACTTAAAGAAAGCAGACTGGGAGTAACGGTGTCCGGTTTGTCAACACGGTTCACAGCAAACATTGTGCGAACAATTGAGGCCTGCGATAAGAGTCCGGCTGTGGTAGTTGTGAGTTTACGAAACACGTTAATGGAGGATTCGCCGACATAAAAAACCTCAAAAATGTCACTTGACGCCTACTACCCTTTGTTGTTACCTAGTGGTTTACCACATTAAGTAGTGGTTTGTTCAAACTTTATGCGTTGTCCAAAGTGCGGCAATCAGGATGATAAGGTCATCGATTCACGGGCTTCCCGTGAAGGCTCGACCATCCGCCGCCGCCGCCAGTGTTTGCAGTGCAATCATCGCTTCACCACCTACGAAGAAATTGAGCATGAGGGTTTGATGGTCGTAAAGCGGGATGGTCGCCGTGAAGAGTTTTCCAGGGAAAAACTGCTTTCCGGACTCAAAAAAGCCTGTCAAAAACGGCCCATCAGTCCCAAGGCCATTGAAGATTTAGTCGAAATAATCGTGGACGAACTTACTGACAAGTATGATCGCGAAATCCCGGGCATGGCCATCGGCGAACGCGTTATGCACGGTTTGCGCGAGATTGACAAAGTGGCTTACGTCCGTTTTGCCAGCGTGTATCGGCGGTTCGAGGAGGCCACCGAATTTGTCAGTGAAGTCAAGAAACTGGAGGCCAATCATGATTCAACTAAAACCTGACTGTTTGATTTTTCAAACCAGCGATGGCGATCAGATTCCGTGTTCGGCTGAATGGATCACCCTGGAATTAATGGGCGACGGCGCGGCCTGGGTCGATCCCCAAATCGTCCACAACGCCTCGGCGGCCGTCCTGCATTATTTCAAACACGAGTTGAGCCGTGATTTTGTGTCCGTTGGCGAGTTTGCCGTGGCTCTGGAGAAGGTGCTGCGCGGATTTGGGTTGAGTGTCTATGCCGACAATGATTCAGCGAGCGTTCCTGACGGCGAAAAATGCGTGCTGGAATCAAACCTGCAAGAGCTGGCCAGCACAGCCGGAGAGGGATTCGAACTGCTCTTCTTCCCGTATTTGCGCGAAGAAGTCAAAAATAAGATGGGACAATCGCCGCATGTGTTGCGCTTTCGCGGATTGCGCGGCTGCGTCAAACAACTGGCCGGGTCCGCGAGATGGACCCGTCGTTGCCAGAACTTGAACGATCAGATTGTGGACTATTTGCGAAGTTGCTGGCAGACCGAACGCGCCAGCGAATCCTGTGCCTTGGTGGTGTTATGAGCGCAAATGTGTTTGAGAAAATCATCGCGCGTGAAATTCCGGCCGAAATCGTGTATGAAGACGATCTTGTGGTGGCTTTTCGAGACAATAACCCCAAAGCCCCGACTCATCTCCTGATTGTTCCCCGCAAAGACATCCCGCGCTTGTCCGAGGCCAAGCCGGACGATGCCAAAGTTTTGGGCCGTCTGCTCCTCAAAGCCGCCGAGGTCGCGGAAAAAGCGGGCTTGAAAAAAACCGGGTATCGAATTGTAATCAACAACGGACCCGATGCGGGCGAATCTGTGCCGCATCTGCATTGTCATATTTTAGGAGGGCGCAGTTTGGCGTGGCCGCCGGGTTGAGTTCTCCAACCCTGCGGATGGTTCAGTAGAATAGATGATTACATTTCTGAACGGCAAATTGATTGAAGCACAGCCGACCCTGGCCATTGTGGAGGTCAATGGCATCGGCTACGAGGTGTTAATTCCGCTTTCTTCATTCGATAAACTCCCCTTTCCCGGCCAGCCCGTAAAGCTTTTAACTCACTTGATGGTGCGTGAAGATGCGCACGTGCTCTACGGATTTGTCACGGCGGCCGAACGGGAAATGTTTCGCCTTCTTGTCAATATCGTCAGCGGCATTGGCCCCAAAATCGCCCTCAATATTCTGAGTGGAATCAATGTCACCACGTTCCGGGGCGCCGTCGCCAGCGGAGACGTTAAGATGCTGTCGCAAATCTCGGGTGTCGGCAAAAAAACTGCCGAACGAATCGTCATCGAACTGAAAGACAAAGTTGGGCGAGCCGGGGCGTTGGAAGCCAGCAGCGCGCAACGCGCTCTATCGGCAGACGAACAAAAGACCAACGACGCCGTGCTTGCCTTGATGGCCTTGGGCTATAAGCTGGCCGACGCGCACGAATCGGTCCGCGCCGCTCAAGCCATTTTGGGTCCGGCGGCCGGTATCGAGGAGTTGGTCCGGGCCAGCTTGAAAAAAGGAACATGATGTCCGTCCCCGCGCGCAAGAGTTCAGGAATTATCATACCCCGACAACTTTCCTGGCGTGGCCGGATTATGGCGTCTGCCGCCGCGCTGTTTTACTGGCTCTGCATTAAATCTTGGCGCCGCATCTGGAAAGATACCGCGGACAATTCCCGAACCACGGCCCCGGTCATTTACTGTATGTGGCATAGCCACATGATATTGGCCTTCGCGAGTTACGACGATCATATCCTGGAGAAGTGGCACGAAAAGGGCCTCGTGGTCTGGGTCAGCGCCAGCGGCGACGGCGCCTTCCTGGCCGCTGTGCTCGCCAAATTCGGAGCGCATACAATTCGAGGCTCAACCAGCCGCCGGGGACCGCAAGCGCTTTTGGAAGCGAGCCGATGGTTGCGGAAAGGTTACAGCGTGGGCATGACACCGGATGGCCCACGCGGGCCGTCCCATCAAATCGTTCAGGAAGGCATTATTTTTCTGGCACAAATTTCCGGCCGTCCCATCGTTCCGATTTCCAGCTTTACCCGCTGGAAAATTTGCCTGAAGAATTGGGACCGCACTCAAATTCCGCTGCCCTTTGCCAGATGCGAATTGTACGATAACGACCCAGTTTACGTCCCCCGCCATGCTACCCAAGCCGACCGTGAACAAATACGATTCCGGCTTGAAGAGTCCATGCGCGCCATTACCTTGGATTGAACATGAAAATACTACTCGCCCTGTTTTTTATTGGATTTACGATTTCCGTTCGCGCGGAAGGACAGACCAATTCGACTCCGTCGCCTGCGGCGGTTGGACCAAACGTCGAAACCATTGTTTGCATCCGCCACGGTGAAAAGCCACCCAATGGGCTTGGCCAATTGACCTGCCGCGGCCTCAATCGCGCCCTAGCGCTTCCCAAAGTGTTGCTGGGAAAATATGGATCGCCCCAGTTCGTATTTGCGCCCAACCCCACCCAAAAAGCCGATGTAAAAGAAAAAGTTAAGGGGGCCTACTATTATGTTCGTCCACTGATCACGATTGAACCGACGGCCATTCGCTGCGGCTTGCCGGTCAACACACAATTTGGGTTTAGAGAAATTAAAGGTCTCGAGAATGAGCTGGCGCAACCGTCTTACCAAAGCGCCACAATTTTTGTCGCTTGGGAGCACGGTCTGCTCGATGATTTTGTCAGGGAAATGGTCAAAAGATATGGCGAGGACCCGAAGCAAGTTCCTCCCTGGCCCAGCAAAGATTTTGACAGCATTTTTTTGTTAAAGATCACGCGCTCGGAGGGCCGGACCTCGATTGTTTTTACAATTGACCACGAAGACCTGGACAATCTAAGCGATGAGTGCCCCATCCAAAAGGGATGACAAATGACCAAACACGAATGATCAAACCAATTTCTCGCAAAGTTCACCGATAATGCTCATACCGCCTCAGAACGGATTGCACATAGACTTTCGTGCCAGGAAATCCAATCTGGTTCATAAATGCGGCGCTGTTGGTCATGGCGCTGCCCGTGCGCCACTTAAGCACATTGCCCCGGCCGGCATTATAATCGGCCAAAGCATACGGCAGTGGGTTATCGGCTTGTTTGTACCGCAGCGATATTTTCTTTAAATACCAAGTTCCGGCCAGCGTATTCGTGGCTGGATCCAAGCAGTTCGCATGCTCAAACCCCGCGATGTGTTCGGCCGATGCCCATTCCAGGGCGGCGTCCTCGCGCACTTGCATCAGCCCCAACTCCCCTGCCCCGCCTCGATCATTCGGATTAAACCGGCTCTCCTGCCAGACGACCGCTTTGACCAGCGCCGGCTCCATTTGGTAACGTCGGGCCGCCGCCGCAATTACCGCATCAAAGCGATGTTCGCGCCAGTACATGAAACCGCAATACAGGCCCAGCGCCAAAACCAGCAACAAAAGGAAGCGACGGCGACGCATCGCCACTCTTCTAACCGCAACGGAATCGAAAAAAAAGGGCAAATCGGTTAATTATGGGAATAATTTGCACCTCGACGCCGCTACTGTTCGGCTCGTTTTTTAAGCGGGAAGCGAGTCAAGTCCAGGTCAATCCCGCATAATCGCGTATTCATCGTTTGGGTTTCTTATTTCGGCGCCGGTTCAGAGAGTTCTTGGCGCTTTGAGTCGTTGCGATTAAGATCAGGAACCCTCGACCCTCAAAAATCCTTGTTGAACCGTGTCTGGCTTTCGTGGTAACGGATAGCCCGACACAAACATGAACACCCCAAAAAATATTGCGGCGGCGTATCAACTGGCCCGCGAACGTTACGCCGCCATCGGCGTGGATACCGAAAAAGTCCGCCATGCCCTGGCCAAAGTGCCGGTTTCTCTCCATTGCTGGCAGGGGGATGACGTCGGCGGCTTCGAGAATTTTGGCGGCGAGCTGGGAGGCGGTCTGGCGGTGACCGGCAATTATCCCGGCAAGGCCCGCACTCCAAACGAACTTCGCGCCGACGCCGAAATGGCGTTCTCTTTGATTCCCGGCAGGCACCGTTTCAATCTCCACGCTTTCTACGCCGAATTTCCCAAGGGCAAACGAGTCGGGCGCGACGAGATCGAACCGCGCCATTTCAAGACCTGGATGGATTGGGCCAAGTCCATCGGCATCGGGCTGGATTTCAATCCCACCTGCTTCTCGCATCCCAAGGCGGAAAGCGGCTTCACGCTGTCAAATGCAAACAAGGCCATCCGCCAATTCTGGATTGAGCATTGCCGGGCCAGCCGGGAAATTGGCGCGGCCATGGGCCGGGCGCTGGGCAGCGCTGCGGTCACGAACATCTGGATCCCCGACGGCATGAAGGACACGCCCGCCGACCGGCGCGGGCCACGCGAACGCCTAGCGCAATCCCTCGACGAAGTTTTCAAAAAGTGGCTCAACCCCAAACACAATCTCGACGCCATGGAAGGCAAGCTCTTCGGCATCGGCGCGGAAAGTTACACGGTGGGCATGCACGAGTTTTACCTCGGTTACGCCGTCAAAAACCAGAAGCTGGTCTGCCTCGATGCCGGCCATTATCACCCGACGGAAAATATGGCGGACAAAATCTCCTCGGTGCTTTGTTTTGTGCCGGAGATTTTGCTGCACGTCAGCCGGGGAGTGCGTTGGGACAGCGACCATGTCGTCATCCTCAACGACGACTTGCAGGCCGTCGCGCAGGAACTGGTGCGGGGCGATTATCTCAGGCGCACGCACATCGGCCTGGATTATTTCGATGCCAGCATTAATCGCGTTGCGGCGTGGGTCATCGGCGCGCGCAACATGCTGCGCGCCCTGTGCATCGCCATGCTCGAACCATACGCCCAATACAAAAAGCTGGAGCGCGAGGGCGATTATACCGCGCGCCTGGCTTTGATGGAAGAAGCCAAAACGCTGCCATTCAGCGCGGTGTGGGATTACTATTGCCTGAAGCAACACGCGCCCGTCGGCGCAGCGTGGCTGGACAAAGTTAAGACCTACGAAAGAAACGTTCTAAGCAACCGGATATAACCCTCAACCCAAGTACAACCCATCCAAGCATGAATCCATTACTCGGCATTATTTATCACTTCACCGGCGGCCTAGCTTCCGGGAGTTTTTACGTTCCCTACAGAGGCGTCAAGAAGTGGTCCTGGGAAGTTTATTGGATGGTCGGCGGGTTTTTCTCGTGGATTATTTGCCCGTGGGTACTGGCCTTGCTACTGACGAACGACGTCGTTGGCGTGCTCAAGCAACAATCTATGAGCACGCTGTGGTGGACGTATTTCTTCGGCGCGATGTGGGGCTTTGGAGGACTTACATTCGGTCTCACGATGCGCTATCTCGGCATGTCGCTGGGCATGGGCGCGGCGCTTGGCTATTGCGCGGCATTCGGCACACTGGTGCCGCCGATTTTCCCGGGGCTTTTTCCAAAAGGAGCAGTCGTTGAGACCATTTCACAGATCGCCTCGTCAACATCCGGGCAAGTCGCGCTTGGCGGCGTTGCGGTTTGTCTTATCGGCATTGGCATCGCGGCTTGGGCCGGGTTGACCAAGGAAAGAGAAATGCCAGAGGAACAGAAAAAAAAGGCGATTGCCGAGTTTAGTTTCACGAAGGGCATCATCGTGGCAACGTTCGCCGGGATCATGAGCGCCTGTTTCTCGTTCGCAATCGTTTGGGGTGCGCCGATCAAAGAAGCGACCATCCATGCCGGCACATCGGAAATCTGGTCGGGACTGCCGAGATACATCGTTATCATGCTCGGGGGATTCACGACTAACATCGTGTGGTGTCTCCTACTCTACATCAAAAACAAGACTGGCTACCAGTTTTTCAGTTCCACGTTCCGCCATGCCTCGCCGGGGCGCGAGGACCAAACGATCATCGAAACGGCCATTGACGCGCCGAGCGAGGAGGTCGTTGAACACTATCCCAAGAAAACGAACTTCGATTCGTTGGCAATTCCGTTGCTGCGCAATTATTTTTTCAGCGCGATGGCCGGCACATGCTGGTACTTTCAATTTTTCTTCTACGCAATGGGCGAAGTCAAAATGGGCTCGTATAATTTTTGCAGTTGGACGTTGCACATGTCGAGCATCATCGTTTTCAGCACGATGTGGGGCTGGATTCTGCACGAATGGAAAGGTTCGAGCAGGAAGGCACACAGTTTGATCGCGACGGGCATCGCCACGCTGATCCTATCCACCATCATCATCGGCTACGGCACCTATTTGAAGAGCCATTAATAAACCCTTATGGCCGAAAAGGTTTATCTTGCGGTTGATTTGGGTGCGGAAAGCGGCCGGGTCATGGCGGGCCTTTGGAATGGCAGGAAAATCCGGCTCGAAGAAATCCACCGCTTCCCCAATGGGCCGGTATCGCTGGCCGGCACGTTGCGCTGGGATGTCTTGCGGCTCTGGGCCGAAATCCAAAATGGCCTCGCCCTCGCCGGAAAAAAGTTTGGTGACACGATTGTCTCCGTCGGCGCGGACACCTGGGGCGTGGATTTTGTGCTGCTGAACAAGAACAACGAAATCCTCGGCCAGCCCTACCACTATCGCGACGCCCGCACCAACGGACTGATGGAAAAGGCGTTCAAGAAAGTGCCGCGCGCGGAAATCTTCGCACAGTCGGGGCTTCAGTTCATGCAATTCAATTCGCTCTACCAGTTGCTGGCGTGGCAGGCCAATTCGCCCGCAATACTTGACGCGGCGGATTGCCTGTTGTTCGTGCCGGACTTTCTGCACTGGGCGATGTGCGGGGCCAAATGCGCCGAATTCACCATCGCCTCGACTTCGCAATTCGTGCATCCGCTGCGGCGCAACTGGTCTTTGCCTTTGCTCAAGAAATTCGGTTTGCCGGCCCATTTCCTGCCCAAGATCGTTTTGCCCGGCACGACCTTGGGCAGGCTGCAGAAACCGCTCGCCGGGGTAAAAGTAATCGCACCGCCGTCGCACGACACCGCCTCCGCGGTGTCGGGCGTACCAACCGCCAATACTGGCAAGGCCAACTGGGCCTACATCAGTTCCGGCACATGGTCGCTCATGGGCGTAGAAGTGCAAAAGGCCGCGCTTTCGCCGCGCGCGCTGGACTTGAACATGACCAACGAAGGGGGACTGGACGGCACTTATCGCCTGCTCAAAAACATCATGGGACTGTGGCTGGTGCAGCGGTGCAAGCGGGCGTTCGAGGCGCGCGGCAGTCAATACGATTACGTCCAACTCGCGCAACTGGCGGCCCGCGCGAAACCGTTGCGCTCCCTCGTCAATCTCAACGACCCGCGCTTTCTCAATCCGCCCGACATGCCCAAGGCCATCCAGGATTTTTGCCGCGAGACCAAACAACCTGTTCCGAAAACCGAAGGTGAATTGGTCCGTTGCTGCTACGAAAGCCTTGCGCTCAAGTACGGTGAAGTGCTGGCCTCGCTGGAAGAACTCACTGGCGAGACTGTTGAAGTGCTCCACATCGTGGGCGGCGGTTCGCAGAACAAGGTCTTGAGCCAGTTCGCGGCGGATGTTTGTCAGCGGCCGGTCATGACCGGCCCGGTGGAAGCCACGGCCCTGGGAAATCTGCTCACTCAAGTTCGTGCGAGCGGGGAATTATCGTCGCTGGCCGAGATGCGCGAAGTCATCCGTACCTCCAGCGGCGTGCAATGCTACGAGCCAAAACGGTCGAACGCGTGGTGTGAAGCAGCGGAGCGCCTCGCCGCATGGTAAGTCATGATTTGAGCAACCGCTCATATTCGTCGTGTGGCCCAATCCAGAACCAATACAAAACCCCTTGGTGCTCACGGGCCAAGGCGCGCCAACCGCGCGTTACGCGAATGCTCCAGTAATCGCCTTTTCGTCCGAATCGCAGGGACGGATGGCGCGGGTTGTGAAGCCAAAGTCGATACACCTTCCTGGCGTGCGCCTTGACTTCCGGCGGGAGCGATTGGAAGGCCTTCCAGAAGCTAGGAGCCGTTAATGACTTCATCCAGCGATTTAGTGCGTCCGGCTTCGATGTCTTTGACCGCTTGCTGCCACAGCGGATCCAGCCGCCCCGCCTTTGCGTCCGCATCAATGCGCCGGTCCCAAGCGTCCTCGAAATCAATTTCACGGAGCCGATCGAGAAACTCCTCTTTTTGCTCTTCCGGGAGCTGTTTCACCGCTTCAAGGATTTCCGCCACTGTGCTCATTGCCAGAAGTTTACACGCTCCAACGGCATTTGTCACGCCGTTTATCCCTGCAAAGAGTCGAAGGCACTCTGCAGTTGCGCACGTTTGGATTGCCAGTCGATGAGGCGTTGTTTGTGTTCTTCCAAAACGGCGGGCGGCACTTTCTGGGCGAAGGCGGGATTGTTCAACTTTTGTTCGACCTTTTCAATTTCCGCATTGGTCTTGGCCAACTCTTTTGTCAGCCGCGCCGTTTCCGCCTCGACGTCGATTAATCCGGCCAGGAGCAGGTAGAGCGTTCCCAAATCCGAATGGACGGACGGAGTGCCTTTGGGCGGCTGATAGTCGCGGTTTAATTCCACGGCCTCGGCGTTGAGCAGTTGCCGGATGGCCGCCAAATCGTGGGCCGGCAAATCGCCAATAGGCGTCAAAACAAATTTCACTTTCTTGCTGGCCGGGATGTTGCCGAACTGGCGGAGATTGCGGCCCTGGCTGATCAACTGATTTCGGCTGTCAACAACCTTTAAGGAGGAGTCGTCCAATCCGTAGTGATCGTAAAAATCCTGGCCGAGCGGCTTGGGCCAATGCGCGAACATGATGGTCTCACCCCCCTGCTCCGCCGGCAATTCCTTATTATAACCCAGCCCATGCCAGAGCTCCTCCGTGATGAAGGGCATAAACGGATGGAACAAACGCAGCATGTTTGACAGTACAAAATCGATCACGGCAAGTGTATTGGCTTTGACCGCCGGATCATTACCCGACACAGCGGACTTACTGGCTTCCAGATACCAATCGCAATATTCGCTCCAGAAAAAGCGGTAAAGGATTTGCGCCGCCTCGTTGAATTTGTACTTGGCCAGGGCGTCGGTCAGTTCGGTGATGGCCTGGTCAAGTTTGAGCAGAATCCATTTATCATCGGATGCCAAAAGTTTTGGATCAATCTCGCCTTCAATAAGGAAGTCGGCGCTGGCGACCATTTGCCGGAAACGGCAGGCATTCCAGAGTTTGTTGCAAAAATTGCGGCCCAGCTCCACCTGCTGTTCGTCGTAGAGCACATCCTGCCCCAACGGCGCCGAGCGCATGACGCCGAAGCGAAGCGCATCCGCGCCAAATTTGGCGATGAGATCGAGAGGGTCGGGCGAATTGCCGAGACTCTTGGACATCTTGCGGCCCTGCTTGTCGCGGATAATGCCGGTGAAATAGACATTCTTGAACGGCATCTCCCCCACGAATTCGTAACCCGCCATAATCATGCGCGCCACCCAGAAAAAAATAATATCGGGCCCCGTGACAAGGTCAGTGGTCGGATAAAACTTTTTTAATGTTTCGGTCTGCTCCGGCCAACCCATCGTCGCAAACGGCCACAGCCACGAGCTAAACCAAGTATCGAGCACGTCGGGGTCTTGTCTAAACCCGCAATCCTCAAAGCATTTGCTCAAATCCTTTGAAAGGGTGGCAATGTAAATGTCATATTCGCCTTCTGTTTCGCGGACTACCGGCATCAATGGATCAATTTTTGGGTCGATTTCCTTTCCGTCTGAAACCTTGACGATGCGAACGAAAGTCCCCTCATTCGAATGCATTTTTGCGGCGTTCTCCCAATTGCCTTCGACAAAATCATCCCAACCCCAGCGAAGAAGTTCATCGGGCCAGTTTTTTTCCGTTAGCCGCACACGTTTGTGCCACACCGGAATCCGATGTCCCCACCAAAGTTGGCGGCTGATGCACCAGTCCTGAATGCCGCTCATCCAGTGGTCATAAACTTTTGCCCAGCGGTCAGGATGAAATTTCATCTCGCCTTTGGCCACGACTGCGCGGGATTTTTCCGTACTCGGATATTTCAAAAACCATTGCTCGCTCAAACGCGGCTCAACCGGCACGTCAGCGCGCTCGCTGTATCCGACGTTGTTCGTGTAAGGCTCTTCTTTTTCCAACGCTCCCAGTTCCGTGAGTTTTTCCACGGCAGCCTTGCGGGCTTTGAACCGATCCAATCCTTTCAAATCTGCGCCCGCCGCGTCATTCATGTAGCCGGTGGCGTCGATGACTTCAATTTGCGGCAGTTTGTGGTGCAAGCCGATTTCAAAATCCGCCTTGTCGTGCGCGGGCGTGACTTTTAAAACCCCCGTGCCGAATTCAAAATCCACATGCTCGTCGCCGATAATGGGAATGAACTTTTGCTCGCGCGACAATTCCGCCGGCAGCGGTCGGACGACGTGTTTTCCGATATATTTTGCGTAACGCGGGTCCTTTGGATTCACAGCCACGGCGGTGTCGCCAGGAATCGTTTCCGGGCGGGTCGTGGCAATCGTCAAAAAAGTTTCGGGATCCTCGGCCACTTCAACCTTAAAATAGTAAAGGAAGCCCTTTTGTTCTTTCATCACGACTTCTTCGTCGGACAGCGCGGTGAGCGACGCGGGGCACCAGTTCACCATGCGTTTGCCGCGATAAATGAGTCCCTTTTTGTAAAGCTCGACGAACACTTTCTGGACGCAGCGCGAATATTCCGGGTCCATCGTGAAGCGTTCGCGCGTCCAATCACAGGATGCGCCGAGCTTTTTCAACTGCTGGATGATGATGCCGCCGTGCGTTTCCTTCCATTGCCAGACGCGTTCGAGGAGTTTTTCACGGCCCAAGTCGTCGCGATGCTTGATTTCGCCGGATTTTTTCAACGTGCGCTCTACCACCGTCTGCGTGGCAATGCCGGCATGGTCCGTGCCGGGCAGCCAAAGAACTTCCTTGCCATCCAGGCGCGCCTTGCGGGCGAGAATGTCCTGGATGGTGTTGTTGAGGACGTGCCCAAGTGTCAACATGCCGGTGACGTTGGGCGGCGGGATGACTATCGAATAAGCCGGCTTGGGAGAGCGCGGATTGGCGGTGAAACAATTTTGGTCGAGCCAAAACTTATACCATTTTTCCTCGACTACCTGCGGTTCATAAGCTTTGGGAATCTCGCTCATTTTTTCAACAAGGCGAACTCCATGCTGTCCACCAACGCCTGCAAGCTGGCGGTGATGATATTTTCACTGACACCGACAGTCCCCCATTCGCGCTTGCCATCGGAAGATTCGATAAGCACACGCGTTTTCGCCGCCGTTCCCGTCGCAGAGTCAAGAATACGGACTTTGTAATCGGTTAGAACCACTTTCTTAAGCTGTGGATAAAACTTGACCAACGCAGCGCGCAGAGCGGAATCCAATGCATTGACCGGTCCATCGCCTTCGGCCACTGTATTCGTCTCCACTCCGGCCACCTCCACCTTGATGGTGGCGTCGCAAACATCGCAAGCCGCAGCAGCGCGTTCCGATCGGGTGGACACGTGATAAGAATTGATTTGGAAAGGCGGTTCCTGTGGCTGAAGAACCTTGCGAATCAAAACTGCAAGCGACCCGCCAGCGGCTTCAAATTCATAACCCTTGTGTTCCAGCTCTTTGATGCGGGCCAGAATGCTCTTCAGTTCGGGCGTATCATTGTCCAGTTTGATATCCAGCTCCCGCGCTTTCATCACGATGTTGCTGCGGCCCGCCAGATCGCTGATGAGGACCGTGCGCGAATTGCCGACGAGCGATGGATCAATATGCTCGTAGCTCGCTGATACCTTTTGTACGGCATTGACATGTGTGCCGCCCTTGTGGGCAAACGCCGCCGAACCGACCCACGGCAGACGCGGATTGTGACGCACATTCGCAATCTCATCCACAAATTGCGAAAGCTCCTTCAGTTTGGAAAGGGACTTCTCCGGCACACAGGTTTTTTTCAGCTTCAACGCCACGCACGGAATTACGCTGATCAAATTGCAATTGCCGGTGCGCTCGCCGTAACCGTTGATCGTGCCTTGAACGTGAACTGCGCCGGCTTCCAACCCGGCCAGCGCATTTGCCACGCCAAGGCCGATATCGTCGTGGGTGTGGATTCCTACTTTGCAATTCAATTTGCCTAAAGCGACCTTCGTGATGGCGGCGATTTCCTCCGGGAGACAACCGCCATTTGTGTCGCACAAAACCACAAAATCCGCTCCTGCCTTTTCCGCCGCCTGCCATGTCGCAACGGCGTACTCAGGATCCAGTTTGTAGCCGTCAAAGCAATGTTCGGCGTCGTAAACAACAAACTTGCCGTTGTCTTTCAGGAAACGCACGGTATCGCCGATCATCGCGAGATTTTCCTCGGGTGTGCAGCGCAAAACCTCCTTCACATGCAGCATCGAAGTTTTTCCGTAGATCGTCACCACCGGCGTCTCGGCTTCGATGAGCAGGCGCACTTGGTCGTCCTGTTCGATGGGCGTGCCCTTTTTGCGGGTCGAGCCGAATGCCGCGAGGCGCGCGTTTTTGAATTTTTTCTTTTTGGCCTGGGCAAAGAACTCGATGTCCTTGGGATTGGAGCCGGGCCAGCCGCCTTCGATATAATGAACACCGAAGGCATCGAGTTTTTCGGCAATGCGCAATTTGTCCAGGACCGAAAAATTAATGCCCTCGCCCTGGCTGCCATCGCGCAGGGTCGTATCATATATTTCGACTTCGGGTTTCATAATCTGCCTACAATTGGCTCAAACCGGCCCCAAGGCAGACCGAAATTTTTACGTCAACTGCCTGCGATTTGCAAAACATTAACGGGGCGAAAATGACCGATGGCGAAGGAGGGATGATGAAATATGTCCCAAATAGCTAATCGCCATTTGATTGCGACAAAGCTTTGGCGATTTCAATGAGAAAGAGGCGTCGGATCGCATCGTGACCGCGCTCGTTGGGATCTTCAAGGTTCGCATAATACCAATAATGCGGGTCCTCCGAGTGGTAGCGTGCCGACCAAAACTGGGTGCAGTGGATTCCGTGTCCGAGAAAAGCATCGTGGATTGGGATTATGTGAACCCGAAAATGTCTTTTCGCCCAAGCGTATAGTACGGCATTAAGACTTCAGGATTTCGGGACCATCTTTCCAATATGGCAAGCCAGCTCGTTGAATGTCCTCTGCTCCGTCGGTTGGATCAAAAATGTCGCCAACGAAAAGATAGTAACGGTCCTGGAAAGCGGTTTGGATTCGCGCCAGCATGGTTTCAAGTCTCTGATTGAATGCATCGATCCACGGCGCCGCTTGTTGCAACGTTGCGCCATACATGGCACGGGAGGAAGGTGGACTTCGGCCATAATTATGGATCAGGTCATTGCCGCCCGTAGTCATCACCACGATTACTGTGGCATTTGAGCTAGTCGAGGGAAGATGAGGAAGTTGTCTCTCCAGATGTTCGAATGAGGTTGTGCCTGAAACGGCAAGGCTTATGACGTGCAGCTCAGGCAAAACAGATGAAAGTGAAACGCCCCGCATTTCAGAACTGTCGTCCGGAGAATTGGTAGCCAACAAATCGAAGTACGAGTAATACCTTCGCGCACCGAAGCCAGCGGTAATACTGTCACCCAGACCGACAAGAAATACCTTGTTCGTCGTCCAAGAATGAGCGAATAGATTGCGCGGCACGGGCGGACCAGCGGGGCCTTGGCCAACCGGGCGTGCCAGCCAGAAATAACTGTAAGCAACGCCGGCACAAACGAGCACGGCGCCGATCGCCACAAACCATAAGACGCGACGGCTTGAATATCGACCTCGGACGGTTGTCATGCGACATCCAACCCTAACCAAAAAGACGAACAGGCGCAATCGGTATGAACGAAAACCATCGAACAGAAGGTAGTCCCTTAATTTGAATTTAACCCTCAGCGCAGCGGCATTATTCGTCTTGGTTTTAATTTCCGCCAGTGCGTTTTGGCCGGGTGATATTGCCAGCGAGATTGCTGTTTGCGGTTATCAAAAGGTCGTCTATGCGCTTGTCGCGTTGCTTAAGCTGCTTTCTAAGCTCCGATACTTCGTTCTCAAGACGCCGTATGAATTGCTTATCGCTTTCTACCGTTTTAGGATTTGGCTCCATACGCACAAGCTGACGCGATGGATATTTGATGTCAAACGATAATTAACCCACTATTTTAACGGCAAATCTGCTAGTTCTGAGGCCGCTTTTTTATCCCCTTGTGCGGCAGCCATACAAAGCCATATTTTGGCTGCTTCAATGCTCCTTTTGACTCCGTCCCCGTCTCGAAACCTTTCTCCCATGTGGCGTTGGCCATCTGAATCGCCACTATCAGCTTTTTCCCGGTCATATTGTAAATTCTTCGCTTCGGATTCCGCTTTTTTAACTTTGGCGGCGAGTTTTGCAGCTTGAACGTCCTCCGGGGTCGGCGGAGGAGCGGACGGCCTAGATGCAACCATGCCATAGTCAAATCGATGGATCGATGCGCTCCCGCCGCTGACGGTGTTATAGGTATGAACATCCGCATCTTTAACCGCACAAAGCGTGATGCGCTCGTTTTCGCCAATAGGGTATGGATAATTGACTATAAAAAATGTCATTTGTTCAGGGTTGCGATACCCATAAGACAGGTAAGGGTCGCCTTCAAAGAAATTATAATGGCTCACAAAACAGAAACCCCACTCAGCTCGGTCATCTTTAAAAAAATAAGTGCAATAGCCTCGAACACGAATCCCAAGCGGTTGCACTTCAATCACTTTGCCAACGGCAATATACCACCCCGCAGCCAGGATTGATCTTTTGCCATGTCCTTCCCATTGCCTTGGGAATGTCGTGCGATAATAATCATCAAAGCCCGGCCCGCAAATGCAACAAGTCTCGCCATCAACGCTTCTCCATAAGTCCTTCGGCGGCTGTCCCCGATCAGCCATTTCGGCCTTGTCATTTGCGACTATATTTATTCCTGGAGCGTCAACGGCAGTAATTGTGTATTGCTGGCCGTGGCACGACATCGCAATTAAAACCAACAATCCAGAAATGACGTTTTTCAGCAAACTCATTTTAGTATCCATTTCTATTTGGCGAGCCGTGAAAAAGGCGCGAACCCGTCGCACACGAGCAGAGGCACCGCGAAGCGCCTTTAGACAGAAGCACAACAGGCCGCGCCCACTTGGGCGTTGGCCTTCTGGCTCTGTCTTTGAGGTCGTGAAAATTCGCGGTTTCCTGCTCGACCTTCCGACTACGCTAAATTATTAACGACACCATTAAAGCAACTTAAGGCTGCTCAGTCAAGCAGGATAAATGCCACTTCTTCAACAATCGTTTGCATAACAATTGCATAAACGAAATCGGTAGCCGCTTTCCAGCAAGCGTGATTGAGTGGTTGCATGAAAAAGGTAGGAAGGAAAAGCGCAGTGCGGCGGGCCGACTGCATGTAGCGCGATGACATAAAAAGACACCGGCCAGCGGGTGACAATCTCATGCGGAGAACCCGCTGGCCAGAAGGCCGAATCAATGGGGGCAGCAGGCTCGCCGCATGGTAGGCCCTACACCTTATCAACGGTCGGTTCGATTCCGACTGCCTCCACCATTTACAATTGACAGACTAGCGGATTAAGGACGGATAAGCAACCTTTTTCTCTGATGGCCTTTGTCCGATTATAAAACGACCTTGTTTTTATAGTTGACTATTAATAGTTTAGGCATTATATTGATGTAGTAAAATAAATTAACGATATGGCAAATAATTTAAAATTTGAAAAGAAAGTTGCGGTGGTTTCAATGCTTGCGGAAGGCTCAAGCATGGAGGCGATTAGCCGCATTACCGGTGTCAATCCAAACACAATAATGTGGCTGGGCAAACGGGTTGGCGATGCCTGTGCTAAAATTCACGATGAAAAGATGCGCGGCTTGTCCTGCAAGCAAATCGAAGTGGACGAGATTTGGGGGTTTATCGGCAAGAAACGGAACAATGCCACGGCCAAAGACGAAGCGAAGGGTCTTGGCGACGTTTGGACATGGATTGCGTTGGACGCCGATACAAAATTGATTCCATCCTACATTGTCGGCAAGCGCGACGCCTACCACGCCAAGGTGTTTATGGCCGATTTAGCGGCGCGGCTGGCCCGGCGGGTTCAAATAACCAGCGACGGCCTTACTTCCTATCCAGACGCGATTGAGCGCGGTTTTGGTTCCGAGGTTGATTATGGACAACTGGTAAAAACCTACAGCGTGGAACACCTCGGTAACTTCAAAGAAGCGGCCAAGCGGTATTCGCCAGCGGAAGTGGTTAAAGTGGAGCGAACAGTGGTTTGTGGCCTTCCCGACATCCAGCGCATTTCAACGTCGCATATCGAGAAGCAAAATCACACATTGCGGATGCACTGCCGCCGATTGACCCGGCTGACAAACGCCTTTTCAAAGAAGTATGAGAATTTTGAAGCGGCGGTCGCGCTCAATTTTGCGTATTACAACTTTTGCAAGATGCACTCAACCATTCGTTGCACACCAGCAATGGAAGCTGGTGTTGAAAAGAGTCAATGGACGGTTGCGGATTTGCTAAAAAATTGCGGTGAGCAATAGATTCTAATTGACAACCAACCGACTTTCAAGCATAATGTCGGTCGCTTGAAAAAGAAGTATATTGAACGTCTTCAAATGGTTATCCAGCAATTGCACAATTGCGGTACCACATGGTGCGAATCCGTTCCGGTGAAAGAGGTTTTCAAAGGCAAAATAATCTGGCAAGGCGACGTGGAGGTTTTCGATTTAACCGCTCATCCCAAGGCTAAACGCTGTTATGGCTGGTCGTATGGCGAACCCGAGCAATTCATTACCATCTTGGAACTGCCTCCTGTGGACTCGGCGGCGGCGGCGGTCAAGGTGGGCGTAGCTTATCAGGTTAAAAAGGCGATAGGTTAGCAATGAGCGGCCTCACAGAGTGTATAAAACCCCGGACGAAGGAGGTTGATTGGAAGGAGCAGGAATGCTTAATTCAACCGCTTTCTCGATTATTAAAACATGAAAAGCACATCCATGAGCTGCGGCAGTGTGCACAGCAAATGCAAGCAGGGGTGAATTTTCTCCTTTATGAAATAAAAATGAACGGTCTCCTAACTGCGTCACTCCTTCGGCGTTCGCGAGCCGGGAAGCTAAAACTTTGGCAGTTTCGGGCGCGCCGCCTGGCACTGGTCCTCCGGCATCCGATATTGGAATATAGAATAAAACTGAATTCACGACAGCAATCATCCGCTATGCCAGCGACAGGTCAAGCCGCAAACCCCATGCCAACCACCCTTGAAAACAAAAATAATTCAAATTAAGGGACTACCGAACAGAACGGAGCCTTGCCGATTCGAGCAGGATCGGTTACTTAAACATCATGAGCGTTGCGGCAATTCAGAATGAAATTCTAGGGCTTTCGGCCACGGAACGGGCGAAGCTCATCGATCTGCTTTGGGATTCTCTGGCAAACCCGGAAGGGAGGGCGCGCGAGGCAGTTTGGGCCGAGGAATCGGAACGGCCGATTGACGCTTTTGATGCGAGACAAATGAAGGTGCGAGAAGCTCAAAGCGTTTTCTCTGATCTGCGAAGGAATCTGCGAAAGTAAATACATGGTTCACTTCCGGCCTCTGAGGTCTATCTTTTGACTATGCAATCCGGTTACCGAGGCCGGTTGGCGCCTTCGCCAACGGGCTTTCTCCATGTGGGTCATGCCCGCACTTTTTGGATGGCACAACAAAGGGCGGTGTCCGCCGGCGGTACTTTAGTTTTGCGCAATGAAGACCTCGATCCAGGACGGTCCCGCCCGGAGTTTGTCGCGGCCATGTTCGAGGATTTGCGCTGGTTCGGTTTGCGCTGGCAGGAAGGGCCGGATTGCGGCGGACCGTTCGCGCCTTATTCGCAAAGTGAACGGCGTAATTTTCATGCGCAAAGCTTTGAGAGGTTGAAGGCAAGGGGACGGGTTTATCGTTGCCATTGCTCGCGCCAGGATGTTTTGCGCGCCTTGCAAGCGCCACACGCGGGTGAGGAAGAGCCCATCTATCCGGGAACTTGCCGGCCGCCACTGTCTTCAGGGAGTTCAAAAAATCAAGCCGATGGTTCAAAACTGGTCAATTGGCGGTTTCGCGTTCCTGACAACGACATCGTTGACTTCGAAGACGGTTGTTTTGGGAAACAGCGATTTGTGGCGGGAAAGGATTTTGGCGATTTTGTGGTGTGGCGGCACGATGGCGTGCCTTCGTATCAACTCGCCGCGGTGGCTGATGACGCGGCCATGCAAATCACCGAGGTCGTGCGCGGGGCGGATTTGTTTCTTTCCACCGCGCGACAATTATTGCTCTATCGTTCGCTGGATTTGCAACCGCCGGCGTTTTATCATTGCCCGCTGGTGACGGACAAAACCGGCCGCCGTCTGGCCAAGCGCGATGCGGCCTCAAGTTTGCGCGCCCTACGCAAGGAGGGATACACGCCGGAAGCGATCCGCAAAACATGGTAAAATATTCTTAAATGAGTTCAGGTCACCACGCGGAATATAAATGGTTGCGCACGGGGGAAGAGGCGCTCGAGGAAATGCTGGCCGCCATTGGAAATGCTGCGCAATCGGTTCGGCTGGAAATGTACATTTTTCATACGGGACCGACGGCTGATCAGTTTCGAGATGCGCTCGTTAAAGCCTGCCATCGGGGATTGCGCGTTTGGGTGCTCCTCGATGCCGTGGGCTCGACATACTTGCCAGATTCATTTTGGCAAAAACTACGCGACAGCGGCGGAGAATTTCGCTGGTTCAATCCTCTCAGCTTGCATCGCATCTTCATTCGGGATCACCGGAAGATGTTGGTCTGCGATGAGGAGCTGGCGTTTGTCGGCGGATTCAATATCGCCACGGAATACCGGGGCGATGGCATCAAAGCCGGCTGGCGCGATTTGGGCTTGAAGGTGCGGGGGCCGATGGCGCAGGAAATGGCCGCGGCCTTTGATGACATGTTTTCGTGCGCAGATTTCAAGCACACGCCATTTACGCGTTTGCGCAAATCGACCCGGGTCAAAACTGTCTCCGCCCCTCACGCGAAACTTTTGTTGGGAGGACCCGGAAGCAACAATCCCCTGAGGCGCACTTTTCGAAGCGACCTCAAGGAAGCGAGGGAAGTGCTGATTATAACGCCGTACTTTGTGCCCCCTTGGAAAATCAGGCGCAAGCTGATGCGTCTGGCCGAAAACGGCGCCAAAGTACGATTGATTGTGCCCGCCAAATGCGATCTCCCCATAATACGGATGGCCGCGCAAAGCTTTTATCGCCGGTTTCTGACCGCGGGCGTGGAGATTCATGAGTATCAACCCCAGATTCTACACGCCAAACTGTTTATCATCGACGAGATTGCGTATGCCGGTTCGGCCAACCTCGACGGACGCAGCATGACCATCAATTACGAGGTGATGGTCAGGCTGTCCGACCCCGCGCTGGTTCGCGAAGGGCGCGAGATTTTTGCGGGGATGCTGGAGCATTGCCGGCAAATTGACCTGGCAGTCTGGCGTCGTTCGCGAACATTTTTGGACCGGCTAAAAGCGCGGGTGGCTCACTTCCTTTTCGCACGACTGGACTCGTTCTTTGCCAGCCGGCAACTGCATTGGTGGAAAATGAGTTTGCGAAAAATAAGGCTCGCAAAAACGCACAAAACCGCAAGCCGCCAACCCTGAGTAGCCGGTTACTTGGCCAGTGCGACAATATAACGTTGCAGGCGGTCCACCTGGTCCGGAGATTTTCGTTGACTGTAAATCTGGAGAAGATGGGCGCAGATCCGCCCCAGGATGCGCCGGGAACTGACCGGCGCAAGGCAGCTCTCGTCAAAGCGCTGGCGCAATTGCAGCACCCGATTGACGCAATCGGCCTTGGTCATCAAGCGTCCCCCGCGAAAGGCATCCACATAAATCTCGGCCCGGCTGGATTGATAGCGGCAAAGGAAATGGACGGGCAGCCCGATGACCGTCATGGGCAAACGAAGACGCCGCGCTACCAACAAATAGACCAGGCTGAGGCTGATCGGATTGCCCGTACGCCGGTCCAAGACGCGATTAAAGTAACTATTGTCCGGATCGTAAAAATTGTGTTCGTCACCGGTAAACTTCAATTCACGAAAAAGATAATCGTTGGTAGTCCTGAGAATCTGGCCGGGATCGCCGTTTAAATCCAGGCGATCCCGCAACTCGCCCGCAAAATCGTCCAGCAACGCGCTGTAAGCCTCGGTATTAATATCGGGGTACTGCGTACGCGAGAGGAGCAAAATACTTTGCTCGATGTCGAAGTCTTCGCCTTGATTCAAGCAAAAGGCCAGCAGTTCAGTGTCGGCCGTCTGCCGGGCGAAATAGCTGACAATTTCATGGGCGCGCCGGCGCAGGACAGGATCGTTGCTCAGCGCGTACTCGCGCAGCCAGGCCGTGCTGGCAGGCCCGTAAGAAATGATTTTTTGGCGGACGGTCCGATACACATTTTGGTCATCATCAGCCAGCAAGCTGATCAAAGCTCTCCTCTGCTTTTCGTCCAGTTTCCCGTGTGATGTAGCTGGCGTCAAATTCATTGGGCAGCACCATAATGACAGGAATCCTTTTGGACTTCAAGAAAGAATCGTAAAAAACAGCAGAAATTTCGGGGGTTTCGACAATCAACAGGTTCCAGTGAGCATTCGTCATTGAATGAAATTCTGTCAAAATCTTCCAATAGGGAGTATTCTATCGGTGTATCAATGAAGTTTTCTCTTCCGATTTTGGGGATTGGCGGGATGGCCGTCGGGTTGTGCGCACCAGCGTCGTTCGGCGCCCAAATCGATTTTGCGCGGGACGTTCAGCCGATTTTCGCGGGGCGTTGTTACGAATGTCACGGGGACAAGAAACAAAAATCGGATTTTCGCCTCGATGATCGATCCGTCGTTCTGCACGGAGGCGAATCCGGCAAACCGGCCGTCGTTCCCGGCAAAAGCGGGGAAAGCGGCCTGTTCCAACGTATCACTTCCACCAATCCAGACGAAGAAATGCCTCCCAAGGGCAAAAGGCTGGCTGCTGCACAAATCGCGGTGCTTAAAAGTTGGATCGATCAAGGGGCCAATTGGCCTGACGCGGTCGCTCGTCCGAACGGCCAGTCCTCCCTCAAACACTGGGCCTTTAAAGCGCCGGTCAAGACCGCCCTGCCCCGCGTGCGCCGCTCAAAATGGATTCATGATCCCGTTGATAATTTCGTCCTGGCCCGCCTCGAAAAGGAAAAATTAAAGCCTTCTCCTGAAGCGGACAAAATCACCCTGCTTCGCCGTCTCAGCCTCGACTTGATTGGCCTGCCTCCAACCATTGCCGAACTCGATGCCTTTGTTGCCGACAAGTCCAAGGACGCCTACCAAAAGCAGGTCGAACGGCTGCTCGCATCGCCCCATTACGGCGAACGGTGGGGGCGTGTCTGGCTGGACGCCGCTCGTTATGCCGATTCCGATGGCTTTGAAAAAGACAAGCCGCGTTTCATCTGGAATTATCGTGATTGGGTCATTCGCGCCTTCAATCGCGACCTGCCCTATGACCAATTCATCATCGAGCAACTGGCGGGCGATCTCCTGCCCCATCCCACCCAGGACCAACTCATTGCCACAGGGTTCCTGCGCAATTCGATGTTGAACGAGGAGGGCGGTGTTGATCCCGAGCAATTCCGCATGGATGCAATCGTGGACCGCATGGATGCCATCGGCAAGAGCGTCCTCGGTCTCACCATCCAGTGCGCCCAATGCCACAACCACAAATTCGACCCGCTCACGCAGGAGGAATATTATAAAATGTTCGCCTTCCTGAACAGCGACCATGAGGCGTCGATGGTCGCCTATACGCCGCAACAAGAGGAGCAGCGCGCCGACCTGCTTCGGCAGATGCGCGACCTTGAGGAGGGCCTGCGCCATAAAACAACCGATTGGCAGGAGCGCATGAACGCTTGGGAAGACTCAGTTCGAAACAATCAACCGAATTGGGTAACGCTCGCCTGTCAAAATTCAACCGGCGACAACGGGGAGCGGTTCTATTACTTTTCGGACAATTCGATTCGCGCCGCCAGTTATGCACCGACCAAGTGGACGGCGGTTTTCAAGACCACCAATAACCTGCCGCGGATTGGCGCCTTTCGCCTCGAACAACTGACCGACGCGGACCTGCCCTGCAACGGCCCAGGCCGCTCGATCAAAGGCATGTCGGCCTTGAGCGAGTTCAAGGTCGAAGCGGCCGACGCGAAAATTCCAACAAACAAGTTTCAGGTCAAATTTGTCAAAGCTACGGCTGACTTCGCCAATCCGGAAAAGCCACTCGAAGCCGAGTTTGATGATCGTTCGGGGGCAAAACGTGTTTACGGCCCGGTCGAATACGCGATCGACGGGAACGACAACACCGCTTGGGGAATCGACGCCGGTCCCGGCAGGCGCAATCAATCGCGCAAGGCGGTGTTTGTGCCGGACAAGCCCGTTGTTTTTACCAACGGCGTGATTTTGACGTTCAGCCTCGAGCAAAACCACGGCGGTTGGAACTCGGATGATAATCAAAATCATAACCTGGGCCGGTTTCGCTTCAGCGTCACCAGCGCGACCAACGCCGTGGCTGATCCGCTTCCGGCGGGCGTGCGCGAGATTTTCAAAATTCCACGCGAGCAACGCAGCCCCGCGCAAGTGGCGGCGGTTTTTAGTTATTGGCGCACGACAGTCCCGGGATTTAAGGACGTCAACGCCCGGATCGAAGCGCTTTGGCAACAATGGCCGGAAGGCACGCCAACTCTCTTCATGGCCGCCCGCCAGAACCAAGGCGCGGACGATTTGCGGCGTGTCACACATATTCTCAATCGCGGCGACTGGCTCAAGCCGGGCCGCGAAGTGACCGCGGGGGTGCCGGCGTTTCTGCATCCGCTGCCGCCCGGCGCGGACGGCAGCCGCCTGACTTTTGCAAAATGGCTGGTGGACCCAAAATCGCCGACCACGGCCCGCGCGTTCGTGAACCGGGTCTGGCAATCCTACTTTGGCGTGGGGTTGATGGAAACGCCGGAAGATTTCGGGCTGCGCGCCCCGGACCCCTCGCATCCCCAATTGCTGGATTGGCTCGCGGTGGAATTTATGGCGCCTGCCACGCTCGCTCCGGGAGAAAAATCGCCTGCGCCGGCCTGGGACATCAAACACATTCATCGCTTGGTCGTGAATAGCGCCACCTACCGGCAGTCTTCGCACGTTACGCCTCAGTTATACCAACGGGATCAATACAATCGTTTGCTGGCGCGCGGGCCGCGTTTCCGCGTGGATGCGGAAATCGTTCGGGACATCGCGCTCTCCGCTTCGGACTTAATTGATTTAAAAATGGGCGGCCCAAGCGTCACACCGCCCGCGCCCGCTTTTCTTTTCCAGCCACCCGCCAGTTACGGTCCGAAAGTTTGGAACGACGAAACCGGACCGGACCGGTATCGCCGCGCCGTTTACACTTTTCGCTTTCGTTCCGTCCCCTACCCCGTGCTGCAAACTTTCGATGCGCCCAACGGTGATTTTTCCTGCGTGCGCCGGCTGCGCTCCAACACCCCCTTGCAGGCCCTGGCCACCTTGAACGAAATCGTCTTTGTGGAATGCGCCCAATCGCTGGCCTTGCACACGCTCGATCATGGTGTCAACGACAAGGAAAGAATTACTTACGCGTTTCGCCGGTGTGTCGGGCGCAAGCCGGCGGCGGACGAGTTGCAGGAATTGACCGATTTGCTGCAGCGCGAAGAAAAGCACATCGGCGAAGGCTGGGTGGATATTCCCGCCCTCGCCACCGGCAAGAGCGGCCCAATCGCAAATTTGCCCAAAGGCTCAACCCCTGGCGAACTCGCCGCCTATACGGTGGTGTCGCGGGTATTGCTGAATCTGGATGAAACGATCACGAAAGAATAAAATTCCAAGCCTATGAACTGTCAAACACATCTCTACCGCCGCCAGCATCCGCTGGCCGTTTCGCGCCGCTGGTTTTTGAAGGAATGCGGGGTTGGCCTGGGAGCGATTGCGCTGCATACCCTGCTGGGCAATTGCGCCCAAGCCGCCGCCAAACCCGGAGACACGAATCCGCTGGCGCCAAAGGCACCGCACTTTCCCCCCAAGGCTAAGAGGGTTATTTACCTGTTTATGGCGGGGGCTCCAAGTCATTTGGAATTGTTCGATAACAAGCCGCAACTGGCAAAATTCAACGGCACCCTTCCGCCCCCTGAACTGCTCAAAGGGTACCGCGCCGCGTTCATCAATCCCAATTCCACCCTGCTCGGGCCAAAATTCAAGTTTGCCCGCCATGGCAAATCCGGCGCCGAATTATCCGAAATCCTCCCGCATCTGGCTGAGGTGGCGGATGATATCGCCATCGTCAAATCCATGCACACCGATGCCTTCAATCATGCGCCCGGCCAAATTCTGATGCACACCGGCTCGCAACAGTTTGGCCGCCCCAGCCTGGGGGCCTGGACGTTGTATGGGCTGGGTTCGGAATCGAGAAATCTGCCGGGCTTTGTCGTGTTCAGTTCTGGAAGCAAGGGGCCGAGCGGAGGCGCGTCCAATTGGGGTTCCGGCTTTTTGCCGACCGTATATAACGGTGTGATGTTCCGCAGTCAGGGCGATCCCATTCTCTACCTGTCAAATCCCAAAGGCGTGGACGACCAGATCCAGCAGGACACGCTCGACGCCGTCCGCGCGCTCGACCAAAAGCATCTTGACGTGGTCGGCGACCCCGAAATCTCCACGCGCATCAATTCCTTCGAAATGGCTTGCCGCATGCAAACCAGCGCGCCCGAATTGATGGACCTTTCCAAGGAACCGAAACACATTCTTGACATGTATGGCGTCGAGTCTGGCAAGCCGTCCTTCGCGTTGAACTGTTTGCTGGCGAGGCGCCTGATCGAGCGTGGCGTCCGGTTTGTCGAACTATTCCACGAAGCTTGGGACCAGCATGGCAACCTCAAGGCGGACTTGATAAAAAACTGCAAGAACACCGATCAAGCCTGCGCCGCGCTGGTCAGGGATTTGAAACAACGCGGCATTCTGGACGACACGCTGGTCATCTGGGGGGGAGAATTTGGCCGGACGCCGATGGTGCAAGGCGGCGATGACGGGCGCGACCATCATCCCAACTGTTTCAGCATTTGGATGGCGGGCGGCGGGGTGAAACCGGGCCTGACCATGGGCGGATCGGATGACTTCGGATTCAACGTCACGACGGATCCGGTCCACATCCACGATCTGAACGCGACCATCCTGCATTTGCTGGGCTTTGACCACACCAAGCTGACTTACCGTTTCCAAGGCCGCGATTTTCGCCTGACCGACGTCCACGGGCAAGTGGTGGAAAAACTGCTGGCCTGAAGTGTTGCGTTCGGGCGGGAAGCCTATTTCAAGTTATCCTTGATTTTTAACTCTGCCGGCTTCCTCGTGTAGATAAAGCGCTCCAAGACCTCGTCGATTACCACGGTTGGTTTTTCTTTTTCGATGAACGCGGGTTCCCAAGTCTCCTCCCATAGGTATGTAACTTTACCGAAATAATAGCCAAGAAACGGAATCCAACTTGTGGAAAATGAGTCCCGAAAGACAATCGCCGTGTTGGTCTGGTTGGGATTTTCGGTGAAGACCGGCCCCGCAATGTCCCATTTTTTGCTGGGCAATAATAGTGGCGCTTGATTGGTTTGCAACGGTTGAAGCGGCGGGAGCGGTGTAAATGAAGGAGCATCTTGCTCGATCAAGGTTCGTTCCTGTCCCAACATCCGCGCCAGGTCGCCACCTTTTTTCCAGTCGGTGAATGTCTCCTTGAAGGAGGACGGGGATAGCGGCGCGGGAACCGGCAATTGCCGTGAAAGGGCTCGCATGAGTTCCTGGTGGGTGACAAATGCCCCATCAGTGTTCCAATGCGTGTCTGTCTTCAGGTAAACTCTGCGGGTTTTCTTGGCTACCCGAAGCACCAGCCGCAAATCCACAACTTCCACCGTCGAATTTGTTTTCATGTAGTCAAAGAACTGGTCCAGCTTTGAAACAGAATGCGCCTCTGCCATCCACGCCGGAAGGAATTCCGGGTAAATGGACTCTTTGTTGGGTGCGATGACAAAAAGGTAACGGATGCCGCGCCTGGCCAGCCAATCCCGCCGCGTTTCCAAGAGCGATTGCCATTGGCGAAGTTCATCGGGTTGAAACGGAGATGTGCCAAGATGGTTTTCAATCATGCCGTCGCCGGAATAATACAACCAGCCGTCGCGGCCCGTCAGGACGGCGGGCAGCGATGATTCCAGAAACAGCTCGTGTTTCCAATGATTGTTCCAACGGATCAACCGCTTGCGAAACCCGAAATGGTCGTTGTAGTAACTCTCCAGGCCCGCGACAAAATCCCGAAGGCCCTCGAGGCGCTCGTTGAAAACGGGAAATTTCGCCGGAAGACGATTTTCATCAGGCATCGGGGCCTTGTCCCAATGAAAAACGGAATCAAGGGCCGGCAACCAGAGCAAGCCAAGGAAAACGGCAATGACCGTCCATTGCGATGTGTGGCGTACCTTTTCCAATTGGAGATTTGGCGTGCTCAATTAAAATCTGAAATAGATGAATGGATTGTAAGTTCCGCCCGCCAGCCACGCGGCTGAGATGAGCAAAAGTGCTGTCAGTAATAACGGCTCCAGCACCGGCCCGATGATTTGAGCCGGCGTTTGCAGAAAGGGCGGCAATGCCTCCATGCGTTTTGTCCAAAACCGTTTAAACCACGGCCAGGCGGGCAACGAAAAAATTACTCCTGCCAGGACAGACCATGCGACCTGGTTTGTGCAGTACCTGACCAGCGGCGGATGGATTTCCCCCATCCCGCTTAATCCGAACATGGATTTAAGAAAGAACAATGCCTCCGGAAAGGCGTTCGCGCGAAAGAGCACCCATCCGACCATGACCGCGCCAAGGGTGTAGGCATGGCGCAGAAACCGTGGCAGCCATTCCAGGAAGGCGCCAAAACGGGTTCGCTCCAGCACCAAGAACACTCCGTGGTACAAACCCCAAATGACGAAAGTCCAACTCGCGCCGTGCCAAAGCCCGCACAGAAAAAAGACGACCATCAAATTGAAACAGGTCCGGCCGGCGGAGCCGCGATTGCCGCCCAATGGAAAATAAAGATAGTCACGAAACCAGGTGGAAAGGGAAATGTGCCAGCGCCGCCAAAAATCTTTGATGGACTGCGCAATATAAGGATAATTGAAGTTCTCCATGAACTCGAACCCGAACATTTTTCCAAGTCCAACCGCCATGTCCGAGTAGCCGGAAAAGTCGAAGTAGATTTGCAATGTATAACAGAGCGCCCCAAACCAGGCGATGCCTGGGGAAAGTTCCGCGGCGGAAAGAGAGAAGATTTGATCAGCCGGGACGGCTACCGTATTGGCAATGAGCATTTTTTTGGCGAGCCCGCCGACGAACCGCCGGATGCCTTCCACAAAGCCCGCGCGAGTCACAAAGCGCAGGGCAATTTGCGGCGCCATCGCGCTCCAGCGAAGAATCGGCCCGGCGATTAACTGCGGAAAGAAAAAAATGTAAAGGGCGACATCGGCCGGATCTCGCGCCGCCCGGCTCTTGCGGCGGTAAATATCGATGACATAAGAAAGCGCGTGAAAAGTAAAAAAGGAAATGCCGATGGGCAAACGCCCGGGCGAAAGATGAATGGCCCCGAGTCGCAACACCGCCAGCAGCGGATTCAGGTTACCGACAATAAAATTGGCATATTTAAAAAATGCCAGCAAACCGATGTTGAGGGTCACCGCGATGCCCACCGCCCATTTGCCGCGCGCCGTTTCAGATTCCCTATCCACCCACAGGCCCAGAGCGTAATTCATCAGCGTGGAGCCCAACATTAAAAAGACAAACAGCGCCTCGCCCCACGCGTAAAAAACAATGCTCACCATCAAAAGCCACAAATTCCTCAGACGCAGGCGTGGGCAAATGGGGTAGAGCGTCAAAACAACCGGCAGGAAAAGAAATAAAAAAATAGGCGAGCTAAAAACCATGCAACAACAGTGTTTAAGCGTCGGTCACTGTGGAATGTAATTAACCCCCGCAAGTTTTCCATCGAGAAACGTCAGCTCCACTTGCATCGGCTTCTTCAACTCCGGCACCTTGAATTCCGCTCGCACTAATTCTGCCGTATTCGTCAACATCGTTGCGTGCATTTGCTGCAGCTGATGAACAACATCTTCTCGAGTGGCCCCCGCGGCAAATCCAACGCTTGAAGTTGCCGCCGAATGATGCGCATCGTAGCCGGCGAGCATGAGCAAACAAGCGAGTATCAGGACGGTCATTTTCATAAGTACAAATATCGCCTGATACAATGATGACTTTTTAATCCATAACTCAACCCAAAACACAGGGGATAGTAGCTGGCGGCAACGGTGGGGTTTTCTTCGGCATGTGAACAACCACAGTGCCGGCGATAAAATCGTGCAATGCTCGTCTCTTCTGATTCATGAGCAGGACGATGAGTTCACTCCACGTCCAAAGCATTGCGGCTCTCTGCAATGGCTTGTACCACGAAGGAGCAAGCTGGTGCATTAGATGGTTACGCGCATGAAAAGAGAGCGAGTGATATTCGGCATCGCTTATGTGAAACGCCGCAAAAATCAAAGCCGTGGATGCCAGCAATCCAAAAATGAAATCCGGGAAAAATCTGAGGAGTGCCTCACGGTAGCCAACCGGATCTCCATTCAGCTTTCGGATGCGAATGCCCATAATAAGCTTACCCGGCGTACCCCCATAGCGCTGCACAAGATAAACGCTGTAAAACAATCGGAACAAACTGTCGGGAATCGTGTAATAAAGCCAGAATAACCGACAGTATTCGCCCCATAGCATTAACGGCATCAGTGGCAGTAAAATGATGCCATCCAACAAGAGCGAACCCAGCCGTGCCCAAAATCCGGCGTAACGTAATGAGACAGGATTCACAGTATAATAGTGTAACAGTGGGCCTTAAAACTCAAGTTTGAGCCATGCCGAATTGCAACCCAAGCCCGCGGAAGTGGAACCGCGCTGCGATATGGTCCAGCACCGAAAATCATCCTCCCACCATCAAGGGTGCTGTCGCGCATAACGCAACCGCCGGGCGTGCTCATTTTGCTCATGCAAAAACTGGCCGGCCTGCGCCACCAGCGCCACGGTTGAAATAATGCAAGACAGCAAATCGAGCCGGAAAGCAAACGCCGCCGACTCTCGAATTGAAATTTCCAGTTGTGCGACAGTTTTGTCGTGAGCTTCCGCGATTCCATCGATGACATCCTGAAATCGAATGGTGCCGATTTCGAGATTATCATTCGGCAACGCCGGCGGCTGATAGCGCGGCAACGTGGTGTTTTCCGCCTTATGGGCGTCGAGGGCCAGGAAGCCAAAGCTCAAAGCCGCGGATAACCACACCAGGCTTAAGACCAGGTGCGTCCAGCGTTGTATCGTATGTGACCGAGATAAAGGCAGTGTGACCATATACAGACCCTATTGCACCTAACAGTTTTGCTCCATTTTCGCAACGTAAACCTGAGCAAGATTCAACTTGGGATCGGACATTGTCCAGTGCGAAAAGGTTTGGACCATTCGAAGTTGGCAAAATCCATTGCTGCGTGATACTGTTTTATTTTAGCAGAAGTTTCCGCAACGAACAATCTGCGAATTTATGCAAATCACAAAACAATTGGCCCTTTTTTTGGAAAATCGGCCGGGCATGCTGGCCCGGGTCTGCAATGCGCTGACCGCGGCAAAAATTAATATTTACGCCATTTCCACCAGTGACACGGTGGACCATAGCGTGGTGCGAATGGTGGTGAGCGATCCGGTCAAGGCGCTGTTTGTCTTTGAGGAACACGGCACGCTGGTCGTGGAAGACGATGTGCTCATGATCACAGGCGACAATAAACCTGGCTCCCTGGCCAATCTGGCGCATAAACTGGCCAAGGCCAAAATCAATATCGAATACGCTTACTGCGCCACGCCGCCCGATGCCAAAAAGGGCCTGCTCATTTTGCGCGTATCCGATGCTAAAAAAGCGTTGAAGGTGCTGAATATTTAAATGTGCCGTCCGCGTTTTAGATCAAATAAATCCGCCGCTTTTCCGTCTAACTCGAAGGTGTATCGTCGTTTACAACATGGTTTGATGATTTTGCTCGCGCTCTTGTCCGTCACAAGCGCCGAGCTTGCAGCCGCCGGGCCCATCCAATTCCATCGCGATATCCGGCCCATCCTCGCCGATAATTGCTTTACCTGCCACGGTCCGGACAAGGGCAAGCGCAAGGCCCACCTGCGCCTGGATACGCGGGACGGTTTGTTTTCGGCCATTGACAAGTCCTACCCTATTGTCCCCAGCAAGCCCGAGCAAAGCGACGTTTACCGTCGCATCACTACGCGCGACCCGGACGATCTGATGCCAAAAACCCAGACGGGCCAAAGATTGGCTCCCCAGCAAATCGATTTGATCAAACGCTGGATCGAGCAAGGCGCAAAATGGGAAGGGCATTGGGCCTACACGCCGCCCGTCCGCCCACAGGTGCCGGAAGTTAAAAGGTCCTCCTGGCCGTTGAACACGATAGACCATTTCATTTTGGCCCGATTGCAAACCGAGAAATTGCATCCTTCCGCCGACGCCGACAAACGGACACTGCTGCGGCGCTTGAATTTCGATTTAATTGGTTTGCCGCCAACTCCGGAAGAAGTGAAAGCATTCGAGGCGGACAAAAGCCCGCAGGCTTACGAAAAGGCGGTGGATCGCTTGCTGGCCTCACCGCATTATGGAGAACGCATGGCGGAATCCTGGCTGGATGAAGTGCGCTATGCCGACACAGACGGTTTCCACGCCGACAATTATCGGAGCGTTTATCCGTATCGCGATTATGTGATACGCGCATTCAACACCAACATGCCGTTTGACCGGTTTACGTGGGAACAGATTGCCGGGGACTTGCTGCCCAATCCCACAAGGGACCAAATAATCGCGTCCACCTATAACCGTCTCTCCCGTTCGACAGAGGAAGGCGGCGCCCAGCCCAAGGAGTATATGGCAAAATACGCCGCCGACCGCGTGCGCACCACTTCCGAGACGTGGCTAGGATCAACCATGGGTTGCTGCGAATGCCACGACCATAAGTTCGACCCGTTTCTCACCAAGGATTTTTATGCCTTCGAAGCATTTTTCGCAGACATCAAGGAACAAGGCGTTGGCGTGCGCGAAACCACCATGGTTCCAACCGATGAGCAAGCCCCGGAAATGAAAAAGCTCGAGAGCAAAATAGCCGAATTGGAGAAAAGACTCGACACATCGACGCCCGAGTTCGAATCGGCCCAGGCGGAATGGGAAAAATCTTTGACGGCTCCGCAATTGATACTCGATAATTGGTTTTCCATCGGGCCATTCACGGCCAAATCCTTTGATGCGGCATACGACACGACGTACGAGCCGGAGAAAGAGATCGATTTATCCAGGACAAACGCGGCAGGCGGACTGAAATGGGTTCCACAACCCACCTTTAAGGACGGGGAGGTTCACAATGACCTGCAAGGCGCAACTTCGGCCACGTATCTTTACCGCACCATCCATGCCTTGTCGGCGCGTACCCTGAAATTGTTTCTGGGCAGCGACGATGCCATTAAGGTCTGGCTAAACGGCAAGAGCGTCCTGGCCAATAAAATCAAAAGAGGAGCAACCCCTGACGAGGAACAAATCGATGTGCAACTGCAAGCGGGGGAAAACAAACTGCTCATGAAAATCGTCAATGACCAGGCGAATTCAGGATTTTATTTCCAAGCCGGGGTGGCGTCGAAACCGCTGGCTTCGTTCCAGATTCCAGCCAAGGACCGTACGGCAGTCCAGAAAACCGAACTGGCGAAATATTATCGTTCAATCGCTCCGCAATTGGAGAAGACACGGGTTGACCTCGCTTCGACCAAAGCGGCGCAAACTGAATTTCTCAAGGGCGTCCCCACCACGCTCGCCACGGTGAGCGTTGAACCCCGCGTCACGCGCGTGTTGCCGCGGGGAAATTGGATGAGTGACGCAGGAGAAATCGTGACCCCCGCCGTTCCCGCGTTTCTCGCCCATGCCCCATCCGGCAGGGAGCGGGCCACCCGCCTTGATTTGGCCAAATGGCTGGTGTCGCGCGATAATCCGCTGACCGCGCGGGTTTACGTGAACAGGCTGTGGAAACTCTATTTCGGCACCGGCATTTCCAAGACGCTGGACGATTTTGGCACGCGCGGCGAATGGCCGACCCATCCCGAATTGCTGGATTGGCTGGCCACGGAATTCATGGATAGCGGATGGGACGTCAAACACATGGTCAAACTCATGGTGATGAGCCACACCTATCGCCAGGCCGCCGTGGCCAGCAAAAAACTGCGCGAACGCGATCCTGACAATCGGCTGCTGGCCCGCCAATCCTCCTTCCGGCTGGATGCGGAAATGGTTCGGGACAATGCGCTGGCAGTCAGTGGACTGTTGGTGGACAAAATCGGAGGGCCAAGCGTCAAGCCGTACCAACCCGACGGTTACTGGGACCAATTAAATTTTCCCAAACGGACGTATGTGTCGGATCATGGTGACGCGCTCTATCGCCGCGGCCTTTATACTTTTTGGTGCCGGACATTTTTGCAGCCCAGCTTGCAAGCCTTTGACGCGTCCAGCCGGGAGGAATGCACCATTGAACGCGTCAATTCAAATACGCCCCTTCAGGCGCTTGCCCTGTTGAACGATCCCACCTATGTCGAGGCGGCACGAAGTCTGGCCGAACACATTGTCCGCCACGGCGGCTCGAATGTGGATGACCGAATTAATTGGACGTTTATGCGAACGCTGGATCGAAAACCAAACAAAAAAGAAGAGGATCTGCTGCGCAAACTTTTTGACCAGGAATATAGCCGTTATGGCCACGATGTCGCGGATGCCAAGGAACTAATCAGTGTCGGCGAGCGGCCAGTGCCGAAAGACTTGAACGCCCGCGAACTGGCGGCCTGGACTTCCGTTGCCAGGGTGGTGCTGAACCTGCACGAAACGATCACACGATACTAGGAGGAAAACGCCATGATAACTTTTGAACAGATGAAACTTCGGATGACGCGCCGGGCTTTTTTTGGCCGGGCGGCAACCGGCGTCGGCTCGATTGCGCTGGGCTCGCTCCTCAATCCTGGAGGGCTGCTGGCGGCGGACAATGTCAAACAAACGGACGAAAGATGGCGCGGGGTGGTGCATCCGTTGCACTTCGCTCCGAAGGCCAAACGCGTCATTTTCCTTTGCATGGCGGGCGGCCCATCCCATTTGGAAACTTTCGACAACAAGCCAAAGCTGGCGGAATTGAACGGGCAGCCGATGCCGGAATCCTTTACCAAAGGCCAGCAAATCGCCCAGCTTCAAGGCCAGCAACTCAAATGTTTTGCGCCGCAGTTTCCCTTTGCCAAATTCGGCAAGTCCTGCCAGGAAATCAGCACCATTCTGCCGCACATCTCCACCATCGCCGACGACATTTGCATCATCCGTTCGATGCATACCGAACAAATCAATCACGATCCCGCCCACACCTTCATGAATACTGGAACAGCGTTGGCGGGCCGGCCCAGCATGGGTTCGTGGTCGCTCTACGGCTTGGGCAGCGAATGTCAGGATTTGCCGGGGTTCGTCGTGCTCGTTTCGGAAGGGGGTGGCCAGGCCCAGCCCATCGCCTCCCGGCAATGGAGCAGCGGTTTTCTGCCCAGCCGTTTTCAAGGTGTCATGTTTCATTCCGCGGGCGATCCGGTGCTGTATGTGAAGAATCCGAAGGGCGTTTCGCCGCAAAACGAAGATTCAATCATTCAAACGGTCAACGCCCTCAACGGCATCTGCGAGAGATCGACGCACGACGAGGAAATCGCCACGCGCATCAGTCAATATGAAATGGCTTTCCGCATGCAGACCAGCGTGCCGGGTTTGATGGACACCTCCAAGGAGCCCCAGCACATACTGGAAATGTACGGCACAAAGGGTGCCGATGGAACTTTTGCCGCCAATTGTCTTCTCGCCCGGCGGCTGGCCGAACGCGGGGTGCGTTTCATTCAACTGTATCATCGCGGCTGGGACCATCACGGCGGCATCAAGGCCGGTGTCACGACCACAGCGGGGTTGGTGGACAAGGCAACCGCCGCCTTGATCACTGATTTAAAGAATCGCGGCATGCTGGAGGATACCCTGGTTGTTTGGGGCGGGGAATTTGGCCGCACGCCCATGGCGCAGGGAGACGGGCGGGACCATCACATCAAGGGATTCTCAATGTGGCTGGCGGGTGGCGGCATTAAGGGTGGAATGACCTACGGCGGGACGGACGAATTGGGCTATGCCGCCGTCGAAAATCCAGTTCATGTGCATGACCTTCATGCCACGATGCTGCGGCTCCTGGGCATCGATCACGAGCGGTTGACCTATCGTTATCAGGGCCGCGACTTCCGCCTGACCGATGTCGCCGGCGAAGTGGTCAAGCCGATTCTGGCTTGAGAGTCAAATGATTCAGTTCGCGCTCCATTTGTAATCGTAGCCGGCGGGCGGGTCGTAGTAAGCCGTTGGAATATTATTGTAATTAGTCTCCCAATAAATCTGGATGTAGCTGAGGTGGCCATCCGCGAAACTGACCAAGCTTTTGGCATTGTAAATTCCGTTAATTCCATCATCTCCCGGAAGCGATAGTCCGGTTTCATGCCAGGAAAAGGGCCAAAAGGCTGAGAATTCATCGACCAAAACAGTTTTGGCCGGGCTATTTACCGAAGCGAGTTTTCTGCCAAAAAGGCCGGGGAAATTAGTCTGGCCCGGTAAAATAGGCGGCGGGTTGATGGTCCCGCCGAGGCCATTATACGCGTAACTCGAATAGTCGATATTGGCGGACTCATGGTAACTTCCGGTTTCGTATGTCCCATCAAAATAGAATGTATCCCTCGGGCAGGCAAAGAGCTTGTCCAGCGTTGATGATGCGCCCTGCAAACCGACATAAGTTTTCACGAGGCTCTTGTAAAAAATCGCGAAGTGATTGGTCACAAATGCGGTATAGGCCACCGTGTTCGTCGCGGTCGGCAGCATATCGCCATTAGCGCCGGCGTATAACTGGAAAGCGAGATTGATTTGTTTCAGATTGTTCAAACATGTCGTTCGCTGGGCTTCCATTTTTGAACGGGACAACGCCGGCAACAACAAGGCAGCAAGAATGGCGATGATGGCAATGACCACCAGCAGCTCAACCAGCGTAAATGCTTTTGCGGTTTGGAGCCGTTGTTTCATGCCTCTTTGGCGAGCTCAAAACACACTGTGATTTAACTCCGTAGAAACTCGCTGGCCGCCCAGTCGGCGTAACGCAATCCCTGGCGGGTGAGTTGAAAGCGCTGCTGATCCAGTTTGCCGTAGCCCAAGTCCAGCATTCGGTTGATCTCGTTCTTCCACTCCTGTTGCAGCGCAAAACCCGTCCGTTCTTGAAAATGGGCCAAAGGCCAGCCCGCCGTCATGCGTAAGCCAAACGCAGCCAGTTCTCCCGCCCGTGCCAGCGGCGCCAATACCTCGGTCGATTCAACGGCACGGCGGCCCCGTTCCAACTGGTCGCAATACAATTGTGTGTTTGACACATTTTTGCTACGCGCGCCGCGCACGTAACCGGCGGCGCTCGGTCCGAGGCCGTAAAAGGAGCCGCCCCGCCAATAATTGATATTATGGCGGCAGGCGCGATCAGGTGTCTCACCCGGAACACGGGAGATGTGCCGGGCGAAGTTTGCCACTTCGTACTGATGCAATCCCGCGCCCGCGGTCGTCGAAAGAAGCTTGTCGTACATGGCACAGGCCAGGTCTTCGTCCGTCGATATTTTGCCAGCTTGCAACTGGTCGAACAACGGAGTGTCCTCTTCGTAGATGACTTCATAACACGAAAGATGTTCGCTGCCGAGGGCGATTGCCTCGGCCAAGGTTTTGCGCCACATTTCCATCGTTTGGCCGGGGATGGCAAACATCAAATCGACGTTCACGTTGTCGAAGCCCGCCGCGCGCAGAATATCGAACGATTTAAAAATCATCTCGCGGCTGTGAATTCGTCCCAGGCGCTCGAGCAGCGCCGCGTCAAACGATTGCACCCCCATCGAAACACGGTTCACGCCCCAATCCCGCAGGAGAGTTGCCTTGTCGGCGGACACCGTGGCCGGATTGCATTCCACGGTCCATTCCGCGGCGCCGAGCAGATTGAGCCGTTCCATCGCCTCGAAGATTCGTTCCCACTGTGACAGGTTTAAAAGCGAAGGCGTTCCACCGCCATAAAAGACCGTGCGCGGCCGCGCATCCGCCGCGACAAGTTCCATCTCCCGAATCAACGCCGCGACATACCGATTGACGGTCGCACCATCGCTCGCCTCCGAATAGAAGGCGCAGTAAGCGCACTTCTTCGGGCAAAATGGAACATGCACGTACAAGTGGCCGATATGAGGTTCATCGAACATTATTAAAAAGCATAGCCCTTACGGCAGCACAACGAAACGATAAAACCGCTGTGGATCGATGGAATTAGTGTCTGCGGTCGTCACGACATTAGTGGCCGCCGTAATCGCCGCGCCCACATTGGTCCAGTTGGGTGCCAGCAGATTGGTGGTGGATTGCAATTGATAAGCCAAACCGGGCAGCGCGTTCCAGGCAAACGACACCGCGCCGCCGCTTTGTGTCACTGTTTGAAAAGCCGGCGCTAGAACCGCTTGCAGGGAAATATCGTCAAGTCCCAGAGCCGCCGGGTCGTCGCGAAAACCGAACTCCAGCGGAGTCGCGTTCCCTGTCGCTGTCACCATAAACTGCAGGTTCGTCCAACCGAACGCGCCCATATTCGTTTGATCAAAGAGCGTCGCCCCGTTCCATGTGATGAGAAATTCGTTGGGGGTTGTCACCCCTTCATCGGAAACGCTGCTCAACCAGCACGAAAGCAGATAGAACTGTGAGGGAACGGTGGGCAACGTTTGCGATAGTGTCCCGATTGAACCGTTCTGCCCAAGAAACGCGCCGTAAAGTCCGGAATGGACAAATTCCGAGTAAGCTACTTCATCAGGAAAGGCAAAACCGTAAAAAACGCTATCGTCAATCGCCACCGCAAAATTTGAATTGGCATTGCCCGAAAAACTCCAGTCTGAAAAATCGCCGGATTCGAAACCGCCGTTGCCCGATTGAAGGGCAATTGGCCAGCTCTCAATCGTGTTATCTTGCAAGTTGGTAAACGAAATGGTCCCGCTGAAATTGCCTAGGAGCAGATTGCTCGCCACGGAGTTGAGAGAGACTGTCACAGCCGCGCCGGGTCCGCTCGGTGTCAGTGTGCCGCCAGTGGAAGATAGACTAAGCCATGGCGAAGTACTGCTTAGACTCCAGGCCAATGCTGAATTTCCCGCATTCGTCAGCCAGTAACTTTGCGAAGTCACATCAAACGAACCGCCGACGGGGCCAGTCGCTGTAAAGCCTACTTGCGGAGTGATGACCAAAGCATCTTGGGGCGAGAGCAAAGCCGCGATCAAATTGCTTCCGCTGGGAGTCCCCCACCCTGTGCAAAGATCGTAGCCCGGAACGGCATAGAATTTATCCGGACTTGGGACAATTGTGTTACCGCCGGTGGTAATGTCATGAAAGCAAGCAGCGTAATTGGTGCTGCGACCAACGGCGTAAATGGCCGGATTGGCAAAACCCAAGGGCGGTTGCCCGTTGAGGGCGGCTTGCTCGTTGACCAACGCCGCAAATCCCGCCCATAGCGGCGCCGCAAAACTGGTGCCGGAAGAAGTAGTTTCGGCCAGGCCGCCATACACAACAAAAATATTGTCGGCGACCATGGACACGTCCGGAAGATTGCGCATCGTTGTCGATCCCTGGTTGGCCGACATGTCAACGCCCTGCTGCCAAAATGGAATTGGAATTACCACGCTAATCCCACCGCTGCTGGCGTCCCAAGTTGTTTCGGAAACCCAGGATCCAAGCGGGCCGCTCGTTGACAATACGGTCCCTCCCACGACCGTAACATACGGGTCGTCGCTCGGCTCAGCGACCGGTCCGACATAAGCGCCACTGTCGCCGGATGCCTGGAAAAATGATTGGCCCTGCGCCGCAAATTGCTGGAATATCTGGTCGGTGACTGCGTCAATGTCATAGAGATAGGAGGCACTCAATTGATTCGCTTGATCATCCGTGGCCATGCGGTTCAAGACATCATTGACAACGTTGTTTGACTCGGGATTTCCTTCATAGACCAAAACACTCGCCAGACCCGGCGCCATCGCAATCGCCATTTCAATGTCGAGAGTCACTTCAAAAGTATCCGGATTGGTCGCGCCGGAGTACCCGTCCACCAATACGTTTGTCACCGCCGGAGCATTGGTCAACATCGCATCTCGTTCGTAGAATGGAATGTCGCTGACAGTATAGCCGCCAAATTCCAATAACCCGACTGCTTGGCCGGATCCGTCAAGGGAAACTCCGGACGCGTACGCGTCCCTAAAATCATTGCCCAAATATGCGCCGGAGCCTGAACCAGTGCCGCCTTGCGGCTGCGTCCTCGAATTAACGGTTGCGGTGCCCACACATGGATGCGGCAGCGTATAATTGTGCAGGCCGCTGATTGCCAGTACCGGTGTGGTCAGATCGATCGATGGTTGCGCGTCAGGCGCGTAGAACGTGCGGTTCTCCGTTGGATGCCGGTAAAGATTCATATGCACGTGCAACGCCTGTTCAATATCACCCACCATTCCGCTTACATCCACCAGGGTGCGATTGGGATGCGTCCCGGTGACCGTCAAACCGTGTGATTTTGCGAAATTGATCACGGCCTGATAATCGTTCTCAGTCGGCCCGAAGGCGGCGGCAAATTCGTCGGGCTTCAGATAATGGCGAAATGAGCGATTGCCCGGTTGATAGATTTGACGCAGCAGATTCGTCAAGTCTTCCCGACGACGCAACGGAAGGCCAAGGGTAAGGCCCAACCGGGTTGACGCCGAAACGCGACTTATCGGTCGCAGATTGGCAACGACTCCCGGCAAATGCCCCTGGACGAATTGCCGTTCTCCGCCTTGGGCCGGGATTGCCACGAAAAAGAAAATCCCAACGCTGATCGCGGCAATGAAACGGTAAAGTTGCGAGCAGCCGTCGCCAAAAAACAATTTTTTATCCAGAGCCATCACGCACAATACACACTTGATTATAGCCACAAAATACAGCTTTCGCAAGGCCGACGGAATCTCCAAGGAACGATTGATTAACGGACTCCTTAGTGCGGGTTGCGTTAAAGGGCGAAGACCGCAGCTTGTGTTCGGCCGGGTCATTTGCTATTTTGGAAATGTTGGCCGATGTGACGGCCTAGATAAATTGGAAATCAACAGGAAAATTAACACACAAATATTATGGCATACGAATTACCTCCTCTTCCGTACCCCAAGGATGCGCTGGAACCTTCTTTCGACGCGCTCACCATGGAAATCCATCATGACAAACATCACGGAGCTTATGTGACCAATCTGAACAAGGCGGTCGTGGGCAAGGCCGATTTGGAAAAGAAAAGCGTAGAACAGCTCATCGCCGGCCTGGCGGCGGTCCCGGACGACATCCGCACCGCGGTGCGCAATAACGGCGGCGGCCATGCCAATCATTCCATGTTTTGGAAACTCCTCGGCCCCAAGGCGGGTGGTGCGCCTTCCGGGGCATTGGCCACAGCCATTACTTCCGCTTTCGGCAGTTTTGACAGCTTGAAGGAAAAAATCGAGGCGGCGGGTTTGGCCCGTTTTGGCAGCGGCTGGGCATGGCTGGTGGTGAACGGCGGGAAACTGGAAGTTTGCTCGACGGCCAATCAGGACAGTCCCCTCATGGGCAAGGCGATTGCCGGCTGCGAAGGCAAGCCGGTTTTTGGCGTCGATGTTTGGGAGCATGCCTACTATCTAAAATACCAGAACAAACGCGCAGATTACCTCAAGGCATTTTGGAATGTGATTAATTGGTCCGAGGCGGCGAAAAATTACGAGGCGGCAAAATAATGAAAAGGGGGAAGGACAACGCCGAGAATGCTGCTGCGCGCGCGGCAATTTAAATTCGTCTTTCCCCGCCCTGCCCTGCTCATGGGCGTGGTCAACGTGACGCCGGATTCATTTTCCGACGGAGGCCGGTTCGCGACCGCCTCCGCCGCCGTCAGCCACGCGCTTCAGTTGGCCGAGGAAGGCGCCGATATTATTGACGTGGGCGGGGAATCTTCGCGGCCCGGGGCGAAGCCGGTGGCGGAACAGGAAGAATTGCGACGCGTCCTCCCGGCGATCGAGCAACTGGCCGGCCGGCTTTCGATTCCCATTTCGATTGATACGGTCAAGCCGGCAGTGGCGAGGGCGGCCTTGCGCGCCGGCGCCAGTTTGATCAACGACATCGGGGCCAACCGCAACAATGAGGAAATGTGGCGGGTGGCGGCGGAAAGCACGGCAGGCTACGTGGCCATGCACATGCAAGGGATGCCGCAAACCATGCAGGACCACCCTTCCTACGACGACGTCGTCCGGGAGGTTGACGAATTTTTTGGGGAACGATTGAGACGATTGCAGGATTGTGGTGTCAATCATGAACAAGTCGTGCTCGACGTCGGTATTGGGTTCGGCAAACGGGAGCAGGACAATTTGCGGTTGCTTGCGGAGTTGCGGCACTTTACAAAATGGGGGCGCCCGCTACTATTGGGCGCATCCCGCAAATCCTTTTTGGGCCGATTGTCCGGGGCAAAGGACCGCCTCGCACCGTCGCTGGCTTGCGCCTGTTGGGGGGTGGAAAATGGAGCGCAAATCATCCGGTGTCACGATGTGGCGGCGACGCGTGGAGCGTTGCGCGTGACCGAAGCGCTGATGGAACAGCAAACGAATGTCAAACATAATACAGATGGTGCATGATGGCTGGCAGCCGGCCGTTCACGTGGTGCATGACGGCTGGCGGCCGGTTTTGGAGATCGCCATTCTGGCGGTGGGCATCTACTACAGTTTCAATTTCGTGCGTGGCACTCGTGGCGCGCCGGTGGTGTACGGCTTCGTTCTGCTGGTCTTGGGCCTGACCGTTTTGGCCTACCTGCTCCATTTGGAAGTTCTGAGCTGGCTGTTGCGTCAATTCGTGGCGTTCGCCGCGGTGGCGGTGTTGATCATTTTTCAGCCGGAATTGCGCCGAATTCTGGCGGAATTGGGCACTCATCCCCTATTCGCCACCAGCCGTGAGCAGCGGGAGAACATCGAAGTCATCATCCAAACCGTCGAACGTCTTGCCGAAGTGCGCATCGGCGCGCTGATCGCCATCGAACAATCCATCAATTTGCAGGAAGCCACGGAATCCGGCCTGCCCGTGGATTGCGAGGCTACACCCGAAATGTTGGAAGCAATTTTCTTTCCCAATAACGCGATCCACGACGGCGGCGTCATTATCAGAGGGGACCGGATTGCCTTCGCCGCCTGCATTTTCCCCCTGACGCAACGGCAGGACCTGAATGCCTCTCTCGGCACACGGCATCGCGCGGCCATCGGCTTGACCGAAGAAACGGACGCGGTCGTAGTGGTGGTGTCGGAAGAGACCGGCTCGATTTCTCATGCTTACAAAGGGCAGTTGGTGCGAGGCGTGAGCGCGGAGCAACTGCGCGCCTTCCTGACGTCCGTTTTAGTCAATCCCCGCAAACCGCATAGAATTCTCCACTTGCTGCACCCGGTCCACGGTACAGTCAAAACCCACCCTGCCGTGGCCGACGCGGCCCCCAAATGAAGATCGCCCTGCCCAACTTCATTCTGCGCAATTTCTGGCTCAAGTTTTTCTCCATCGCGCTGGCCACGGTGATCTGGCTCGCCATTCACTATGGCATCCGTAACGAGTTTTCCATTGGCCAGCTCAATATCAACAACCTGCTGGCCCACGAATATGTGCGAGTGCCCGTCGCAATCGTGGTCCCGCCCGGTGATGCCCGCGCCTTCAAAATCACCCCCAGCGAAGTCGTCGTGACTCTCGTCGGCGAAGAAGCGACCCTGCGCAAGGCCGCGCGGAAGAACATCAAGGTGAATGTTGACTTGACAACCTTCCACTCCAGGCAAAGCGCGGCGGAAGAATTGCATGCCGACGTCCCAACCAACATTACCGTGCTCGACATCAGCCCGGCCACGGTTGCCGTTGAACAGGTTTCCAGATGATAAATGGGGGCTGTGCGTTTGTTGCCTTGTCATTTTGTCGATTGCCCGTCATTTTTCCAGTTGAAAGATGAGTGGTAAAAAGAAGATTTTTGGTACCGATGGCGTGCGCGGAACGGCCAACGTCGAGCCAGTCACAGTGGAAACCGCCCTGAAACTGGGCCAGGCCGCAGCCCATGTTTTCAAAAACCTGGAAACGGAATCGCGCGGCCGGGGCAAACACAAAATCGTCATCGGCAAGGACACCCGGCTCTCCGGCTACATGTTGGAGAACGCCCTCTCCGCCGGCGTGCTGTCGATGGGCGTGGATGTTCTGCTGATCGGCCCCCTGCCCACCCCCGGTGTGGCCTACGTCACGCGAAGTTTGCGCGCCGATGCCGGTATTGTCATCACCGCCTCGCACAATCCCTACGATGATAACGGAATAAAATTCTTTCATGCCGATGGTTACAAGCTGGATGACGTGATCGAAGACCGCATCGAACATCTGGTCTTCAGCGGGGAGATTGAGACCATCCGGCCCGTGGCCAGGGAAATCGGCAAGGCGGTGCGCATCGATGACGCATTGGGTCGCTACATCGAATACGCCAAAAGCTCCTTCCCTCGGCACCTCACGTTGGACGGCCTGCGCATCGTCGTCGATTGCGCGCACGGGGCAGCTTATAAATCGACTCCGTGCGTCCTGCGAGAATTGGGGGCGCAAATCTTTGTGCATGGCAATCAACCCGACGGGTTAAATATCAACAAGGATTGCGGCTCGATGCACCCAGAACACCTGTGCCGCCTGGTGCACGAGCACAAGGCCCATTTGGGACTGGCCCACGACGGCGACGCCGACCGCATGCTGCTGTGCGACGAAAACGGCAAACTGATCGATGGCGACGATATTTTAGCAATCATCGCCCTTGAACGCCTGGCCAACGGCACCCTTCCCAAGAGGACCCTCGTCACCACGGTGATGAGCAACGCCGGCCTGGACGCGGCCATCGAGGCGGCGGGCGGAAAAACGGTGCGCACCACGGTGGGCGACCAGAATGTTCTCGCGGCAATGTTGAAACTGGACTTGACGGTGGGCGGAGAACAAAGCGGCCACATTATTTTGCGCGACCACAGCACGACCGGAGACGGCCTGGTGGCCGCGTTGCAAATTCTGCGCGTGATGAAGATGACCAAAAAACCCTTGTCGAAACTGGCCTGCTGCTGGACGCGTTTCCCGCAGATTTTGACCAATATTGTCGTGCGGGAAAAGAAACCGCTGGAGACATTGGGTGGAATCACGGATCTGGTCGCGCAAGCCGAAGCCGCGCTCAAAGCGCAAGGCGGACGGATTCTTTTGCGCTATTCCGGCACCGAACCCAAGGTTCGACTGCTGTTGGAAGGCCGCGACGCCGGAATGCTGGAACAATGGAACCAAAAGATTACACGGGCGCTCAAAGAGGAACTGAGCTGACAGAGGATGGTGTGTCTGTATCCAGCCGCTTCGTGACGTTACGCCTGAGGAAACCGATGAAACAGATAGTATGCTCGGAAAAACCCGCAACATCCGCTACATCATTGATAATCAATCAGTTAGCATGCAACAAAACCTGCAACAAGATCGCAACAGCCCTGCAACATTCTTTTCCGGGCGGGCACTGGGCTAATTGGAACTTGGCCCTTATGTTTGAGTTTCAGTCGCGCTTCGCTCCAGGAGGAGGCTGTCGCGCTCTGGCCCTCCATCGCCAGCGCCGCAAAAAAACCATGCAGGTGCAGTTGAATCGAACGGACGGTCTTTTGCAGTA
>Ga0182024_10002093_pt1 | contig 50149 bp, 39 predicted proteins | sample P32metaG_FD_120480 | JGI IMG/M metagenome (GOLD analysis project Ga0182024, IMG submission 120480) | Permafrost microbial communities from Stordalen Mire, Sweden - P3-2 metaG (Illumina Assembly) | ecosystem: Environmental > Terrestrial > Soil > Wetlands > Permafrost | place: Sweden: Stordalen...
ACGGTTCGAATCGATCGCCAGGTGCATGCATCTACGCCAGCGGGTGGCGGTTCCAGTCCTTGTAGATAAGATACTTCGCGGGGACTTTGCCGAGCGCGCCGAACCACTGCGGACAGTAGGGCGCCATCCAGATGAAGTCGCCGGCGGCTACCGGATACCAGCTTTCGCCCAAGCGATAGATGCCGCCTCCCTCGAGCATCAGCAGGCCGTGCTCCATCACGTGAATCTCCACCATGGGCAAGGCGGCGCCCGGTTGAAAAGTCATGGTATTGACTGCGAAATCGAAGGCGAAATCGTCGGGCAACAGCACGCGCACAGCCAGGGCATCGTCGCCCATCAACGGCTTGGGTTCGATCTCGCTCTCCCGGCCGGTCAGGATGCAGGGCGGGGTTTTGTCCAGAGGTTTGTAGACTTTTTCGATTACGGCGGCACGGCTGGCGGACGTTGCTTCGAAGTGTGCGGCGTGAGAAGCAGCAACGTAGCAATAGTCGCCTGCCACCAGCCCTTGTTCCCCGGACACCCCTTTCGCCGTCAGTTCCCCTTCGATCACGTACACAAACCGCTGCGCTTCAGTGGGTGCGAGCACGCCGCCCGCCTCGAATTCCGCGGTGTATTGCGTGAAGCCGGCGCCCATTGCCGGTGAAACGTGCACCACGGCAGTCGCGCGCTGCATGCCGGGCAGGGGCGCGCGGATGAAAGTGTCGGGCGTCAGCAGCAGGTGATCCTGCTGGCGCGAGCTACGTGTGTATCCCAATCGTTGCATGAGGCGCCTTGGTTGTAGGATTCGGCCGGATCAGCTTCCCTCCGGCGCTTGCGAGAATTTTACCGTCGGCAAAAATGGTGGCGCCGCGCAACAGCGTGCGGCGAATCGCGCCCCGGAAAATTCTCCCAGCATATGGCGTGAGACGGTGCTTTTGAAACAGGCTCTCCATCTTCAAGGTATGCTCCGTCGGCAGATCGACGAGTGTGAGATCGGCATCCATGCCGGTTTCGATGGAGCCCTTCCCCGGCACGGCAAAGCGGCGCGCCGGTTCGGTTGCAGTCAGGCGTGCGATCGCGGAGAGCGACAAGCCGCGCCGATGGTGGCCTTCTTCAAGCAGCACCGCCAGCGTGGATTGCACTCCCGCGACGCCGCCCCAGATACGAAAGAAGTCGCTGCCTTGCTTCATCTCGGGTGGGGAAGGCGAATGGTCGGAGGCCACGATGTCCACCACGCCTTCGAGCAGCGTCTTCCAGAGGGACTCGCGCACATCGCCGCTGCGCAACGGGGGCGCGCATTTGGCCACAGCGCCAAGCTGAAGCAGATCGTCTTCCGTAAAGAAGAGATAGTGGGGGCAGGTTTCAATGGAAACGTCCACGCCGCGTGACCGGGCTTCCGCGGCGGCGAGCACCCCCTTACCGGAACTGACATGGACGATGTGCAGTTTCGCGCCCGTCTCGGCGGCCAGGAGCGTAGCTCGCTGGATGGCTTCTACTTCCGCCAGCACCGGCCGGGAGTCGAGATAATCGCGGATGCCGGTGCGGCCCTCCGTTGCAGCGCGCCGCGCCAGCGTCTTGGTGAGTTCCTCCGATTCGGCGTGCACCGAAACCGGAAGACCCAGCCGCGCCGCCTCACGGAGACCTTCGTAGAGAGTGACGTCATCGGCCCGTGGAAACTCGGGGAGCCCGGAATCGCTCATGAAGGCCTTGAAGCCCACCGCGCCGCAGGCGGCGAGATCGGCCAGCGCATCGCGGTTACCCGGAACCAGGCCGCCCCACAGCGCGAAATCGGTGATGGACGAGCGCTCCAGCGCCTGCCTCTTTTGCTCGAACTCCTCACGGCCGACGGTGCAGGGCGTGGAGTTCAGCGGCATGTCGAAGAACAGCGTGCCGCCTCCTGCGGCCAGCGCCCGGCTGCCCGACGCGGCCCCTTCCCAATCCGAACGCCCCGGCTCGTTGAAGTGTACGTGATCGTCAATGAGGCCCGGAAAGATCACCAGGTCGCGCGCATCGATCTCTTCCCGCGCCGCAGGCAACTCCGGAGCGACCGCGGCAATAAGGCCATCTTCGATGGCGAGATCGCCCCGGCGCGGCCCCGCCGCAGTGATCAGAGTTCCGCCGCGGATCACCAGATCAGGCACGGAGCGCCTCCGCTTCCTCCAGAAACGCAACCCCCACCGCGAGCGCAGCCGCCACGTCCCCTGGCAGCACGGTCTCGTCCGGGTGGTGGCTGATGCCGCCGGGGCTGCGCAGAAAGAGCATGGCCGATGGACAGATCTTGGCCATCACCATGGCGTCGTGTCCCGCGCCGCTGGCCAGCCGATGAGCCGGGAAACCGGCGCGGGTAACTGCTCGTTCGAGAGCCGCAAGCAGGGAAGGATCGGTCGGCGTCGCCGGCTGGTCGAGCCGCTGTTCCCAGCTAACCGCCAACCCGCGCCGTGCAGCGATCTGAGTGGCCGCATCGAGCAGAGAAGCAACTGCGTGCAGGCGAATGTCGTCGCTGGAATGGCGCACGTCCAGGGTGGCGAGAACCTTTCCCGCGATCACATTGGACGCGCCGGGCTGAACTTCGAGGGATCCTACCGTCGCGCGCAGATCGGGTGTCATGCAGGCTTCGCGCTCCACACGGCCGATCCATTCGGCAGCACCCGCGAGAGCATCCCTGCGGAGCGGCGCTGGAGTAGTTCCCGCATGGTTGGCCCGGCCTTCGAAAACGATTGCGAAGCGGCTCTGGCCGGCGATCGATTCCACGATGCCCAGCGGAAGGTGCACCGATTCGAGCACGGGACCCTGCTCGATGTGAAACTCCAGGTACCCGAGCCCTCCATGGCCCACAGCGGCCTCGGGAAGTCGCTCCGGATCGAGTCCGAATTCGCGAATCGCGTCAGCGACGGTATTTCCCAGCGCGTCGCGGCGAGCGAGCAGTTCTGCGTCTACAGTGCCCGCCAGGGCGCGACTGCCGATGAACGGCACGCCAAACCGCACACCTTCTTCTTCAGAAAATGCCACCGCTTCGATAGCGAAAGGCAGCCGGCGGTTTTCGAGCGCCTCCACCAGGGCGATGGCCAGCACCACGCCCAGCACGCCATCGAACGCTCCCGCGTGGGGAACGGTATCAATGTGCGACCCCAGGTACAGAACAGGATCGGAGGGCTGCGACCCAGGGCGAACGCCGCGCAGATTGCCGGCCGCATCCAGCCTCACCGCCATTCCCACGTCTTCCATCCACTGGCGCAGGCAGGCGTGGACGTCGCGCGTGGAGGGCGACAGGAACGTGCGCGTGATGTGGCCAGGCTCGTCTGTCCAGCATGCTACCTCTTCGCAGCGCCGGATCACTTTTTCTGCCCGATCGATCCAGTTATTCATCAGGATCCCCGATACGTGCTGTACCCATGCGGCGCAATCAACAGCGGCACATGGTAGTTGCCCTCAGGGTCCGAGAGGCCGAAGCGGATCGCCACTTCATCCAGGAATGGCGGATCGCTGAGCTTCTCGCCCACGCTGCGGAAGTAAGCGCCCACCGAGAAGATCAGTTCGTATACGCCGACCGTCAAGCGGTCGCCCGAAAGGAGCGGCTCATCGGTGCGGCCATCGCGATTGGTGATGGCGGCTTTCAATCGGCGAGACGAGCCACCTTCCAGGATGGAGACACGCACTTCGACGCCGGCGGCGGGTTTGCCCCGCGCAGTGTCCAGGACGTGAGTGGATAAGCGCGCCATATTATTGCGGGGCAGGGTGGGCCGCAAGGACCGCTCCCTTTGGTCGCGGCTCAGTAGCACTCGCTTGTGCTTTACTACCCTGTGACCGCTGTAATGCGGTCTGAGGCAGCGCCGTGCGCCGCCCATCACCGGCGACAAGATCGCCAGCGCTACGTAACGCCGGCGGTCTTCGCCGCCGGTGAGCAGCTACCTGGACTCGAAATATCCAAACCGTTCCATCCGGCGCGCCGGAGGCGCTGCTGAGCCGCGACCAAAGGGAGCGGTGGCTACTAAATCGAGACATCACCGGCGCAGCCTCAATCCCAAACAGCCGTAGGGCGGCCGCGGGTCCGTAAAAATGCCGCGTTGTTCGCCGGCTTCGGCGACGGTGTCCCAAGTGCGGTTGTTGGCTTCCAGGTCCACCGCGGCAAGGCAGGGCAGTTCCGCCAGCATGCGATTGCCCAGTTGATAGATGAGCTGTTGGATGCTGCCGGATTCGAAAGAGTGGAAGACTTCGCGGACCATGCTGCGCACACGTGCCGTGACCTGTCCATCGGTGAACCCCGCGGCGGGCGACATGTACAGCCACTCCAGGTCGAGCCACATGTGCAGCGGCCGGTTGGCGATATCGGGAAGCGTGGTGTATTGGTCGCGCACGAAGCCCTGGAACGAACTGCCGCCCAGGCGCAACAGCTTGAAGCCGCGGACACCGGAGCGCAGCTCCACGCACTCGATCTTGTCACCATTCCGGCGCATTTCCATGCGAACGGTGGCCTGCTCGGGACCGGTGGGCGCAAAGGCTACGCTGCCATCCACAATGCCGGTGTACGGAATCTCCATGGCGGAAACCTGGATGCCTTCGGTCTGCGGGTAAGTTCCCAGGAATTTCTCCGCGAGAAACCGGCAGTACGATTCCAGATCGCAGCCATTGAAGTTGAGGGTCTCGCGCTGCACGAAGTTCTTCATCGAATCGGTCGCCACCAAGCCAGTATTGTCGCCGGTCGCGTAAGTGGGCCAGAAGCTGTCACCGTACAGCAGCATCTTGACCGACGCGCCGAACACCGGGCTCTGACCGGCCGGAGCGCCGCCATCGCGCTGCAAGCGGTAAACGATCACATCGCCCTTGCCGTAGTAATTCCGTTTCCAGCCGCTTGCGAATTCTTCCAATCCATCACCTCACTGCGCAATCGTGTCTTGCAGACGAAACCAAGCGATCCGGCAGACCTCGGAGAGCGCCTGGCGAAATTCTACTTCCGGTGAGGAATCCATGCGCACGCCCAGCGCCACGAAAATATCATGTTTGGTGCTTCCCTTGACTGCGTATAAGAACGGGAAACCGAATTTCTCACGATACCCTGCGTTAAGCCACTCGAAGGTTTCGAATTCCTCGGCCGACAGGCGATCCATGCCGGCTCCGGATTGCTCCCCGGCAGAGGCCGCGCTCACTTTCGCTCGCGTCCCCAGGTCGGGATGGGCCCGCAGGAGCGCCAGTTGGTCGGCGGTGGCAGCCTTATCTAGTTCACCCGTCATCGATTGGTGCAAAGCCTCGCGCGTAGCAAACGGACGGTGCGCCCAGCTGCGCTCGGCTACCCAGGGCGAGTCCTCGAAAATCCATCCCAGTGCGGCCACGAACTGATCGCGGGTCATGGCGTTAATTTCGGCTAAGGTCATCATTGCGGTATACCACGGAACCGCCGACCCATGTTTCGCGCACGCTCTCCGCGCCGGCCAGCGTAAAGATCGACGCCAGCAAACCTTCCGCGCTGGCGGCATGTTCGGCGACTGAGGAGAGTGGACTGCCGGCGGGCGGTTTCAAGTAAACGAAGTCGGCCGATTTGCCTGGTTCGAAGTCGCCAATCTCATGGTCCAATCCAATTGCTTGCGCGCCGGCGCGCGTGGCCAGATAAAGCAAGTGCGCAGGCGACAGGTGCGAACCTCCGCCATTGGCCAGCCTTTGCATCAGGTAAGCCTGCAGCCCTTCTTTCAGCATGCCGAAGCCGGTGCCGCCGCCCACATCGGTTCCGAGAGCGCAATGCACACCCGCTTCCACGTGGCGGCGCATGGGAAAAATGCCACTGCCCAAAGCCGCGTTGCTGGCGGGGCAATGCGAGACTGCGGCCCCGGCTGCGGCCATGCGCTCCAGCTCGGAATCGGACGAGTGGACGCTGTGGGCCAAAGTCGAACGCGGGCCGATCAGTTGAAACCGCTCGTAGACGCCCAGGTAATCTTCCGCCCAGGGAAACAGGCGGCCCACCTCCGCGATCTCCTGCGCGTTTTCGTTGAGGTGCGTTTGGAAGCGCAAACCGGGATGCTCGGTCATCAACGTTTGACACACTTCCAGAATGGCTTCCGAGGCCGAGAGCGCAAACCGCGGCGTTACCGCGTACAGCGAATTCTCGCGGCCGTGAAATTTGTCGATGAGCTGCTTGCTGGCCTGATATGCAGCCTCAGCGTCTAAGTGCAGCTCCGGACGCAGAAGGCGGTCCGAGACCACCAGCCCGCTGAGAATGCGCAAACCTTTCTGTCGCGCGGTTTCGAAGAGGATCGCCACTGCCGATGCGAAGTGCGAGCCGAAGACTAGCGCGGTGGTTGTACCATGTGACGCGAGGGCCCGCACGAACTCGCCGGCCACCGCCTCGGCATGACTGGGAGCGGCGAACTTAGCCTCTTCGGGCAACGCATGATGCTCCAGCCAATCGAGCAGCGAGTGGCCCAACCCGCCCAGAACGCGCACCTGCGGATAGTGAACATGGGTATCGACGAAGCCCGGCAACAGGAAGCCGCCACGCAAGTCGCGTGTGCGCGCATGCGGGTGAGCATCGCGCAGAGCTGTGTAATCTCCGCAAGCTGCAATCCGGCCGTTTTGGAGCAGCAGGCCGCCATCGGAGAAGGATTCCAGCGCCCGGCTTTCCCGGAATGGGTTTCTCGGAGTGTGAAAGACGGCCGCACGGAGCAGCTCGCCGGAACCGTTGGCTGTCACGCGCGCAGCGCTCCTACGGCCACTCGCGCGCGATCGGGGGCATCGCTTCGCGCCTGCTCAATTGCCCAGAACACGCGTTCCGGCGTCGCCGGGCTGTCCAGAGTGACAATGCCTGGATGGCCAAACGCTTCAATGGCATCGCGCAAAGCTTCGCGCACGGAGAGAGCCAGCATGAGGGGCGGCTCACCCACGGCTTTGCTGCCCAGAATCACACCCTCTTCGCCGGCGCGTTCCAGAAAATTCACCTCGAACACTTCGGGCAGCTCGGACCACGACGGCAGCTTGTATGTGGAGGCGCTGCCAGTAGCCACACGGCCCTGGCTATCCCACAGCAGCTCTTCGAGCGTGAGCCAGCCCATCCCTTGTATGAACCCACCTTCGATTTGTCCGCGATCGACCAGCGGTGAAAACGAGTCCCCAACATCCTGGAGAATGTCGACGCGCCGCAAGCGGTATTGTCCGGTGAAGCCATCTACCTCGACTTCGGAAACGGCGGCCCCGTAGGCGTAATAGTGAAAGGGTTGTCCCTGGGCCGCCTTGGCATCGTAGTGGATGCCGGGTGTTCGATAATAGCCTTGCGCAAACAGCGGCACACGGGCACGGTAAGCGGCTTCGGCTACCGCGGAAAACGGGATACCGGGCTTGTCGTGATCACTGGCGGAAACCACACCATCTTGAAATCGGACGTCGCCGGGATCGCAACCCAGCAGCGTCGCAGCGATCGGTCTCATCCGCTCTAAGATCTGATCGCAGGCATTGGCTACGGCCGCGCCGTTCAGATCGGTGCTGGCGGAGGCGGCGGAAGCCGAGGTATTGGGAACCTTGTCGGTTCGCGTCGGCATCATGCGAATCGAATCCTGAGCCACGCCAAGGTGGTGGGCCGCGATCTGCCGGATCTTGGTGTACAGGCCCTGCCCCATTTCCGTGCCGCCATGATTCACCTGCACGCTGCCATCGCGATAAACCAGCACCAGCGCGCCGCCCTGGTTGTACCAGGTGAGGGTGAACGAGATACCGAACTTAACAGGCGTGATCGCGAGCCCGCGCTTCGAATGAGGGCTGGACGCGTTAAAGCGATCGATCTCTGAGCGGCGCTCCGCAAAAGCGCTCGTCCCTTTGAGCTGGCTCCAGATGGCCGGGATGCGGCCGGCGTCTTTGACAGTTTGGCCGTAGTGCGTGGTTTGGCCCTCGCGATAGAAGTTGCGCTCTCGCACCTGCTCCGGACGAAGCGACAGAAAGCGCGCGATGCGGTCAAGGATATCTTCGATGACGAGCATTCCCTGCGGACCACCGAATCCACGAAAGGCCGTCTGCGAGGTTTTGTTGGTGCGGCAGATCAAACCAGTGGCTTCGACCGCCGGCAGGAAATAGCAATTGTCGATATGGAACAGAGCGCGACCCATGACGGGTTCGGAAAGGTCCAGGCTCCAGCCGCCGTCGGAGAAGAGCGAAACCGTCAATCCAAGAACGCTGCCTTCATCGTCGAAACCCGCTCGAAAGCGCGCCAGGAACGGATGTCGCTTCCCGGTGAGCGCCATATCCAGCGCACGCGACAATCGCACGCGCACCGGCCGTTTGGTCTTCCACGCCCCCAGCGCGGCGATCGCGGCATAGGGATTGGCTTGCGTTTCCTTGCCGCCGAACGCTCCTCCCATGCGCAGGCACTCCGCCGTCACTTGGTGCCGCGGGATGCCGAGCACGCGCGCGATGATCTCCTGCGTCTCGCTGGGATGCTGCGTGGAGGAATGCACGCTGACACCGCCGGTTTCGTCGAGCCAGGCCAGGGCATTCTGCGTTTCCAGATAAAAATGTTCCTGGCCGCCAATGGAGATTTCGCCCTCAATGTGGTGGGGGCTCTCGGCGATGGCTGCGGCGGCATCCCCGCGGTGCAGGCGCATGGGACCGCTGTGGAATTGGCCGGCCGCGATGGCCTCTTGGATGGTAAGAATCGCCGGGAGCGGCTGGCACTCTACGTGGACCTTGGCAGCCCCCCGCTTGGCCGCGTCGAGGGTCTCGCCAAGTACCCACAGGAGCGGCTGCTGGTAGTGTTGGATCTCACTCGGGAACAGAGGTTCATCATGCCGCGCCGGTCCGATGTTGCCCACTCCGGGAACGTCGTCCTGGGTGAGGACTGTGAACACTCCGGGCTCTGCCAGTGCCGGCGAAGGATCGATAGATATGACGGTGCCGTGAGCCAACGGCGCCAACACCGGCCAAGCATGCAGAAGTCCGGGAAAACGGCCCGCCAGGTCGTCCGTGTACAAGGCGGCTCCACTCACGTGACCGCGCGCGCTTTCGTGCGGAACTGGGCCGGCGGCCTTCATGCGGCCTCCTTGCCGGCCTCATACGCAAACTTGTCGAGCAGCGATTTCGCCATGGCGAGCCGGTAACCCGCTGAGCCGCGATGATCGGAAATCGGCCGCAGGGTGCGCATCACGACGTCCTTTGCCTTGCGTATCGCAGCCGCGCTCCACACCCGGCCTTCCACTGCTTGCTCCGCTTCGAACAATCGGATGGGCGTCTCGGCCACACCGCCATAAGCGAAGCGGGCTCTCTCGACGACGCCGTTGGAGCGGAGATCAACGGCCAGGCAGCAGGCCACCGTGCTGATGTCGTCCAGTTTGCGCTTGGCCACCTTATAGAAACGCGCCAGCGCCGGGAGCGGTTTGGGGATCCGTACAGCGGTCAACAACTCACCGGGCTTTAAGGTAGTTTTACGATAGCCCGTGAAGAAACCGGACAAAGGCTCGATGCGCTCACCGCCCGGTTCCGCAATGCGGACCTGCGCATCCAGCGCCAGCAGCAGCGGAGCGGCATCGCCGATGGGTGAAGCTGTGGCAAGGTTGCCGCCGAGGGTCGCACGGTTGCGGATTAGCGGAGAAGCGAACAGACTAAGCCACTCATGAAATGCCGGAGGAGCGCCTGTCCAGCGCACGCCGATCTCATTGAGCGAGAGCCCCGCGCCGATCTCCACGTTCTTTTCGGTTTCAGCAAACACTCTCAGTTCCTCTAGAGCATCGAGGCTGATGAGGTGCGGGAAATTTGTGCCGCGCAAATTCGATTCGACGGCGAGATCGGTGCCGCCCGCCACCAGGCGAGCTTTTGGATCTTCCACCAGTTCCGCCAGGCACGCGGCGAGCGTTTCGGGACGCGAGAATTTTGCCCGCCCGTCCGCATAGGCAAGCTTATGGAGCGGCGGCGCCGGCTGCGATAGCCTTTGCCGGAATCGATCGTCCTGTGCCGGACCGAGCGAGTGCGCGGCATCGCCGATTGGCCGGTAGCCCGTGCATCGGCAGAGGTTTCCGCCCAGCGCTTCCGGATCGCAGGCGCCGCTGCGGCCGGGACGATAATATTCGGCGAACAGGCTCATCACAAATCCCGGCGTGCAGTAACCGCATTGCGAACCTCCACGTTCAGCGATGGACTGTTGCACCGGATGTAATTCGCCCTTGGCGGCCAGCGCCTCCACGGTGTAGATCTCTTGCCCGGCCACCATGGGCAGAAATAGCAAGCAGCAATTCACCGGGCAGTATTCAGTCCCTTGACTGCCTTCTTTGACCAGAACCACCGTGCAAGCGCCACACTCGCCTTCGGCACAGCCTTCTTTGCTCCCGGTCAATCCCAGATCGCGGATATGATCGAGCAACGTCCGCTGCGGAGACGCACCTGCGACGGACACGGTTTGCCCATTGAGACGAAACTCGAATACCCGATTGCTGGGGGAGGGTTCCGGGGGCATGTTACCTTATCCGCGCAGATACAGGAACCGCGCAATAAAGATTATGGTTAAAGCATACACGAGCCAGCTGATGTCGCGGTAACGGCCGCTAAAGACACGGATCAGGGTGTAGGAGATGAATCCGATGGCGAGGCCGTTGGCCACGCTGAACGTTAGCGGAATCGTCACCACGGTCAGGAAGGCGGGAATTGCGACCAGGGTATCGTCCCAATCGATCTCGCGGACGCTGGTCATCATCAGCGAGCCGACCACGATCAGGGCGGGGGCGGTGGCGAACGAAGGGATCACGCCGACCAGTGGCGCAACGAAGAGCAGCACCAGGAATAGAATGCCGACCACCACCGCGGTAACGCCGGAACGCCCACCGGCAGCCACGCCGGCCGAGCTCTCGATATAGCTGGTGACCGTGGAGGTGCCGCAGCACGAACCCACAATGGTGGCCAGCGCATCCGCGGTGAAGATGCGATTAACGCGTGGAATACGGCCCGCAGAGTCTACCAGGCCGGCCTTCTTTCCGACGGCCAGGAGCGCCCCGATGTTGTCAAAGAGATCCACGAAAAGGAAAACGAAGGCGATCTCCAGCAGGCCCATGTGGAGCGTTCCGGCCAAATCCAGGCGGAAGGCCGTGGCCGACAGATCGGAGAGATGCGTGGAGTGAGGCTGCCACTGTATCTGGCCTGTTAGGAAACCGAGGAGAGTGGTCCCTAACACGCCAATCAAGATGGCAGCTTTCACTCCACGCGCCAACAGCGCGGCCACGCCAATCAATCCAGCGATAGCCAGCGCGGTTTTCGGGTCGCGCAGGTTGCCGATCGTCACCATGGTGGACGGGCTCGGCGCCACGATGCCGGCATCGCGCAGCCCGAGCAGGGAGATGAACAGGCCAACGCCGACCGCCACTGAGGCGTACAACTCCGCCGGGATCGCGGCCAGGATCAACTGCCGGATTCCCAGCACCGTCAGCAACAGGAACACCACGCCCGAAATGAAAACGGCTCCCAGGGCGACTTGCCACGGCACGCCCATGCCCTTGACCACCGAATATGTGAAGTATGCGTTGAGTCCCATCCCTGGAGCAAGCGCGATGGGATAGCGCGCCACGATTCCCATGAGCAGGCTGCCCACGGCGGCCGAGAAACAGGTGGCGGCGGCAACCGCGGCAATGGGCATCCCGGTCTGGCTGAGGATCGACGGATTCACGAAAGCGATATAAGCCATCGTGATGAAGGTGGTGAGCCCGGCCAGCAGTTCGGTTCGCCAGTTAGTGCCAAGAGCCTCGAACTCGAAGTAGCGTTCCAGCCCCGAGGCGAGCCGGTGGCGAATTCCGGGCGGCGTCTCCAACGGAATCGGATATCTGGCTGGCGTCGCCGCTCCCATGAGTCCCCTTAACTGACCAGTTCTCTCACTACATGGCCGGAAACGTCGGTCAACCGGTAGTCGCGGCCGGCGTGGCGGAACGTCAGCTTGGTGTGATCCAAGCCGAGTTGGTTCAAAAGCGTGGCCTGGAAATCGTGGATGTGGACCGGATTATTGGCGACGGTGATGCCGTAGTCGTCACTGGCGCCGTAAACCGTCCCTCCCTTGAATCCTCCACCTGCCACCCACGACGAATAGACCGCGGAATGGTGCCGGCGGCCTTCTTCATCGGGCGAAGCGTCGGCAGGGTTGCGGCCGAATTCCGTGGTCCACACCACTAGCGTGTCTTCCAGCATCCCGCGCGACTTTAGATCCCGAAGCAGGCCGGCGATGGGCACGTCCGTGGCTTTCGCGCGAGGCTCGTGCATGCGGATGTCCAGGTGCGAATCCCAGTTGGTGTACTTGTCGTAGCCGCCGTCGATCAGCTCGACGAACCGCACTCCCCGCTCGGCGAGCCGACGCGCGACCAGGCACATCCAACCGAATCCCTTGTTCGTACCACGCTCGACTCCATATAACTGCAGTGTTGACTCGGATTCTTTGCTGATGTCGAAAACCTCGGGGGCTTCTTTCTGCATCCTGTAAGCCGTCTCGAAGGTCTTGATTCGTGCGGCCAGAGTGCGATCGGCATCATGCTGATTTAGGTGTCGCTGGTTGAAGAAGTTGATCAGCCCCAGATCCATGTCCTGGATATCGGCATAGCCCGGCCGCGTCATGTTAGGAATCGCTTCCTGGCCCGGTATGACGCGAACGCCCTGATGGAAAGCCGGCAGAAAGCTGGAATCCCAAACGGCGCTGCCGCCATAGGGAACCTCGGGAGCCAGGACGACATAGGACGGCAAATCTTTGTTCGTGGTTCCCAGCCCGTAGCTGACCCACGAGCCCATGCTCGGCCGCGGCTGGACGGTGGAACCGCCGTGCACTTGCAGAATGGCCTGCGGATGATTGGGAATGTCGTTGTACATCGACCGGATCAGGCAGATATCGTCCATCATGGAGCCGATGTGCGGAAACAATTCGCTGACTTCGGTGTCGCACTTGGCGTACCGCTTGCCCACCCACGGACTGCCGTGAAGAAACTCCTGCTTATAGGGCTTGTGATGATCGGCAGCCAACTTCGGCCTGGGATCGAACGTGTCAACGTGAGACACGCCGCCGCTCATATACAAAAAGATGACGCGCTTGGCCTTCGCCGGGAACATCGGATCTCTGGGAGCCAGAGGGTCGGTCTCCGCGGCGAGCATTTGCTGTAACATGCCCGGCAGGAGCATGGAAGCGCCTGCCAGCGATCGTATGACTGTGCGTCGGGAAGTCTTCGAAGTCATAATGTCTCCGTCTACTCGATAAACATAAATTCGTTGCTGGCAAACATGGCGTTTAAGAAATCGCCGAAAGCCAATTGCTGCGGATCCGCCTCTTTCGCGCCATGCGTGCGATAGGCATCTGCCGCACTGTGCAGAAAACTCAGCGACTGATCGATTTCCGGTTGAGTCGCAGGCCTGCCGAAAATGGTCAGGAATGCTTGCTGGACGCTTTCCTTCCCGCTCGGGCTGCTCTTGAGGAGCAGTGAAGCCAGGTTGGTGGCGCAGCGCGCGGGGAATGGAGCGTTCAAAAAATATAACGCCTGGAGCGGTGTCAGGCTGCTGGTCCGCTGGTCCGTGCTGGCATTTACGTTCGGTCCGTCAAAGAGCGTGAAGTACGCGGGGCGCACGTCGCGCTGCACCATCATGTAGACGGTTCGCCGGTCCGACTCGTACTTCGGCATATCCGGCGCAAAGTGGTTCTGATCTTCCCAATTCCATTCCGATTGCGGCGGAAACGGATACGGGCCGGATGCGCTGCGGTCCAGCAGTTGCGATTCCTCGAGCAGCGTATCGCGAATCTCCTCGGCATCCATCCGCACGCGAGAGTGCCGCCAAATATAGGCATTGTCAGGGTCGATCTCTTCGTTGGCCGCAGAATCCGCCGATGAGAGGCGATAGGCATGCGACAGCAGAATTTCTTTATGAAGCGCCTTGACTGACCAACCGCCGTCTACAAATTTCCGGGCCAGGTAGTCAAGCAGATCCTGGTTGCTGGGGGCGACGCCGCGCTTGCCGAAATCATTGGCGGTCGCGACAATTCCGCGTCCGAAATGTCCCTGCCAGATGCGATTGACCATCACGCGGGCAGTCAAGGGATTGTCTTTACTTGCGATCCAGTCGGCGAGTTCCATGCGTCCGCTGCCTTTGAGATCCATCGGCAGAGCGCCGCCACCCAACACCTGCAAGGAGCCGCGGCGGACCTGGTCGCCTAAGTCCCTCGGATCGCCGTAATGCTGAATCTTCTCGTCTACCGGCTGGCCCTCGGTAACGGCGTAGGCGGATTCGCCGAGGTCCGGCAAGTGCGCGAAAAGGTGCATGCGCCGGGCCTGCAATTGCGGATTCAGGTCGTCATAGGTGCCGGGCAGCTTCAGCACGGCGTCGATGGCGTTTTGAATCGGCTTCAACTGCGCCTGAAAGGTTTTGTAGTCTTCCCGATTAAGTGCTTGCGGATCGCGAAAAACGAAGTCCCGCTGGAAGCGCACATCATCATTTCCCGGTTCAGGGAAGTGCGTGCTGGACAGAATTCCGTAAAGTGCGTAGTAGTCGGCCGTGGGAATGGGGTCGAACTTGTGGTCGTGACACCGAGCGCACCCGACAGTCAAACCCAGGAAGGCCGCTCCCAGGTTATCGACCGCGTCAGCCAGATATAGAGGCCGCGCCTCGCCGCGCACCGTGCCGGCCAGGTAACCGGTCGCAATCAGGTTTTGCCAGTGTTCCGGCTCGGATTTCGGCGGCAACATGTCACCGGCGAGCTGCTCGCGAATGAAGCGGTCGTAGGGCTTGTCATCCTGGAAAGCCTGGATCACGTAGTCGCGATACTTGTAGGCTTGCGGGATGGGATAGTCGCCGCCCCCGCCGGTGGTGTCGGCGTAGCGGACCACGTCCAGCCACATGCGGCCCCAGCGTTCGCCGTAAGCCTTGGAAGCCAGCAGCCGGTCGATGAGTTTCTCGTAACTGTCGGAAGACTTGTCATCCACGAACGCCTGTACCTGGACGGGTGTAGGCGGTAGACCGGTCAGATCGTACGTCACGCGCCGAATCAGCGTTCGCTTATCGGCATCGCCCACCGGTTTCAGATGCTGCTCCTCGAGCTTGGCGAGAATGAAGCGGTCGATGTCATTCAACGCCCAACGGGATTCAGTTCTTGGCACGGCTGGACGGACCGGCGCGCGAAACGACCAGAAGTCGCGCTTAATCTCAGCCGGCTTGACAGAGGTGATGGCGGCTTTCTGCGGCCAGGGAGCGCCATCCTTGACCCATTGTTCGATGGCCGCGACTTCCTCCGCCGCGAGCGGCCCAGGTGGCGGCATGCGGAGCGCGGAATTGTAGTGGAGGGCGGAAACCAACAGGCTCGACTCGGGATGCCCAGGAACCACCACCACGCCATCCTTGCCGCCTTTTAACAGGGCTTCCCGCGAATCCAGCCGCAGGCCGCCGCTGGCAGCGCCGGTGTGGCAGGCGTAGCAGTTTTTCGACAGCAGCGGGCGAATCTTACTTTCGAAGAACTTTTCCTGTTCGGGCGTGATCGCGGCGGAGGCTTCGACGACGGTCGTATCTCGCTCAGGCTCGGCGCGCGGCGCAGGCGCAGGAGTGGCCGCAGGCGCGGGCGACGGGGACGGCTTGACTGCGGCCGGAGCCACGGTCGACTCATGAACCACATCCTTGATCCAGCGCTCGATCGCGGTAATATCGGCGTCCGAGAGTTTCTTCGCCGGCGGCATCTGGTCGAAATTCTCATGGAGCACGGCCTTCATCACCAGGCTCGCCTGCGGATCTCCCGGAACGATGCCGGGCCCGTGGTCCCCGCCCTTCAGAAGAGAAGCATAGGAATCAAGCCGTAGACCGCCCGCGTGGCCGCCGTACGTGTGACAACCGTTACAATTCTTAAAAACGATAGGCTGAAAACGCTGGGCGAACGACACTTCCGCGGGAGACTGCGGCTCCTGCGCATGGGATGAGTTCCAACCCGCAGCCAGTAGGACTATTGCGGTGCACCAACGACTCGAATGAAAGATAGGTTGCATATGCCAGACGCATTCCTCCCCGTGAACTTTTTCAGTTCGCTTTTTGATCTCTTCGTGGAGTAGGTCGGCGCTTGCCGAGCGGTCGGATGGACCGTGAGATAGCCCAAGACAGGATGCGGCTAGCTCACTCGCAGTTGAGAACAGTATGGAGCCGAACTGGTGGTTTTGTCAACCAGCCGCATGGGCTCAGTTCTTGAGCTCCGCGATCATCCCATCCAGGCTGCGCAGGTTGATCGGTTTGTAATCGAATTCGGCCACCAACACCTTGCCGATCTCGTCCTTGGACTGGTTCTCTCGCACCAGACCGCTTACCCGGGTGAGAATCGCCGCCACTTTGTTGCGGTGCGCCATGAGACCATCCTTCGTGGTCACCGCTCCGTGACCCGGAATCACAGTCTCGATATCGAGCTTCAACACGCCGTCCAGCGTAGCGGGCCACTCGCGGATACTACCGCCATTGGCGTAGTCCATGACTGGATTCGTAACGCCACGAGTACCCGCCAGCAGGTCGCCCAAGGCCACGGTGCGCGCAGCCGGAAAGTAGACCGCGACGTCGCCATCGGTATGGCCGCGGCCATTGTAGATGACTCGCACTTCCTTGCCCCCGAGGAACATGTCCGACTCGGTGGTGAAGACCACACGCGGCGGACCGGCCATTTTGCCTTCGATCATGTGCTTACGAGCGTTGGCGTGCGCGATGATTTCCACCGTCGGAAGGAAGTGCGCATTGCTCCCGGTGTGATCGCCGTGGTGGTGCGTATTGATGACGTAGCGGATCGGCTCGGCGGTAATCTTCTTGACTGCTGCGACAACATCGGCATAGTCTTGCTCGAACCGGTCGTCGACCAGGATCACACCTTCGCCGGTGACATAGACTGTGACATTGCCAACGTCATTCGCGCCGTTGGAGGTTCCTTCGATGACATAGAGGTCGTCCTTCAACCGCTGGAAGCTCAGGGGAGCTTGAGACTCAGTCTGGGTGTAGGCAACCCAGGCCCCGAGAAATGCAAGCAGGCCGGCCGCGCAGCGAATCAAGAGTGCTTTGTTCATTTGGACGCTCATTTCTGTAACTGGCGGAATAATGCCAGGGTGCTGGGATAGCCTGGGTTGCCGCGGCTGCCATTGCCGGCGGCGATGTCCAGGGGTGTCCGGCCCTGCCGATCTTTCGCGTCGAGCGCGGCCCCATGGTCCACCAGGAATTGAACCAGACGGTCCGCTCCGCGCTCTGCGGCGCCATGCAGCGCCGTCTCGCCGTGCTCATTGGCGGTGTTGATATCGGCCCCGAGATCGAGAAGAAACTTCACCGCTTCCACTGCCGTAGCTTCAAGGATCTGGCTCTGGCCATATCTCCAGCCTAGGCCGGATGCGAGCATGAGCGCCGTGGTGCCATAGGCGGTGGTCAGGCGCGGATCGGCCCCATGTGCCAAAAGCAGGCGCATGCCGGCAAGATCGCCTGTTTTGGCCGCTCGCAGAAACGGAGTGGTGCCGTCGCGCAGGACCGGATCCGGATCGTCGGATAGTCCGCGGCCGGGAATCGGTTCCTTGAGTCGCGCGTTGGGGTTGGCGCCATGGGCCATCGCCATTTCGGCCACATCCAGGGCCGTCAGGCGATCGGTCTCCTTGGGGGCTGGCCGCGTTACGGAAGGCTCGATGGTGTACATGTCGATGGCTGTATAAAGCGCCGCCCGCCCGTACCGATCCGCAATGTTTGGGTCTGCACCGGTTTCGAGCAGAAACCCCGCCAGATCGTAGTGTGCGTTGAGCAGAGCCATCACCAAGGGACTGGTTCCGTCGGGCTCAGCCAGGTTCAGATCTGCGCCGCCTTCCACCAGCGCCTTGACTGCATCGAGGGCGCCTTCGCGGGCCGCATATAGCAGAGGAGTCAAGCCGCCCTTGGGACGATCCGAGACGATGTTGCCATTCTTGGGCCGCTTGACCTCGGGCGGCCAAACTGTCGAATGGGCATTCACGTCCGCTCCGTGTTGAATGAGCTCGCTCACAATGGCGCCTTGATTCGCCGCGGCAGCCCACATCAGCGCAGTCTGGCCTCGCCAGCCCTCTTTCGCGTCAACCTTGGCACCGTGTTCCAGCAACACGCTTACCGCGTCTACACTTCCGGAACGCGCGGCCAACATGAGCGCCGTTTCGCCATCCGGCGAAGACGCGTTGGCATCTGCGCCAGCCGCGAGTAGTTGGCCGATGAGGGCTGCATTGCCGTTGCCGGCGGCTTCGGATAGCGCGGTCACGCCGTACGGGTTTGCCGCGGTGACACTGGTACCGGCGCGAATCAGAGCTTCCGCGGTCTTGAGGTCGTTGCGATGGGCCGCCCAGATCAACGCGGTGGTGCCGTCGGCTGCGAAGGCGGCGCTGCCTGCCGCCAACCAACAAAATGCCACCGCTGGACACCACGATCCGCGCTTCACGCCGCTAGGGCGGACCCTGGCCGGCTTGCCTGGAGGCTCCACGTGAAGAGCGGGTCCAGGGGGACCCGCGCGGACCAGGGGTCCGCCCTACCGGTTGTCTTCATAACTCGACCAGCAGCCCCGTGCTGTCCCCGACTTTATCCATCGGTACGCCCACCTTGCCGAGCATGGTCATAAGCAGATTGGTCATGGGTGTGTGATCGGCGTACCTCAAGTGCCGGTCGCCCTTCAATGTGCCCGCGCCGCCGCCGGCCAACACAACCGGAAGCGGGAAATGGTTATGCAAATTGCTGTTGCTCATGTTGCTGCCATAGAGAATCATCGAATGATCGAGCAGCGAGCCGTCGCCGTCGGGCGTGGAACCGAGCCGATCGAGGTAGTGCGCGAACATTTGCATGTGATAGGTCTGAATCCGCGTTAACGCCTCGATCTTCGGGGCCTCGTTCTGGTGATGCGAGACCGAGTGGTGCGGGTCGGGCGAACCCACTTGCGGATAAGTGCGCTGGCTTAACTCGCGCGCCAGCATAAACGTGGAGACGCGCGTGATATCGGCCTGGAAGGCCAGGACCTGCAGATCGAACATCAATTTCACATGCTCTTCGAAGCTCTCGGGTATGCCCAAGGGCATGTCCGCGGTCGCGGTCGATGATCCGTTCTGCTTCTCAGTCATCTGGATGCGCCGCTCGATTTCGCGGACATTGTCGAGATACTCGGAAAGGGCCACGCGATCCGTCGGGCCGAGCCGCAGCTTGAGATGACTGGCTTGGTTCGCGACAGCATCGAGGATGCTACGATCTTGCTCTTGCCGCGCGAGGCGCTGCTCGGCCGTGCCACCTTCGCCGAAGAGGCGTTCGAACACCACCCGCGGATTGATCTCCATAGGTAGCGGCGTGGTCGGCGTTCGCCACGAAAGCGTGTTGATGTAGGTGCAACTAAAGCCGCCATCACACGCGCCAATCAGATTGGAGTGGTCTTCGGTAGCCACTTCCAGCGAAGGGAAGGGCGTGTCCTGGCCGATTTTCGCCGCGGCCATCTGGTCGATGGTGGTGCCCGCCCTTATGTCGCCGGCCTTCTCGGCCGGCCGGACGCCGCTCAGCCAGGTCGGCGGGCTCATGGAGTGCACGCCGGCGTTGTCGGCGGTCTTGTGGTCAAGCCCACTCACCACCACGATGCGCTCGCGGAAGCGCTCGAGCGGGCTGAGGATGGGGCTGAACGCGAACCCGGTTCCTTCCGTGGCCGGAGTGAACTTCTCCATGATCGCGCCGTGCGGAAAGTAGACGAATCCCAAACGTTGCACCGGGTTGGCCGCTGTCTTGCTCTGCGCGGTCAACGCCGGCACCATCGAATCGAGCAGCGGCAGGGCCACCGAGACGCCGGCGGCCTGAAGAAACGCGCGCCGCGGCAGGTGATGCTTGGTGACGATCCTCATTTCAGTTGCCTTCCTTTCATTCGGCCTTCTCTGCAGCCACAGGCGGATCTGTGAGCTTCATCTGAAATACCGTGCTTTTGGCGATCCCCAGGATCAGCGATGAAAACCGGTAGTCGTTGCGCGCGGCCTCTCGCACGATCGCGCGTACGGTGGGCATATCGTAGTATTCGATGCCGCGGCCGAGCGCATATGTCATTAGTTTTTCCGTGAGATTGCCGGCGAACAGTTGCGGACGACTCAACAGCGCGTTGCGCAGAGTCACCGGTCCATCGACTTTGACGCCGTCCACCAGCATGCCGGAGGCGTCAATGGGAGCGCGCGATTCGCTGCGATCGCGCCAGGCGCCGGTAGCATCGAAATTCTCGAGCGAGAATCCGACCGGGTCCATCAGGTTGTGGCAGCCGGCGCACCCGGGATTCTTGCGATGCTCCTCGAGCCGCTCACGCACCGAACGCGGCGCTCGGCCCGCATGATTTTCCGCGAGCGGCGGAACGCCGGGCGGGGGCGGCGGCACAGGCGTGCCGAGGATAGTTTCCAGCACCCATTTGCCGCGCAGCACGGGCGAAGTCCTCGTGGCGTAGGAGGTCACCGTCAGCACGCTGCCCTGCCCCAGAAGTCCGCGCCGCATTTCGCCGGGGATCGTGACTCGCCGGAAGTAGCTCCCTTCCACGCCGGGGATGCCGTAGTGCCGTGCCAGCCGCTCATTGAGGAAGGTGTAGTCGGCTCGCAGCAGGTCGAGTACGCTGCGGTCTTCGCGCAGGATGCTTTCAAAGAACAGTTCCGTTTCGCGGCGGAAGCCCTGACGCAGATTGTCGTCGAAATTGGGAAAGGTCTGGAGATCGCGTGCCACGCCGGTGAGATTGCGCAATTCCAGCCACTGCCCTGCGAAGTTCGCCGCCAAAGCGCTCGACCGTGGATCGGCCAGCATACGCCGGACCTGCTGATCGAAGACCGCCGGGTCGCTGAGCTTCCCATGCGCGGCCACTTCGATAAGGGCATCATCGGGAATGCTGCTCCAGAGAAAAAATGACAGGCGCGACGCCAGTTCGAAGTCGCTCACGCGATGGACAGAGCCCGGCTCGGCGTGCGGCGGGTCGTTTTCGATCCGAAACAGGAACTCCGGGCCAGCCAGCAGAAACCGGACTCCGCTTTCGATCCCGGCCTCAAAAGGATCTTGCGAACCCGCGGAATCGCGGCCGGATTGGTAGAAGTTGAGAGGCACCTCGATGTCAGCTTCGTTGACTGGCCGTCGATACGCGCCGCGAGCCAGCGCAGACAGGATGCGCCGGGCGCAGTTGAGTTCTTCGCGGGAAGCGGCCGGGCGGCAGAGAAAAATCTTGCGCCGGCTAGGCGTATCGCCCGCCCCGGACGCGTGGAACGGCCCGCCGATGCCGAGGGACTCCACCACCGGCACGCCGCGCTGCTCCTGAGTATCGAAGTTGCTCCGCTGAAACGGCTGCATCACGCCGTCCGGCACCGCGCCGGTTTTTTCCCGAAATGTAACTCCGACTGTGTGTGGGCCGGCTTTCACGGGCAAACGAACTTCCAGGCGCGTTAGAATTTCCGCTTCGGAATTAGTGGGATTGATGGCCGCCGCATCTTCGTCCGCTGCGCCGCCCAGGGTTGCATGGTGAACTCGCTCTCCATCGATCGTAAGAACAAATTCGTTCTCGAAGTCGAGGCCGCGGATTTTGGCGGAGGTGTTCACGGCCAGTTTGGTCTTAAAAAGGTATTCACCATCGAGCGGAAAGTTGTGGTTGACGAGAAACCCTCCGCGCGTCCCCAGGGGCAGCCCTTCGATGTGATGATCCTGGCCTAGATCGGCGCGGGCGCGATATATTGCGAAACCGGGCGGGATTGCGGGGTCGCCCACTGCCAGCCGGCTGATCTTGCGCGATGCCGAAAGATACGCTTCCAGCAGGGCGGGCGACACCTTGAGCGCATCGGCCATGTTGTCGAACCCGTGGTTACTGTCATCGGCCGGCAGAAGAGTGGCCGGATCGATATCGAGCACAAACAAATCGCGAATGGCTGCGGCATACTCCGCGCGATTCAAGCGACGGAGTACGGTACGGCCGGGATTGGGTTGAGCCGCAGCCCGATCGATGGTTGTCTCCAGCCAGGACGCGAAGCCGTCGAGAACGGACCGATCGGGCCGCGGCATTCCGAACGGCGGCATGACGCCCGCACGGAGCTTGCGGATCACCTTTTCCCAGACTTCGGCATCTTGCGACACGCGCGTGAGGGCGGCGTCCTCCAGTGTCAGTCCGCCGCTCTTCGTACGCTGGTTGTGGCAGGCCACGCAATACTGATTGAGTAAAGCACCCCATGGCGGCGCTGTTTCCTGCGGACTGGCAACCGCTTGCCCCGCCAGCACAAGACCGAGTGTCCAGGCGCATCTCAATGCCGCTTCTCCTTGGCTTGAAGCTCGGCTCTCAATTCCATCCATATTTGGAAGTAGAGCCACTCGGCCGAGGTTTTTCCTCCTGGAAATGATCGGGCAGTAAGACTAGATTTCCAGTGGAAAGAAGGATTTCTTTCACCTTGGGGTTCTGATCGAGTTTCGCCCGCATGGCCTCCTCGATGAGTTGGTAGTGTTCGCCTTTCGCCTGCGAGCGGTATCGGATCTGCTTCCCATCGAACGTGATCCAATCGATGCCCATCGTGGCCATATTCTCTTCGGCGAGGGTGCCTGCGTTTTTCGCGTCCCAAGCCGTCATCTGCGCGACCTCTTCGCGGGTGTGCGGCCAGTTAATGCCCGCGAACTTCGCACGGGGATCGTCCGGACCTTCGGGATAAAGCATCATTTGCCAAAACCCTTCCACGCTGGCGTAACGCTTTCCGCGCAGGGTAAACGGCGTAGCGGCGAAGTTCGACAAGATACCAAGCTCGTTACGTTTCGATAGGATGACCTGTCCCGGTTTAGCAGCTTGGGGGAGAATTTCCCAATCCGGTTTGCCGGCTTCGGGAACCGGCGTCCACCAGTGTGCGGGAAAGGAGTCTCGCGGTTGAGCCAGGCAGGTCCACGCAAGAACTACCGGGGTCAGTACAATCGAAAGTTTTTTGGATAGCGATAAGCGTACCGGCATAAGAGCCCAACGACACCAGCAAAACTTCTAAAGGGAAAGAGCCCGGAGGACCTTGGGGCGCGGCGCTATCTTGGCGTGTAACTGCTTGGCGCTTCAAGCACGGCGAAGCGTCAGCCGAATAGTAACATCCGCTAAGCTTCAAGGTCAACAGACTTCCACTCGATCTGATTTACAACTGTTGACTGTCGGCCGGTCGATCGGCCAAGCCGTGGAACGACTATTGACAAAACTGCGGGCAGCTACGCATACTCTATGTAACCCGAAGAATTGAGCAAGCCCTCCAGGCTCTAGGGGTGAGCCAAAACGTCGTTCAATCCTCCGCGGGGATCCTGTATATCGAGCCACGTGCCTGACTAGGCTCGTCCTGTCATTCGACTCCACGAAGAGAGTTTTCCCGGTATGTCCCTTCGCTCCACAGCGCGGGCGACAACTCTGCTCACACACAGAAAAGGAGTAACTCTAAATGACATCGCATTCCGTAGCACGACAAAACAATCTCCGCTTGGGCGGCCGCGTACCCAAAGTGTGCGCACTATCTGTCTTTGCGGTATGCGTTCTGCTGTTTGTCTCCAATTTGGACGGCCAGTCGCTGGCGGGCCTCTCTGCGCTGAGCGGAACGGTCCGCGACACTTCAGGAGCGCTGGTGGCCACCGCTATCGTGACTGTGTCCAACTCCAGTCTTGGTATTGAGCGCAACATGCTGACGAACGATGACGGCTATTTTGTAGCCGCGTCTTTGCCGCCTTCCACCGGCTACGAGGTTTCCGTCAAGAAGGAAGGGTTTACACCGTTCGCGCTGAAAGACATCCAACTCATTGTCGGCCAGAACATCACTGTGCAGGCTTCGCTTAAGCTAGCGACGCAGGCCGAGTCAGTGACCGTGGAAGCGACCGCTCCGCTCATCGAGCAGACTAAGACCGGCGTGTCGCAGGCGGTAGAGAACAATCAGATCGAGAACCTGCCTATCAATGGACGCAGAGTCGATCAGTTCGCGCTTTTGACTCCGGGTGCTACCACTGACGGCGCCAGCGGCGGAGTGACGTTCCGCGGCATACCTGGCGGCAACGCGTTTCTGCAGGATGGTAACGACGTCACTCAGCAGTGGGGCTTGGATATCCCCGGCGGCTCGGTAGTCCCGTCGAGCATTAGTCAGGACGCCGTTCTCGAGTTCCAGGTGCAGACCTCCGGATACAGCGCCGAATTCGGGCGCGCCGTCGGAGGAGTAATCAACACGGTAACCAAGAGTGGGACCAACCAGATCCACGGGTCGGGCTTTTGGTATTTCCGCAATCGCACACTCAATGCTCAAGATCCGTTCGCGCCCTATAATCCTCCGGAATGGCGCCATCAAGCCGGTGGCAGCGTCGGTGGAGCAATAATCAAGGACAAGCTATTCTTCTTCGGCAATGCCGAGATCACGCGCCGCGACTTTCCACTGGTCGATTCGATCGTGAACTCGCAGTTCTATTCTCCTAGCGGCGCATATATCGGCCAGTGCGGAGCGCCGGCTACCCCGGCCCAATGCCAGGCGGTCCAAACATATTTTGGGAGCTTTTTCCGGACGGTGCCGCGTACCATCGATCAGAACATGGGCTTAGGCAAGCTGGACTGGCGTCCCGATGCCAAGAGCAGCTTCACCGCCAGCTTCAACCTGATGAACTTCTCCTCTCCCAACGGCGCGGTAAATTCCGTAGCAGCCACCGATGCCAGCGGCATTGGCGCCAACGGAATACAAGACGCCATGACTCGAACGGCGAGGTTCTCGTACACTTACATCGTTTCCAATTCGATGCTGAACGAGTTCCGGTTCGGCTGGTTCAAAGATCGCCGCAGCCAGGATATCAACCCCGCGTTGGCACCTTCAGACGGCCTCTTATCCGGCCTCACAGTGGCTGGACAAGGCAACCTCGGAGTGAGTGTCAACATACCGAACGTGCAGCCGACCGAGGACCGGTTCCAGTTCACCGACACTCTCTCCTGGACCAAGGGCGCTCACCAGATCAAGTTTGGTGTCGATATCGCCGATTTGCGAGACACAGAGAATGCTCTCTTCAACGGACCCGGTGGCTACACGTACTCGAACATTACCAATTTCGCCCTCGACTTCAGCGGCGTTACCACGGGTAAGAATTGGCAGACATTCACCGAATCCTTCGGCCCGCTGATAACACATGCATCGGTGGTGAACTACGCGGTGTTTGCCCAGGATGAATGGCGGCTTACGCCTAACTTCACGCTCAACTATGGCCTACGATACGAATACAGCACGTACACGCAGCCTCCTTTGAACCCGGACTATCCACAGACTGGTGTGCTGAACGAACCCAAGCTGGATTTTGCGCCCCGCATCGGAGCTGCCTATTCGTTTGACCACAACCGCACCGTGATCCGCGCAGGCTATGGCATTTTCTACGCCCGTCTGCCTACCGCGAGTGTCATCCGGCTCCAGCAGCGCAACGGAGTGATTCAACATACAGTAACGCTGGACAGCAGCGTTCCTGCCCAATATGCCGCCGGTCCGGTTTTTCCGTACCGCATGTCCGGCCTGGCCGGCACACCCGGGCTTACCAACGTCACCTTTGCGGCTGACAACCTGAAGACACCCTACACGGAGCAAGGTGACTTCTCCGTTGAGCATCAGTTTGGGAACAACAGCGCCCTTAGTGTGTCCTATATGCACAGCCGAGGTTATCAGTTCATTTCGCGGGAAGATCTGAACCTGGGTCCACCCACCGGTACAGCTACTTACAACATCGACAACGCCGCTGGGGTCCCGGTCGGCACTTACACCACCGCGACTTACTTGACAGCCAACCACATCGATCCGCGATACGCCAGCATCATCTATTTGAGCAATCGTGGACGCTTGTGGTACGACGGCCTTAGCATATCATTCAAGCAGCGCGCCTCGAGGTGGGTCACGGGAACGGCGGCTTATACCTGGTCGCATAGCCTGGATGAAAACCAGGGCGCCGCCGCTGATAACATCTACTTCACAGATCCGCCCGATACCGTCTACAACGGAAACTACCAGGAGGAGAAGGGTAACTCGGTGCTCGATCAGCGCCAGCGTCTGGTGATGTCCGCCATTATCGCTCCTCCCAAAAAGGACTTCGGATCGAAATTCCTGAACCCGGCGCTGAACGGTTGGCAGCTCTCGCTCATTCAAACAACCGCGACGCCGCAGTACGTGGATCCGATTCTCTTGGTGTTTGGCCCGATCGGGCCCGGCCTGGCTTCGAACACCACCATCAACGGAATGGAGACTCCATTTGGCGCTCCAGCCCGGGTACCCTTTCTTCCCCGCTCAAGCGTGCCCCTAGGCGCCATCGCCCGGGTCGATGGGAGGCTGACCAAGGCGTTTGCACTGCCCCGGGAAGCCGCCAGCCTGGCGCTGAACTTTGAAGTGTTCAACCTCTTCAATAACATTAGCGCCACGTCCGTGAACCAGGTGGCATATGCGGCCATCGGGGCGAACATTGTGCCGATTCCAGGGCTGGGCACGCCAACCGCATCCGGCGGATTCCCGGATGGCACCAACGCCCGACGCGCTCAGGTGTCCGTCCGCGTCACATTCTGAGTTCCGGTGGGGCATGCTTTAGCTCGCCCTCGATTCATCTAATAGCACTCGATGAGCGCCACGAGGGCAAGCTAAAGCATGCTCCACCAGTGTCCGCAGTTGTGGCAGGCCCTCGTAGCGCGCTGCGAAGGGCCTACCAGACGATTGGAACGACACGGAAGCGGGTGCGCAGGCAGTATTCAGAATAGCCAGCCAGCTCCTGGCGAAGAGTTCTTTCCTCGTGGATCAGGCGGAAGATGAGGACCGGAACGAGGAGTGCAGAGGCGGGTAGCGCAATAAACGAACCGAGCGCCAATGGCGTAGCTAGGATCAGTACGAGCAACGCGGAGTACATAGGGTGACGAACAATGCGATACGGACCGGAGGATATGACTTTCTGACCGGCCTCGACCTGGATGATGCTGGAGGCGAAGCTATTGGCTCGCAACACCTGAAATATTAGAAAGGAAGCGCAGAACATAAGAGCCTGAGAGACCAGCGTCAGCCACAACGGCACTGCACCGATGAAATTGTTGGACCAGCCGAAACGGTAATCCAGCCCAGGCAGTGCAAGCACGATAATCCAAAGCGGTATCCACAGTTTCCTGAAGAGCCTCTGCTCGCTCAACTTCTCCTTACTCTGCAGCCGCCGTTCCAGCAGACGGGGATCATGCCTATAGAAGTAAACCGTAAAGAGCAAGCCGTTGCCGAGGAAGAGGATCACAAAAACCCAACCTTGCCAAAACTTCAATGAACCGGCAGGAAGAAACAGCAGTGCAGCCATCAGGGGCAGGGCCGGAACAAATCGGATGGCCGCCCGTGCTTTGAGATTCATATTCTTCTTGCTTATTCCTCGGGTCCGTAACGTTGCAGCAGTTCCACCGCTCGCCGGGACCCAACGCGCTCGGCCGCGCGGGCGTGGCTCCAGGCCGTCCGCATGTCGCCGCGCACGGCGTAGATTTCGGCAAGAGCTGTGTGGGCCTCGGCAGAGTCGTTATTGAGCCGCACCGCCTCTAACAGCAGTCCCAAAGCTTCGTCCTGCTTTCCTTGCGTGCGATAGAGCTGCGCCAGATTGTGGTACGGAACCGCGTTGTTCGGCTCGCGCGCGATCCACGCTCGCTGCTCCTTTATGTGCCGCAGCGTTTCTTGGTCAAGCGCAAACTCGATGATATCCTTCCGCCAGAAACTCACTTTCGAGATCCTACCAGAATCAGGTGCACATCCATAACATTGGTGAGCGTGGGACCGGTCTTGATCAGGTCTCCCAGCGCCGCGAAGTAGCGGTACGAATCGTTGTTTTCGAGGAAGGCCGCGGCGTCGGGTTTGCGGCCCAGCGTCGCGCCATCGGCAATAGCGCCGGCAGCGTCGGTGGGCCCATCGGAGCCATCGGTTCCGGCGCTCAGGATTACGGTATCGGGAAGCCCGGATATATCGATGGCGGCAGCAAGCGCGAACTCCTGGTTGCGGCCGCCCAGGCCCGCGCCTTTCAGAGTGACTGTGGTTTCGCCGCCGGAAATGATGCAGGCCGGTGGCTTTACGGGCCGCCCCGATCGGACCAACTCGCGCGCGATGGCGGCGTGCATGCGTGCGATCTGGCGGGCTTCACCCTGGATCTCGCTGGAGAGCACCAGCGGATGAAACCCGAGCTCCCGTGCGCGGCGCATCGCGGCGGCCAAGGCCAGGCGGTTGGAGCCGACCACGGTGTTTCGCACGCGCCTGAAAAGGTGGTCCGCCGGCTTGGGGGTCTCGGGAATCTCGCCCCGCGCGCCCTGCTCGATCCGATCGCGCACCGAGCGGGGCACGCGCCCGCGCAGATCGTACTTATCCAAAATGCCCGATACTGCGCCGAAGGTGGTCGCGTCCGCCGCGGTGGGTCCGGAACCGATTACGCCGGGGTCGTCGCCGATCACATCCGACAGTAGCAGCGACTCAACCGTGGCCGGTGAGGCCAGCCGCGCCAGTTGACCGCCCTTGATGCGCGAGATGTGTTTTCTGGTGGCGTTGATCTCGTGAATGTCCGCGCCCGAAGCCAACAACAAACGCGTCACTTCCTGCTTCTCCTCCAGGGTGATGGGCGCAGCCGGCAGCGGAAGCAGCGCCGAGGCTCCGCCGGAAATCAAGCACACTACCAAATCTCCGCGTTGCGCGCTTTCCGCGATGGCCGCGATGCGCTCGGCTCCGGCAACTCCGCTCAGGTCCGGAATCGGATGGCCGCACTCATTTAGCTCGATGCGGCGCAGCTTCGCGAGGTGGCCATACTTCACATTCACTAACCCCGCCGTGATACGCCGCCCAAGCACGCGCTCTGCCGCGGCCGCCATCGAAGCGCCGGCCTTGCCCGCTCCCACAACGTAGATGGTGCGAAAACGCGCAAGATCGAGACGCGTCAGGTGCCGTTTCACCGCTGCCTCAGGATCGGCTGCGGCCACCGCTGCTTGGAAGATCGCCAGGGCGTGGCGGCGGAGCGTGCGCGTGCTCACCGGGACATGCTCATCGAATGAGTGGGTGGCCCAGAATCGCTTCGACGGTTTCGCCGGCATCGTCGCTGGCCACCGGGATATGTACTTCCGCCAGGCGATAGATCTCCAGCCGCGCGCGATAGAGCTCCGGCAAGTCCTCGGCCTTGCGCGCCAGAGGCCGGTGAGACGCCTGCGCCAGGCGGCGCGAAACGGTCTCAAACGGGCAGTCCAGCCAGACCGTGACACCGCGGTCCGCCAGCGTCTCCCGATTCTCGGGCAGGGTGAAGGTGCCCCCGCCCAGCGCCAGTACAGCCGGCCTGCCGCGCTCGATCCAAGAAACGTGCTGGCGCAAGATGGCGGTTTCGATCCGGCGGAATTCGGCCTCGCCGCGTTGCTCGAAAATCTCGGCGATGGAGGTCTTCTCGGCGCGTTCGATCTCTTCGTCGGTATCGAAAAAACTCCAGCCCAGCCGGTGGGCCAGCAGTCGTCCAATAGTCGATTTGCCGGATCCCATAAAACCGACCAGGTAGATGCCAGGTGTGCGTTTAAGCTTGAGATTCATGCTGTTTGATTCATCGCCGCCATTCGCGCTTCGACAAACGCCGGAAATAGCCGCATGGCGCCGATCAGAAGCCATCCCGAGCGGGGCGTCACCACGGTGCGGGCTTCGCGCTCCACTCCCTTTCGGATAGCCACCGCGCAGCGCTCAGGGGTGATGGCAAAGCGCCGTCCACGGACCATCGCCGGGGGCGGCGGACCACCACGCGCGTTTTGTTGAAAAGCGGTTTGCACGTAGCCGGGACACACGATCATGGTGTGGACCCCGTCGCGCCGCAGCTCCATGCGCATCCCTTCGGTGAGAGCCCCTAAGGCGCACTTCGAAACGCTATAAATTGTCAGCCAGGGTAAGGTCATTTTGCCGGCAATCGATCCGACGTTTACGATCATGCCGCTGCGGCGCGCGCGCATGTGGGGCACGGCTAGCTGGGTCAATGCCAGCGGCGCTACAAGATTCAGCTCCAGGAGCGATCGCACCTCCTCCATGGGCGCGTCCCAAGAGGGCCGGTAGAGACCGGCGCCCGCGTTGTTGATCAGAATATCGATGCAGCCGAAGCGTTCCAGGGTGCGCTCGATTACCGCGCGGCGGGTTTCCTCCTGCGTAATATCGCCGGCGGTGATGAGGGCGTCCGTGCGCGCCACCTTCGCTAACCCTTCCGCCGACCGCGCTGTCAGGGAGAGCCGCCCTCCGGCGCTCGCGAATTCCACCGCGCAAGCGGCTCCAATCCCCTGTGATGCGCCGGTAATCAGCACTACTTTCCCATCGATTCGCATGCCGGCCGGTTCTCGAAAGTTATTGCTGCAAATTCGCTGAAAACGCCATAATGGTACCATGCCGTCGGGGCTGATCCCGCTCTTCCCTTTGCAGATTGTCGTCTTCCCAGGCACGCCCCTGCCCCTGCATATTTTCGAGGACCGCTACAAAGAAATGGTCGGCAATGCAATTCGTGATAATTCTGAGTTCGGAATCGTACTCGCTCAAGAAGAGGGCATTGTGAACGCAGGGTGCACGGTGGTGGTCGAGAAGCTCAACGAAATGTACCCCGACGGGCGCATGGATGTTCTCACGCGCGGCCGGCGGCGGTTCGAAATTCTGGCCCTGAATGAAGATAAGACATACCTGCAGGCCGAAGTGAACTTCTTCGAGGATGACGACTTTCGGCCGGCGCCGCCGGAATTGCGGGAGCAGGCGCTCACCCACTTCCGGGATTTGAGCAAACTCAACGCCGCCAAGGAAATCAGCGAGCCCGACGAGAAGGACCCGCAGCTCAGTTTTCAACTGGCGCAGGCCGTGCCCGATTTGAACTTCTTGAGCGTTTTGCTGCGGCAGCGCTCCGAAACCGGGCGCCTCCGGGAACTGAATGAATATTTGGCACAATACATTCCCAAGCAAAAGGTAATTGAGCGCGTCAGGTCCCTGGCGCCCACCAACGGCTTCGGCGGCAAACACGTGGAGATTTGAGGAATGAAGTTGGTAGTCCGCCCGGAAACGAAGCGGCTGCAACGCCCCTGGTCGTTCGCGCTTTCCGTCACCCTACATGGCTCAGTGCTGGCGTGGGTTGCGCTCGGTCCCCTGGTACCCAAGGCTGGCCCAGCCAATCTCTACGAGCAGGAGATCCGCCCCAACGAGAATCGGCTGGTGTGGTTCAACCTGCATGACCGGCTACCCGAAATCTCTCCGTCGCTCCAGCCTTCTGACCGGCGGCCGCCGCGGGCGCGCGCCAAGTCACCGCAGATTCTGGTAGCTGGAGCGAAGGACATGCCGCGCCCCTCACAGATCAGATTTCTCCCCGCGCCCACCTTGGAGACTCCGCAGATCTTGCCTTCGCCCAATCTGGTGGCGTTGGCGCGGCCGTCGCGGCCAGTGCGGGAGTTCACGCCTGCGGAGCAGCCGCATCCTAAGCTTCTCACACCGGTTTTGCCGGAAGCGCCCACACTCGCGGCCGCGCAAACCCCGGCCATCCCGCTGCCACCGATAGCCCGTCCGCAGCCTCGCGCGTTCACGCCACCATTGGAGCAGCGCGCTAAAGCGATCCAGCCACTTCTCGCGGCGGCTCCGGAATTGACCGTTGCCATGGCCAGCCAGCCCGCGCCTCCTGTGAATGCCCTGTTGCGTGTGCAGCCGGCGCGCCGGACTTTTGTTCCGCCAGTGGAGGCCCGGCGCGCGCCCATCCAGCAGCCCACCGCACTGCCGGACGCTCCCCAAGTCGCGGCGCCATCGATCCCCCAGGCGCAGCCGGTACCCTTGCCTGCGGTGGCCCGTGCGGTGCGGCCGTTCGTCGCTCCCGATGTGCATCGGGAGCAGCCCCCGCGGCCGGCGGACTCCCTGGCGGAAGCGCCCGCAGTCCCCGCGTCGAACCGCGCGCCTGAAGTTGCCATGGCGATCGTCGGCCTTTTCCCGGCACGGCCCACCGAGATCCCCACGCCCAAGACTTCGCAGGAGGCCGGTTTTTCCGCCGGGCCGCAGCCCCAGCCGACCGGGGAATCGCCCAGCGCCGAGAACCACCAGCTCGTCATCCCCGGACTCCTGGCGCACGCCGGTCCGCAGGATCCACAGCCTTCGCTGATGGCCAGCCTGGAACCGCCGGGTTCGGCGCGTAATTTGCTGGTGGCTGCCCGCGCCGTCAGAGTGACGCCTTCGACGCTGCCAATGGCAGTGCCCGGATCCATGCCCGTGGCCGCCCCGCCTGGCTCGCGCCTGACCGGCCGCGTAGTCTACTCCGTGGCTATTCAGATGCCCAACGTTACCAGCTACTCAGGTAGCTGGATTATCTGGTTTGCGGAGCGCCAGCCGGTCCCCGGCCAGTTGCCCGACGTCCATCCCCCACTCGCTCTGCGCAAGGTGGATCCCAAGTACGTCGCGGCCGCATCCGACGAAAAGATCGAAGGCAAAGTCCGGCTGGCGGCCATTATTCGTAAAAATGGCCACGTGGACACGGTCGAACTTCTCCAGCACCTGGATGATCGGCTCGACCGCAGCGCCGAGGAAGCGCTGGCGAAATGGGAGTTCACGCCCGCTTTGCGAGACGGCGCCCCGGTTGAAATCGACGCCGTCTTTGAGATTCCCTTTCACCTCGCCCCGCGCTCTCCCAAATAGCCGATGCGCCAGCACCTGATCATCGATGCCGATGACACTCTCTGGGAGAACAACATTTACTTCGAGCGCGCCTTCGACGAGTTTGTCGAATTCCTGGGACACTCCTCATTGAACCCGGTCGAGATCCGGGCGGTGCTGGACGAGATCGAGGACGCTAACACCAAGATCCACGGTTACGGTTCGCTCAATTTCGCGCGCAATCTGCGCCAGTGTTACGAGCACCTGGCGGAGGGCGACGTCCGTGACGACGACCTGAAAACCGTAATGAGTTTTGCCGAGCGGATTCTGGAGTGCCCCATGGAGGTAATTGACGGCGTGCCCGAGACGCTCGAGTATCTCTCACCGCGCCACGATCTGACATTGTTCACCAAGGGTCATCCGGAGGAGCAGAAGCTGAAGGTGGACCGTTCCGGCCTGGCGGTCTTTTTCCATCACCTGGCGATTGTCAAAGAGAAGGACCGTGCCGCATACCACAAGCTGGTGGAGGAGCGCGGGATGTCTCCGGAGCACGCATGGATGATCGGAAACAGCCCGAAGTCAGACGTCAATCCGGCGCTCGAAGCGGGACTGAACGCGGTCCATGTGCCTCACCCTCACACCTGGGTGCTCGAGAAGGAAGCCATGCGCCCGGGCAAGGGGCAGCTTCTGGTGGTCGAAAAGTTTTCCGATCTGCGCGACCATTTCTGAGCGTTGGTGGGGCGGACCCCCGGTCCGCAGCCGGCCCCCTGGCCGGCTTCTTTGCTTTGACTCTCCCCTACTGGATCGCGATCTGCACCGTATTCGCGGTCTGCCCATTCACCACAACAATGACATTCACCGTTCCCGCGCCAGCCAAGCTGTTCGGCAACTGCAGATTCATCTGGTCCAACCCCGGATACTGTGGTTGTGCAGCCGACAGAATCGGCACGCTCACTCCGTTCACGGTGGCGCTGACATCGGCGTCCGAAGCCCGATGGCGAATCCCGGTGCCGTAGAGTATCAAGTAGACCTGGTCGGTAGCCGATCCCAGGTTCACCGGGTTCGGAACATACTTGTTCTGCGTCGTATCGTAAACGGCGACATTTTGGAACGTCTGCACGTTCCCCGGTTGGGTTACGGTGACGAATTGGCCGGTAGCCACGCCTTGGCCGTTCTGGTTGGCCGTGAAGATAGCGGGAGAGGTCAGCGTAATATTGCCAACCGCTGACATGCTGTTGTTGCCCGGCAATAGCACGGTGAACGTTGCCGGCCCCAGCGCTACGGTGCTGGGCACCACGAAGTTGATCTGGCTGGCGGAGGCGAACACTCCGTATAGAGGGGCCAGCCATGAAATGCCCGCGCTATCGGTGATTTTGACGGTGGCTCCTGCCAAAGAAGTCGGCAGAGGGAACGCGCCCGCTGGGGTATCCCCGGTCAAGTTGGTTACATGGTACGCGCTGACGGCCTCGTCCGGGGCGAAGCTCGAGGTGATGTTTGCGGCTGTGCTCACCAGCTGGAGCTGCGCAGCCGAAGTACTGCCCGAAAAGTTAGTATCCCCGTTATAGACGGCCACAATTATGTGAGTGGCGATGCTCGCGTCCACGATCGCCGAGGCGGTTCCACCAGCCAGCGTGGCCGTGGTGATCGTCAAGTTATTCTGGGAGGCATCCTCGAACTGCACGGTGCCGGTGGGCGTGCCGGCTCCCGGTGCCACGACTGTGACCGTGGCCGTCAGTGTAGCCTGGCCCGATTGATTCGTTTTCGGAGAGTACACGGTCTGCGTGGAAGCCTGCGCCACCACAAACGAAACCGTAGTTTGCGCAGCGGGATAGACACTATCGCCCGAGTAAGCGGCGGTGACGTTATAGGTTCCAGGACTGAGCGAACTTACAGCGAGACCCTGGCCGACTGGGGCCGTGCCCAACACGTTCGTCCCAGTCTGGAATGTGACCTGGCCCGTGGGTGTGGGCGGAGTTCCCGTGCCCGTTGGCGTGACGGTTGCGGTGAGCGTCACCGCCTGGCCATATACCGCGGGCTGCGGAGTAGCGGTGGCCGCGATGGTGCTGCCGGGGCCGAAACCTCCTCCGCCTCCTCCTTGAGCCACATATTCTCCGATGGTGGCCTGCACCGGCTGGAAAGCGCCGCTGGGGTTGTACTGGGCGGAAATCGTATGAGACCCGGCGGTCAGCGTGTTGGTGCTGCACTGAGCCTGGCCTGTCGGCGAAAGGGCAACAGCGCTCGCCAACGATGTCGTGCCATCGAAGAAACTCACCGTACCGGCCGGCGTACCGCCGATGGAACCGCCCGTCACCGTAGCAGTAAAGGTGATGTTGTCCCCCAGCGCGGCGGGGTTCTCGCTACTGGTCAGAGTGATAGTTGCCGGCACGGTTGCGACCGTGACCGGCCCAGAGGTGCTGCCGAAGAAATTAGCGTCGCCCGAATAGACCGCCGTTATCGTTCCCGGATTGGTTGCGGTGTAGGTCGCTAAGGCGATTCCGCTCGAGGAGTCCAGCAGAACCGGCGTTCCGAGTTGCGTGGTCCCACTCATGAATTGCACGCTCCCGGTGGGGACACCGAAGCCCGGCGCACTGGGAAGGACGGTGGCTGTGAGCTGCATTGGGTTGGCCAGGGATGCAGTCAGGGTTGTAGTGCTATTGTCCGAATTGACAATCAGGCTCAGAGTCTTGCTGGAAATACCCGTGGTTCCCGTGCCGCAGTAGTAAGTCACGGAAATATCATGCGCACCTGATGATAAAGGGGAACTCGAGGACGGGCCGAATTGAGCCTGCCCGTTCACCAGGGTGATCGGTAAGCCGGATAGCATGGATTGCCCGTCGGCCAGGAAGTCCATGCTGCCGGGAGCGGCCGGACTCACCGTGCCGGTAAAGATAACCGTTTGGCCGTAGACCGGGGCAGTAACGGAAGAAGTAACGGTCACGTTGGCATTGCTCGGACAGATCGACAACGCGAAGACACTGGATCCCGACGGAGCAAATGTGTTGTCACCGGCATAATTGGCAAAGATAAAGTGCGTGCCGGGTGACTGGAACGTGACATTCAACACCGCCTTGCCCGTCGAATCCAAAATTATCGTACCAATGGAAACTGTACCGTCTAGAAATGTGACCGCGCCAGTAGGGACGGCGGACCCGGTCGGTCCCATCACCGTGGTAGTAATCGTAACGTTCTGACCAACTGCCGCGTTGCCGGTAACGGTTGGTGTATTGGTAGTAGTGGCCAGCCCATTCACGGTGAAAGCGACTGGCGACGATGTGCTCGCGTTCAAGTTCGAATTGCCGGCATAGGTAGCTGTTAGCGAATGCGATCCAGCCGGGAGAGTTGCCACGAAACTGGCTGTTCCTCCCGACAGGGTCTGCGTCGCAAGTACCTTCGTGCCAGTGCTCGTGGTATCCAGAAACTGCACCGAGCCTGAAAGAGTCGCCGATCCCGGTGCTTGCACGGCCACCTGGGCATTCAGGGTCACCGGGGTTCCGGCCGTAGCCGCTGAACCGTTGGGCGGCGACGTAAGCAGGGTCGTGGTATTGGCCTTACCCACTGTGACGTCCACCACGTTACTGCTGGACTGCCCGAAATTGGAATCGCCGTTATACTGCGCGACGATCGGGTGGATTCCTTGGGCGAGCGTCAATGGGGATGTAACAGCCTGGTTCCCAACTACATTGGCCGTAGCAATCGTCTGAAATCCATTGTCGATAAAGGAGACTGTACCGGTTGCGCCAATACTTACCGTCGCGGTTAGCACTACCGTTTGCCCCATCACCAGTTGACTGGACGAAGCGATTAAGGTCGTGGAACTCTGGCCGGCGACTGTGATTTGCGCGGCATTGTTGTTGGCCCCCTGCGCTAAGTAGTTAGAGTCGCCGCTGTAGGCTACGCCGATGGTGTGAGTGCCTTGCTGCAGATTGGGGCTCGGAATGTTGTAGGTGGAACTCGGGATGGTGAAGGTGACGCTGCCGCCGCTCAGCGGAATAACAGAGCCTACTCCGGCGTTGTCGATATATGCCTTGATGCTCCCGGTGGCCGTGCCAACCCCGCCCGTAACCGTCACCTGGACGCTAAGGGGCTGTGTCTGATCCGTCCAGGGGTTGGGCGTGGGGGTGACCGTAATCGTCGCCGGGTTAGTACCCGCTTCTAGAAACGGAGCCGCCGAAGCTAGCAGAATCGCGACCTTTAACACCGATGACGTGAGCCAGTTACGCACATATCCTCCGCCGGAGTTCCAGGTACAGTCATCAGACACACGTAGCCTGTCACTGTCCTAGCAAGCTTTTGAAAACACCTGTCCGGTCTTGTTTGTAGGTTACTGAATGTTGCGGCGGCGGAATAGGCCTATAACGCATAGCCCGCTACCCATGAGGAAGATCACTGAGGGTTCCGGAACTGCCTGAGAATCCTGCACAAAGAGCGAATCCAGGAACATGCCATTGGTGTCGTTGGTACTAACTACGAGGCTGCTGATCTGGGCTTGTGTGCCCTGTCCGAGGAAACCGAGAAACGGAGCATTGTCACACGGTGTCGGGTTTGGAGTCAGATTGCCCAGGCCCGCACACATACCGCCTAGTCCATTAGCCACGATGGAGTAGGTCCCCAGAAGATTGTTGTTCGAATCATAGGCTTGCAAGGTTGCCGTAAAGTTAGCCAGGGTCTTCGAACTGATCATAAATCCCGCGCTCAAGATAGGCGCATTAAAACTGATCGTGAGGGATGATGGACCGACGACGCCGATCAGCGCATCACCGAGAGCCGGCGTGGACGTCGGTGAGCTGGGCGCGCCAAAGTTACCCTGAAATGTGTTGACGTTTTCGTTGGCTACGAAGTCCGGAAGGGTCCATTCCGATCCATCCCAGGCAAAAACGGTATTCTGAGCTTGCTGTAATAGCCCCACAGATGACAGGGTGATATTAACTCCGTTGTTCGAAGTCTGCCAGGGGCCTGACGAAGGGTTCTGATCCGCCGGTCCGAAGGCGCTCGACCAGTCTACGGGGTCATTGGTATAGATCTGCGATTGGGTCACGCAAGCGTTGGAAATAACGGTGCTACCATCAGGCCCCGTTAGGGAGCATGTCAAGCTGGACGCTTGGGCCGCCATCGCTAACACTATGACAATTGTACTTAGAACGAATGTGCGCTTCATGCCGTAACCCAGTGCCAGTGTAGGACGCTCTGATCATCAGCACAAGAGAAGGATTGGAATGTCTAAGGTTCACAGTACTACCTTAACTACCGGTAAATAACCGATGTTATCTGGCAAAGGGTAGGTGTTTCTGCTGGATACGCAGGCGCTTCTGTTCCAGTACCCGACTTGGACGGCCTTAGGCTTTCCTACTGGTCCGCTCGCCGCTGCCTTTCATAGGCTTGTTTCAGGTACTTTCCTGCCTCTTCCTGCGCACCCTGGGTATTGTCCTTAGTCCTTATGGCTAAGTTGTACTCGTTAACCGCGCGGTCCCTCTGGCCGGTTATATCAAAGATCTTACCCAGGTTGATGTGCCCCCAAACCTCGGTCCACTTCGGCTCTAGGTCTCCGCTGAGCGAATCGCGGAACGAATTCGCAGCGGATTGGTAGTTGTTCTGCAAGAAAAAGATCTCGCCGATGCGGTAGTGAGCCAGCGAGCTATTCCGGCTGGTCTGCAAGGCTTTCTGATATTGCTGCAAAGCCTCGCCGAATTCGCTCAATTCCGCGAATTCTTCCCCGCGCCGGATGGCCACCGCCACGCGCACTGGGTTGCTGTAACGCAAGACATGATTATCGGGATCGATGGTCACGGTCTTAGGCTTGCCAAACGTATCGACGGAAAACTCCGAGGATGTCCCGACTACCTCCACACGCTTCTCCTCGGGATTGCCTTCCGTCTCGATCTTCAGGTCTACCGGCATGCGAAAGGTATCCAGGTCCTGCGCGATCTTCCCCATCACGCGAAAACCCTTCTGCGTGCGGTAGATGGTGTATTCCAGCTTGAATTCCGGCGCTCCACTGGATTCCACCCACTCGATAAAGAAATAGCCCAGATCCTGACCCGACACGCTTTCGGCGACTTTGCGGAAATCGTCCGTCGTCGCCGACTTCCAGGCGTACTGCTGGGCAAAAGCTTTGAGTGTTGCGAAAAACTTGTCGTCGCCCACGATGTAGCGCAGCATATTGAGCATCGAAGAACCTTTGCTGCCGGTGAGCGCCCACAGTTCGGGTGAGTAGTCCTCCATGCGGGCAGCTTGAATCATGGGCACATTGTCGATGGTCAAACCCTCCACCATGGTGTCGCGAAGCTGCGACTGCATGGCCGCCGGACCGCTGACATGCTCGGTCCACAACAGTTCGGAGTAGGCCGCCAGCCCGTTGGTCAGCCAAAGGTGGTTGCGGGTCGCCGGAGAGACCAGTTCTTCGAACCATTGCCGCGAAATCTGATTGGCCAGCAGCTTACCCGCAGGTTCCCGCCCAATCCCTTTCGGCGAGAGAAAGATCAGCCCCGGCGCCGCAAAGCCGTTGGGAGCGCCATCCTCCGTTTCCACTACTGTCAGATTGGCGTAAGGCGGCAGACCGTAAAGACCGGTGAAATGGGACATGATCTTGCCGATCTCCTCGCCATTGGCTTGCGCCATATCGGCTTGGGGTCCGCGGAAGTAGATGGCGGTGGTCACCCCCTCAGACTGGATTTTCGCGGGGTTTCCCTTCACCACCGCGAAGTTGGCGGGAAACGACGGACGCTCAAATTTAAACTCGAAGATATTCTTGTCGCCAGCCGCCTGGTGGGTATCCAGTCCGCTCGACACCACGGAGTAGCCTGTGGGAACCGTGATCCGCATGTTAGCTGCGAAGCGATCGGTGGTGTATCCACTGACCGGCAGCCAGCGGGATGGATACATCAGGAACGCAAAATCGGGGTGGATCGCAGCAAATTTGATCCCGTAGACCGGGGAATCTTCCTGTCCCGTGAGCCGGCCATCGTAATAGAAAGTCACCGTGACTGGTTGCCCCTTAGGCAGCGGCGCATCGAAGTTCAGCCGCACCGTGAAATCCTGCTGGTTGCGCGAGGCTGGAATCTGCTTCCCTTTGTCGTCCACCACGCGCGAGACGCTCAGCGCGTTGTTCAGCTCGAAAGTCGCCGAGGTAATGTTGTCGTCCAGCGGCACGAATCGGGTGGTCACCTTAGCTGTCAGCGTCTGCGTATTGGGCGCGACTTCCGCGTCAATCGCATAGGCATCCACGTGGATCCGGCTTCGTCGCTCTTGAGCCGGCGCTGCCGCAGATAAGGCAAACAGTAGAAAACTAGCCGCGAGCGGCGCGGCCGCGCATAGGCGGAGATTACGAAACATGTGCTACCTGTCCTTCCAAAATTCCCTGAACAATCGATGCCGCGCGTACGTGGGGCGGCGCCATGCGCTGCCCATCCGGCCCATCCGAGGCCAGCAGCCGCCGCACCTCTGCCAGACCGCTGCGCATTTCCGCGCGAGCCTGCTCATCCCCGAGCAGTCGCCGGGCCTCGCTGGCCAATTTAGCACCGGTCATCTCGCCCTGCATCAGCTCGGGCACCACCGCCCGGCCCGCGATAAGGTTAACCATGGAGTAAAACGGCACGCGCACAAGCAGCTTTCCTGCGATCCAACTGGGCATCGCTACTTTATAAAAGGTGACCATGGGAGTGCCCAGCAACGCCGCCTCGATGGCGACCGTCCCGCTGGCGGCCAGCACCAGGTCCGCGTGCGCCATGGCGTCCCAACTCTCTCCCTGAATCACCCTTATCGGCGCCCGGCCGATGCGTTCCTCAAAAAAAGCCGCCCCAGCGATGGCCGAGGCCGGCAATACGAAATTCATGGCCTGCTCCCGGTCGAGGCGCTCCACGGCATCCAGCAACGCGGGCAGATGACGCGCCGCTTCGCCGCGGCGGCTTCCGGGCAGTACCGCCATTAATGGACGGTCGCCGGCCAGTCTATGTTTCTCAAAAAACTCGTCCCGGCTTAAAGACGGCCGCACCAAACCAGCCAGGGGATGGCCAATATAAGTAGCTGCGACTCCAGCGCGCCGGAAAAACTCCTCTTCAAAGGGGAAAATGCACAGTAAGTGCTTTAGAGTGCGGCGCATCCCGCCCAGACGCCCCCTGCGCCACGCCCACACCTGGGGAGCTACCAGGTAAATCACCGGAATACCGTCTCGCTCCAATCGGCGCGCCACCCGCAAGTGGAAATCCGGCGAGTCCGTCAAGATGGCCACATCGGGTCGCACCCGGCGGGTTTCGGCCAGCAGCTTGCGATATTCACCGTAGATCCGGGGGATATGCGCCACCACCTCGATCAGCCCCACCACCGCCAGGCTGGCGGCATCCACCACCGTGCGTACGCCGGCGGCTCGCAACCGCGGACCGGTGCAACCGAAGAATTCGGCATCCGGCCAGATCCGCCGCAATTCCTCCACCAGCAGGGCGGCATATAAGTCGCCGGAAGCCTCGCCTGCAGATATCAGGATCTTGCGGTGCATCTATCTACGAGTTTAGCGTGTGCTCCCTGTTACAATCGAGCACGGGAATGTCCACTGAAGCTGACCGGTCCAGGACGACCGTCGACGATCTCGCGACGCGCTTTCGCGGTGAGATGATTCCGCTCACCAGCAAGTTCTCCTATTTCTGCACGCTGCCGATCGCGGAAGAGGATTTGAAGCAGTATCTCCACGACCCGATTGCGGCCCTTTCGCCGGCCGCGCTGGCCACGCTGCCCCATGTCGACCTCATCCTGGCGCCGTATCTCGAAAAGGGCAACGGGAAATCGGGCGATGCCGTGAGCTTTGAGCGCCCGTCTGAGAGTCGCTACATCCCCGCATCGCGCAGCGAGCAGGAGAATCCCGCGGTGCTGGCCTTGGGTGTGAAGGACATCGAAGTCGCCGATTATCACTACCGCTTCTACAATTCGCTGGCGGCCATGGTGGTGGACCACTGCCCGCAAGAAATTCAGGAGCGCTTTCACCGCACCATTCGCGAGGAACTGAGCGCTGAGGTTCACGGTGAGGTCGACGAAAAAAGCTGGCACCTGAAGCAGGCGCTCCTGCGCCGCCAGACCAACGTCCGCAAGGAGACCAAGCTATTTCGCGAATACGCCCGCCAGGCATTCGAGGACACGCTCACGTTATACCTGCACGGCACGTGCTGCGATATCGACGTAGAAACCGGCCCGCGCCAAATGCCCAGCCGCTACCTGCGCCGCCGCCTGGAACTCCTGCTTTCGATCTTCCCGCCCCCCGAAGGCTACGCCGTGCTCCCGGAGCAGTTGAAGACACGCTAGGCAAAGCCGCCCCTGTTTCGGGGGTTTTAGTACGGTCCACTGAAGAAACTAGGGCATCTCTGCCGAGATTGCGTGTAAACTGACTCATCAAAATCAGCCTCGGAGGCAGCGTTCTAATATGATCAACAAAAGCGCTATTCTCTTATGCCTTTTTGCGGCAGCCGCGTCCGCCGACGTGGTCAGTTTTGACACTGTCGATCGCGGGTATTACTACTCGTCCGATTCCAATGACCCATCGAACCAGAATTACCTGACAGGTCAACTCGACGACACCGGCTTTAATAGCTTCTTTGGGTTCGCGCCTCTTTCAGGTCTCAATGGCCCGATCGTAAGCGCCACTCTGAGTTTATTCAATCCCCTGGGTGGATACTCGAGTCCGAATGCCAGTGAATTGCTGACGATCTCGGAGTTCACTGGAAACGTAACTACCCTGGAGGCCGGTGGCACGGTTTCCGGTGAGTACAACGCACTTGCGAGTGGTACAACGTTGGGGACCGAGTCCGTGAGCGCGTCCGATGACGGTGAATTTGTCACGATTACCTTGAATTCGGCGGGCATTGCCTTCCTGAACGCAAATGACAGCAGCGCGTTTGCCTTTGGTGGGTCTCTCGGCACGTTTTCCGATGCCAACGATCACTACGTTTTCGGGGCTAGCTCGGCTTTGAGCGCAGCCGATGGCGACACCTATCTGACGGTGACCACGGCGCCTGCCGCGGTACCCGAACCATCGATGGCCTTCTTTATTCTGCCGTTGCTCGTGGGGTTCTTTGTTGTTCGCAAGTTCCGGTCTTCGCCTAGCCAGCAATAGACTCTAGTCGACGCCACCCCCGGAAGGCTATGCCGTGCTACCGGATCAGTTGAAGGCGCGGTGGTTTCGCGTTACAGAGCCGTGACCGGAGGGAGCGGTGCTTTCTCCCCCGCTGCCATCAATTCCGCCAATATCCGTGCCGCCACTTCCTTCCCCCGCTCTCCAATTTCCCCCACCGGCCCCACGCACGATGGGCATCCCGCCTCACACCCGCACCCCGCCAACAACTCCCCGGTCTGCCGCAACAGCCGCTCCGTGAGCCGATAGAGCGGCGCGCTTTGCCCGATACCGCCCGGGTAATTGTCATAAAGATACAGATTAGGCTCGAAGGTGTCGGTGGTCTCCTGCCCCACTGCCACGCCCAGATCGCGCGGGTCGCACATCAACAGCAGTGCCGCTACGGTGCGCAAGGCGTTGCCCAAGCCACTGATGCCGCTCTGCCGTTCCGTAGGAGAATATTCGCCCAGCCGCGCCAGGAAATCCGCCGGAAAATGCAGCCAGAAGGCCGTCGTGTGCATCTCCTGCTCGGGCATCTGGAGCTTCCCCGCGCCGACATTCTCCATGGTGTAAAACTTGATTTTCTTAAACCCCACAATCTGGCGATTCACGCGCACATCGCCATGCTCACGCCGCGCGCCGGCCAATGGTTCGCCCTCGAAAAGCTCCAAAACCTTCACCTGGGTGTAGTCGATGGCGTCGGTGTAGTAATCGCTGTCGACGCGTTTGACGTAAGCCTTGCGCTCCTGGTAATCGAAGCGTTCCACATGATACTGGCGCGCCTCGTGCAGATAGATGGCCTTCTCATGCAGCGAGGTGAGCGCCGCCGTAAACGAAACCTCCGCGATCACCGCCGGCTCGCCAGTGATGTCCACCACCACGAAATTGTCGCTGCTGACCGCCCGTAAGCTTACGGCATCGGCCGGGTAGGTCTCGCTCGTCCAGTGCCACGCGCCCGCCGATTCGCGCAGGAAGCCCCGCTCCCCGAGGAAGCGGCAGAGTTCACCGGTCGCGTGCGGCCCGAACTTTTCGCCCTCGCGAATGGGCAGCTCGAACGCCGCGCATTTCAAGTGCGCCAGCAGAATCTCCAGGTTCTCGGGATTGATGGCCGCGTGTTCGGGCGAGCTGCCAAAAAAGTAATCCGGGTGCTCCACCACGTATTGATCGAGAGGCGCGCTGGAAGCCACCAGCACCGCCGCCGACGTGGTCTGCCGCCGCCCCGCGCGGCCCGCACGCTGCCAGGTGGACGCAATCGTGCCGGGATAGCCGGCCATCACCACCGCATCCAGCGATCCGATGTCCACGCCCAATTCCAGCGCGTTGGTCGCCACTACCGCGCGCACTTCGCCTTCGCGCAGGCTCCGTTCGATCTCGCGCCGCTCCCGTGGCAGGTAACCTCCGCGATAGCCGCGCACCGCCTCTTTCGGAAACGAGCCGCGGTCGCACGCGTTCTTGAGGTAGGTCACGAGCACCTCAGTTGCCAGGCGGCTGTTGGCAAACACCAGCGTCTGCAAATCGCGTTCGATGAATTCGAGAGCCACGCGGCGTGTCTCGGCGATATAACTGCGCCGGATTCCCAACTGCCGGTTGACCACCGGCGGATTGTAGAAGATGAAAAACTTCTCGCCCTGCGGCGCGCCGTTGCGCTCGATCAAATGAAACGGCTCGCCGGTCAGCGCTTCCGCCAACTCGCGCGGGTTGGCAATAGTGGCGGAGCAGCAGATGAAGCGCGGCCGTGAGCCGTAAAACTCGCACACCCGTTTCAGGCGCCGCAGCAGATTCGCCAGGTGGCTGCCGTAGACGCCGCGATAGTAGTGCAGCTCATCGATCACCACGTATTGCAGGTTTTCGAAATAGCGCGCCCAGCGCGTGTGATGCGGCAGGATGCCGCTGTGAAGCATATCCGGGTTGGTCAGCACCAGGTTGGCGCGCTGCCGGATGCCTTTGCGTGCGTCCTGCGGGGTGTCGCCATCGTAGGTAAAGGCGCAGATATCGGAAGCCATTCCGTCGATGGCCTGCTGCAGCTCGTGCAACTGATCTTCGGCCAGAGCCTTGGTGGGAAACAGGTACATGGCGCGCGCTTCGCCATCGCGCAGCAGCGATTGGAGCACCGGCAGGTTGTAGCAGAGCGTCTTCCCGCTGGCCGTGGGAGTGACCACCACCACGTTCTCCTTCGCGTCGATGGCCTGGAACGCCTCGGCCTGGTGCGTATAGAGCTGCGCGATGCCGCGCTTCTCGAGTGCGGTCTTCAAGCGGCCATCCACCTGCGCCGGAATTTCCGCGAAGCTCCCTTCCCGCGCCGCCTGATGATGGATGGCACGGACGGGAGAATCCGGCTCCTGGTGAGAGGCGCGGAACCGTGCGACGACGGTGCTGACTGCCGGCTTTAAAGGGGTTTCGAGTAGAGCAGGGCTGGCAGTGGCACAGGCATTCCTGCCTGTGGCGTTGCCTAGGTCCCCAGCATCGGCGCGGGAAGAAGGTAGCATGCGAACTTTCGCCTTTTCTTTGCTACCTTACAACGAAAGCTGCTTTGGAACAAGCGCAAACTACGGCGGCTCACCGCTCGCGGACGAATTCGTAACGCTCGAGAGTGGCGGCGACTTGGTATTCGACCGGCTCGTGGTGGTCGTAAACCCGCTCGGCTCGCAGAACCTTCCCGACGCAACGGAGGTTCACCGGCTGCGGCCCGTCGCGATTGAGGGTGATGATGTACTCAATAGGCCCTCCCAAATCGGGCTCGCGCTCCGAAGTGAACAACACTCCGGTGGAGCTAATATTTTGGGTGATGCCGGCGACCGTTACGCGTTCGGCGCCAGAACGCGTTATTGAAAGCGGAAGGTGAAGCGTGAAACGCCGGGTTCGTCGCTGTTCCATGAAAACTCGCGTTACCAATGCTATAGGTTAACTATCGTACGGTCAATAGATCGCGTGGACGGTTATAGACCGTAGGTACTAGCGGCGAAGTAGTGGTAGTCCCGAATGAGGCGTCTTGGGTGGGAAAGCACGCCGGCGACCGCGGCCGCCGGCGCACGGAGGGGTCAAACTACTTTGATAAAGATGATCACCAGTGTGTAGAGGGCGAGGGATTCGATCAGCACCAGGCCCAGGAGCATAGCGGCACGAATTGCACCCGCCGCGCTGGGATTGCGCGCAATACCCTCGGCGGCGCCGGCCGCGGCTTTACCCTGTCCCAGACCGCAAAGGCCGGAGGCAATCGCCATGCCGATCCCGGCGGCCAAAGGATTAGCCCAGTCTTTGGCGCTCCCGCCCGTTGCGGCAGGCGCCTGGGCAAACGCAAAGGTGCTAACCACGAGCAGCAGCACCAGCAACATCATCATTCTCTTCATGTGTAGTCTCCTATAGAAATCGCCCCCAGGAGGTGGTTTCCGCCGTGCTTGGGAGCCGGGGACTCACACTGGATGGGCGGCATTAAGCCGGTATTAGTGCTCCTCGTGCGCCACCGAGCCCGCCACGTAGACCATGGTGAGGGCCATAAAAATATAAGCTTGCAAAAGCGCCACGAAGACGTGCAGCGCCATGAAGAGCGCGGGCACCACCAAATAAGTCAGCCCGAGAAACACGCTGGTCACAGCCTCGCCCGCGTACATATTGGCATATAGACGAAGAGTCAGCGACAAGGGGCGCGCCAGGTTGCCTACGATCTCAATCACCACCATGAGCGGAGCCAACCACAAAACAGGCCCGGCAAAATGTTTCAGGTGGTTCCAGAGACCTTTCACTTGGATTCCGACCAGGTTGTAATACAAAAACGTGGCTACGGCGCAGCCGGCCGGAACGTACGGATACATGGTGGGCGCTTCGAATCCTGGAATCAGCCCGATCAGGTTCGCGAAGAGAACGAAGATGAAGAGCATCCCAAAAAACGCCAGATAAGGCTGACCGGCGTGTCCCACCAGATCGTTGGTCTGCCCTTCGATGAACTCGTAAATCAACTCAAAGATCTGCTGGAATTTTCCGGGACGCGCTACCGAGAGACTGGATCGCAAGACTGCGAACACCACCACGATGATCAGGACCACTAGCAGTTCCATACTGACGAAGTTGGTCCAGGGCCGGGGCGACGCCGGCATCTTCACTAGCGAGAGGAGAGAATTACCTAAGCCGGCCAAGTGGTCGTTGAAGATCTTGGTCAGCCAGATTTCAGTTTGGTCCATACACTAATTCGAATAGGATTTCGACGATGACCGCGGCCGTTGACACAAATAACCCTGCTAAAGCGGCCGGCAGACTGATTGAAGAATACCTGAGTATAACATAGGCAATCAGGCCCAAAACGATGTAGCGCGACGCCAAAAATACAGCGCTTCTTCGCCGCACGCGCACACTTCCCAGCGATTCCGTGAGACGCTTCAGCCAGTAAAAATTGAGCCCGGAGATGACTGCCCCCACGGCGAATCCCGCGCCCCACTTCCAGCCACGCCATATGAATGCGGCCATCGTTCCGACGAGCGCGATCACCGCCATCAGTTTCACCAGCCGCGAAACGGTGTGTCCGAACCAATCGTCAGGAATCGCCATCGGCCGAGTCTTTCGTTACCTCGCGGATGAGTTGCACGATTCCGGCAGCGATTCCCAGCAGGAGAAACGGAATGTAAAGAAAGTGCGTGCCAAACGCCTTGTCGAGAAGATATCCGATGACGTAGCCCACCAACGTAGCCGCCGGCAGCAGAAACGCCAGCCCGCTATAGGCGCCCGCCTGTTCCACCCACGACCGTTTGCGCCTAGCCACACTGCCAGTCTAGCGGCAACCGCTCCCTTTGGTCACGGCTCAGTAAATAACGCGTAGGTCGACGAAATAATAAGGCGCTCACGACCTCGACGCGTTACGGAGCCGTGACCAAAGGGAGCGGTTGTCGGCACGCTACCGCCGCACTGCCCGCTCCGCCGCCTCCCGCACCAGGAACCCCATTTTCGGATGCGATGGTTCTAAATCGGGCTTCACCCCGAATTCCTCCAGCGCTTCCGTTGTGGTCGGCCCGATAGACGCCACGAACGCCCGGCGCAAGCCTTCCATCGCCTGCCGTCCAATCCCCTGCTCCTCCGCGACACGCGCCAAGTGCGCGATCTGAATCGCAGTGGTGAACAGCACCACGTCGAATTCGGCCGCGGCCAACTTACGCGCGGCTTCGCGGAGCGGGCCGGCGTCTTCCGGCAGATCCCACTGATAAACCCGCACCGACGTCACGCTGGCGCCGCGCGCCTCGAACCCTGCGATCAATTCCGGATTGGGCCGCCCGTATTCCTGCACGGCAATTTGCCGCTCCGGCCGGCCTGCGGTGACCGCCAGCACCTCGCGCCAGGTATTGGGCTCGGGCGCGATCAGCGTGGCCGGCACATTCATTTCGCGCAGCGCGGCCACCGGTTTCGGGCCGCGCGCCACCACCGCGACCTGCCGCAGCGCATCCGCAAACGCCGGCTCGGGATAGCGGGTTGTCATCAGCCGCTGCAATTGCCGTGTCCCTACGCCGGTGAGCAGGATCATCATGTCAAACGCACCGGCCAGCAGCCTCTCAGCGAAATCGAAAGCCGCCGCGTTCTCTTCTAACGGCGTCTCCCGCATGGATGGCGCCACCGACGGGACACCGCCCTGTTTGCGTATCAATTCGGCCATCTCGGCCGCCCGCCTGCTCTCGAAAGATAATACCCGCATACCCCCAAACGGCATTGCTCGATTGTAGTATGTGGTCAAAATGTGATCATCGTTACAAACAGTTGGGCAACTTTCTGGCAACATAGTGTGTCCGGAGCAGGCCATGGCAGCCCGACCGCTAACTCGGTGGCACCAAGCTTTTGAGTCGCTCGCCGATGCGCCGATTCCCTCGCACGAACTCGATATGGAAGGACGAGTCGTACGCGTGAATGCGGCCGGCTGCCAACTGCTTGGAATTTCCGAAAGCGAGATCATCGGCCGCCACGTGTGGGACTTTGTGGCGCCGGACGAGCAGGCCGCCAGCCGTGAAAGGATCTGCACCCTCCTGGCGAACGATCAGCCGATGGAGGCCCTCGAGCGGAATTGGATGCGTCCCGATGGCGCCGGCCTCGTGGTCGAGATTCACTCCAACTACATCCGCGATCTGGAGGGCAACATCCGGGGGATCCGGTCGTTTCTGCTCGATATCACGCGGCGAAAACGCGCCGAGGAGACGCTACGCCGGGTGCAGGAGGGTCTCGAAAACCGCATCCAGGAACGGACCGTTGAGTTGGAGCTGGCCAATGCGTTTTTGCGGCGCGAAATGGAGAACCGTGGCCGGGCTGAGGAGGAACACCATAAGCTGGAAGCGCAGGTGCAGCATGCGCAGCGACTGGAGAGCCTGGGCGTCCTGGCCGGCGGCATCGCACACGATTTCAACAATCTGCTGGCTAGCATTATGGGCTACGCCAGCTTGGCGGCTATGGATTTGCCGGAGGACTCGCGCGCCCGCAGGAGCGTCGACCAGGTCCTGGTGGCTGCGAAGAGCGCCGCCGATCTAACCCAGCAGATGCTGGCCTACTCGGGACGCGGCACCTTCGTGCTGGAGGCAGTCAACATCACGCAGTTGATTGAGGGGGTAGTCCGGCTGCTCGAGTCCACCATCTCCAAGAAAGCCACGCTCCGATTGCAGCTCGCCTCCGGCCTGCCCTCGATCCAGGCGGACGCCAGTCAGATCCGCCAGGTGGTGATGAACCTCATCACCAATGCCGCCGAATCGCTGGGCGACCGCACCGGCACGGTGGAAGTCACGACGGGCGTGGAGCGAGCCGATCTCGGAGAACTGCCCGCCATCTCGCCAGGACATGTTTTGCCGGCGGGCGACTATGTCTACATCGAGGTCCGCGACACCGGCTGCGGCATGGATGCGGAGACTCAGAGCAGGATCTTCGATCCCTTCTTCACCACCAAATTCACCGGGCGGGGCCTGGGACTGGCCGCTGTGCTGGGGATCATCCGCGGCCATCAGGGCAGTATTCAGGTGTCCAGCGAGCCGGGCCACGGGACGGTCTTCCGCGTAATTTTCCCGGCCATCGAAGCGTGCCTGCCGCCGGAGGCCGAAGATCTCTCCGAGACCGAGTCATGGCAGGCTGAAGGTGTGGTGCTGGTGGTCGACGATCAGCCGGGAGTCCGCGAACTGGCGCAAACCATCCTCGAGCGGGTGGGCCTGACCGTTCTGACGGCCGGCGATGGGAAGCAGGCAGTGGACGTCTTCAACGACCATCTGGACGAGATCCATGCCGTTCTGCTGGACCTCAACATGCCCGGAATGGACGGCGCCGAGGTCTTTTGGCACATGACCCAAATGGTGCCCGGAATCCGCGTGGTGCTGTGCAGCGGCTACAACGAGCAGGAGGTTACCACCAAGCTGCACGGGCTCCAACCCGCCGGATTCCTGCGTAAACCCTACCATCCGTCCGACCTGCTGAACCGGATGCGCGTCATTTGGTAAGGCACCGCTCCCTCCGGTCACGGCTTCCATGAGAAGGCCTGCTCCTGTCAAGTACCCCCGCTGAAAATCTTGCGGGGGATTCACAAGGGGGCGGAGCCCTCTTGTGGGGGGAGCCGCGCTTTTGG